>Ga0255768_10003764_pt1 | contig 14994 bp, 10 predicted proteins | sample 071ome_33_FD_179983 | JGI IMG/M metagenome (GOLD analysis project Ga0255768, IMG submission 179983) | Coastal salt marsh microbial communities from the Groves Creek Marsh, Skidaway Island, Georgia - 071412AT metaG (version 2) | ecosystem: Environmental > Aquatic > Marine > Intertidal zone >...
TAGTCGTACCAGTAGCAATGTTGACGTGATCTAAAAATCCTGTGTACCCAGCAGGAACAGTCCACAGAGCCATCAGCGTCTGATTCTCACCAAGAGTAATACGAGCATATGTCGTACCACCGTTGGTGATGTTAAGGTTGCCTGTCGGTGCTTGTGATCCGCTAACATAAGCACGAAAGACCCGAAGAAATGTCTGTGTTGTAGTGGCTGTACCAGCCCCAGCAAGAGTTACTTCGTCATTAACTTCGTTGTAATCTTCATCCAAACCAAAGACTATTACCTTTACACCATTATCGTTTGCTGGTGTACCGGCATCTGTTGTTACAGTCATAGCAACGGCAGAACTAGGATAGGCGTAAATACCACCTACATCCCAGATAGTTTCTTCTGTACCGTTTACGTCTGGATTAAAGCCAAACTTGAAAACTGTTTTATGGTTTTCTATTTGATTGCGTACCACCTGTAATTCAAATGGTTCATGTCTTCCTAATTTTGTAACTGATGGGGGTGTGGTCATGTTATTTCCTTATATTAACCTTGTTAAATTTTTATTTTAAGTTTCTATTTTAGGATGTCTTCCGTTGTGCATCTTATGTAGAGAGTTAATCTCTACTTCTGCTTTTTTTATTCTTTCAGAAATTGAACCCCTCCATCTATTCTGTTCCTCTAAATTACTAGGACTTAATATATTATTTAGAACGGCTATCTGTTGACGCAGAACAGAAACTGAGTTTTCTGCTGCATCTAATTCTCTATTCAACTCATCAAGATATTTTGTTTGTTCGTCCTGTCGTTGTTTAAGAGTTGCCACCTGAGATCGAACCAACCCCCATGCACCAGCTAATGAAGCAATGACCGCCCCAATCTGAACTATCATTCTTACATCTAGTTCCATTAACTAATCCTCTACTCCTACCAAAGGCTTTTGAATGTATTCTGAAAATATATCTATTAGTCCTTGTTGTAATCTATTAGATACTTCAGGTCTTACCTGCCTATCTTCTAAAGCTTTAAATATACTCATATCTCCAATTAAATTATCAGGTATGAATACTCCATTTTTGACATTACTTGCAGTATCTGCAACTAATGGTAAGATTGATTTGTCATTAGGATTATACCAAAACTTATCTGTAGCTGCTTCTAAAACGCCACCCGGGCCTAGTGTTTTTTTATTTTTTAAATCAATTTCAGTCTTACCTTTAGGTATTTCATAATATGAAACATTTTTAAATTCATTAAGTCTTTGTGTAAATTTCTGCATACCTCTATATTTACGTTCTTGTAAATCTCTGTAACTCTTTAAAAGATTATCTACATCTTCATTAGTTATTTCTCTTCTTGGAAGTTTTCTTACTTCAGCTAAAAAATTATCTTTTGTTTTAGCTATAGCTTTTAATCTACTGGACATATCATATCCCATAGATTTTTGAACATCTAAAGTTACTGGACGTATACCTGTCTTAAAATGAAACTTCAAGTCTTTAGAATTTAGAGGAAAGCCAGAAGCTCTTTGCCCCTGTCCCAACCCTAAAAGTTTTTCTGAATCTAATGATTCGACATACTGTATAACACTTGTTATAGTTCCCGGTCCTAAAAATTTTCCAGTCTCTTTTATTGCCGTTATAATTTTATCTTTTGTTGTAGCTCCTACCGCTTCATCATAAATCGGTTTACCTGTTTTTAAATTGGTCCCGGTTACAACATTAACTAATGCCTCTGTTAAAAGCTTAGGAGACACATATGAACTAATAAGTCCCTTTGTTGCATTACCTATAGCATCATCTATTTCAGAATCAGTAACAAATCCATTTGTTACTAACTTAGCGTAAAGCAAACGAAGAGGTGCTTTAAGTAAATCAAAGGTATCAGCAGATGTAGAGCCGATATATCTAGTCGTTATTCGAGGGATTTTCTGGTTATTATCTTTAACAAATGGCTGGAGATAAAATTGTTTTGAACCTTTTGTCCAATCTGGAGATACAGCATTAACAAACTTTTTATTAGCTTCTGTTATTTGATAAGCATTTTCATTTTGATTTGCAACCATATCCCAACCACCAGCAGCAACTCCAACACCTGCAAATCTTCTTGCTGCATGTGCAATTAATGCAGGATTTTTTGTTTTTATTCCCTCGGTTATATCCCTCATACTAGCCTTTAAAATATTTTTAGTATTTCTTATTACCTCACTAGGAAATAATACATAGTTACCAATTATAGGAGTCTTAGATAATTCTCTAGCTATTGGAGCAGCATCACCGTATGTAGGCATAGTTTCTCTTACATATCTAGCGGCTCTTTCATCTAAATCATTATCATATATTTTTTTAGCTTCTCTCCGATTAACATTACGATTTCTCATAATATTATTTATTGATGGTCCTTCTTTAAATATCTTCTTTAAAGCTGATCGCTCACTTTCAAAAGCAACTAATTTTAAGTATGCATCAGGTTGACCATACAAAGAACCTAGCTTACTCATTGTTTTTTGATAAGCTCTACCAACTCTACCAACGGCATTCTGCATTTGAGCAGCACCAGCTTTTATCAATTCTCCTGTAACATCCTGCTCAATAACTCCAAGCGATCTTAGCTTTGCTAATTTTTCAACGGCTTTAGGATTTTTTAAAGTAAGCTGGTTTGCTAAAGTTCCTATTTCTTTTACTGCTGCTTTATAAGCAACGGGATTTAGAAAATGACCATTAGCAACAAGACTTTGAACACCGCCAATAAAATTTAATGCATACGCAGGTAGATCAAGTAAAGTTTGTGATGCCTGTGCTAATGATGCAACATTAACCCAGGCTCTTCTAAATTTACCAGAGCTATTAAACACCTCAAGACCTTGATTAATAGCTGTACCCATATAAGGACTTGTATAAATATCTTTTAATATTTTTCGTGAGTCACCGCCAAATTTTCCAATTGCATCTTTGGCAACTTGCTCTAAACCAAATTCAATATTTGGAGCATCACTTGTTTTAAAGGTAGTTTTTACTGCAGGTAATCTAGGAAAAAAACCTTTCAAGTCTACGTCCTTACCTATATTTTCTTTAGCAAATTTTTCTACATCTTTTAAATATTTTAATTCTGCTATTAATTTATTTTGTTGTATTAAGCTAGTAGCAAGATTCTGCTTACCAGATTTAATTTCACCTAGTAAATCCAATATAGGTTGATCTAAATCTTGTTTTCTTTTCAAAACTTTTAAAGTTGCAGGACGATACGCTTGTTGTGCAGTGCCATTAAATATTTTATCTATTAGAGGTCTATCTTCTTTAGACAATCTATAAACCATGCTAGTAATAACACTATCAACATCATTAGCATTAACACCTTGATTTCTAAGATATGCTCTGGCATTCTCTACCTTCGTAAGAAAAACAGGATCAGGAGATTTATCTAGAAGTGCTTTTTTAATTTCAGCATAATACTTAGGATTGTTAGCAGATTCAAAAGTTCTAGATAAATAGAAACCATTTTGATCTCTATTCACTCCAATTCTTGCCTTACCTGTTAATCCTAATTGAGTATTAATTAATTCTTCATTATCTTTAATTTGTTTTTTAATATTATCTACCTGAACTAACACAGATTCAGGAACACCCCTATCCATATAAGGTTGTCTATTTTTAGCACCTGTATTTATATATTCATTTACAATATCTTCATCAACATCATTTTCTTTAATTGATCTTTCTAAATCTTTTATTTGTTTTTTAATTTCAATTTCATAACCTGCTGCTGCTCTAGTTCTTTTTCTTGCAGCATCCGCTAAAGGTTGCGGAAGATTAGCATCAGATCGTAATAGTCTTCCCGCATAAGTGTTTAGTTTGGCAGCAATATCCTTTACTGGACGAAGCAACTTTCCTGTAGCAGTGTTTAACCTAGCAATGTTTTGTTTAGTAAATAGTTTTTTACCACTATATCCTATAGCTGAAAACAAAGCTGAACCAACAGCAGTATCTGCTATTGCTCCAATATATTTAAGAAACTCCTGTTTTCTAGCAGGATCATTTGGATTTACTCTAAACTTCTTAAATGCCTCAACTACAGGTTCAGGTAAACTTTCTACAAGTCCCATGTCAGCATTAGTAGCAAACTCAACAAGTAATGCTTGCTCTCCCTTATCAAAATCTGTGTACTGCACAATACCTTGAGTAGCACCTGCACCAGCACCAGTTAATGCTACTCTTCTTTTTATTTTATCAGAAAATTCTTTTCCTCTTTTTTTTGCTATATACTCTAATCCATCTTTAAAAAGTTTTTTACCTAAACTAGTTATACTAAGTAACGCTATCGACTCTCTAATTAATTGCTCTTCATCATTTAAATTAGGTTCTAATACTTCACTAATTTTTTTTGTTACTTCACCAATAGGAGATTCTTTTATTGCTTTAGCTGCCTCAGGTGATGTAAATGTTGTCAGAGATTTGACTATTTCAATAGGTGTTGATGCTACATCTTTAGCCGCCATAGCATTAACCAATGCTGCCCGATACTCTGAATAAGAATTAAACAATCTAACATATTCTGCTATCTCAAAGGGAGTAGCAGTTTTATTTTGAACTTTTTCATATAATTCTTTAAATCTGTCACCTATAGTCTTTCCCGCAAATCCAAAAACCTTATCTTTTCCAGCATCAGCAGGAGGTTCTGTAGTAACAGCAGGAGGTTCTGCAGGAACAGCAGAAGGTTCTGCAGGAACAGCAGGAGGTTCTGCAGGAACAGCAGGAGGTTCTGTAGTAACAGCAGGAGGTTCTGTAGTAACAGCAGGAGTTTCTGCAGGAACAGGAGGAGTCTCTGCAGGAACAGGAGGAGTCTCTGCAGGAGTTGGTGGTGTTAAAGTAGGAACTTCTGCCTCTTCTTTTTTTTCTTCAAGTTTCAGAAGATTAGAGGGAACCTCTTTCCACTCTTTTCCATTATATAGATACACTTGTCCTGTGTCGGGGTTTACTGCTTTTTCAGTTGGAATATACTTATTACCTTCCAACCTATGTCCTATCCCACTCTTTGGATTATAGGTTATTTCAGCCATTTAATATTCCTATTTATTAATTAATTTGAACAGAACCGTCTGGCGGCAACGGCCTCTTTTTTGCCGAGGAACCTGCAGTCTTTTTCCTTTTTAAAAATTTCTTATACTCTTGTTCTATCTTTTCTCTATCACTTAATATAGAAGGAGTTCTTAGTACTTTACCACCAAACTCAACAGAAAGACTAACACCGCCCTTTCCAGCTTCTCTAGCCAGTGTACCCATCAATGACCTAACAAGTGTCATGTTCTCTTCTATAGCTTGTACTTCCGCTTTAGGACCAAAAGTGCCTCTAAATTGACCTTTATTAATTGATGATACTATAGATATACTACCATCAGGATTTCTCTTTTCTTCCCTTTGCATAAAGGGAGCAGTATTAATAAGATTTCCAGCTTCTGTCAAAGCCCTTTTTTCTCTATCAAATTCATTTCTTGCTGTTCGATCAGCTTTAGTAGCAGCAGCTTTTGCTGCAGCTACTTGCTTAGCTGTTCGAATTTCTCCTATCTTAACAGCGAGCTGAGCTACACTATCAGTAGCTTTACTAACTGCTCCTGCTAATTTTTGTTTATCATCAAGCGTTCCCATTTTATTATTTATTTTAGCAATTTCTGCTTTTCTTACAGCATCAGCTTGAGCCTGTGTTAAATTAGCCACTCCAGCCATATTTGCTAGCTTCTTATCTTCAATGCCTTGTAAATCTTTTCTTCGTTCTCTTAACAGTTTTCTTTCATCTTTATAACTATCTTTTAAATCCTCCAATGCTTTGGATTCTAAAAATCCAGATGCTATTGTTTGAAGAGGGTTTTTACCTGCAGGGTCTGCTGATAATATACCTAGACCTGCTTTAGCAAGGGCAAGATACTTATCTCTTTCGATATCACCTTCTTCTTTAGCATATGCTTCTTCTACATCAGTTTTTCGTTTGGCAAAATCAATACCTTTTAGTGCTGTTAAATAATCTTTACTCTCTTGCGTCTGTGTCGGCACTAGCAAAGGATTTTGCTGCTGTATTAGTCTTTCTCTTTCCTGAAATGCTTCTCTCATTCTTTCTAGTTGCAGATTTTTTGCTGTTCTAGTTTGATCTAAAAACTGTTGACCCGGATCAATAACAGGAATAGAGGGTATTTGATATTGTTGAGCATTACCAAAAATACCCGGACCACCAATGCTTCTACCATTAGAATACTTTCCAATCTTACCACCACCAGCAAGACCCACTAATCCACCCTCTTTTTTATTAAATGCACCAAATGCACCAGCCGTACCAAGAGCAGCTAATCCAAGACCACCAATCTGTTGTAAGGCAGATGGTGTTGCTGTAGTTCCTGTTGTTCTCTGAACAGTACTAGCTGGAATGGGGGCAGAGTATCCTCTAATAATAGATTGATAATCTTGGAGAGTTCTTTCAGGAAATGTTCTAGCAACTTCATATTCTTGTTGAGCAATATCAAGAGCCTGTTGTCCTACATTTCTTCTAGTTGCTCCAACAGTTTCTAATGCAGTTAGCTCTCTAAGAGTTTGTCCCGGTACTGCAGTAGCCAAAGAAGCAAACTGTGTTCCAGCACTTCTTTCTCTATTTCTTTGTTGTGCAAGTCTGTTCTGTGCATCTTCAAATGCGGCTGCTAATCCTCTAGCTTGAATATCTCCAAGTCTTTGCTGAAGATTTCTATTTGCTTCTGATTCTAAAATAGCCTGACGAGAGCCTCCGAATGCTCCAGCCTCCACACCTCTTTGAGCTAATCGTTGTCGTTCAACATCAGCCGCCCTTTCCGCCTCTCTTGTTTGAATATCTATTACATTTTGAATATAGGGATTCATAAACTGACCAACAGATGCTGCATTAGGGGCTAATGCACTTGAGGCTGTTAATGCCTCTGCCGTTCTAAAGTATGGTTGACTTGCTCCCTGTATAGCTTGTACTCCCGCAAAAGCTTGTTCCTGCTCTGGAGAAAATTTAGCAATACGAGGACCAGAAAAGGGAACATATCCTTCCTCTTCTCTTCTTTCTTGAAGAGCTTGTGCTTTTTCTAGAACATCAGTAACATATGGTTTTAATTCTTCAGGAATAGTTTCTTTGGTAACGGTTGACTGTGAGGGAGCAGGTGCAGGAGAACCACCCGGACTACCACCCATGAACTGAATTAATCCTGTATTTGGATTGACTGTACCAGACCCACCCATGTCTCGGAGAACTTTCATTTCCTCAGTATTGACATGAGCTAGTTCAGTATCTCCTCCTATACCTTTACCAGCAAGATCAGTATACAAACAATTGTATAGCTCAATCTTTTCTGGAGTAGATAATTTAGAAACAATATTTTTTACAGACATTCTATAGTTCCCTTGTAATAACTGTTGTATATTTTTTAAAATCATACTTAGGTGTAAACTTTAACCAACCATCCCTAGCATATCCTTCAAGTTTTTTTACACCTAGTTCTCTTGCAAATTTAATAATTGGAGAATCTTCACTCATTCCATAATCAAACCATTTGTGAATTGTATGTGGTTTTGTACCTATATAAGGCATAGCCAAAACTTTATATTGTGGATAAATAATAAGTTGTGTTATACAAATACCTAAAATTCCATCCTCTTCATTTACACCAACCCATAATTGTAAATAGTCTGATAGTAGTTCTTGGTAGATATCATTTAAACTTCTTTCACCTTGTGTTCTCTTCAATGGTTTTTTTATAAACTCAACAACATAGGGCCAAGTAGCCTCAAGGCAATTAGGTTCTATTTTAATTAACTTCAATTATTTATCCTAATCATCATTATCATCATCGTCGTCTAAACCAGTAAGTGGTTCTCCCGGTTTTGGTGCCTGAATTTCAGCATCTGTAGGACCAGTATCTTCCTCATTCGCACTTACAATTGCACCCGGTTGAATAGCTGTAGACAACGCCTGTAGAGATTCTGTATTGCCTGAACCTATATCAAAAAACTCATCTACATAATCTGATCCACTGTATGCATCACCTGTATCATATACAGTAGGAGTATAAGAAGGAGAAAATAAACTATTAACTCCTGTTGGTTGAGCAGGTGTTCCACCACCTTTACCTGATCTTACAGGTGGAACTGAAGGATTAATAGCATCCGTTGAACTACGTTGAACTAAATTAGGTCTTTGAAGTGGCAGAAAGGTAGACAAAGCTGATGTAGTAGACATACCAGTAGATAGTTGGGATGGTTGTGTTGGCACACCCATACCTCCCTTACCGCTTGTTGGAGTAGGAGGTAAAGAACTTAAAGGAGTTTGCAGAGAAGTTTGGGGTGCTGGTCCTTGAGGAGTTCTATTAACAAGACTAATAGGTTGAGGAGGAACTGGAGGAGTTACGGTAGGTGACACCGTAGCTGTAGGCATTGCTGTTGGCTGTACCAAACCATTACCCACATCTGTAGAAGAAGTCTGGCCTGTATTTTGCAAATACTGTTGTTGATCACCAGTAAGAACTACCATTTATTTCATCCTATGCTAGAAATGATTCTAAGCCTTGCTTAATAGGCTTTTGTTGTTTTGTTTTTCCTGTAGCTTTTTTTCTTATATTTTTAACAAAGCCATCTAATTTCTTTGCACCTGCATTAGATGATCCACTACCAATCATAGCTACCGCATCTGCAGGTATAACATATTCATCAGGGCTTAACAATGCCATATCTGGATTATTACCCTCTACATCAAATAAAACTTGATCTGATTGTCCATCACCGGGACCAATAACTTTACCTTCAAAATAAGATCTAAGTCCTCCTGTTATTTTATCTTGTCGAGGAATCATATCATACATATTTAAACTTTCTTCCATTCTTCTTTCCATATGAGGTTTGCCGGGACGAAGAAAAATGTCTGATATAAATTTTGCCCTGTCTTCTACTGCTCCCATTCCTTTACCTAGTAAAACTTTTCTTAGTCTTTCTCTATTTTTAACACCAACATCATAAGAAAGTTCATCTTTAGAATCACTAGTCATTTGCTCATGAACATACTCTAGTTGATTTATAGCATTATCTGATAATTTATTATCTCTTAAATATTTTTTATAATCGTCTTGTCTACCTCTTGTAAACTGAAACAAACCAATTCCCTGATCTCTACCTTTCTTTCCTCCTTTTTCTTTTTCAGAATATTTAAAGGTAGGTGCCTCAACTGCTATATTTCCCATTATAGCAGCTATGCTTTCATCAGGATATCCTTTCTCTTTAAAGAAATTAAAAACTAGTTCCTGTCTTTGATTAAAAGAATTTTTTTTTGAGCCTGTGCTGGTGCTGCCACCATTAGACAAGCCAACAAGACCGCCTTGATTAAATCCAAAATTACCTCCTGTATTAATTGGTTGTGCTCCTTGACCATATGGAGTTGCAGTAGCAGCAGGGTCTTGATTTAATCCACCCTGTATCAAAGCTCCTAACGCTGCCCCTCCTACCGTATTAGATATAAATTTATCCACCTCCGATGCTGCTTTTCGTTTCTGAAGTATCTCTTCTTCTTTTCTTTTCTCTTCAGATGCTACAGTATCTTCCTCAACCTGAGTATCAACTTCTTTTGCTTCGGGTGTTCCACCTTCAGCTAATGTAACAGTATCTTCTTCCTCATATCTAAATGGTGTTAAGGGTGATTGAAGTCCACCCTCTAGAGCAAGTCTAGTATAATCCTCTTGACTTAAATCTCCTTGAGTAAATTCACCACCAGTTACTCTTAAATCTCTAGGAGTATATGTGCTTTCTAATGCAGCTAAACCTTCATCTTGACTAGGATCAAATTCTGGAGGAGCCATCATACCTTCTACCGCACCAAATGCTAGAGGAGTATAAGTTGATGGTCTTTGTAATAATGCCCGTGCTATCTCACCAGTTGTCAACTCATTCCCTGCTCCTAAAGCTTTTTGAACGTATGGAAGTGTTTTTATACCACCAACTGTTACAACTTGTTCACCCGGATTTAATCCAGCTTTAACTGAGTCTCCAATTGATGTGCTACCTAGTTCTTTAGCTAAATCTCCTTCAACTTTAACAAGTTTAGAAACAGTATCAGATGCAGCAGGAGGGGCAGCAACAGGAACCGGAGGAAGTCCTTGCGATGCTGATTTTTGAGCAGCATCCACAAGTGCTTGTTCTCCTGCCGACATACCTGCTACCGCATTTGCAGGCACCGGAGAAAGTGGAAAACTTTGTACCTGAGGAACTGGAGAACCTATTGTTGGATCTAGAAGAGATCCAGATATGTATGAACCTGATGGAGACAAAACTTGTCCAGCATTAATAGCAGGAGTAACTGTTAATTCAGGACTTACCAATGATTGTAGAGATCCAGGTATGTATGAACCTGATGGAGACAAAACTTGTCCAACATTAATAGGAGGAGTAGCTGTTAATTCAGGACGTAACAATGATTCTGGTGATGCAAATTTACCTACTTCAAGTCCAGCTTTAGTTATAGCCTGTCCACTAGTTTGTTGTGCTGTTTGTGCTCCTGCTTCAGTAATTCCTGTTAGGTCACCCGGACTTGGACCCATTATACCCGCCATAATACCACTAGTAGCACCAGACATTAAACCACCGATAAGAGCTTGAGTTGGTGATTGACCTGCTGCAAGTCCACCAGCAAATCCACCAACACCTGCACCAAGTCCAGCACCGGCAGCGGCGGCAAAAGCACCTTCTCCAAGAGCTGTGCCAATGCCGGGACCAAGCAATACACTACCAGCAATTGCACCTATGGCTGGCAACAGTGATCTAAAACTAAATGCTTCAGGTAGTCCTGTATCAGGATTAATAGTCAACTGACCTACGCTAGCAAGACCAGCAAGCTCATCAGGTCTAACATGCAAAAGCTCTGTATCCCCATAACGTCCCTTTGCTGCCATCAATCCAGCTATGCCGCTATAAGGAGCATCTTGATTCATCATCGCTACCATCTATAATTCTCCAAGTTATATTTTATATATTATACAATAAAAATTAGTTTCATGCAAAACTAGTGAAAATCAACCCAAGCATTATTTACATAACCTTTAAACTTGCCAGAGCTAGCTGAGTATGCTACATAACCACTTTGAGGTCTACCTATTTCTGTGACAGTTACAACAGAGTAAATTTTAGTTGAAGGTCTAGCATCTAATTCTATGTCTCTACTCTCCAATAAAAATTTTATTTCTGATGCCCATGTATTAATTGAATTATATAGTTGAATTAATTCTTCATCAGTAATATTATAATTAACATTAAAGTTAGGATATGAAAAAGACATTATCGTTTACCTGCTGGTTGCATAGCTATTCTAACACTACCCCATTTCCAAGACGTATTAATATCAGACGTTGATACTCTAACATTAGCCTGTCTACCCCTAGCCCTCATATCAATTTTTCTAGTTTGATTTGTTATATCGAAAGGGCCTACTTCCGTTGTAGGATCTGAAGGAAAATCTTTAACATTTAAAGAAAATTTAATTGTCCCTTGATTGATATCATAGTCAGGAATAATTCTATCCATAAACATAATATCATCACCATCACCCATATCAAAATCAGCACTTTCAATAAAAGAAGATAATGCTTGACCATCACCAGAGAAAACAGAAGTTGGCTCATTAAACCAAAGGTACTGTGGGTTAGTTGTTGAAACTGTACCGCTTACTGCTCCAGTTGCTACCGTATTAAGGAAAATAGAATCATCAATATAGGTAGTATAAAAATTACTTCCGTAGACCCAAGTATTTTCCATATAATTATATATTACATAACTATTAGGTTCATTTGATCCTTCTTTAGGATATAACCAAATAACCTCATGAAACTCAGAATTAAGTCCTGCAAATACTTTAGACTTTTGAGTCATATTAAAATCATCATATAAAAATCTTCTAACGGTACAATCTAATTTTTTAACCGAACCATCAAAGACATAAAAATCAGTATCGCCCATCCAGAATGTTCTACCACCAACATCAATTGCAGCATGTGGACCAATTAAACCACAGTTCGTACCGACTTGAGCTAATCTAAAAATAAACGGAGGACCAACATACTGTAAAGTATATAGAGCATTGTCCGTGTAAATAAGAATAGCATTACGTCCTCGCACACCTCCTATAATTCTAGTACCATCAATTAACTGTAGCTCACCTGATGTAGAAGAAACTGAAGGAGTCCAGTTAGAAAAACTTTCTTGATCAGACCATCTTACTAGTAATGGATTAAATACAGATGTTGCAAACTCTTCCGTACCTAAAGCAATAACATGTCTATCGTTGGGAGAAATAACAATGCTATTTATCTGCTCTGGAGATGTTGGTACAATACTTGCTCTAACAGGGGTTAAACTAGCCGTAGCATCCCAGTGAATTAATTGTCCTCCCGCTCTAGCAGCTAATAAATCTTCACCAAAGTTATCTAAAGACCACTGTGTCCCTAAGAAAACAATATTAGAAGATTCTGCCGGGCTATTCCAAGCTCTTTCTCCTGTTGCAGAAGCACCTGCATTATATACACCAGCACCATATCCTAATCCTTGAATAGGATTTGACTTACCTGATGCTAATAAAAAGAATGCAACTCCACTACCTTGATCTGTTTCAGTGCTAGTAGCTACGCTAGTTACACTAATAAAGAAATTATTTAATCCTTGAACACTAACAACCTCAAAGGTTGGACCACCAAAAGAAGAGGCAGAAAAGTCTAAGCCATCTGTTCCAAATCCATTAATAGATGTATTAGAAAATTCTACAAAGTCACCAACGGCTCGACCATTATTATTAGAACTAACTTCAATTAAAGGTGATCCAGCAGCAGTATTGAAACTTCCTCCAGTTCCTAAATCTCCAATACTAACAGTGCTGACAATCGGTGTTACATCATAAGGAAAATCATTATATACAACGTATAATTTACTTTCAGTACCAAACCCTAAAAGTTTTTCTGTATTATTATTTGTCCATGCAAGCAAATCTCTTGCTATTCCAATAAAAGAGTTATCAATAAATTTTTGATACCCCCTTAAATTTTCAGGTTTACCTTCTCTAAATCTGACCCGATCACCATCAAACCACTTCCCTTCCTCAGAATACTGAGTAGACTCTCGGTGAAACCCCGGCTTGAAATTTAATTTCTCTAATTTTGAAGTAGTAGATGGCATATGTTTTTATCCAAATGAAGATACTAAAACCATATCAATTGCACTTACACCCCTAACATTGTAAACCAACATATCTACAGCACTAGCTACTGTAGATAAAACAGGAATCTCTGAGTCAGGAAAATTATAACTATCTCCGTATGATAGTGTCCGACTTCCAGTGTTATCCTGAAATACATAGATATATCCACTTTGTCCCGGCAATGCATTTGATGGATTCTGTAAAGTTCTATTACCCGTTAAAGAAACAAAGAAGGTAGTGGCTGTCGATAGATCAAGAGCAATTGATGCTGCTTCTGTTAGAGTAACAGGTGGAACTACAAGTTGACCAGAGAACGTAGCTTGTGAATTAAATGTTGCACTTCCTGCTACACTAACAATATTTAAAACTGCATTAGAAACAACTGCTGAATCAGCCGCAATAGAGGTTGTATATATACTAGTAGCTGATACACTTGTAGCAAAGCCCACCGCAGATGCAAAGGTTACAGGTTTATTAAAAGTATTAGTATCTGTAAAAGTATTAGCCGAAGATAGTTTTGCAAAGCTAGCAGTTGTATCAGCAGTTAAATAATCAAGACCATAAACAGAAACACTATCACAGAAAAACATTTTTTTGCTGCCGCTTGCAACTGTTGATCCTGAACCAGAGCCTGACCCACTTTTCAAAGTAATTACTGCTGAATTTTCTCTGGTAGTCTTGTCGTTAATAATATAAGCTTTAGATTTTTCTGGAACAATAACATTTAAGCTAGCAGAAACAGTTCCAGATAATTCTAAAAAGGGACTACGAGATTGATCTGACGTTCCGTCATTAGCTGTTAAGGTTACATCTGCACTAGAAACAGTAATGGTAGTGTATGCAGCAATAGCCTCATCTACTAGATCAATAACATTTTGATTTAAAATAGAACCCCAACTATTAGGATTTTCTCCATCACCTTGTTTTTCTAATCTAATTCTAGAAGTATAAGTACTGGGCATTCTTAAATTCCTTTTCCTTCAACACCTGTGGCTACTGTATAACCGTTAAAAGAGGGATAAACAGGTGACTTAATTTTAAGTATAGTAGTATTTCTATTGTTATAATCTTTGTAACTTCCAATAATATCAGTAATTAAAAATATTTGTGGTGGTCTTATTTGTAGACAATTAGAATTAATAATATTTTTATAGATAGTTAAGATAAGTTTTTCTTGACTTTTAGTATCAGCATAAGCTATATCCATTATAGCTTTTTCTTTTTTACACATAAAAATTACAACTGCTTTGTCACCAATTTTCCAAGTATTTGCTAAAGCTACACCATAATTAGACACCAATAAAAAGAATAAAATAGCTGCTAAAATTAAAATTATTTTTTTCATTTTAATTAATAAACCTTTGTAGTGAATCTCCATATTTATCTTTTAACAAGTCGGTATTAGTTGAGGTATCTCCAGCATAAATAATATTATTATTATTATCTATTGCTATAGTGCTTCCCCATCTAACTTTTAAAGAACCAATTTTTAATTTTTTATCTCTATAATCTGCATCTGAAGTATAATCAAAGATGTAATCTTTTGCTGTAAATTTATATGACGCTAAAGTATCTTTAATCTTTTTATCAGGATTTGAAATAGACCATTTTTGAAAATCATCAGTTCTAAAGAAGGGACGAGAGTTAGCTAAATAATTTTTATTTTTAACAAGGGATAGTGCTCTATAACTTACCTCATCCCATTTTAAATTAAAATTCCACCACCAAAATAAATCCTTAATAGATGATATAGTATAAGGACATTTAGAATTAAATAATTTTATTTCA
>Ga0255768_10003765_pt1 | contig 14993 bp, 20 predicted proteins | sample 071ome_33_FD_179983 | JGI IMG/M metagenome (GOLD analysis project Ga0255768, IMG submission 179983) | Coastal salt marsh microbial communities from the Groves Creek Marsh, Skidaway Island, Georgia - 071412AT metaG (version 2) | ecosystem: Environmental > Aquatic > Marine > Intertidal zone >...
GCTACGGGGCCGGAACTCATCAGGGGTCTTGCTGTAGCGCTCGCAGGCCTCGAGCAGTGGCATGAGGTACACATGACCCACATAGCGCTGCTGCTCCCAACTGGTTGCAGTGGCATCTACCACAACCTCCCATGGGGGCAGGGCTGCACAGCTCACCCGCTTGAGCGGGTCTGCACTCAGTACGGGTGCCAGCTTGAGGAAGCTGCAGGGGTAGATGAGGGCAAGCCGGGTGGCATCCTCGAGCTGCTCCCGCACAGTCAGCAGGTAGGTATTGGCTGTGGCCTCTGCTACTTCTGCATTGCCCCTGCCCCGGATATCTGCCTGCACCTCTACACTGGGGTTCTTGGCATACAGACTGCCAAGGTATGACTCTACCACTGCATAGGCCTTGGGCACCTCGGTGCGCAGGATACCATCAAGGGTGGGCTGCTCCTGCTGAAAGAAGCGCGTCATGTAGAGGTTGCGCAGCTCCCGCAGCTCATCCCTCCGCCCATCCCAATACAGGTCATGCTGCTCACAGATTGCTTGGCACTGGGTAGGGGTCAGCATGTGGCTCTCAGAATGGCAGGTTGTGGGAGCGGATACGACGCGCCCTGCTGTGGGATATCAGGTCATCTATTCGGGTTCTGCCCGATTGTAGCGCATGAGTGCGCCATGATGAGGGAATATCGCGCAAGCACCGATATGCTAACGCCATAGCCATAGCACTGTCATCATGTGCCCCATTGGGTGCCTCAGGTGCCACCTTGCCTGCAGGGATGGTGAGGCTCCGCAGCTCCATCCAGCTCACACGGTCCATGACCTTGACCACCTGCAGGGACTCCCTGAGCGTGTCAAAGGCCTCAAGTTTGGACTGCAGGGTGGTGACCCATGGCTTGCCACCTGGTGCCCTCCACTGCTCGCGATACCCGCAGTGGCTGACCTCGAGCAGGAAGGCATGCCCGTGGTTGTTGCTCTCAGCAAGCATGAGCGCCTGATTGTACCGGCTGGCCACCTGTATGCACCTGTGCGCCCAAGCAGCTGGGGTGATGCGGTTGTTTCGCTCAGTGTAGACCGGCTGCATGGTCGAGACACTGACCACACAAAGGGCGCTGTAGTCGCCCCCTACCCCTCCCCCAATATCTACGCCCATGACATACCGGTCATGAGGGTGGGGTGCCTCAATCTCCCGCCCATGCTTGCTGCCATGCAGCTCATGCTCAATCACATGGATGCCCTGCAGCACTTCCTCCCCATAGTAGCCACCCTCCCGCCCAAGGAAGCAATCATCAAGGCAGGCAGGATACTCGCGCCGGAACTTGTAAGGCCCCAGCGTTGCCAGGTATCGCCTGCGCCATGCAAGCTGCCCATCAGTCAGGCCATAGGCTGTGATGAGCTGCTGCTCTTCCTCTGTGTGCTCGAGGTCATCCGGCTGGGGGTCGGTGTACTTGGGCTCTTCCTGCCACCAATGAGTGATGAGGTGCCACCCGTTCTCAGGCGCTCCTGCAATCAGCTCACTGAACCGGTCCCCCGGGTTGTTTGCTGTGCTCTCAATCATGAGCAGCCCATCACCCACTGCACTCAAGGCCTGTGCAAGTAGCTCCTCTTGGTCGAGGGCAAAGGCAAACTCACTGAGCAGCACAGCCTTGGGGCTAAAACTGCGCAGGCCTGTGCTTGACCTCGAGGTGAAGGCCTTGAGGCTTGCCCCTGTGTCCGCAAGACGCAGCTCACCCTTGGCACGGGTGTCAAGCTCCCGCTGCAGGATGGCAGGGGGGTGGTGCAGCCATCTGCGGTTGTCATCGAGCAGGGCAGTGGCACTCTCAGCCCTCAGACTCACCAAGGCGAAGAGGGCAGCAGTAGGGGTGCTCATCCACTGCTGATGCAGCACCATCTTGCAGGCTGTAGTAGCTGCCACCTGCCTTGCCTTGATGCAGATGATGCGGTTGTGCCCTCGAGCTACTGCCCGAAATATCTTCTGCTGCATGGGCAGCGGGTGGAAAGGTATCTCCCGCTTGCTGTCTTTGTCCTGGACTCGGTGAAGCTGGCAGAACTTCGAGGGGTCACCCAGCAGGCCTGTGACCTTGGGGTGCAGCTCGGGTGGGATGCTTGGCGGTATGTAGATGCTCATGGTGTCCTCTCACCTACAGCCTACCACTCTCCCACCAGGCTCAACACATTGCGCAGCTCCTGCACATCAGGTGTGTCTGTGCTCTTCTCTGCCCGCTGCTGGGCTGCCTGCTTGCTCCACTCAAGCACCCGCCAGGCTGCATCCATCTGCGCCTTGTTTGGAGTCCTGGAGCCCTGCAGGGTGCCCTCAATGCAGCTGATGGCCTCAGGCGCAAGCTGAGCCACTGCCTCAAGCAGCTGCTCTTCTGTCATCGGTTTCCGGGTCATAGGTATATCTCCAGAGTGAGGGGTATCTCTTGACCTGCCAACCCTGCACACCTCTAAAGGCCCATGAATAGCCTAAAGTGCAGGGTGTGCAGGGTTTAGAGAGATTTCTTCTCTTAGTGTAATTCTACCTTCTGAGGCTTGAGCAGAAAAGTGCTCTCAGGCTGCACACCCTGCACTCTGTGCATGAATAGCGCGTCTTGAGGTGTGCAGGGTTGACAGGTCCACACTTACAAGCTGTGACAGAGCTATGACCGAACTGTGACAGAATGGACCTATGGTACCCTTGCACCCGTTGGTACCACGGGGTAGTATGGCACCACTTCCCGCTGGTTGGTGTGCATCAACCCTTTGGGGCGCAGAGCGCCCCCTGACAGGCTTCACTGTGGAAAGTTTGCCTGGCATGCCAACCAGCACCCCTCCTGTCTGCCCACTGGGGGCTCCCCACCCTCGAGCTGCCCCCAGTGTGGCAGGCACTTCTACCCCAAGAGAGAGAGCACCATGAGTCCGAAAGTCCGTGAACACATTGAAGCAGCTGCAGGGGCTGTCATCATCTTTGCTGGCATCTACTTTGCCATGTGCCTGTGAGGTCATCCATGGAACCAAGCGCCGATATCTACACTGACCTCATTCACCACCTGCAGAAGATTGAGCAGTCTGCTGCCCGATTGACTCAGGACACCTACCACATCAAAGGCCAGCAGCTCTACAACCGCATTGAGCTGCATGAGCAGGCTGTGGTCTTTGCGGTCATCCAGATGACAGATGCTATCCAGCGCCTTGCACAGGAGAAGGGACAATGAGCCTCAATGCAGAATACCGCCCCAGACTCAGCCCCGAGCTGACCACTGCCTTGCGCACGGCTGCAGCCCTCGCAGGCCTGACAGTGCCTGACTACCTTGAGCAGGTTGTCACTCCCTTTGTCCGCACAGACCTGCAGCGCAGGATTGAGCGCAACCACCTGCAGCAGGTAGCAGAGGTGACCAATGGATGAGTGGCTTGAGGTTGCTGCCCGCCTGACTGCTGAGCAGATTGACAGCCCTGCAGTAGGTGGGTGTCTGCTTGACCTGCTGGGGCGCGAAAGGTGGCGCGTGCGGTCTACTGTCGAGGGCTACAGCTTCCTGCAGCGTACCGGCTGCAAGCATGGCTGGGAGTGGGTGCCAGTGGAAACGCTGGGGCAGGCCTGCATGGGAGCAGCAGCAGCAATGGGTTGGACTGTGGAGAGTGCAGCATGAGCGCCGACGAAACCCGAAAGAGCCTGCAGCTGCTGCGCCGTGTTCGGTCCCTGCTCGAGCTGTCCGGTTTTGCCAATGCTGCCCAGGCAGGCTTCCTGCTGCGCTTTGGCCTTTCCTCCATCGCAGACCTGCAGCAGCTCAAGGCTGAGATCGATGAGCTGCTTGCAGAGGTAGATGACCTGTGGGGTGAGGAATGAGTTTGGGCAGCCTTCACTCAGCAGCCTTGTCTCTGCTCGATGTGCTTGTGTGCGACCATGGGGGCAGCTGGGTAGCGCGCAAGCAAGTTGATCAAGTGCTGCAGATGCAGGAGCGGACTGCATACCGTGGTTGGATGCGCCTGCATGACTTCCGCTTGGTAGAACTTCGCCCCAGTAAATACAGGCCTGCAGTCAGGGCCACCCCACTGGGGCAGCGCTTTATTGCAGCACAGTATGAGGAACGCCGTGAACGCTCAGCATCCTGACACCCGTGTGCGGTCAGTGTGGCCCAATCCTCCTGAGGGTTGCTGCTATGTAGAGCAGTCCCTCAAGGGAGGGGACTACATCAGCACGGGCTACTTTTTCCGTGGCCAAGTCGACAACAAAGGCAGGGGGCGCAGTGTCGAAAACTGCCAAGGGGTCACCTCCCTCTTCTTCGACTTGGACCTGCTGGGGCTCGTAGATGCTGCCCGGCTTGCTCGAGGGCAGAGCCTGCCAGACAAGGCTGCAGACAGAAAGGCCCACATGTACCACATCCCAGAAGAGCAGAGGCAGGCCTTCCTCGACCTGCTCCTGCAGGATGTGGGCGGCATCCTTGAGGCTGTAGTGGGTGAGCCTCCTACCCTCACCATCTGCAGCGGGTGGGGCTTTCACTTCCACTATGCTGTGCATGAGTCCATGAGGCAGGAGAAAGCTGCCCTGCAGGCCTTGCACGCTGCCATTGTCGATGAGGCCAATAGGCAAGCGAGTGAGCTTGCGCAGACCTTCCATCCGCCATTGACCACCTATCACAAGGCCTTTGACCGGACCCATGATGTAGGTGCGCGCCTTGCCCGTGCCCCGGGTTCGATGAACACCAAATGCAGTTGGAGGCTGCAGGATGTGGAGGTCATTGCAGCCTCACCCACTGTGCTCACCTCAGACTTGGTGGGGCGCTTGACTGCACAGCATGTGAAGCAGGGGCAGCTCACAGCCAATGACAAGGCAGCAGCAGCCCCCAGCCCTGTGCCCTCGAGGAAGCGCCCAAGGCAGTCACGGGCAGTGGATGTAGACTTTAGGTCGCAGCGCCTGGCAGACGGTAGGAGCTGGCAGCAGCTTGCAGATGCCCTGGCACCCGGTGAACGGCTCAAGGTCATCTGCCCCTTTGGTGGCACCAGTGTGGGCAGTGGCTTCTTTCACAGGGAGGCAGATGGGAGAGTCAGGTACTACAGCGCCCCACAGGCCTGCACCTATTGGAACTCCTACCGCCCCAGCTCCACACCCGGATTGGCAGACCTGCAGCGCAACCCGCCCAAGAAGGATGGGAGCCCCGGGGCCATCCTCAACACCATCACCAACCTGCACACCATGCTCACCCATGATGCAGCCTTCTCGCTGTGGTTTGATGAGTTTCGGCAATGCGAAATGGATGGGCATGAGGTCATTGACGATGGGGTGTGGGTGCGAGTGGTCACCCACATGGAGCAGGCCTACCAATGGAATTGGCGATTGGGCAAGGATATGCTCTTTGCTGCTGTGGAGTATGTCTGCAGGCAGTCTGCTCGCAATCCTGTGCAGGCCTATGTCAAGCAGCTGCAGTGGGATGGCTGCCCCCGCATTGACCGTTGGCTGCTCGAGGTCTGCCACACAGATGACCTCCCCATCTACAGGGCCTATGCAGCCAAGTGGGTCATTGGCCTCATGGCCCGGCTCTTCTCGCCCGGCTGTCAGCTGCACACCTGCATGTTGCTCACAGGCCCACAGGGCTGGGGGAAGTCAACCGTATGGAGGGAGTGGGCAAACTGGCCCGGGGTAGCAGACCTCTACTCAGACACCCGGTTCAATATCCGTGACAAGGATGCCTACCTGCAGCTGTATTCTGCTCTCATCTTTGAGGATGCAGAGATGGCAGGCTCATCCACTGCAGACCAAGAGACGCGAAAGGCCTTCCTCACTTCTGCTGTAGACCGTTTCCGCCCCCCCTTTGGTCGCAAGGTGCGGTCATATCGTCGGCACACGGTCATCACCATGACGAGCAATGAGCAGGATGTGCTCAGGGACCGCACAGGCAGCAGGCGGTATTGGGTGGTGCCTTGTCAGGGCAGGTCTGCAGGCCTTGAGTGGTTGCGCAAGTATCGTGACCAGCTGCTTGCAGAGGCCTACACCTACTATCAGCAGGGCGCTGAATGGTGGCTCAATGCAGAAGAGTCAGCCATGCAGCGCAAGGCCAATGGGGACTTCCAATACCTCGATTGGTTCAGCCAATGCGCTGCGACTGCTTGGGAAGCAAACAAGGGAGGCAAGCGCAACCGGTTTACTGTGGGTGAGTTTGCCAGCGCAATCGATCGCAACCTCAGCCCCCAGCGCTTTGGCCTGTCACTGTCTTCTGCCCTGCACTCTGCTGGTTTCAAGCGTCAGCGGAGTGGTGGAGCAACCTTCTACTACAAGCCCGGTGAGTCTGAAGGTGCTGACACCGGTATGCTTGCCATCAAGCACCTGACCCGTTCTGACTTTGAGCAGAAGTTTCAATGAGAGAGGAAACACCAATGTTTTGTATGTTCAGCTTCACCGATGACCGCAAAGACCTGGCAGCTGCACTTGTGAAGGCACAGACCCACATGGGGGCTGCAGTCAAAGACTCCAAAAACCCGCACTTCCGCAGCAGCTATGCGAGCCTTGCAGCAGTCATTCATGCTGTGGTGCCTGTGCTCAATGAGCAGGGCATTGCAGTCCTGCAGATGCCTCACATCGATGAGCAGGTGGTGCAGCTCACCACAACCCTGCTGCACACCAGTGGGCAGATGATCTCAAGCACCGTGGGCACACCCATGGGCAAGAAGCAGGATGCACAGGCAGTAGGCAGCGCCATCACCTACCTGCGCCGCTACAGCCTGCAAAGCATCATGGGCCTGCCCGTGGAAGATGATGATGGCAATGCTGCCAGTCGTCGGACTGTCACCACCTCGAGTGCTGCCCGCACAGTGCCTAGCACAGCACACAGCTGGGCTGAGAAACTTGAGCAGGCGCTCAAAGACAATGGCCTTACGGTCAAGGATTTCAATGTGTGGGCAGAAGTAGCGCACCGTCCCAAGCTGGGAGGCCTGAGCCCTGACAAGGCGCGCATGGCCTGTGCATGGATTGAGACGGGCAACGGCGCAGAAGTCATCAAGGAAACGATCACCAACCCTGTGAAGTGAGAGAGGACACCATGAGCAGACAACCAGAGCAGACCAATGTGCCTACTGAGGAAGAGGTGGTAGACCTGCTGGATGTGAGCACCTGCCAGCTCAAGACCGGTGAGATTGCTGAGCACTTTGGGGTTGAGTCAGGCAGCAAGGCCTTTGACCAGCTCCGCACACTGCTCAGGCTCCTGACAGAGCAGGGAGTCATTGCCTGCCAGCAGAAGCGCCCGGGCAGCCCTCGCTATTATTGGAGCCTCAAGGTACTCATCAAGCAAGCGCAGAAGGCGCAGCAGCCCCAGCAGCCTGAGCAGGTGCCCCTTCCTGTGGCTGAGCCCAAGCCACAGCCTGAGCTACTGACTGACCGTGCTGAGTATCGGGAGCTGGCAGACAAGGTAGACCGCCTGCGCAGGGCCTACGATGAGTCAGCCTTCCTGACTCGAGTGCTGCAGGCTCAGTACAATGAAGCAGCGCAGGAGCTGCAGGCGCTCAAGGCTGACTACCTCAAGGCTGTAGGCCTGTGAGCATCTATATCGGCATAGACCCCGGACCGCAGACCTGTGGGGTAGTGGTCTATGCCGATGGGGCTGCACAGCTTGCCCGCGCAAGGGCCACACTGGATGAGTGCAAGCTGCTGCTGTATGAGCTGGCAGCAGACTCACCCACTGTGGTGCTCGAGCACACCCACCCCGGTCCCCCCAGTTGGTCTGTCATTCACACTACGGTCATGCTTGGCAGACTGTGGGAGGCAGCAGAGGCCTTGGGCCTGACTGTATGGACCGTTCACAGACGAGAAGTCAAGAAGCTGCTGGGGGGCAGTGACTCCATCATCAGGCGGTCAATCATTGGCCGTCATGGGCTTGACCCCTCGAGATACCATCACACCCATGACACCCCACTGCAGGGGGTCACTTCACACGCATGGCAGGCCCTTGCTGCCGTGCTCACCTACAAAGAGAGAGAGGACAATGGGACTGCCACAACCTGAGGAAACCGCTGGGTGGTCTGATGCAGACTACTTCGCTTACCATGCTGTCAATGCCAGCGCCATCAAGCAGTTTGCCAAGTCGCCCAAGGCCTATGGGCACTACTTGCGAAACCCACCCGCAAAGACCTCAAGCATGACACTGGGGTCTGCCATCCACTGCCTGACCTTTGAGGCAGATGCCTTTGAGGCTCGCTATGCAGTGTGGGATGGGGGCAGCAGGCGCACCAAGGCTTACAAAGAGTGGGCTGAGCAGCATGAGGGCAAGGAACTGCTCACAGCAGAAGAGCATGAGACTGCCCTGAGCGTTGCCAGCGCTGCCAGCAACCACCCGCTGCTCAAGCAGCTCATTGGTCACCCGGGCACCCAGCTTGAGCGGGCTTTGGTGTGGTTTGGCTTCTTTGGCATCTGTAAGGCCAAGATTGACCTGCTGCACTACAGCGAAGAGTACGGCCTCATCATCCTTGACCTCAAGTCTACAAGCAGTGAGCTGGATGAGCACAGCATCACCCACACGATTGGCAAGTATGGGGTGCATCTGCAGCTGCATCACTACTTTGAGGCAGCCTGTGCCTACTACCGCCTGCCCTCCAACGATACCCCTGCCAAGCTCTTTGCCCTCTATGCTCGCACCTCTGCCCCTTTCGAGGTGTCAGCCTTTGAGCTGGGTGAGCAGACCAAGCAGGAGGTGAGAGACTACTACCAAGACCTTGCAGATGTGTATGACTTCTGCATGGCCTCGGGCCATTGGCCCGGGCAACCTGAGCAGCGCACCATTGAGGTGCCTACCTACTACTCCCAGCGCAAGTGAGGACACTATGGGAACTGCATCGATCACACTTGTCGGCACCCTGATTGCTGACCCTGAAACCCGCAAGACCGGAAAGGGCACCACCATCTGCACTTTCAAGCTGCCCACCCATGAGGGATGGGGAGAAAATCAAGTCACTACTTGGTGGCGCTGCACCTTGTTTGGCAAACAAGCTGAGCAGGCAGCAGACAAGCTCAAGCAGGGCAGCAATGTGGTTGTCATGGGTGAGCCCAAGCTCACTGAGTGGCAGGGCAGAGACGGGGATACCCGCTACTCTGCAGAGGTCATCTGCCAAGCATGGCGCTATGGCCCCAAGTCTGCTGCAGGTGACAGCCGGTCTGCAGGTCGCAGCAAGGGACGGGGCAAGCCCGTCTACTCAAGCGACTATGCTGCAGATGAGGCAAGCCTTGAGGACTTGCCCTTCTGAGTCAGTCAGGGAGCTGGTCAAGTGCTTCCTTGGCACCTGCCCGAATGTCTGCCCGTGCATCAATGATGAGGTCAACCACATAGCCAATGGCCACATCACTGATGCGCTCCCAGATGAGGGACTTGGGCTCAATGAGGGCATCAAGAGCCTTGACCAGCTCGTCACGGCCACCTGCAATGAGCAGGCGACCCACAAGGCGTTTACGGTTTCCGTTCATGCTTCCTCCACATAGCGCGTGACCTTCTGGTACCTGCCCCCGGGCAGGTGTCGCAGGGTCTGCCCTCGAGGCTCCCCACTGACCTGCAGGCCCACATGACAGTGCCCCCCGGTCTGTGGGTAGCTGATGACTTGATCCCAAGGGTCACCCGCTTCTGCAGCATCCTCAATGATGACCTGGGCAAGCTCATCAGCAGACAGCCCCACTGCATCCACATCAGCAGCCAACCCGTAGCAGTGGCGGCTTGTAGAGCTGCCCCCAATGGCTGCATTGTGCTCAGGGGACCGATAGCCTGAGGTGATGCGCAGAGGTTGCCCCAAGCGGTCCCTCAGGCGCTGCAGGCGAGGGGCAAGCAGCTCCCTGATGTTGCGCTCTACCTTGGGGGGCAGATGCTGCATGCCAGCGCTGCAGCGGGCAAACTCCACAAGGGAGAAATTGGCAGTGAGGTCACCCATGTTGTGCTCCTATTTGGCTGCTTCCAACCGGTCACTCACCCGCTCAATGGCCTCAAGGATGGCCCCATGCTCATTGGCATGCTGGATGGCGAGCCTATCGTATCGGTCCCCCATCTTCACAATGTGGGCCATGTGCGCTGCTACTGCGTTCTCATGGCGCTGGTTGGCTCGCTCAAGCTCAGCCATGTGGCGGTCTACAGCAATCCTGCCCATGGGTACCAGGTGGTTGACTGCAATCTTGTAGGCCCCTGCAATGATGATGAGCAGGCAGATGACCGCAGACCCCGGGCCTGCGAGGTAGGGCAAAAGAGCATCAAAGGTCATAGTTCACCCCTTCACAATCTTGCTGACAGGTTTGTCTGACCACAGCTTGCAGCTCCAGTAGCGCGCCTTGGTGGGTGGCCCGGGCTCATCGCAGCTCATGCGGTCCCTGAAAGCCTTGCGACGCTCGGGGCTGTCTCGCTTGATTTCCATATTGGGATCACCAAAGCGCACAGTGTACTTCTTGCCATTGTGGGTGCCTGTAGCCACAAACTTCTTGCGACCGTAGCCAGGTTCACCCTTCTTGATGCGGCGTACAGGCATCAGCTGCCCCGTGCCCATGCTTCTACAGCATCCCTCAGGCCCAAAGAGTCCAGATGGGAGGCAAGCACAGGGGTGCTCTGCCCGTCTGCAATCCGGGCCTGAATATCAAGCAGCACCTGCTGATAAACTTCTACAGTGGGAGCATGAGCAGCCAAAGCCTCAGGGGCAATCATTGCTCGCCCATTGCTGAGCACCGATAGCGAAAGTGAGCCCCCATCAGGGAGCGCAGCAGTACCGCCTGAGGCAGTGCTTGGGGCTGGGATATCTGCCCGCACTGCATGGGTGACGAGTGGCTCAGACTGGGAGAAGATTTCTGTGACTTGAATATCCATCAGACTGCCAGCTCCATCACATCGATATACTCCACCGTCGCCGTCATCGGGGTACCCGTGTTGACACCCCGGTAAAAGCGCGACTGCACAAAGGCTCCGGGCATTGCGTCCAATGGCGTAGCCGAAGAAGCGCGGACCACATCGCTACGGGTTGCCCCAAGGTATGTCATACCGCCTGAAAGCGTTGAGGTGCCTGGTGTACTCGTGCTGAAGTAATACCTGGCAACCCCGGCTGCTGTGTCCAAGACTTGCCGGACATAATAGGCAGACGGGTTGCTGTGAGTGGCCGTGCTGGCTGTCAGTGTGACGCTTGATCCTGCATTGTTTACGGCCATAAGGCTAAAGCTGCCATCGCCATACATGTAAACGCTTCCACCCGGACCATCTGCCCCAAATGCGTTGAACGCGCCATAAACAATAATGTCGTCAGCACCGTCAAGAAAGGCCCCAGATACCTTCCATGTGATGATGACGAAATTCCCAACGGTATAGTTGCCGGCAAGGTTGAAGTTTGTTTGCCCACCTGCGAAGCGGGTACTACTCGATGCGGTCGTTGGGCTTGTGTTTGCAATTGTCCAACCCTGACCATTGACCAAGCCAAAGGTGCTGCTCCCACGGTCAGAATAGGTGCCCGATACGCCGTCAATGGTGACAGGCACAGCCAACCCACTCCAAGTCGCCGTGGGCTCGTCGACGAAGTTGATACGGTACGCGGTTGTGGGTGCGGTCAATCCACTACCTGCAGCTGCTGCTACATCAACCGTGTGCGACCATGACACCACCTGTGAGGTGGTAGGGTCTGTGACTGTCCCTGACAGCACCACAGCCTCATCATCAGCAAGGCCTGTGACCGAAAGCGCACCGGGAACTGTGCCTGAAACTGCAGCGGTTGACCCTGCAGCCTTGTCAAGAGCCACAGCTGAGTAGGTGTAAGGTGCTCCAGCTCCGCCAGAAGCTGCACCCACATCCACTGTGGCACTTGTGGTGCCACTTGGCTCCCGCTGGATGACTCCCTGGGTGACAGTAGGGGCCACAAAGACGGGATACCCTGAGGCAGTCTGTACCTCAATCTGTGCCTGGTTGGTGACCGCCTGCGCTACGCTCCCTGCATCTGTAGAGGTGAGCACCACGGACACAAGGTCACCATCTTCCAAGCTCGAGACAGTATAGGGGCCTACCCCTGACCCTGAAAGCGTTGCGCCTGTGCCTACATGCTGCACCAAAGCAGCGCTGTAGGTGTAGGAGCCTGAGCCACCGGTTGGGGCGCTGAAAGTGACCCCAGCTGATGAGGTGCTGCCCGTTGCAAGTGATTGGGCTGCAGGGTCTGCAGATGCTGCAAGCGGGGTATAGGGAGTAGTCCCTCCACTCGGGGCAGGTCCACCTGAGGCACCCGTTGAGGGGTCAAAGCATGGGATGATGGGCATGCTACTCCCTCCAAGTGATGCAGGACTGTGCGAGGGTGGGGACCGTCGCAGCGTTGTCTACCTTCACAAAGAGGTACAGGGAACCGTTGCCAGGCGCAGACAGGATTTGGAAGAGGGGCAGCTGCACACTGAAAGCTACACACTGTGAGGTAGTGGTAGTCAGGCCTGCCACAAGGTCTGCCTCAGTGTCAGGCACCAAGGTGTAGTCACCCGCTGCATCTGCGCAGATGCGCATGGTGAGCTTGGTGGCACTGGGAGCGCCCCCAGCAGTCAGCCGGATATGCACACCCTCGACAATGCCCCGGAAGTTGACCGCCTGCTTGCTGTCAGGCAGGTTGGCAGTGAGGTCATGCTCATGCACAGCTGTCAGGCTGAAAGCTGTGCCGACGGTTTGAGCGCCTGTCTGCAGGCTGTCATGCAGGAAGTTGGTAATGCGGGTGGGCATCTATCTCTCCTCATTCACGGACTAAGATACACCCACCATATCACTGGGCTGCACCCATTACCTCTGCAATCTGCCCCACTTGTCTGCGCCTGACCTCTTCTGCATCCCCTATAGGTGCTCTCTCGAGCAGTAGACCTGCAGCGGACTGGGCAGCCGTCTTGGGGGTCATCTCACCTGTGTAGACCTGCACAGGTTCTGTGCCCGGTTTCAGCTCGAGGGCAGGGGCACCGGCTACCATGGCCTGCTCAATGGCATCAGGGGTGAGGGCTCGCATGACACTCATGGCCTGCTTGCCATCCTCACTCAGCTCAAAGACCTTGTAGAGGGGCATGCCCGTCTCATCCCTCCCCCAGAAGAGGTGAGGGGTGCCCTTAGGGGCCTTGCTCCAATACTGGGGCAGGCGCTTGTTTGCCAAACCCTCAGGAGGTGGCACATCCTGAGGCCTGAACACGCGCTCAAACCAATCCCAAGCGCCCACTTGCCTGCCTGCATCCATGTGGTGCGCATACAGCGCAGCAGCCCAGAGCATCTGCTCATCGCTTAGGGGTGTGGCCCCTGCGATACCCTGAGTGCGGTACTGCTGCCCCTGTGCGAACTGCTCCGCAGCATCCCACACAGCAGGCAGTGCCTCATCTGTGAGGGCACGGGTGATGACCTCACTGCCCTCAACCACCTGCTCTACTGCTGCCCCTGTAGTCTGCGCTGCATCTGCTGCCCGTCGCAGGTCTTGGTAGAGCAGGTCACCTTGACGCGCCATAGCAAGTGCCACCTCTGCAGGCGCGAAGAGGGGAACCTCAGGCCCAAAGTAGACCCCATCCCCTACATTGACTACACCCAAGGCCTTGAGGCTCTTGTCACCATGCAGGTTGTATGGGTCTTGCGCCCGGGCCTGCTGCATCTTTGCCTTGAGCGCTACCCGTGCTGCGCTGGGGTTCTCCATCATGGCGCGCACCAGCTCAGTGTAGAGCTTGGTGTTGCCTGCTGCTGTAGCGTACAAGCGCCCCAGCTGGTCACGGATGACCCCGGGCACCTCACTGTAGTCAAAGAGCGCCCTGCGAGCATAGGCAGCAGCATCCTCAGGGGTCGCACCCTTGAGCAGTTGCGCCTCAAAGGCTGCCTGCCTCATGCTGTGCTCAGTGGCTTCTGCCGTGCGAGTCCAGAAGGACTTATCCAGCGGGTTCAGCTCCCGCTTGACCACACCCTCAAGCGGTCCCTCCGCTGCCCTCCTGGCATCCCTGAGCATGTCATCTGCAATGCTGCCCACCCGCTGTGACTCAATGGTGCTGTACCCAAGCCCCAGCTCATCACCCAAGTCTGCAAGCTGCTTGCCTGAGTAGTACACCCCATCATTGGTGGTGAGGCCTCCCCCAAAGAGCCTGCGCCGTATCAGCCTATCTGTAATGTCGGCAGACTCTCTCAGGCCTACAGTCAGCAGGGGTGTGATGGCTTGACGGAAGAGAGCAGCAGGGAAGCCCATCACATTGGGCAGCACATACCCGTACTGCGCATTGGTCACGATATTGCGGCGACCTGTGGCAAAGATGAAGTCAAAGACCTCACCAAGCACCTGCTGCACAGCACCCCGGGCTCTTGGGCTGATTGACTCAATGAACTGTGCGAACTCTTCGCCATTCTCTGCAAGCACTCGCTCAGCATGGCTTTGGCGCAGGTCATAAACCCGTTTCCTGATGCGGTCCCCTGCCCGCAATCGGGGCACCTCCACATCCACAGCCTTGGCCATAGCGTCTACAGCTCGAGGTAGACCGGCTGGCACATCCCCTGCCTGCTTGGTGACTGCCTCAATGGCGCTGCCAAGCTGCTCACTGTACCTGCCCTGCGCTGCGAGGGCTTTCTTGGTGCCCTCATCTACCGCCACCTTGAGCATGGCTTTCTGATAGTCGGGTGCCATCCAAGCGGTCAGCCTGCTTGTACCCCGTGCCCCTGCGAGCCCGGGCACATTGGCCTTCATGAGCGCTTGGTCTACTGCCCTGATGGCATCCACTGTGGGCATGAAGAGGGCTGTGCTGCCTGTGGCTGTGGCCACAAGACCCCGGTCAATGGCAAGCTCAAGGAGCACCTGCCCCTTCTCCTCATCGCCATACATGGACCCCAGCACCTTTGCCCATGCCTCATTGGCACCCAGTGGGCTGGGAGCCTTTGCAAGCTCTTCCACAAGCAGGGCATCTACTGCCTCATCTGCGTTGCCCAGCTCCTGCGCTGCCTTTGCAAGGCGCTGCCCCATGCGCCTGTATTCCGTCTGTGCTGCTGCCCGTATCTGCTGCCTTGCTCGGGCTACTGCTGCAGTCTCTCTCTCGAGCATGCGCGGACCACCAAGCACAGCCTTGGCCCGTC
>Ga0255768_10003767_pt1 | contig 14990 bp, 9 predicted proteins | sample 071ome_33_FD_179983 | JGI IMG/M metagenome (GOLD analysis project Ga0255768, IMG submission 179983) | Coastal salt marsh microbial communities from the Groves Creek Marsh, Skidaway Island, Georgia - 071412AT metaG (version 2) | ecosystem: Environmental > Aquatic > Marine > Intertidal zone > Salt...
GTGTAATATTGGCCACCGTTTGAAAGCTTTCGGTTGCCTCAAATTCTTCTTGGTTGTAGGTAATATGGAGGGTATAATTTTGGTTGACCTGATAGGGAACGGTATCAAGGGCTACGTAGCGTCCAGAATTTTCAATTTCCACAAAGCGATAGCGCTTGGCCGCTTCGTCCACAATACTTACGGTTGCACCGCTAGCCGGATTTGTTTCGTTGCTAAAATAGGGGCTAAGGGTGGAAAGCCATATTTCTTGCTCAGTTTGACGGGTTTCTTTAATCCAATTGATATTGGCTTCCACAACCAGTCTGGGCGCCTCCTCATTTAGGTCAACTTCAATAATTTCTTCACAACTAATGCAGACAATTAAAGCACAAAGCCATCTTCCAATTTTTTTCATGCTACCATTTAAAGTTATAGGTTACGGAGGGAATAATGCCAAAAAGCGAAAGCTTTATGGCCTCATTGCTTCCTGTGTCTAGATTTTGCTCAAAGCGAATGGAGGCAGCATTTTTTCTGTTGTAGACATTAAAAATGCTAAAAACCCACTCTCCTGTTTGTTTTCCGTTCTTTTTTTGCGGGGTGAAGCTTGCCGAAAGATCCAAGCGGTGGTAGGCGGGCAACCTGCTGCTGTTTCTGGATTCATAGTTGGCAATTGAAAAGCCCTTAAAAGTATATTGTCCGTTGGGATAGGTGACCGGTTGACCGGTTTGATAGAGAAAATTCGTGTTGAAACGCCAACGCTTGTTTTGCTGATAGGAGGCTGTTAGACTCAAATCGTGTGTTTTATCATAGGGCGTAAAATACCATTCGCCATTGCTTATGCCGGTTTCTGAGGGTGTTCTTCCTTGGGTTTGTTGCACGGAACGAGAAAGTGTGTAGGCCAGCCAGCCTGTTAGTTTCCCTTCATTTTTTCGCAAAAGTAGTTCCAGACCCTTGGCTTCAGCAATGCCGCTTAACAAAACTTGTTCAATGGCATTATTGGCAATTAATTCTGCTCCATCAATATAATCTAATCGGTTTTGAATGGTTTTGAAGAACGCTTCTATTGAAAGATTATAGCGGTTGTTTTGGAGGCTTTTAAAATAGCCTAAGGCCACTTGATCTAGGAGTTGGGGCTCAATAAAAGGACCACTGGGTGCCCATATATCAATGGGAGTGGGGGCATTGGTGTTAGAAATTAAATGTAAATATTGGGCCATGCGGTTGTAGCTCACTTTAACCGATTGCTCTCTTTTAAGCTCATAGGCCATTGAAAAGCGGGGCTCTAGATTATAAAACGACTTTAGAACCTCTCTTTTTTTAAATTCTGTTAGGCCAATAGGAGAAGCACTTTCATAAATTTGGAGTGACTCATTAAACAACACCGGCTGATTGTTAGCATAGTTAAAAAGCGGTTGCCCCAAACGGATAAAATTACTCAATCGCAAGCCTATCATAATGTTTACGTTGGCACTTAAGGCAGTGTCTAAGCTCCCATAAATCGCATTTTCTAAAGCAAATTTATCGGTGAGTTTGTTGGTTTGAACCTGCGTGTTTTCTTTGGTGGGTTCAATAAGACCAGGGTCAAATTGATAGTTAATATGATTTAAGCCATAGGCCAATTTGGTGTTTTCGTTTAGATAGTGCTTAAAATCATATTTCGCATTAAAATTGATAATGCCAGAAGTCCATTTAAAATCGGCGAAATTAAAATCTAGATAATAATCATAGTCTGAATAAATCAGCGATAGATTAGAAAATAGTTTTTTAGAAAACAAATGGTTCCATCTGAAATTGGCTACCGAATTGCCATAGGCGTTGCTAAACAGATTATCTATATCAAAAACATCTCTTCCAAAATAGCCAGAGAGAAATATTTTGTTTTTTTCATCTAGTGTGTAACTCAACTTGGTGTTGAGATCATAGAAATAGGCTTTGTTATTGTCAATACTTTCAATAAGGGGGAGAAACAAATGGGCATAGCTACTGCGTCCTCCGAAGAGAAAGGCACCCTTGTCTTTTTTTAGCGGGCCTTCCACCAACAGACGGCTTGAAATGAGTCCTATACCGCCATTGGCCCGAAACTGTTTGCTGTTCCCTTCTTTTTGATAAATATTCAATACGGAGGCTACCCGTCCGCCATAGTTAGACGGAATGCCGCCTTTGTAGAGCTTGAGGTCTTTGATGGCGTCTGGATTAAAAACGGAGAAAAAACCAAAGAGGTGAGAGGCGTTATAAATAATGGCCTCATCGAGCAAAATAAGGTTTTGGTCAGCTGCACCACCCCGCACATTAAAACCCGAGGAGCCCTCCCCGCCATTGGTAACTCCCGGTAAAAGGGTGATGGATTTAATAATATCAACTTCTCCTAGAGCAGCCGGCATGTTTTGAATGGTGCTGATGCTGAGACGGTTTACGCTCATTTCGGGGCTTTTGAGGTTCATCGCCTCCACATTTTCAACCACCTCCACTTCTTCTAGGGCAAGGGCCGTTTCCACCAATTCAAAATTTTGGGTTAAGTCGGTTTCTAGGTCAATGCTGGTATTCAAATTTTCAAAGCCCAAATAGCTGATAACAACAGCATGAAACCCCTTAGGAACGGTGATGGAATAAAACCCATATTCGTTGGTGATGACCCCTAGTTGCAAATCAGGAAAAATAACATTTACCCCTATAAGGGTTTCGTTGGTGTTGGCATCGGTAATATAGCCACTCAGGGTTTGGCGATCCTGCCCATATGCCAACACAAAGGAGCAAAAGGCAACTAAGAAAAAGGGTGAAATACGCCTTGGCATTTTCTTTTTCAATTTTTTTTCAAGCAATTCGCTACAAAAATAGGCACTGTAGTGCAATTAATTGGCTTTTGTTTAAACTATAAGGCAGATACAAGCCAAAAGCCTTTTGTTTAGTGCTATTCCGTTAGTTTTTCTAATTGCCCAATTTGCTCCCAGTTTGGATCTATTTTCATGCTAACAGCAACATAAATTTGATCATCTTTTAAATCAATCATTCCTGTTGAATTACTTTTCAATTGAGCAATTACTTGGTCAGGAGTCAATTTATACATTGCACCACTGGAAGCATCAACAATAATTCCAATAATTCCACCAAACAACAGATTACCTAAGAACCATCCATCCATCTCTCGTTTAATCGTTATTTCATATGGATAATAGCTATCTAAAGCTATTTTCACATCATACTGTTGCTTTTTTGATTTAACTCCTTTTTCTCTACCTATTCTTCTAAGAACTAATATCTTAGGAGTTTTTCCCATTTCTTTTCCATCAATTGTAATGGTCGCTCCGTTAGGTTGGCTATTCAAATTAACCTTTTGGGTAGGGCCATGGATAATTGTAGCGCAGCTTGACATAATAAATGCTAAAATACCAGTTGTTAAAATGCTGATTTTCAAAATACTAAAGTTTGTTTGTTAGTTAATATTCATGTTGCTTCAATAAAAGCTAGCACCTAAATAAGACCTCCTGTCTATTCCTAACTTCAATATACCTCCTTGCTCTATTTGTGGTGGATTAGGCAATAGTAGTAAACCCTCCTGCAGATGGTTATCATTAGGAATACGGCTACAAAAACAAAGTGTTGATAGTGAACGTAGGGACTTCATGACATAGGCTAGATTGGGTGCGTATCGGTTTTAAAATAAAAAAAGTGGGGCAATAAAAAAAGGCTTTTAGCTAAAAGGATTGAGAAGGAGTGGTTTTTAGAATTTTTATTTCCCAATACAAAAGCGACCAAAGATGGTGCCTAAAATATCTTGATCTACCTCAATGGTTCCGGTAATGCTGCCAATATGCTGAATAGCTTCTTTAAGGTCAATGCTCAGCAAATCGCCACTAATTTGATGTTGAAGTCCCTCTGCAACTGTTTGCAACGCTTCAGCTGCCAATTGCAAGGCTTCCTGATGGCGGGCATTGCTAATTAAAACGCTTTCGGAAGATTGGGTTGCCTTGATTTTGCGGTGCAAACTAGTTTTTAAATGCGCTATGGTTTCGGGTTGAAAAGTAGAGAGTTTTAGAAATTCTATAGGCCATTCAGGGGGCAAGAGTTGTATTAGTTCCTCCTGATGTGCCAAAAAAGCATTGGGGTCAAATCGATCAATTTTACTTTCTACCAAAATGATTTGAAGGTCGGCTCGTTTCATTTTGTTGAGATCTTCTAAAACAGCTTTTGGTGGGGTGTCAAGGGGATCATAGAGATAAAGCAAAAGTTGAGCTTGAGTCACTTTTTCATAGGCTCTTTGCACGCCAAAGGCCTCTATGGTGTCGGTGGTTTCGCGTAAGCCAGCCGTATCGATAAAGCGAAACTTAAGCCCTTCAATCACCAAAGTATCTTCAATGCTGTCTCGCGTGGTGCCGGCAATATCAGAAACGATGGCCTTTTCTTCATTGAGCAAAGCATTGAGCAGGGAAGATTTTCCGGCATTGGGTTTTCCTGCAATGGCCACGGGAATACCGCTTTTAATAGCATTTCCCAAGGTAAAAGAGGAGAGAAGTTCCTGCAATTGCTGTTGGAGTGCATCCACCAAATTGACCAATTCTTGGCGATCGGCAAAAGCAACATCTTCTTCAGAAAAATCGAGCTCCAATTCTATAAGAGCTGTAAAATTGATGAGTTTTTCTCTAAGGCTATTCAAGTGAGAAGACACCCCGCCCCGCATTTGCTGTAGGGCCAAACGATGTGCTCCGGCGGCGTCTGAGGCAATGAGATCGGCAACGGCTTCGGCCTGACTTAAATCCATTTTTTTGTTTAAATAGGCACGTAAGGTAAATTCCCCTGGGGTGGCAATTCGCACTTTTTGTTCAATATAGGCTTGTAAAAGTTGTTGTTGAATATAGGGAGAGCCATGGCAAGAAAGTTCCACCACATCTTCGCCTGTATAGGAATGGGGCGCCTTAAAAACCGTTACTAACACCTCATCCAAAAGTTCGTTTTGGTAATTAATAGTGCCAAAATAAACGTCTTGCGAGCCTCCTTTTTGAAGAGAGCGCTTGCTTTTAGATTGAAAAAGCACTTCAGTAGTAGCAATGGCCTCGGGCCCCGAAACCCGCAACAAGGCAATGGCACCTTCTCCGGGGGGGGTGGCAACGGCCACTATAGTATCCGCAAGATTCATCCTGCAAAAATAGGTGATTTCCGTGAGGCAAAGGCCAAGGGCAAACAAGAACTAGTCACCGGAACTCGTTACCCAATTTTTTTTCCGAAGGTAGCTCTCTTTTTGTGGAGCCTTTTTTGATAGTGCTTCCAGAGTTGTTGAATGGCCAAGTTATCTTTTAACTCCGGATTGGTTTCTACCCATTTGATGTTGTATTTCTTAAAAACATCAAGCATTTCATAGAAAATGAGTGCTGTTAGTCCTTTGTTTTGATAATCGGGGCGAATCCCGATCAAATAGAACGAAGCGCGATCATTGAAATACAAAGCTTTAAACAAATGATAGTAGGACCATAGATTCTTTTTTCCTTTCATTTTTTGTAAAGCCTTAGTAAAACAGGGCAGTATGATAGAAAACGCTACGAGCTCTCCTTTTTGATTCACGATGCACTTAATATAATCCGGATTGACATAGGGGAAATATTTCTTTTTATAATGTTCAATCTGATCGTTTTGAATGGGAATGTAGGTAGAGAGGGCGCTATAGGTTTGATCTAAAAGTTGGAACATTTGCTCCACATAGGGATAGATGCTCTTTCTGGAGTTAAAGTGAAGCGTTTTCAACTGATAGCGATTCACCACCAAATTGGCAAAACGTTTTACGTTTTCTGGCATATCTTCCCTTTTAGGCACTTTAATCTCATATTCTACCCATTCGGTTTTCGAGTCATAGCCCAGTTGGGTGAGATGCTTGGCGTAGTAGGGGTGGTTGTAGAGCGTAATCATGGTACTTCTTTCTTCAAAGCCCATGGTCAAAATACCAGCCTTATCGAGGTTAGAAAAGCCCATTGGCCCTTCCATATGATCCAGTTTTCGGGCTTTTCCCCAAGCCTCAGCTGCTTCTAAAAGCTTTTGGCTAACGTTTATATCGTCAATAAAATCAAACCAACCAAAGCGCAATTTTTTGGTTTTTAAGGCATTCACTTCAATGTGATTGACCATAGCCGCAATGCGACCCACTACTTTGTTGTTTTGAAAAGCCAAAAAACAACAGGCTTCGGCATTTTTAAAAACAAAATTTTGAGTGGGATCAAAATAGGCCATTTCCTCCTCAATTTGCGGGGGCACCCAAAAGGGGTGATGAACATAGAGCTCAAAGGGAAATTGGACAAAAAGCATTCTGTCTACTTGGTTGTCAACAGACTTTATCTCAATGGGTGGGTGCATACTTAATTTTTGCGCTTTGCTTTTTTATTGCGCTTCTTTTGGGTTTTACTGTCTTTTCGGATGGCTTTTTTAACTTGTTTTTCTTGCTTATTTAATGACTTAGCCTCGAGCTCAGCCGCTGTCTGAAAGTCTTTGTGGAAATCCAATCGATAGGACACCCCTGCGTTAATAAAGAGCATGCCGGGAGTGTTTTTTGTGTTGGCTCCCACCGTAGCTTCAATTTGTAGGTCATCACTCCACAAATAGGCGGCCCCTCCACGCACTAAATTGTTGCGAAACAAATCGCTATAGCGTCCTTCGTTTTCCAAATAAATCGACCACAGCGGATTGAGTGTATGGGTGAGGGTTACGATATAATTTTTTTCAGGATAGTCAGACAATATGCGTTGATAGGAGAGATTGGTAACCAACACCCAGGTTCTTAGGAAATGGGTTTGAGTGGCCAAGGTAGCCCGAAAGTGTAAAAAAGGCTCTTGGTCAAGTGGAACTCCAATATTTTGATAAAAAATAGGTCGATAGAGCTGGGCAAAATAATTGCGATAAGGGTAGGGCTGTTCTTTGCCTAATTGTGCATTGGCACCTGCGGTGAGAGACACAGCAGGAAGTAAATCGCGCAGCTTAAAACGGTTATTGGCTTTCCAACTGTATACATTAATTTTTTCTTCTTTTTTATAAGGATCATAAAGCAAAAACTTTAGTCCTAAAAAATTTTCGGTAAAACCTTTTTTAGTTGTGGAGGTTGGCTCGGTTGCCAGTTTAGAGGTAAGGGTCCCTTTTAAATAGGCACCTTGATAGGTGAGTTCTAATCGCTCAAATAAAAAACCCCATCGCACCGAAAGAAAGGAAATGCCGGCATTAAATGTAGATTTGTTATAGCCCGAATGGAGGTAGTTTTGATGTGCAAACCCACTTTCTAGTTGCACCACGTTTTTCCCCACGGCAAAGGCCCCTATGGAAATACCCGGCCTGTTGGAGTTGATTTGATCTGTATATTGGGAAAAGAGACTTGTTAAGCCAAGAAGAATAAAGGAGCAAGTAATCAAAAATTTCATGCTGTAAATATACTTCATGTTGATGCATTTTAGAGGCTATAAGACAAAGCTAATTTAAAAAGGGCTAAATGTTTTTGAATTTCTTTACATTTGAAATTAAAGAGATTGGCTTGTTCGGATTAATTAACCCATTTTCAAAATACTTCATCCCTTCATTTTAATGCAAACGCTTATGTCCTCTTGGATGAGTTCACTTTTTACACGCAAAAACGGACTGCACGTTGGAATTATTGTAGGTTTTATGCTCCTTGCCTTGGCGTTTTATTATCCCCTTTTGGGAGGTAAACAATTATTGCAATCGGACATACGGCAATATGAAGGTATGGCACGCCAACTAAAAGAAGTGCGGCAAGAACAAGGCAAAGAACTTTATTGGATAGAAAATGCCTTTGGTGGAATGCCAACCTATCAACTCGGGGCTCAATATCCGTTAGATGTTTTAGCACCCCTCTATAAACTTATCCGGGTATTGCCACGCCCGGCACATATTTTATTTCTCTATCTACTAGCAGCCTATTGCTTTTTACTTGTTTTGCGTTTACCCTGGCACACGGCTCTCTTTGGGGCTTTGGGCTTTGGGTTCTCCACCTATTTACTCATCATTCTACAAGTAGGTCACAACACAAAAGCCTTAGCCATTGGCTATATGCCATTGGTGTTTTCAGGTTTGGTTTTACTCTACCGCAAGCCAAAACCTTTTGCCTTCTTGCTAACCACCCTGGCGCTCGCTCTCCAAATTCGAGCAAATCACTATCAAATGACCTATTATATGCTGCTCTTCATGGGGGTTTATGTAATGGCTTTAGCGTGGCACTATTTTCGAGAAAAAAACAATTCAGCTTTTCTTAAAAGTACCCTTTGGCTCATGCTCTCGGGCTTTTTGGCTCTGGGTCTAAATGCTACTCCCTTATTAGCCACTGCTGAATATACTGCCTTTAGCACCCGAGGAAAAAGCGATTTAAACGTATCCGTTGACGGAAACCCAAAACCTAAGGTGAGTAGCGGTTTAGACTATGACTATATCACGGAATATAGCTATGGTATTTTTGAGAGTTTTAATTTAATTGTCCCAAGAATTCAAGGCGGTGGTTCAACAGAAGATGTGGGAACCGATAGTGCACTCTATGACTTTTTGCAACAACAAGGGGTTGCGGCTTCACAAGCTAGACAAATTGTATCCAATATTCCAACCTATTGGGGTGAACAACCCATTTTGGAAGCACCGGCCTATATTGGCATCACCCTTTTCTTTTTCGCGTTTCTAGGGGCTTTTTTAGTGCGAGGCCCCACCCGAAATGCCCTGGTGATAGGCACACTAATGTCTTTGTTTCTCTCTTGGGGTAAAAACCTGCCTGCTCTCACCCAATTCATGATCGACTATTTTCCGCTCTACAATAAATTTAGAGCCGTGTCTTCTATTCAAATTGTTTTGGAGTTTTGTATGCCTGTTCTAGCTGCACTGGGTCTCCATGCGCTTTTTACCCTACCCAAAACACTATGGAAAAAAACAGTATGGCTCACTGCATTTCCAACCGCATTGCTGCTTCTTTTGTGGTTGCTAAAGGGAAGTCTTTCTTTTCAAGGCTTAAATGATGGCTACTACCAACAAATTTTTGGCCCCACGCTTTTTAGTTTTATTCTAGAAGCTCGGGAGGATTTTTACAGCGCCGATTTGATGCGCGGTATTTTATTTAGTTTAGGCCTAATGGCCTTGGTTTGGGCTTTTTTAACTCAAAAAATAAAACCTGCTCTTTTTATGACAGCTGTCATCAGTCTTTTGCTTTTTGATTTACTGGGTGTAGCCAGCCGTTACATTGACCGTACTCTTTTTGTGTCTCCTAACGCTTCTGCTTTGCGTTTTCAGCAAACTCCTACAGACCAAGCCATTTTGCAAGACACTACCCGCTACAGGGTTTTTGAGCCCCAAAGTGGACTCACTGGTGCTCGAACAGCCTATTTTCACAACACCATTGGGGGCTATCACGGAGCAAAACCACGCCGCTTGCAAGAGCTTTATGACTATTATACCCAACATGAATTGCGGTCGGTTTTGGACATGCTAAACGTTAAATATTTTATCTTTCAAGACAGCACAGGGCTCTATCCTTCTCGAAATGGATCTGTTAGCGGACCCGTTTGGTTGGTTGACAGCCTCAAAGTGGTGCCCAATGCCGATGCTGCCTTAGCCGGCTTTAAAACTTTAAATCCAAAAACAACAGCATTGGTAGAGCAAAATGATTTCAACCCCCCAATACCCCTCAATTTTCAAACCGATAGTACAAACGTAATTTTACTCACCAGCGCAAAAGTTGACCAACTGCGCTATAGCGCAAATTTGAAGCAGGAGCAATTTGCCGTTTTTTCTGAAATGTATTATCCCCATGGTTGGCAGCTGACTGTTGACCAAAAGCCACACCCCATCTATCGTGTGAACTATGTTTTGAGAGGGGCGCTACTCCCCCCGGGTGAGCACCTCATTGAATTTAAATTTAAACCCGAAGTAGTACAACAAGGAACTCTTCTTAGAGGTGTGAGTCTTTTGTTGTTCTTAGTCATTGTCCTATCTTGGGGGTGGAGAGAACAAAAAGCGGCCGTATGATTGCGAGACAATCCATTGTCAATTTTTTTAGCATAGCCCTTGCCTTTGCTTTAGGCGGCGTGAGCACGCTCTATCTCTATCCTACTTATCCCGGCAAAGCATTTCAGGGCCTAATTGTGGCGCTTTTAGCCTTTTCCAATTTGTTGCAGCCCTTTATTTCTTTTGGCGTTCAACACGCCCTTATCAAATTCTACAGTCAGTGTGAAACCAAGCAAGAGCAAGATCGTCTGTTGTGGTTTTCTATGTTGTTTCCGCTTCTGCTGGTTGTCCTCTTTTTAGGGTTATACCTGTTCTATGAACCCGAAATTGCAGCCTTTTTAGCCCAAGAAAATGAATCGCTACGCTCTTATGCCTACCTCATTTTAAGTTTGGGCATTGCAACAGCCTATTTTGAAATTTTTTACAGTTGGCAACGCGTGTATTTAAAAACAGTTATTGGTAATTTTTTAAAAGAATTATACAATCGGCTGCTCATTTTTGCGGGTCTTGTGCTTTTTGCTTTAAAAATTCTCAACGAAGAGCAATTTATCTTCTATTTAATCGTAGGCTATTATGTCCGTCTATTGCTCATGATGGGCTATAGCTTTTGGGTCTATGTGCCCCAATTTTCTTTTGGATTACCTACCCAGTGGAAGCTGATTTTACGCTACAGTGCTACCATCTTTTTATCGGGAGCAGCAGCCAGTTTTATTTTGGATATTGATAAATCTATGTTGTCTAACGTATTGACCTTAGACAATGTAGCCTACTATTCTGTTGCCATTTTTATAGCCACCTTAATTGAAGCTCCGGGGAGAGGAATGTTTCAAATTGTGGCTCCTTTAGTCTCGCAAGCCATTCACAAAGAGGATGAAAACAGATTGAAAGAGCTACTTCAAAAAAGTGCTTCTAATTTATTGATTATTAGCGGTTTTATTGCAGTAGTAATTAATGTTAATTTAACTGATTTTTACAGTCTAGTAAACCAAGAGGGCTATGCTTCGGCTTTTTGGGTTGTAGGCTTAATTTCTGTGGGAAAACTTTTCAGCATGTCCATGGGGTGCTTAAACAACATTATTAGTAATTCAAAGCTTTATAATTATGTGTTTTGGTTTTCTGTTATCGGGGCCCTTTTGGCCGTGTTGTTGAACGTATTGTTGATTGAACGTTATGGGTTAATGGGAGCCGCATGGGCCACTCTGGTGGTAATGCTTCTAACCAATAGTCTCAAACTTGTTCTAGTGGCCTATCGATTAAAAATGCACCCTTTTTCCGTTAAAATGGGCATTACTTTAGCATTAATTTTGGCTACCTATGGCCTCTTTTTTAAGACTACACTCGTGACACAACCCTTACTAAACATCCTCTTAAAAACCCTTTTAATTTCAGTTCTATTTGTAATAGTGGTTATCAAAGCGGAGCTTTCTAGCGAGTTAATCCGTTTATACCGAAACGCTTTGAGACGGTTGCGCTAGTTTAGCTTTTAAAAATTGACCTGTTAAGGAATTGGGAAGGGCTGCAATTTCTTCTGGATTGCCTTGGCCCACTAAATAGCCTCCTTGATCCCCGGCTTCAGGACCCAAATCAATTAGATGATCAGCACATTTGATGAGGTCTAAATTATGCTCCACCACCACCACCGTATGGCCTTGCTCTAGTAGAGCTTCAAACGAAGCCAGTAGTTTTTGAATGTCGTGAATATGTAATCCGGTTGTGGGTTCATCAAAAATGAAAAGCACCTTTTCTTTGGTGATGCCCTGCCCTAAAAAGGAAGCTAATTTAATGCGTTGCGCTTCTCCACCCGATAGGGTAGCTGAAGACTGCCCTAGGGTCACATAGCCCAAACCTACTTCTTGTAGGGGTTTCATTTTATTCAGAATTTTTGTTTGCCGGTGGGTGCTAAAAAAGGCCATGGCGTCATCTACGGTCATGTTTAAAATATCGTCAATATTTTTGCCTTCAAATTGGATGTCTAACACCTCTTTTTTAAACCGTTTGCCTTGGCAGTTTTCGCATTTGAGAATGACATCTGCCATAAACTGCATTTCGATGGTCACCGTTCCTTCTCCTTTACAAACGTCACAACGTCCCCCGTCCACATTAAATGAGAAATGTTTGGGTTGCAAGTTTTGAATTTTAGCTCTTTTTTGCTTAGAGAAGAGGGTTCTAATGTCATCATAGGCCTTGCTGTAGGTCACTGGATTAGAACGAGAGGAGCGGCCAATTGGATTTTGATCTACAAATTCAACGCTTTTCAACACATTTAGGTTACCTGAAATTTGATTGTGTGCTAATGGTTTTTGGCTAAAAATATCAAAATGGCGGAGTAGGGCCGGATAGAGAATACCTCTAACAAGACTTGTTTTGCCACTTCCCGAAACGCCAGTAACCACCGTTAAGCAACCCAATGGAAAATGGGCATCAATATTTTTAAGGTTATGAGCGCGAGCGCCTTCAACCACAATTTTTTGTTTTGAGCTGCGGCGTTTTTTGGGAAGTGTAATTTGCTTTTCACCTCTGAGATAAGCGGCGGTTAACCCTGCTGATTTAAGAATTTCTTGAGGAGTGCCAAAGGCCACCACTTCACCTCCTAAGCTTCCGGCCTCTGGTCCAATATCAACTAACCAATCGGCAGTTAGCATCATTTCTTCATCGTGCTCTACTACAATTACGGTATTGCCCAAATCCCGAAGATTTTGCAGAACCTCAATCAATTTTTGATTGTCTCTTGGATGAAGTCCTATGGAAGGTTCATCTAAAATATAGAGCGAACCCACCAAACTGCTGCCTAAGGATGTGGCAAGCTGAATGCGTTGTGATTCACCACCTGAAAGAGTATTTGAGCGTCGGTTGAGGGTTAAATAGCCTAAACCTACTTCTTGAACAAAACGCAAACGACTTTTGATTTCAATTAAAATGCGTTCCGCAACGGCAGTGTCATGAGCTGAAAGTTCTAGTTGTTCAAAAAAAGCGGCTAGGGTGTGAATAGGAAGGGTGAGCAACTCGGGTAAACTTTTTTCGCCCACCTTCACATAGCCCGCTTTTTCTCGCAAACGAGAACCCTGGCAATGTGCACAGCGGGTCTTGCCTCGATAGCGAGAAAGCAACACTCTATTTTGGATTTTGTAGTTCTTGGCTTCAATTTTTTTAAAGAAGCTATGAATGCCCTTAAAATAGTTGTTGCCCGTCCACAAAAGCTCTTTTTGTTCTTCTGTCAATTCGAAATAGGGGGTGTGGATGGGAAAATTAAAATGGTAGGCATTTTTAACCAGATCGTTGTAGTATTTTTTGAAGCCAGTACCTTTCCAAGGGGCAATAGCATGATCGTATATGGAAGCGGCGCTATTGGGAATGACCAATTCAGGATCAATCCCAATCACATCACCAAAACCCTCGCAATGTTGACAGGCCCCTAGGGGGTTGTTAAAACTAAATAAATGCACATTGGGAGTAGAAAACTGAAGTCCATCTAAAGCAAAAGCATTTGAAAAGGTCGTTTCTTTTTCGTTGTCTAATTCATAGAGACTACAGCTTCCTTTTCCCTCAAAAAAGGCAATACTAACGGCATCAGCTAAGCGCTGATAAAAATCTTCTTCTGAACGAACTACTAAGCGGTCTACTACTAAATGAAAAGGTTGAGTTGGAATTTTTTCAAGTGTTTCTAATCGCACTACCTCCTGGTTGACTAAAATACGGGCAAATCCCTGTTGCTTGAAAATGTTTATTTTGTCTTTAAAACTACGATGTGCTTCTTCCTCAACAGGGGCTAGGAGTAGTAGCTTTGTGCCAACTTTATGCTTTTTAACCGCTTCAATCACATCACTCACGGTGTCTTTTTTCACTTCACGACCTGAAACGGGAGAAAATGTTTTACCAATGCGAGCATAAAGCAATTTGAGATAATCATAAATCTCAGTTTTGGTGCCTACGGTAGAACGGGGATTGGTGCTGTTCACTTTTTGTTCCACAGCAATGGCAGGAGATAGCCCTTTAATTGAATCAACTTTTGGTTTATTTAAGCGGCCCATAAATTGACGAGCATAGGAAGAAAGACTTTCAATATAGCGTCTTTGGCCTTCTGCATAGAGCGTGTCAAAGGCCAATGTAGATTTTCCCGAGCCAGAGAGTCCGGTGATCACAATAAATTTATTTCTAGGAAGAGCTAAATCAATGTTTTTTAGGTTGTTAAGGCGAGCTCCCTTAATGAGAATAAATTTTTTAGGATCCTGGTCTAAACGCTGTTTCATGCCAAAAATAAAAGGGCACAAAATACAATTTTATCTCTAGACTAATGCCTATCTCTTCTTCAATCTTTGAAGAAATGAGGGCTTTTGAAAACGTGTTTTTGATTTAAAAAAGAAGGTTCGTTTATTTTTTTTATATCTTTGAGCAAAATAGCACTGCCTATACGCAAAAAACTACTTTGATTTTTTAACGGAATTCTAACCGCAATTTAATTGCAAAAAGTAGTTTTTATTATGCAAACACTCCAAATCCAAACTCCAGATGCCCTTCTCGTTTCCCATTATATTGAGGGTGATGAATTAGCTCTTGAATTTTTAATTAAAAAGCACGAGCAACGTATCTTTAACTTTATTTATTCCAAAGTTTTAGACCGCGAAACCGCAGAAGATATTTTTCAAGAAACCTTTATTAAAGTTGTAAAAACGCTCAAAAATGGGGTGTATAATGAAGAAGGTAAGTTCTTGCCTTGGGTGATGCGCATTGCTCATAACCTTGTAATTGATTTTTTTAGAAAGAAAAACAGAATTCCTGCACTAGAAACTAAAGACGATTTTGATATCTTTCAAATCATTGGAGATAGAACCCCTAATGTGGAAAGTCTTTTGGTAAATGACCAAATTATAGCGGACCTTCAGCGTTTGGTGGAAGAGTTGCCAGACGATCAACGTGAGGTACTCCATATGCGTTTGTATCGCGATATGAGTTTTAAGGAAATTGCCGAGCAAACTCAAGTAAGTATTAATACTGCTCTAGGCCGAATGCGTTATGCAATTATCAATTTAAGAAAGCTCATAGAAGAG
>Ga0255768_10003773_pt1 | contig 14980 bp, 18 predicted proteins | sample 071ome_33_FD_179983 | JGI IMG/M metagenome (GOLD analysis project Ga0255768, IMG submission 179983) | Coastal salt marsh microbial communities from the Groves Creek Marsh, Skidaway Island, Georgia - 071412AT metaG (version 2) | ecosystem: Environmental > Aquatic > Marine > Intertidal zone >...
ATAAGGAATATGGCAAATACTGTATAGACGGAGCAGTGTTCGGGGCAGAGTATGGAACAAAGTTTGCTGTAGACGAACCAGCACTTAGATTAATTAATGACTTTGATTGGTTACAAAAACAATTTATCGAAAGAAATGGCAACAAACAATAACATACCATGGGACAATATTACCCGATTTGGTCAAAAGACTCTCCTAAAGAGCCATCTTTTTACTGTTTCTTGGATCACCACAAGATATTGTAATTATTCGTGCAGTTATTGCTGGCCTCACGCAAGATCTAGTGTCCCTGACACTAAACCCACAGAATTATACTTAAAGACCATGGACAGTATCAAAGCGCAAGCCCGTGCAAATAACTTTACAGATTTTCATTTTAGTTTTAGTGGCGGAGAACCTACTGCTAACAAACAGTTTATACCGTTAGTTGAACACTATTGTAGTGACTCGGAACCAGCGTATCAAAGCATACATATGACCACAAATCTATCACCTGGACATAAATGGTGGGATAAGTATTTACATATAACGGAAAACTTGCAACGCCGCAGTGTAACAGCAAGTTACCATGCAGAATTTGCAGACGAACAAAAGTTCGGAGATAAATGTTTACAACTTATGGAAGGAGGTGTTTTTGTTACAATCAATCAAGTTATGGTGCCAGAAATGTTTGAAGATCTTTATCAAAGGCTTGAACGATTTGCCGCCAGAGGCATTAATGTCACTCTCAAACCACAGTCCGATCCTACCGCCTCCTACGTGGTACATGGATATACAGAAGAACAAATTGCAACAATGCGACGAGGATTCCCACAACACTGGCAAGGAGAAGGAGTTGCACAAGTTGCACTCTACGATGACAAAGGAGTAGAGTACGAAATTGACCAAGCAGAAAGATTAAATGCTTTTGGCTTTAATAAGTTTCAAGGCTGGTTGTGTAATGCAGGTTATCAAGGAATTATAATTAGAGACACTGAAGTTAGACGAAGTCATAGTTGTCATGACGACATACTAGGTACAATTACAGATGGATTTGAAATTTTTAAGCAACCAACTAAATGTATTACACCTAGTTGTATGAGCAGTGCTGATAGCAAATTACCAAAGGTGCGGAATGAAAATTGATATAGAAGATGTAATGTTTTACATGGATGCTATTCGTAATAGTAAGGATAGAGATCGTACCTTAGAAAGTTTTTGGAAAGGCCAAATAAAAAGTAAACTATGGCTAGTTAATATTTTAGAAAAAAAATTAAAAAAAGAAAATTTAAACATAGTTATTCATGGAGGCTGGAATGGTGTATTAGCGAGTTTATTGTTTAATAGTAAACTAAGCATTAGTAAAATAGTAAGTATAGATATTGATCCTTTGTGTAGAGATATTGCTTTTACTATAAACAAAAGACAAGAAATAGAAGGTAGATTTCAAGCAGTTACACAAGACATGGCTGAATATAAGTATTACGAATTGCCTGATGTAGTTATTAATACTAGCACAGAGCACGTAACAGATGAAAAATTAAAAAAATGGTTATCGAATATTCCTAAAAAAACTTTAGTAGTTGTACAAAGTAATAACTTTTTTAGTTTAGAGGAACATATAAATTGTGTTGCTACACCGAGCCAGTTAGCAGATAAGTTTGATTTTAATAACACAAAAGAATATACATTAAAATTACCACAATATAATAGATATATGGTAATAGGAACAACATAATGTTTAAATTTAAACACCTTAAAGGAATACATTTAGAAATAACAAGTCGCTGCCAGGCAGCTTGTCCTATGTGTGCAAGGAATTATCACGGTGGTTTACCTAATCCTAATTTAGTAGAAAGTGACTGGACTCTTGAAGAGTTTAAAAAAATTATATCTCCTAATGTTTTAAAACAAATTCAATATTTTTACTTTTGTGGCAATTATGGCGATCCAATGGTTAATAACGATTTAATTGAAATGTGTAGATATTCTAAATCGATCGCTCCTAATGTAACTATAAAAATACACACTAATGGCGGCGCTCGAAAAACAGAATGGTGGAGTGAACTTGCTTCAGTGTTAGACAGCAATGATCGTGTGATATTTGCTATCGACGGGTTAGAAGACACTCATCATTTACATCGTGTGAACACTACTTACAACAGAGTAATTGAAAATGCAACAGCATTTATAAATGCAGGCGGCAAAGCAGATTGGGCAATGCTTGTTTTTAAACATAACGAACATCAAGTAGAAGAAGCTAGGCAAAGAGCACAAAGTTTAGGGTTTGCAAACTTTAGTATGAAAGCAAGTACAAGATTTATTGCTTCAGATAAATTTGAAGTATACGATAAAGAAAAAAATATCACGCATTATTTAGAACCGTCTTCGACTATTAATTTAAACTTTATTACGCAAGAACAAGTTGACAAGTTTCAGGAGTGGGTAGATAATACAGAAATTAATTGTGTAGTAAAATATGGAAAAGAAATTTATATTGACGCACAGAAAATATTGCACCCGTGTTGTTTTATTGCACCCGCTAAATATTCTTACAATGATAACGGAATACTTAAAGAACCCCAAGAAAAAATTAAACGTCAATACTTTTCGCTTGTTGAATCGTTAGGCGGTTTTGAAAAACTAAACACTATTAATAACTCTATAGGTACAATTATAAACAGTAAAGAATATCAAACAGTTTGGGATCATTATTGGAATAAAGACAAACTAATAATGTGTGCAAAAACTTGTGGCAAAGCAAACAGCTTCAGTAATCCTCGAGATCAATTTATAGAAGTGGTAGAATTGTAATGGATCATTTTAACGACAAAGATACTCAATTAGGCAAGTACCAAAGAGAGATTGCAAGTTTAGCAACACCTACATTCTGTGCTCTGCCATGGATACATTTTGCTACAAGACCAAATGGTGACATGAGATTATGTTGTTCTGCTAATGCAAGCGGTGCGGGCAAAGATCATGAGGTAGGGTTAGTAAGAATGGAACACGGAAAACCTGCAAACTTTGGCCGTGAAACACCTATGGAAGCCTGGAACAACGATTACATGAAAAGTGTAAGACGTACCATGATGGCAGGCGAAATACCTGCAAGTTGTCGCAAGTGCTATGAAGAAGAAAAAGTAGGAGTTGTTAGTAAACGTATTTGGGAAACAATGACTTGGCAAAGGGACGAAGATGGCATTGATATTCCTGAACTATTAAAACAAACAAAAGAAGATGGCACAGTACCAGAAGAGCTGGTATACTTAGACCTCAGGTTAGGTCATACTTGTAATATAAAATGTGTAATGTGTTCGCCGCATGATAGTAGTAAATGGGTAGGAGATTGGAAAAAATTAGAACCACAGCTAGAAGATCCTGATGTAAAAAGACAAATGGCATGGAGCAAAGAAGAGTTTAATAATAAATGGCATGAAAAAGATACGTTTTGGGAGGAAATGTATAGACAGATACCTAACCTAAAGCAAGTTTACTTTGCTGGCGGCGAGCCGCTTATGATAAAAGAACATAAACAATTTATAGAAGAAATTGTGCGCCAAGGATATCAAGATAAAATATTACTTCGATATAATTCTAACGGATTGCTAGTTGACGAAGACTTAATAGAATTATGGAGTAAATTTAAAAAAGTAAAATTTGCTGTAAGTATGGATGCTTGTTATGAAAGAGACGAGTACATACGTTTTCCTACTAGTTGGGAAACAGTTGAACGTAATCTACATATGTTAGATAATACTCCTGACAACATACAAACTAGTTTAGCAACAGCAATACAGATTTTTAATGTAAAACACTTGCCTGATTTTATGAAGTGGAAAGTAGAAAGTGGATTTAAAAAATTAAACACAGGTACAGTTCCTGGTGACGTACAAATGGGCGGCGGTTTAGTCAATATGCACTTATTATATATTCCTACGTTTCTGAGCATACAGATTCTACCTAAAGAAGATAAACAAGAAGTAGAAGAACGTTTTTTAGATTTTAAAGATTGGCTATGGAAAAACTATAGACAAGATGACGACTACTGGAAAATTAATCCGTACGGCTGGAAACGTTGGGAGGCGGTAGTAAAACATATGAATGCTCAAGACAATAGTCACTTGCTTCCGGGCTTTAAAGAATATGTAAACAAACTAGATGCTATTCGAAATTTAAGTGCTGCAAAGGTATTTCCAGAGTTAACACATTTGTTATGATTAAACAAGTTATAAATTCTCAAGATCCTAAAACGCTAAGAATTGAATACATGATAGGCAATACCTGCAATCACAAGTGCTGGTATTGTTTTAAAGGCTCGAATGAAGGAGAGTTTAGATGGACTGATAATTTTGATGCTACAACAAAAAACTTTTTTCATTTATTAGATCATTATAAAAAATACGGCAAAGAAAGATTTGAGATTCATATAGTTGGCGGAGAACCTACACTATGGCCAGAACTTGGTAAATTTACAAAGTTATTGAAAGAGAATTATAACTGTTGGGTTAGTATAAGCACAAATGGTTCTCGGACACTACGCTGGTGGGAAAAATTTGCAAAATATTTTGATGATGTAATGATAAGTGTTCATCACGAGTATGCTGATATAGAACATTTAAAACAAGTTGCTGATATAGTTTATAAACAAGGACCTGTTGTTCATGCAATGGTATTAATGGATCCTTTTGCGTGGGATAAATGTTTAGATATAATAAAGCAGCTAAAGAAAAGTAAATACAGATGGTTTATAAATACAATGGAAGTAATGCATTCTACTATAAATTATACGCCAGAACAGTTAAAATTTATTAGTAAACCTGTTAAAAGATTTCCTAATCCAATATGGATTCTTAAAAAACTAAAAAATTTAAAACGTGATCCTAAAGTTGTTTTTGATAACGGAAAAACTAAAACAGTAAATAGAAATTGGCTAGGTCTTAATAAGCAAACTAATTTCAAAGGCTGGCTGTGCAACATTGGAGTTGACGGTTTATGTATAGATAAAGACGGCAGAGTAACAGGTGCGTGTAGAACTGTACTATTTGAAAATTACAATATTAACGATATAGATTTTATAGAAAAGTTTAATCCTAAGATAAGACCTAAAATATGTGATATTGATTTCTGTGGATGTCAGCCTGAACAGTTGTTAGATAAAATTAAAGTTTTATCTTAGTTAGAGGAATATCCGCAGCACAAGTACACCATTTACGTGTACAAATAATAGGATCGGTAGGAGCAGTAAAAGTTCCATTATAAATATTACCTAAACTGTCGCCGACCCTACAAGTAGCTCTATGCACCTCACCGTCCCAGTTTATCATTAGACTTTCTAAACCTGCATTACATTTCCAACCTTCGAATTGATTCATATGTTTTTTTATAATGTCGTTTGCATGAATTAACTTTGTGTCGTCAACAATGCAATTTGGTTTAGCTGTTGCGTCTTTACTGATTATCCAGTCAAGATCTTGTGTTTGATATCTCATATCGTCGAACCAATCTCTATTATCAGCTTCGGTCCACCTTATTCTTCTTATTACAAAAGGAATAAAATATGCATCAAGGGCATCTACACATTCTCTTACAGCCTTCATGTGCTCGTGATGAGCCATTACGTTTACTTGATAGGGAAGTTCTCGTTGGTCCATGTCTAATTCTTGACTAAACATAATTATTGTATCAGTTACTCGCCTCCAGTGATCATTGTCAAAATGTATACTGAATACTAAGTGCTGTATAGGAAGTGTTGAGTACCAGCGAGACTTTCTAGTACCGTTAGTAGTCATGTTTACCCAGTCAAACTTTTGGGTAGCATAATCTAATAGTTCATTAATTTTAGGATGGACACTAGGTTCTCCTCCTGTCAAACTTAATCTAATTGGTTTATCTAGTTCGGCTAATTCGTCGATGGCGTGTAATAATATTTTAATGTCGGTATGTGGACTAAAGTTATCATGTATTTCAGCCGGACAGTAGCCACAATCAAAATTGCAACGTTTGCCTAAGTTCCATTCAACGTGTATAGAATCTTGATGACCCCATCTGCTTTCTACTTTATACATATTGTGCAAACTCTGGGTTTGTTTTTACAAAGTCCTGCTTTCTAGTTTCGTCTAAGGCTTTGTTAAATGCTACGCAATCTTTCCAATGACTTTTATGCATATCTTTTGCTTGTATAAAATTTATATTGTCCTGTATTTGCTGTAAAGTAACTTTTTTAATTAAGTCGTTTTCTTTTACTAATTTATAATCTAACACTTTCTTTTTCATTTGCTCTAGATTATTAATTACTTTGTTTTTTAACATTTGAGGAATTACTTGTGCAGACAATGCCATAGGATAATTTACTCTGTGAGAATAAAAAATAATCTCCATTTCTTCTAAAAAGTACTCGATAACTTTGTCTATTTGTAAAATGTTATTTGCTTGTACTGTAAAAGCCCCTACTATTCTACTTACAGTAGGAATTTGTTTCATTATTTTTATATTTTCTTCGACTTCAGAAAACTTTCCATTGCCTCTTATGTATTCATATGTATCATGTATTCCGTCAATGCTTACGTTTACAGCAACACTTCTAAACTTTGGCCAATAATCGTGTATAGTTCTGCCGCCTTTAATTCCTAATGTAGTTCCGTTAGTGGCATACTTAATTTCGATATTTTCTCCGTACTCGGATAGCATATCTAATATTTTGTAGTGCTGGGGATCCATTAGAGGTTCACCACCAGCAAATTCTACTCTTCTAAAATAAGGAAGAAGTTTTTCAAAACTTCCCCACCAGTTTTTTGAATCATCAAAAGGTCCAATATATTTTCCTGGTGTGTCTACAAGTTTTTCGACTGTGGGTATAAGGTAATTATTTTCTTTTTTGTAAAATTCTGTAACTTTGTCCCAGTCTTTCCATTGTGTACTATCTAACGGATTACACATCCTGCATTTTAAATTACATAAGTTGTTTAGTTTTACTTCCATAGTAGGAAACTCAAACGGCATTGTATAATCGTCGTCTAAAGCGTCTAAAGCATCAGGGTATAAGTTGACCCTTGCTTCAGGTATTACCCCTGCTATATGACGCTGTCGTAAGCTCTGTACACCCTGATCTTCGAGGTCAAAGCAAGGTTTGCAAACATCAGGGCGTTCATTGTTAAGTACTTGTCTACGTACTTCACGCATTGCATCGCCGTTCCATGCTTCTTCTAAACTTTCGTTTTGTATCCAGCCAATTGGCTGACTGCGACAGCACACCTTAATGGCACCGTCTTCTCGTGTGGCTAAACCCGTAAACGGGTGCATACAAAATGTACAACTATTGTTTTGCTTTGGCAATGCCCCACTCCCTTTCTTTACACCAAAAACATTTTCCGCAAACAGGAACTTTGTCTCCTGGCTTGTAATTTTTGTAATTTAAAACGTCAAATTCTCCCTCGCAACTACGAGTAGTTTCTAATAAATCCACAATGTTGTTTTCATAATATTGTTTTATGATCCAGTCTTTTCTTATTTTTACAAACGGGTGGCATATGTCAACACCGTCGTGTACAAAATGTTCTGGAAGATGACCTTCGTTACGTTCTTGTAATGCACCTTCGAAGTCTACGTCTGGATTTTGATTAACACCACCAAACAATGCGTCTAACTTATATTTGTGCGCAATATATTCGTTATGAGAACGCAAAATAATTCTATTACCAGATTTCATTTTTCCGTACTCGTCTTTTATAAGGTATTCAGTAGGTTCCTCGAGCTCAGGAGGAACAAGATTTTTGTGATGGAAAAAATTATGATCAAAACGATTTCTAAACCAAGACACTACATTTTCTGATACGTATTCGGCCCACGGTCGTGTTTTCCACATACGTATCTGTGTATTAAAATGTATTTCTGTAGTTGTACTAACTTTTTTACATATTAAGTAAGACAGTAGCGCACTATCTGCACCTCCGCTTAGACTTATGCCTATACGTTTCCAGGCAGGATTTATATTGATCATGTACATATTTACCAAGAAATATGCGCACATAATTTAGAAGCGGTAAATATAATATGCTAAAAAATACAGGAATCTCTGTGGACACAACACTTATAGAAGAGTTGTCATATGAGGATTTTATTAACGTTAAAACATCTATAAATCAACCTACAGGAAATTTTTTTTACGATCCTTGGGAAATAAAAGAAGAATACAAAGACACCGCTTGGGAAAAATTATTAGATACGTTACCTAAACAGATCGGCGAAGCTCGTGTAATTATTTTAGAGTCTGAAAAGTGTTATACTAAACATTCAGACATAGACGACAGGTATCATTTAAACTTACATGGAGATTGTGCGTTCTTATTAGATTTAGAAAATCAATATATGTATGAAACAAAGCAAGACAACCAATGGTATGAAATGGATGCAGGAGTTTTACATAGTGCAGCATCGTTCGGTGAGCACAAGAGAATTCAGTTAGTAGTAAGAAAATTATTAAAATATACAACATTAGGAGATCCAGTGTTAATAAATATTGACATAGCAGGACCTAATCCTCGTTATAGATTTGATAATACACTTAGTAGTTGGCTTAATAAAGCTCATAAAAAACAGATTATAAATGACTTCAAAGTTTTAAATAATCAAAGCACGGTAAGTTTTTTTATAGAAAAAGATTTTGTAAGTGAGCTTAAACGCATAACACCTAATCAATTTACAGTACAGGAAATAAATTAATGGAAATAAGATTTGTAGATATAAGTGATTACACTCCTTATATGAAATGGGACGATAATGGCGAGTTTCGCTGTATGGCACAGCAAACATATGAGCCTTTAATAAGTAGTGATGGCAAAGTATTTTGTAAAAATTATGCATTTCCAAATGCTTATCAATATCAAGAAACTAGTGATCGACCTTTCTACACTAAAGAAGTTGTTGACTGGTTTTGGAGAATGGAATTATTTTTTATAAAATACCTACAACATAAACCGTATGCTCCTGAAGTACTGCACATTGATGAAACTGAAAGAAGAATCTTTATAAAATGGTATCATTCAAGTTGTAACGATATTATCTATAAAACAAATAACTGGCCCAAGGACGATTGGATGAAACAAATACAATCAATAATTCACGACCAGATTCAGAGCGGAGTTTATAAATTAACAATGTATCCACACTGTCATTACATTGATAACTCTGGACAAATGCGAACTATCGATTGGTACGGGTGTGTTCCAACAAACTATCCTTTTATCGAAGAAAAATATATGCAAGGTATTATACACGGGTCAGCAAGATTTAGGCTTGATGAAACAGGGCCTGCACAAAACGGATTATTAAATCTAGAAACTATGTTCAAGCGTAGTTTATCAACTCATGTAAAGTGGGGAGAATATAGTCTTGATTTTATTTACAGACAGATTTTTAATAATTAAAAAATGAAATTTTTAGGAAACACAGAAGATTTAATAGACTGGAACGATGTTATATTGCAATGCAATAAAAACTTTGCTAATGCAGATAAAAACACTGTTACTTCAGTTGTTGACAGATCTGAAGCAGAAGCTAAAGATGATAATTCTTTACTAGCATCTTACCGTGAAGTAATAGGCAACTGGCAGAATGCAGGATATAATCTAGATCAAATTGTTTGGTACGACTATTATCCTGGAGAACACTTTTCAATAGAAGTACAAGATAAATTTGCACAATTTATAAACGCAAAACCTCTTCGTGTTTTTGTTAGCGAAGTTATGCCAGGTGTTACTATACCTTATCATTGGGACGTCGAAGATAAAGAAGAAGAATGGTTAGAAACTTATGGACAATTATATAGATTTGTTTGTTGTATGGATAAACCTAATATAGGTGCAGGCTTATTTTTCGATAAAGATTTTCTTTATATGAATAAACAAGGCGACACATATGAGTGGACAAATTATAAAGATTATCATTCTAGTGCAAATGGTGCTGATAAGCCGTCGTATTATTTTCATTTTTTAGGATACAAAGAATGAAATTTATAGGTAATTGTAATTCGTTGATTGATTGGGACAAAGTTATTGCTAGTTTAGACAAACCGTCATATGTTGGTCCAAGTCATAAAAAGGGAGATAATATACCAGGTTTAGACGAAGTGACAGATTTATGGTCAAGGGCTAATTTTAAAACAGTACATGAAGATCCTACAGGAACAGTAGGCTGGGATATGTTTATTTCTGGCAAAGATTTTGATGAAAGAATCACAGAAAAGTTTTTGGATTTTATTGGCTTGCAAGAATATAATAGTTGTTGGATTAGTAAAATAGAAGTTGGCAAAATGGCACCTTATCATTGGGACGTCAACGACGATGAAGAGCAACTATCCTCTAGAAATGATATTAGAAGATTTCATTGTCATATAGGCAAGCCTAAACACGGCCATGTTCTTTTAGTTGATGGCCAATGTTTTTATAATCAAGAACAAGGAAATACTTACGAGTGGCCTTCTAGGAAGTCATGGCACGCCGGCCTAAATTGTGGTCTCGAGCCAAAGTATATTTTAAATTTATGGTAAATGTAATAGGTACAGTAAAGTGGTTTAACGATGCCAAAGGCTTTGGATTTATTCGAGCCGATGACGGGAACGAATATATTTGTTGGAAATGGCATATGATTACTGAACCAAAAACTTTAAAAGAGGAACAACGAGTCTGCTTTCATATCATAGACGGCGAAGCAAAAAATATAACAGTGTTAGAAACGCCCGAAATTCCTGAACATGATGTCAACAAAAAACTATCTGGCAATTATAGAGTATATTGTGAAGACCCGTTAATCGTTGTGTTTGACAATGTAGTTCCTATAGATAAATGTCAAGAAATAATAGACAAACATACTCAAGACACTATGAACCCAGACTCGGGAGGACAGTCACGAATAGAAAGTTATGCTCAAGTAACCGAACGAGTAGAAAATAGAGGAATTAGTCTAGGTATGGATCCATACCATTATGATTTATTAGCAACTAAAATTTCTGAATGTTGCGAAATGCCAATATCTTTAATCGAAGCAATTGATATTTACAATTACGAAGTAGGACAATACTTAGATTTACATCACGATTATCCATATGATCCTAAACAAATAAATTATTATAAACTTGGCGGTGATAGAGTTGGAACAGGAATATTTTTCTTAAATGATAATTTTGAAGGAGGTATTACAAAATTTCCAAAACTAGGAGTAGAAATAAAACCTAAAGCAGGATCTTTTTTATATTTTAGACAAAGTTATGATGAAGAAAAAAATTGGTCTACAATACATGAAAGCTCTTTAATTACGGAAGGTTGTAAGTGGATCGCTAGTTGTTTTTTTGCTGACAGAACCAGAGTCGGCTTTATAGATAGGTCAAAACAAATGATAGAAGAAAATCCAGAATTTACAGACAAATTTTACATTAAAAAATTTATGGAAATACAACAAGGTAATATTCAACTTTGGCGTAAATTACAAACAATAAAAGAAAATACCTACGTTAAAGAAATGATAGAAAAACAATATGGTAGCGACTTTTTTGACGATATAGATGATTTAGTAAAATGAAATTTTATATTACAGGAAGCACCAGAGGTTTAGGAAAATATCTTGCTGACCATTTTGATTGTGTAAAACTTGATAGGCCATTTGATTTAGTTAGTGATATTGAAAAAATTGTAAATGTGATTGAAGATGACAGTGTAGTAATTCTTAATGCTCATGCTAATCAAATGCAATACATAGAACTACTTAAAAATAAATGCAAAATAATTGTGTGTGGAAGTATAGCAGCAGTTCATGCTGATCCAAACATGATAGAATATAGTAAAGAAAAAAATCAACTAGAAAAATTTGTAACTGATCTAGCATTACATAGTCCTAATCCGTTGCTATATTTAAGACTTACAAGTAGCAGTTACAAAGATTATAAATTAATAGCAAATAGTATTGAGTTTTGGTTAAAAAACCCAGATGTAACTTTTATAGGATATAACATAAATGAGTAACAAAATAATTATTACAGGACACACAAGCGGGATAGGTAAAGCAATATTTGATAAATTTAATGAAATAAGTTGTCATGAAATAATAGGCATGAGCAGAAGCAATGGTTATGATATAGAAAAAGATTTTGATAAAATTGTAGCAGAAGCCGAAGGAGCAGAACTGTTTATAAACAATGCCTATCGTGATAAACAACAATTAAAATTATTTCATGCACTAAAAGACAAGGTAGATATGATGATAGTTATGGGCAGTGTAAGCAGACACTACCCTGAATTAATACCTACCGATTATGTACACGATAAGCAAGAACTAGCAGAGGCTTGTAGATTAGAAAGTATTAATCCAAACGGTATTCCTGTTTTGCATTTAGATTTAAGTTTTATAGAAGGCACTACAGTTAGTGGAGATGATCCTACAGCATTCTTAAGTGATTATAATACACCGCTAGATGACATAGTTGAAACAATTATATTCTGGGCGCAAAAACCTAGTATACGTCAAATTGAATTTAGATGGAAATTAACTGAACACGTTAAAAAAGAATTAGAGCGAATTAATCCAAACTTAGACCCATCTAGGATAACGTTCTAAATTTTCGTAAAATTTATTAGGATGAATTTCCCATACAGTTTGATCTGTGTGTCTGTAATGTACTTCTTTAATTTTTGATACTACTCCAACTTTTGCAAGAGTAGGAAAATATATAGAGTGTACTAATCTTTGGCTTGCTTCTTTACTAGCATTAGATGTAGCAAAACATCTTCCTCGCCCGCCGACCCATTCTAAACATTGTGGTAATAAAAACTGATCATTAAGATTTTGATGTTCAGCACAAAGTCTATGTGCTTTTACTAAGCCATTATGTGGCCTTGCCTCACCAAATGTGCATACTCTTGTAAGTATTCTATATGTGTTTGGACCCATTACGTCGTCAAACGAATGTGCTGCTACACTGCCGATAGCACGATCGTTTTGATATAATATCCAAGCATTCCACTCACGTTCGTTGCGAAAACAGTCAATCATTGTTTTCTGGCTATTATTGTTTTTAAATCCTCGACGATCTGCCTCTGCATAAAACTCAGTTAGATCTAAATCTTTACTCCACTCAACTAATTTAAACATATATCTCTTTTGCTCTTTCCATTACATCTTCTCGAAAATTAGTTTTAAAACTATCAAATGCTAATAGTTGTATATCTTTATGCGGAACATAACTGTCAACGTCTATGCCTGCTGCCTCCATTTTAGGAAACAGGTCTGCTTGTCTATCTTCGCTAATATGGCTCATTACACTACGTAGACTTATGTTGCTATCTTCGTCGTTGTATGTAAAGAAGTAATTCATGCTTTTTAATTTGCCGTCAACAATAAAATAACTTGAAGGATGTAAACTATATTTGTAAAGTCCGATGTCTTTATGGGCTTGTAAGATTTCAATCATTTGTTCTTCCCAATCAGGTAAAACATGACTGTAGTCATTACCGGTGCAACCTGCTAGTTCCCACATATCTGGACCGTCTATAATTAAATAAACTTTCCTTTCATTATAATCAATAGCAAATTCGGGTACGTGTTGCGGATATTCTTTAGCCATTATATTAAGAAATTTTAGTTCTCTTTCAAATTTTTCATCCATTAAAATCGGATCAACAACTTGATTGTGGCCTCCGTGATATCCTTCATCGTTATAATACCACTGGCAAAAAACTTTTTTATCTTTACTTATTAGACTAGTATAAATTAAATTATTGCGGCATAAACCTTTGTTGGGTACATTGTTATAATAGTATTCGTATTGTGCGTCCATACAATTACTTACCAAATAAATATGTGTATGATAAAAGGTATTGGCGGGAAACCATATATAGATCTAGATCCGCACCTAGACACACAAGCATTTAAAAATTTACACCCGGAAATATGTCGAGGTTTTGCACTAGCAAGAGACTATGCAAAAGAAGGTACATGGATGGCACCAGGCTTTGAATGGGATGATTCAAGTTATATTTTAAATTGGAAACCTATATACAAAGCATGGAACGAATATCAAGCACTAGACGATAACGATCCGATTAAAATTGAAGGTAATAAAATACTACCTGCAGACTTCAGCGACTACAAACAGCGTAACGTTTTTACTCGTTATCTAAAAGACACACTAGGTGCAAACGATCCTTACGTGTATTACTTTTTATGGAATGAAGGTGACTGGAACGAGCGTAATGCAGAACGACAAAAAACAGAAGAGTCAAAGTTTTTTCCAGGTGTAGTTGAATGGGTAGAAAACTTACAAACACAGGGCATTATAGATCGTATAGGAAGAGTAATATTTTTTCATTGCGATCACAATGGCCGTGCATTTGAACATAGAGATTTAGATGCCAACAATGGTGTCCATGACGATAAACAGTATAGTCCGCATAATAACGAATTTATACACATACGTTTCCGTACAAAAAGAGGATTTTATATTTGGGATCCCGAAACACAAAATAAATTTTATCTAAACTGCAATGCAGCGTTTTGGAATGATCAAGACTGGCACGGTGGAGAAGAGTCTAAAGAAACTGAATACGGTTTGAGAATTGATTGTAAATTTTCAGATAATTTCCGTAAACAGTTAGGTATAGATCATCTGGAAACATATTAGATGTACTATTTGGGCAATACAAAATTTGTTTCTGATGAAACAATACAAAAAATTTTAACAACAGATGGGCAAGCCAGGCCTCGAAACTGGACTCCGGTAAATGAAATCGAAGAGCAAGAATATGCTCGTTATGCCGAAGCCGGTTACGATTTAAATGCAGTTAATTGGTGGGTATACGAAAAACAAGATTTAGATATTGATATTGTTCTGCCCTGGACTACTAATATACATTGGTGGATAACAAAATTAACACCAGGACAGTTTATGCCTATGCATACTGATCCACACACTCATGACAAAAAATGTAGACGCTATTGGATACCTTTACAAGAC
>Ga0255768_10003786_pt1 | contig 14950 bp, 21 predicted proteins | sample 071ome_33_FD_179983 | JGI IMG/M metagenome (GOLD analysis project Ga0255768, IMG submission 179983) | Coastal salt marsh microbial communities from the Groves Creek Marsh, Skidaway Island, Georgia - 071412AT metaG (version 2) | ecosystem: Environmental > Aquatic > Marine > Intertidal zone >...
TGACGTTCTTCTTGTGCCGACCCGGTCGGCGGATGCGCTTTTTGTATTTGTAGGCGCTGGCACCTATGACTGGGCGCGCCATCAGACGACCCAGCCGGTGTCGACCTCAATCGGTCGGCTCCACTGCCACGCCTGCATCTGCGACGGGCTTCCGCTGGATGCGGCGAAAGTAAGGCAGAGCGCGTCAGCGATGTCCGGGCTTCCCTGCCCGCGCTTGCGCATCTCGTCCTTGCTCTCGATCTTGGTTTTGCCGGACGATGTGAAGCTATATCGGGGCGTGGTGAGTTCGCTCTTGAGTTTATCGTTTTTCGGAAGTTTGCAGTCGCGATCTTCGAGCCACTCCCGACATAGCATCCACAACTCGTCTCGCATGCGCATAGCCTCTGGCTTCATCGCGCTACTTTCGGAGACGTTAACCCCTCGCGCCGGAGCGCCCAGCTCTCTCAGTCGATCGACGACGCCGGACCCCAGGCCAATGCTGTCGACGAGTATCTGATCCGGCTTTTCGTCGAAGCGGGCCGCAGCGATCTCAGCCATGACTGCGCCGCACAATTCCATCAGATCCAGGCCGCGCCAGGTGCGGATGTCGTGGACGACGTTGCCCTTACGCTTTACGAGCGCCGAAGCGTCTGTACCAAACCGCGCAACGTCGAGACCCCAGACCGACATGCTTCCCGAATACGGCTCCACATCGCGCTCAAACGCTTCTTCAACGAGGCCCATGGGGATGTAGCTTTCGTCGTCAACCGTCGGAAATTCTCCGAGAACGCGGACACGATACGCATTGCTTAACTCTCCATATCGCTGCGCCATGTCGCGCAAGAAGTCTTCGCTGACGAGCGGGCTGTCTACGCAGGAGACGCGCATCGTCTTCCAGCTATCGGTCAGCGCAGTTTGCGTTTTGTAAAAGAAGCCGCTGGTCCTGACCGGGTTGCCCAGCAGTAGGGTGCAGGCGTTTTCGGTCGACATCGATCCGGCGGCGGACTCAAACACCTCTTCGGGTATGCCGCTGGCCTCGTCAGCGACCAGAAGCACATGCTCACTGTGAACACCGGCCAAACTCTCGGGCCGCTCCTTGCTCGACGTCCTCGCTGAGATAAACGCCTCAGTCGGGCTGGCCTTGAGGACGACGCGGTCGCTGGTCGCGTCGATCAGCTCCTTCAGCGCGTCGGGCATATCCTTCATGCGGCGCTTCACCTCGGCGAACAGAGCGTCGAAGAGCTGGGCGCTGGTGGGCGCGGTAACCACGATCTTGACCGGGTATCTCGTCAGGAGAAACCAGAGCATGAGCGCGGCGGCTGCCGTTGACTTGCCGACGCCGTGGCCTGACCTGACACTGATCCGACGCTCGCCCGATGCGACCAGCTTCATCACCTCGGCCTGCCAGGGCAGCGGGTCGAAATCGAGAACCTCGACGCAGAAGTTCACAGGATCGTCGGCGTATTCCGCGAGGAACTCGACGAAGGCGTTGTCGGTCATCTATGCACCGTAAGGGTCGGCGAGCAGGCTCTGCATTTGCTGTTGCGTGATCGCCGGGTTGCCTATGAGCAGGCCGGGGATGGCTGCGGAGGCGGGGTTGGACATAAGCCCCTTGTCTCTAATAAATCGCCGGATAACGTCTTCGCGCGTCATGCCTTCCTTCGCAGCGCGCTCGTCTGCGCGACGTCGGAACAGCTCCATAAACGTGCCTTGCGAGGTCGGGTCGACGCCGGTTCGATCGGCCGCTCCCATCCACAGAGCGGCTTGCGTCTGCGGGCCAGTCAGGCCCATCTCTTCGCCTACCTCGTACATAAACGCCTCAAAGGCGTCATATTCACTGTCGTTAGGCTTGTCGGCCCACATCTGCGGCACCTTGAGGTCCGCGACGTCTTCTGCCGACATCTTGCCGTCCTTGACCGCCTTCTTGGGGTTAAAGGTGATCTGGGTCTTGCCGTCGACATCGCGCTCGCTGAAGTAGGGCGCAATTTTTTTGCCGTATTTTTTGCGCAGAGACTGCGCAGTCGCGGAGCCGATCTCCGCCTGGGTCGACAGCCAGCGCGGGTCTCTTGAGGCCATAGCCATGTAGCGCGTGAAGTGCAGATCCGCGGCGATATTGCGACCGCTGCCCTTTAAGCTCTGCGCAAAGCCCTTTGGCTTCGGGTTTTCTGTCCAGTTGCCCTGCGCGGGAGACACGCCGGTCTCAGGGTCTCCAGACCACGTTCCCTTTTGCTGACGCGATGCGATCAACTCTTGCAGACCCTGCGTCTTGTGACCGTAGCCTTTGGTGCGACCGCGAGCGACATCACGCGCGTCGTCCAGTTTTTCAATGCCCAGCAGACTGTCTCGATACTGCTCGCCCTCGGTCATGTTCGAGTTGCGCGGCATTTCTTGTGAGTACAACCGGCGGCGTATCTCTGAGGCGTTAGCGATGTTGGCGGGAACCTTGGAGCCTGGGGATGCGGCCCCCATCAGGTCCATGTACTCGGCCCACTGACGATTGCCCTCAACCTCGCCAAGCTCTCCGATAAACCAGTCGCGCAGCTCCTCAGTGTTGTACCAATCAGCGCCGCCAAGCTCGATGCCGCGCTTAATGTCGGCCTCCAACTGCTGGCGTGTGGCGTTGCCGGGGTCGCGCATCGCAGCCAGAGACGCCTCGACGCGGGGGGTGTTTTTCTTCGGACGGTAGCGCAGGAATGTAAACTCAGAACGATCAGGAGCGGCGCCCAAGTATCGCGGGTCGGAGCCTGCTGGCAGGTCGTACATCGATTTTGCAGGCGAGCCTCCAGGCATGTCGGCCTGGCGCTGCGCGGCTGCGTTGAGCAGGCCACCTGCCGCGGCCGCTGGCTTGGCGTTGCTGAATAACCCTTCAGGCGTAATGCGAACGGAGACCATACGGTTGTAGCCGTAATTGGCTCCGTCAATGATTAGCTCTTTCTCGCTTTCACCACCAACGAGAACAACGTCTTTTGGGTCTACCTCAAAATTTTTCGTTTGCTGGGCAACGTCTGGGCCTCGGCCATATCCATCAACGCGCTTGACCGGGATGGACCCCTGCGGAAATAAGCGTTCGAGATTGGCCTGCATGACCTGCTTATAAGCCGGGTAATCCGCGCTTCGGACTGCGTCGACCAAGCCTTTCGGGTCTACGTCCATCACATAGCGGTCAATACCGCTAAAGACCTCGGGGAACTCCATCCCCGCGCCATCTTCTCCCATGTTAAGAAAAAAATTATCGAGATCGGGGTAAAGCGCCTCGTCGTTGCGCTGAAGGATCCGGGTGCGGTCGAGGACGTCCTGGTCCCAGACTACGAAGTTGCGGGTGCCGCGGGCGCTGTCGGTGCCGCGCGATCCGGCGTCCTTGTAGCGCAGGCCGGGGACACCGGCGCCGCGCATCGCGGCTGCTGCCTCATCCTCGCCGAGCTGCTGGCGCATGCGATACCAAACGTCGCCGCCCGCCATCTTGTCGGGGTTGTCGGGCATGAAGCCCAGGCGGTCGATCGCGTCTCGGACGGCCTTCGGCTGCTGGCTTATCGGCGCGTCATAATCGAGCAGCTTGGCGGCGTCGGCGTCGGGAATGTCGAGTTTGTAGAGGTTGCCGGTGGCTTGAACCGCCTCTCTTAAAGCCGGAGACGGGTCAAAGTTGTCGAGGTTGCGACCGTACGCTGCTGAGATGGCTTGCGACGGGTAGTCAAAACCGAGCCAATCATCATCGCGGAGCGCGCGGATTACAGCTTCCTGGGGAGCAGAAAACTGCCCAGTTCCAAGTAAACCAGTTACATCCTCAAAATCAGCGTCATCGGGCAGCGCATCTCTAAACTTCTGGACTGTGTCCTTGTAGGACAGAGCATTGCGATACTGCGCCCCAACACCGCCGCTTTCAGCGCTGTAGAACCCTGGCCCATACGCTTGCGCGCCTTCTCCGGTTCCCATCATGTCCAGGCGCGGACGTCCCTGCGGGAAGCCGGGTTCCGGGGCAAACCTGTGCGGCGTGCCGTGAAACACGTTCATGCCCACGGCACCGGCTGGGGCGGGGACCAGTAAGCTGCCGACGGGGGCAGCGCCTGCGGTGAGCATTGCGCCGGTCATCGGGTCGACTTCGCCCTGTAGCACCCGGCGCGGCGCCTGGATGCCCTCTAACAAGCCCTGCGCGGTGCTGCGGGCGATGCCTGGAGCTGTGAGAGCGACGACGTTGTCATTCTGGTCGAAGACAAACGGCGAGAGGCTCATGGCGCCTGGGTAGCGGTAGCCTGGCTGGTCGCTCAGAAGCCCATGCAGGGGAAGCCCAAATATCTTGAGGCTCGGGTTGTAATTGGCGGGTAGCATCTCACCAGGCCTTGCAGGACCAGTATCTGGCCTTTGTTCGTGGTCCTGGCTCGTCGCAGTTATGGCGGCTGCGGAAGTTGGCGCGCGGACCCTTTTGGTTTTTCTTGATGCTCATGTTGGCGTCGCCAAACATGACCTTTTTCACCTTGTCGCCGTCTTTGACGTAGACCACGGATTTTTTTCTGCCGTGGCCTGGTTCGCCTTCGCGGATGCGGCGCGGTTTATTTAGCGCGACCTTTTTTCCACGATATATCGCCATTTTTTCAGCCCGGCAGGTTGGTTAAATACCCCCCATAGGGGGGGGTGGGTGCGGACGTGCTATCACTCCACCCGCCCCCGCCGCCGCGATCGAGGGGGGGGGTCCAGAGGCGCGGAGCGGCGCCGCGGGCGAGAGAGAGAAGCGCGCGCCAGCTCCGCGGGGCCAGCGTGTGGCCCTATTCGCATAAAGTATGCGGAGGTCATGCCAATGTTTTCAGATACTTAGACGTGCAATTCGCATATCACACGCATTTGGCGTCGGATTTCGCCAGGCTCGCCGCCCTGGTGTGCAGATCCGCCGCCCTGGCGCGATCGGGCTCGACCGGCGCAGCCTCGCGCGCGTAGCGCTGTCACAAGTCCGTCTTACGCGCTGTCCTCGACCTGATCGGCTGTGATGTCGATCGTGCTTTCCTCGATCTCACGCTGCTTGCGACGCATGTTTGCAAGCTCTCGCACAGCGCTCAGATGCTGCTCGCCAGTCGATACCAGGTTGACCGTTGTCTCCAATTTATCGCCGTATTTCGACGGCGCCATACGAGCTGCGGCCCACTTCAAACCGTCCATTGCGACGCGCGCTTGATCGGGTTTGATCGTCCCGTCGATGACCATTTGTGTGAGGTCAGCGACCTTTTCCCCGTATCGGTCGCCACGCTTTTTACGCGCCTCGTCGTACATCTCGACGAACTCAGGATCGGCATCAAGCCACCGCATTACCGATCGCAGCGACGGCATATTTTCCGCCAAACAAACACTCGCAAGCGACCGCCCCTCCGCAATCTGCTCGCATATTTCCTCGATTATTTCCGGCGTCCTAATGCTCGGTCTGCCCATCTTTTTCGGCTTGGTCGCCGTCGCGACTGCCTTCTCTGCTGGCACCGTCAATCTCCACGCATAAAAAAACCGCCCACCGGCGGCTGACCAAATGCGGCGTGTCGCCGCATCGTAGTGTTTTTCTACTACATTTGGTGTGTATCGTCAACACCCATACAATATCTTGTACCACAGTCCCAATATCGCCCGATCAAACCGCCGCTTCGCCGTCTGCGGATGGCAATGCATCTTCTCAGCAATCCGCCGCCACGCCGGTCCTCGATGCCGCCTGGCTGCACTATGCGCAGCCGCCCACACCAGCTTGGCGTCGTCAGGCTCAAGCAGCGCTGTCAGCTCGATCGCCATGTCCCAGGCACCAACCTCACGCACCGACGCAGGCCCAGGCCGCACATCCACCTCGCCATACCCATAAGCCAGGTTCTTATCCCCCGGCACCTCCGGCCAATATCCTCGAACACGCAGATCATATGCTCGCGGCATCTTCCTCTCCGCCACCGCCGCATCGATGAACAGCTCACGCAGCCCGACCTCGTCGCCGACCCGCTCCCTTACCCGCTCCAAATCAACCATGCGCACTACCGCCCAACCGTACTGGCTTCGCCTTGGCGTGCGCACTAAATGCGCGCCAAGCGCGCGCTAAGGCGCTTGGCGTGCGCGTGCGCACTAAGCTAGTACGGTTTTTTTTGTGCGCACCCGTTTTTGCGCACAAAGTGCGCGCTAAATGCGCACTATCGGCACCCCAAACAAACGCCACATGTTCGCTCATTGTTCACCCCCTGGCATCTTGTCAAAGTCAACAAACAGTCCGGTGTCTTCGCGCCGCCGAATTGGGTTGCGATACTTGTCGGTGCGCAGCAGTCCGTTGGACATCCACGTCCGCAGCACGAGCTTCGCAGCACCCTCGCCCACGCCCATGTCTAGCAACACGTTGCCTGCCCAGCGTGCCGTCCCTGCCTTTGCCGTAGCCGTGTAGCGCTGCCCGTCCTCCAGCCCCGCCTCAATGAGATTGAGTGCGTAACGGGCGTTCTCGACGCCCAGCCCCTCAAACGGATCAGGCGGCGACCAGGGCGCCAGCACGCCCACCCAGTCTCCCTGGGCAAGCTCCACGCTATGACGCTCAAACCACACCGCGTCACGCGCTGGTGCGCTCATGTTTCCCTTCGCGTCATCGACGCGGACGTACCAGCTCCTGCGCTCTGGCTGGATGTCGAACGCCTCACCCTCCCGATCGCTCATCGGCGTGATGGTGCGTGCTGACCGCACGGCACCAGCCAGGGCGCCTGCACCGCGAGCGGTGTTGATGTCACCTGCCACCGCAACAAAGCCAGACGGCGGCTTCCTCGTGTGATGCACGAGATCCACAGCAGCACCGCAACGCTTCGCTATGTCAGCAAATACATCAAGAACTGCGTCTATCTGCTTGTTATCATTCTCTTCTGCGTAGTGCGCCTTCACCATCGGATCGACTTGCAGCACCGATATTCCGTGCCGCTGCATCTGCTCGATCACCTGCTCCGCCGCCACCGTCGGCACGACGACGCCATCCTCGGGCTCGGCCACTATCATCTTGCAGTCGCGTCCGCTGTCGAGGAACAGCCACCCCTCCAGCTCCACCGGCGGGATACCAAAATGCTCACAGATCGCCCAGGTGCGCCGCAGCAGCTCATCGCGCGGGTCTTCGAGGTTGTAGTGCCAGACCCGCACACGCTCCTTCACGCTCACACCGAGCAGGGGTCGCGCAGTCGCTAGGGCGATAGCCTCAATCAGCTCCAGCGTCGTCTTACCCACGCCGCCTGGCGACACGGTCGCCGACACATATCCTCGGATCAGGTGCTTGCCGTAGAGCCACTGCCGTGGCTCGACTGCACGCATGTCGCTGGCGCTAAACCCAGACGCCACCACACGCAGGCGCGGCTCAAACGAGCGCAGCGCAGGCATGAGCCCGTCCGCATCATTAACAGCCAGCCAGTCCGACACGTCGGCTTTGGGCTTCATGCCAGCGCACAGGTCAGCGACCGTCACCGACGCCGCAACCGCCGACAGCGCAGCCGCTGTCCGCTCGGCAGTCTTACGCCCGACATCATCATTGTCCGGCACCACCCAGACGCGCTTGCCCTCGAAGTAGGGCGTCAGCTCCTCCGGCCATGAGCCGGAACCCATCGGCTTGGTGGTCGCGCAGATGCCCAGCGCAGCGAGCGCGTCAGCGTCCTTCTCTCCTTCGACTACGACAACGTCTGTCGCCGCTCGGATGTCAGGCAGACGGTACGGCACCAGCCGCACATCATCGAGGTTCCATATCCATCCCCCGGCGCCATCAGGTCGTCGCTGTCGAAAGGTCTTCGGCATCCACCGCACGACCTGGTAAAGGAGATCCCCGGCCGCATCGACGTAATCGTATTTCGCAACGATAAGTCGCGGCGCATTAGGCGCAGGCACAACCTCGATCTCAGCGAGCTTCCCGCCTTGTTCCGCTTCAAAGTCATAGTAGTCGCCAGTCTCCATATTCACTGACACGCTGCCGTGCGTGCCGAAGCGCATCTCCTTCGCCGTGGACAGGCGCCGGTTAGGCTCGCCAAAACGCTCTCGTGCTTGCAGCTCGTACATCAGAAGGGGATCGGCTCATCGAGGTCATCGACGCCGTCCATGCGTGCCTCGACCACACGGCCCAGCAGGCACTTGGCAAAGTGCACCAGCTCATCCTTCGACAGCGCCGCCAGGTCGCTCTTGCCCAGCTCGTCCAGGTACTCGCCGCCCGCGCGCACGCCCTCCCAGATGATCTCCTCTTCCCTTGCCGTCCAATCGGTCATCAGTTCCTTCCTCTCTCTCAAACGCTGGTGGCCTACCGAGCAGAACCACCTCATCCTCCCTCGCTGCTTCACGAGCTGCGGCTTGAACCCAAACCCCCGCTCACCCCGGAAGCACACCCAGCACAGCGCTCTCGCGCTCATACCAGCGGCTCCTGCACCAGATTTTCTGGCGGCTGCACGAACAAGTCGGGCTGCGCGTAAGCGTCCTCAATACGCTTGCAGGCGATGTCGAAGTGTTTGGGTTCCAGTTCAATGCCGATGAACTTGCGGCCCATTTTGGCGCACGCAACACCAGTGGTGCCGCTGCCCATGAAGGGGTCCAAGATGGTGTCGCCGGTATTGGTCCACGTTGTGATGTGGTCCGCAGCCATCGCATATGGCATTGGGGCGGGGTGGCCGTTGTCTGGCTGATTGTTAGTCAAAAACCACCAGTTGAACCGCTTGCCGTTCCGGTTCACCAGTCTTCCCAAACCAGAAATCGGCTTTAAAGATCCGTCGCGCTGCCTGTCAGTTCCGTGCATTGCCAAGCCCGCGTATTTATTGGGCCGGTCCTTAATCGGATTGAATGTTGCCGGGGGGCCATTGGAAAAAACAAACATGAACTCAAAGCCGTTTTCATATCTCACGGCATCGGGAAAGTTCACGTTGGTCTTGAGGTAAAGCATGGTGTCATGGAGGCGCAGCCCGGCGTCCATAAACGCAAGTGCTTGTCGGAATGAGCTGCCGGTCTCAGATCCGTTCTCCACTGCGTCGGCCACGTTCCAAACCAGCACGCCACCGCTCAACAATCCTTTTGCGAGCGGCGCGACGAACCTCGGCCAATCAAAGATGCTTTGGTTTTCGCCGTAATCACGCAGGGAGTCATAGGGAGGCGAAGTTATAATTGCGTCCACCCCGTTAAGCGTCGGCAGGACTTCTAAGCAGTCGCCTTGGTAAAGGGCGCAGTCGCCTATGATTACGGGCTTAATCATCGTCGCCTTCATCCCCCCAAGGATCGACTGCGACCTCTCCCGAGCCGCCGCACCGCTCGCACTCCTGGCGCCGTGTGCGTATCTCAACCCAGCGATCCGGCGTGTACCCGCCTGCCTCGTACTCCCAGAGCGTCTCGCCTTCGCCCTCGCACTCGGGACACTCGCGCCACTGGCACGGCCCTGGATGCCGCAGGCGGTCGCAATCGGGACACATCATGCGAGCGAACTCCGCACCGACCAGGACGTGCAGCCCTCGGCCTGCGCCTCCGGCGACAGCACCTCGTCATGCAGCGTGCAATGCCACTGCGGCCCGTCCACGGGCCGCGCGTGGCGACATGTGCGACAGTTCTGATCGACCGCCCTGCCCTCGTGACAAACCGATCGGTAATCGCACCACCGGCACTCAAATGCGTTGGGGCTCTCGCTCACACGCGCCGGAAGCTCATCGACATGCTCGACCATGTCGCGCAGCCGCTCGGCGTAGTACTCGGCTTCGTCACGCACCAGCTCGGTGCGGCAGGCGTCCCAGTCACGGCAACCGGCTGACGCGACCACACACCAGTGCCGGGTGTACCCGCCGTAGAGCATGTAAAGTTGAGCCTGCACCCAGTACACGAAGTTCCACTGGCGCAGCGTGGCCTTGCTGCCGTCACGCTCTTTGAGCTTCCGAAACTCAGCGAGCTTCTTTTCGTTCGTGACTTTGCACTCCCACACATGGGTGGTCTTCGGCGCAGCAGGATGATGATAGACAATCCCATCGAAGTGACCGCGCACATGCCCGCCCGCGTCTACCACCTCGAACTGCCTGCCGGTCTCAGGATCGCGCGTCATCAGCGTGACCCCGTCCACCATCTGCAAGCGCGTGGCGATTACAGGCTCGCCACGGTTGCCGTCATCGATAGCTTTTAAGCCCCTGGCTGGCGTCAGATACGTCGTCGCCCACAGCCAGTTGTAATACTGCTCGCGCGCGCATCGCCCTGCGCCTGACATGCCCAGGTGCAGCCGCTTGGGGCGAGCCGCCTCACGGCGCTCCAGCTCCTCGTCAGCAGCGATCAGCACTGGGTCTATGTCTTTAATCTCTAGCTTGACCAACTCGTCCTCCGCTCGCCAAAAGGGTGGGGGCGCCGCCCTGGCAGCAGCGCCCCCAAGGCACTATCCCCGCCACGCTGGCGCAGCACCGCCAGCAGCAGGGGCAGGCGCAGCGGCGGGAGGAGATACCGCTGGCGCTGGGGACGCCGCCGAGGCTGGCGACGAATAGGATTTGATTTCGTTGCGTGTCGGGTCCGACTTCTGAAACCCGACGTTGACCTTCACTGGCCGCGCGACGAGCTGATCGGTGTCGTTGATCTTGCCGAGGCCGAGCGCCACGCCGATCTCATTGAGCTTGCGCTGCGCGATCTCGACCGCCGACGACGACGGATGCCAAAGGTTGAGGTTGTCCCAAACGGACCCCCTGCCCTCGATCTTCACCTGTACCGACAGATAGTTGTGACCGGCGCCCGACTGCCGCATGTCCGCAGCCACGATCTCGCCGTCGTACTCCCCAGCAGGGATCGGGCCGAAGCTCGTGTCGCTGACTGCGTTAGGGTCAACATCAAAATTAAGTTCAACCATTTCCTTCTTCCTTATGGCCTGTGATTGCGGAGATGAGCGCGGACCACTCCAGAGGGAGTTCGTCCGGCATCGGGTATCGGGTTTTCGCAACGAAGTTGGGGCGGCTCGCCACGCGCAAAACGCGCTCGCCAGAGCCGACGGCTTTGATCTTTTTCTGACCAAACGACGAGGTCGTTTCCTTCGTCGTCATCCTGACGTTGGCAAAGCCCACGACATCAGCGAACTCGGTGTAGAGATCGCTCGCACGGCGGTGCAGTTTGATCTCGAAGCGGTCAAACGCTTCGGTCGTGGGATCTTCAAACCGCTTGACCTGGCTGTGTGCCAGCAGCACGCACGCCATGCCGCGCTCGCGTCGGAGCTGGGTCAGCTTGCCGAGCAGCGCACGGTGGTGCTGGAGTGCCTCGACATATCCTTTGCCGTAACCCAATGCCTCCACGCTCGGTATCTTGTTGTCCTCGCAGACCTGCTGCCAGGTCAGCGCCTCGTACCAATCCAAGCTGTCTATGGTGACGGTGGTGTAGTCGTGCTGCTCGGTGAGCAGCTCATCCAGGGCGCCCATGACATCGCCGACTGACTGCGCCAGCGGGAAGCGGTCTACGCCGACCACGTCCGCTCCTTCCTCAGTCGGCACAAAGATGCAGCCCTTGCCTGCGCCTGCCGCTAGCGTCGTCTTGCCGACGCCTGGGGGGCCGTAGATCAGGAGCCGTGGCGGTGCCATCGCAGCGCCGGTGATGATGTCACTCAGAGGCATGTTCTCTCTCCTTTGCTCTCTTCAACAATTGGTGGAATGTCTCTTCGCGCAGCATGTAGAGGCGCGGTGATCGGTCAGCGCGCACGACAACTACGTCGGCGTCGTCCTGATCGAATGCGTCGTAGAGGAGCTTGAAGCCGCTCTTGCGGCGCTTCATCTCGCAGCGCAGCCCCTCGATAACGACATCGCCTGCGAAGTCTTCGCCGAGCTGGTTCTTGTGGGCGCCCGAGCCAAATACGCGCTTGGCTTCCAGCCCTGCCGCTTCAGCGGCCAACACCGCTTCGCGCTCTAGCGCATACCCGCGAGCCTTGTTGTTGCGACCGCCGCTCATCGACCCAACTCCCAGGCGCGCTGGAGGTCTTCAGCGGTGACAGCACCGCGCGTAATTTTCTTGATGATCTTGGCCGAGGCCGGTGTCGGTCGCGTGCGACCACAGCACCAGAAGCTCACGGTCGGACGGGTCACGCCGATCTGGCGCGCGAACGCGCCCTGGCTCAGCCCCTGCTCTTCTAACCATTCTGTCAGCAGCATGCTTCCCTCACATGCCGCTTAGTAAGTTTTTCTTACCGCGTCGGGAAGGACATTATTTTGACCTTGCGTGACAAAACCTGTACAAACGGGACAACAGCGACGAAAACATGGTCAGAAAATTGACGCGCAAAAACCGCATACGCATCCTCGCCGCTGAGAAAGGCGTCACCATTGCCCAGCTCGCCAAAGAGCTGGACATGCTGCCGCACACTCTGCGTCGCTACACGCGCCACGAGGCCGAGCCTCGCTTAGAGCTGGCTGACAAGCTTGCTGCCTACTTCAATGTGCATCGCGATGAGGTGCTGGGCGGCGACGGCGAGACCATGCCGATCCCGCAGATGCGCAACGGCGACAACATCCCCGTGTACGGCGCAGCCGCCGGAGGCCCCGGCTTTGACGTGACCGACGTTACCGAGCCGGTCGATCACATCGCGCGTCCCCATTATTTACAAAACGCAAAAGGTGGGTATGGCGTCTATGTGGTTGGCGACAGCATGGAACCGCGCTTCTACTCGGGCGAGACTGTGATAGTGCATACGGGCAAGCCCGTGCGCAAAGGCGACTGGTGCGTTGTGCAGCTCCGCGCAGGTGACGCGGTGCATGCGGTCGTTAAGCAGTTCCACAGCTCGACCGCATCAAAGGTCACGCTCAGGCAGCTCAACCCTGCCAGTGATCTCAAGTTCGATTCGGACGACGTAATCGCCATCCATAAGGTTGTCGGCGTTGAGCTTGGTTAGCCCTGCATACTTACGTTTGGTAATTTTTATTTGACATTGAAAACTGACCTCGCTTATTGATCGAAGATCACTAAGAGAGAGGTCACCATGCTACGAACGCTTTTCGACGCGCTGATCTTCGGAGCGTTGATCGCTACAATTTATGTGGGCTTTAACTTTGCCTGCTTGCTGAACGACAAATGCACAGTCGCGTCGGGGTTGCTATGAAGACGCGCCTTCTCACGATCCGCGAGATCAGCGAGGAGCTTTTTGGCGATTACAACAAGTCCCTCCGCAACCGCGTCTACAATCTGCTTGAAGCCAATGACGTGCCGCGCATCAAGGACGGCAAGCAGTTCTATGTGACGCGCGCTGCGCTGGAGCAGCTTTTGGGAGAAGCCCCATGAGCGAGTGTCCAGCCTGCCACGGCAATCATCACATTAGGTACGAAGACGGCGGTTACATGACCTGCACGCGCTGTCTCGGGCAGTCCGACAAGCTCGGACGCGACGAAGCGTTGGAGGAAGCAGGCGCCCTAATCAACGGTGATCGCGCGCGCGATTACGGAGATGCCCAGGAAAACTATCGACGCATTGCCGTGTTTTGGTCCGAGCTGTTCCGGCAACCCGTATCGCTGGAACAGGTCTCGTTGGCGATGGACCTGCTCAAAAGCGCTCGTCTGATTGAGACCCTGACACACCACGACAGTTGGGTGGACAAGATTGGGTACAGCGCCCTGGGCGCTGAGATTGCACGCTCCAAAGCGAAGGTGTGGTCCTGGTTTACGCGCAAGGGAGGCGACGATGCTTAATTGGATCAAGCGCCTCTTCGCCAAGCCCCCAGCCAAACCTGGCTTGCCGAACGCACACTACCTCGGCATCCACATCGCCGAAACCACGCGCAAAGCGGGGTACAGGTGGTAACTCAGTACAAAACGATTGGCGAGTGCAACTCGCGGTACGGCTACGGCCGTTGGGCGTTGACGCCGGAAGCGGCGAAGGCGGCTGCGGATCTTGGGATGCGAACTCATGCGTACTTACAGATGCACGTCGATATGGCGCTGCATGATGAGATATGGCTGTTTCACAAAAAGATCGGGCCTGGCCATTACGAGTTAGTCGTGGCGCCCAAATGAAAAAAGGCCAGCTACTGCTGGCCTTTTTTATTTCTCGTGGGGATCGATCACTGCTCGCAGGTCCGCGACAAACTGTTCTGCTGCCGCCTCTGTATCGAACGAAAAGGTGATCGCTTCTTCGTCTTCTCGCCCGACCACCACGTCCCATGCGTCAGGCTCACCAGCTTCTGTAACTGCAACAATTCGATACTGCATAAGTGCCTCTCTCTATGCCGCTAAGATATCGATCAGCGCGGCGTAGAGAAGATGGCAATAATTACCAAACGTAATGTTAAAAGATTAACGCTCGTATGGGTTAATTGGTTGACGCGCCAATATCTCGTGCATCGTTAAACTTTCAGCAAAGGACGTAAACTCGGGCGTCGTGATAATGTCGTAGACGCGATCATAGACAAGCTGCTGCGTCTCTCTGTCTGGAACCAATTCTTCGTTAACAAAGCCAGCGTCCCGAGCGGCTCGGACGATTGTTGAAACGGTCTGTCGCGTCAACGCCGTTGACGCCGCGAGCCCAGAAATCGTGGTTTTTACGCCTTCAAGGTGCTGCGCCACAACGGCAAGCGCAATCACGATACGGTTGGGCGAAGAGTACCAGAAATGGTCAGCGGTCCCAGCTTCTTTTACCCGCTCTTTTTCATGCTCGCGGCGGAACCGCATTAGCCGCTCATGCGCTCGCATCCAGTTCTGCACGATGGCTTGCTTATTGGCGCGCCGCACGCTACTCCGCGCCAAGACGTAATCGTTTTGACCAATAAAGACTTCGTCGTTTGGTAATTTTTTTAACGCTGACACGTTAGACATTTTTCTCTCCCTTTTAGGCAGTTAATGCGGTTTCGATGCGAGATGCAATCTCTAGGTCCCGGCGAGCGTCAGGAAGCCAATGACCATATTGCTCAATGGTGAACGCGAGGCTGTGGTGTCCCATCAACGTGGTGATGGTCCCCTCATGCGCCTCAAGGTCGTAGATCAGCAGCGAAGCAAAGAAGTGCCGGAGGTCATGCCACCGGATGCGCTCAACGCCCGCAGCGTCACACGCT
>Ga0255768_10003789_pt1 | contig 14947 bp, 20 predicted proteins | sample 071ome_33_FD_179983 | JGI IMG/M metagenome (GOLD analysis project Ga0255768, IMG submission 179983) | Coastal salt marsh microbial communities from the Groves Creek Marsh, Skidaway Island, Georgia - 071412AT metaG (version 2) | ecosystem: Environmental > Aquatic > Marine > Intertidal zone >...
GAATGCAACAGTCTTTATACCATAGAGACCATAGTATGACTTGACTAACTGTTCTCCAGATAGTTTTCCAATAGCATATGCATTGAGAGGGTCTTCTCTCATGATCTCATTATTGGGAAGAGGATTGTTATTACCGTATGCTGCAGAAGTGGAAGAATAGATAAACCTTTCTACACCATGTTTACGTGCAGCCTCAAGACAGTTAATAGTTCCCATTACCTGAGTCTCAATAGTAGGAATGGGATTATCTACAGATGCTTGGACACTTGCCTTTGCGGCCAAGTGGTAAACGTAATCTACATTCTCAAAGACTTTTTCAATCTCACTATATCTTCTTATATCGAGATGGTAGTTTCTAGCCCTGGAATTCCAATAATATTTGTCATGGCCATCGGACGATTCATTGTCGATCACAATAACTTGATGACCCAACTTAAGTAGACCGTCAACTAGATGACTACCAATAAATCCAGCTCCACCAGTAACAAGTGATGTTTTCATAACTTTTCAAAAATCCTATTCTTAAAAGACTCTTCCACGTTTGGAGGTTCTGGAATAATGATCCTAGGTTTGCAATCACCCAACCACCATGCCACCTCAGCAAATGTTGAGGCATACGTACCTACAATTGTACCACACCGTGACAATAACATCAAGTCGATCATTGCATCTACATTTGCTTGTAAGGAGTTATTATGTCCAGACTCTGCTTGATGTGGATGATTGAACTTATCTTGAGTATGAGTGATAATACGATCACCAAACTCATCCTCAATTTGTTTCAATACATCTTTATTATCACCACACAAGAAGATCTTTTGACTCTCGTCCAGTCTATCAATCGCATCAATGAATAATTGATTGTCATGCCAACGATGTCTATCACAATACCATGATCTAATGTGGAGTCCTATGGTATCTCCCCAATCTTTGGTGAAGTCATCAACGTAATCAACGATGTCTTGATTTATCTTCAGGTAAGAAAAAGCCTTTTTATATTTGTCAATGAAATACTGTGGAGTCTTTTCATAGAGTAAGTCAATATATTTGTACTCCTCACAGTGAGTCCTTTCAAAATTTTGAATATCAAATCTCCAGTGATCATATCCAGGATATGTTCTCACCTGTTCCTCAGTTGCTAAATCAATACTATCGAAGATATAAGTATCTGCTTCCTTGACAGTCAAAGCTTGTTTATATGTGGTCAAAATAGACACATAAGTTTTAATTCTATTTGCAAGACCAGGTGAACCTACATTTACAGCAACTTCAATCATGCTTCAATGACCTCCCAAGACTCAGGATACAAACCATCCGTACTGATATGTTGAAGTCCAGGACCATACCAAGGAGTAGGAGCAATAACTCTCTTTACAGGGTTCTGTGAAAGATATGCACCCCACCATGAGAAGGTGGAGTTGGAGACAATAAAATCAGCACAACTAGAGATAAGACACAAATCAAAATGAGACTTCTCTACACGAGTAGAGATGTCATTGAAATGGAAGTTTTTACCTTTAAAGATCTTTTGTTTCTTACATAATTCAATATTATTTGAACAGATGATGTACTGACGATGTTCACCCATCATCTCAATTGCCTTCTCAAAATAATTCCATGGAAGATTTCGATGATTATTGTGACTTCCAGGATAGTCAAAGTGATCATTAAACTCTCTAACTACGATAGAGACAGGCATCTGATCTAGGAGACTTCCATAAATCTGATTTACCTCAGAGACAATTTCATCCTTGAACTTAAAGTCCCACTTCAATGCTCTCCAAGCATGTTTGAAGTATTTGTCATTTTGAAAGTAACCATTTAGATGGATGTGATTTGGACATTCATCAAATAATTCCTGACAGAACTCATGAGAGTCATGAAGTTCTACTTCATCACCTTGAATGGTTCCGTATCTACCACCACAGTGAAGCATCTTAAAACACTTACTGAGTTCTTGATTCTCGGGGATTACAAAATCATATCCCTTATTCTTTGCAATACCTACAAGTGCTGCATACTGAAAGAGTTGGTTACCAATTCTACCATTTCTTCCAAGGTTGTTCATTCCAATAGTCATAATTCAATCTCCTTGTTTTGTTCAGCCAGTACAGTGTCAGTGATATCTCCTACGTCAAGAGAATAGTAAGTATGCCAACCTCTTGCATTTGCTGCGTACCAGTTATTTAACGCACCTCGTGTCATCTTGACTTTCTCCCAGAACTCACGAGATTGGATCTGATAATGGTTGTTTAGAATCTCGGGGTCATCTGGTCTACCTACAAATGAAAGGTTGATTGTAGGTCCACCTGTGGGGATCTTGTGAATGTTGAAAGACTGAACACCAAACTTGGTATTAGCAATCTGTTTAGGAGCCCAAAGGTTAAACCACTCTGGTTCTTCCTGACCACTGGTTGCACTCTTGGATCTATGAGTCATCCAGACCCTATCCCCGAATTCTGCACGAGATGTAAAATTCTTAACCAAACCACCGTAAGGGTGATAAAGATGATCATTACTATTAAACCATACCCAGTTGGTTTCGACGGCTCCATAATTCTCATACTTACGAAGAATTTCCTTAAGATCTATACACTTAGGACTGTAGAGAAATTCATCGAGATCAACTTGAGCAATCCATTGTGTCTCACTACAGATTGGTAAGAAGAATCGATTATTCACATCAGTCTGTCTACCAGTATACCTCTCAGTGATATTATTTTGGAAGAGTGTAACGAAACCTTCATTAATAAAAGGTTCAAGGATTGGAAGATACTCATCATCACTAAAGTCATTGACCAAATAGATATGGTCAACACCATGATGTTTGTAATGAAGAACCCATTCCTTTAGATTCCAACTCTCATTTTTAAATACCGATGCAACTGATAGGTAGTGTTTCATAATGTAATACCGTGTTTCTTCCTACAATACTCAAACTCTTTCTGTACGTCTTCATCACTGATTGTCGATGATAATGCATCTTTGTTTACTCTTTGCGTAATCAAACACTCATTAAGATATACACAGTCACCATACTTTGATCTCAAGGAATAGTAGAAATCAACATCCAATAGCATGATGGTATTTGAGTCCCACCTGACATCCATGTTTTTGTTTTTATAAGAGATAACAGATACACCACTCATAGTGTTGTTACCTCTTGACCTCAACATATTATCATTCCAACGAGGCATCAGATAGGTATCAAATGTTTTACCATTATCTCTAGTGTGATTAGTTCCACAAACCAACCACATCTTATCAGAGTCCATCAATGCATTATAAGTTTTCTCTAATGCATCTTTGGTAAAGAAGTAGTCATCCATATACATCATCTTGACAACCTGACCCTTGGCGAGATTCATTCCAAGATTTTTATTGGATGCTACATCACCTCTCTTATCAGCGTTTCTATAGTAAACAATATTAAGATCAAAGATATTGTCATGACAGAAATCCATAATCTCTGTATCAACACTGTGATCAGTAACTATTACTTCTACTTCTTTCAGTGTTTGTTGTGAAATGGTACGGAACATATCAGAAAGATATCTGACACCCTTACCACCATACTCATAACAAGGGATGACTACAGATACCTTTACTTCCATACCTTGACACCAGCACTGATACCATCTTCAAAAATTTCAAACTTGTATCCGTGTTTAGTCAACCATTCTCGGAACGCCTTTCTTTCATGGTGATCGTAATCGGGTTCATGTCCATGCCAGTCATCAAATCGGAAGTAGAGTTCATCCCACTCACACTTATCAATGAATTTGAATGCTGATACCGTGGGTTCATAGATGTCCAGGTCAATGTGAACTGCACCAATCTTACCGATACCAAAATCAGATGGTTCTTTCTCTACCATCTCATGGACATCTTCAACAAAGATCTTGATATTGGGAGATGCCGCACACTTTCTCTTTACATCTTCTACGGTTTTAGGAATCCAAACATACTGGGGATCGCCAATACGAAATGCACCTTCAGCCCAACCAGCATAAGCAGGAGTGGGTTGTTGTGTAACTTCTAAACCTTTAAAGTGATCGAAACCAAAAACTTTACGTGATGGATTTTTCTGTCCGATGGGTAGGATTGTACCACCACTACACACACCGAATTCTAGAATATCTCCTTCTCCACCCATCTCTTCAATACGTTCTGCAAAGGTAACGTGATTGAGGGTGTATGATGCTGTGTTATTGTCAGTTCTTTTTGGACCTTCAGGAAACACATTATCGACCTCCACAAAGGAAGGTGCATTATAAACAAATGACATAGTAATAATGAATCTGGAATATTTATCTGGGGTTGTAACCCTCTACCTCCACACCTGGTGGGAGATTATTGTGGAACCCGAAAGGAATTATACCACGATTCTCAGGAACTGGGGACTCATATGAGAAGAACTTTGCAACTTCAACACCAGCAATTTTACACCCAGCTGCTTCATATAGGTGTTTGTTATGTACAGTGATGTTACCGTCTTCATTTGTATTGTTTCCTCCAAACATCTTGTAGAAGTCAGGTGCAACTTCTGCAACCCTAAATGGAATCCAAGTGTGTTTAGGAACCTCTAACAGTTTCTTTGACCTAAATGAAAATCCACCATTACCTACTCTTTGATGTTCTCCAAAAGGGGTAATGTATGCTCTTTCTCGAATGGGCCATGGGGCACCAATATAATCATAGTCATAAAAGTTATCCATCCAAGCATCTGGATTTATAATAAAGGCATGATCTTGGATGAGAAGAACATAATCAGTATCGATATGTTTGTGAAGGTGATACAAGATATAATAATTGTACTCATCAATATTGGTCAGTGATCTGACTTGTTCTTCTACTAAAATACCATCAGAGGACAGTTCGTCCTTGTATTTGGTAACATACTGAGGGGTGGTAACTAACTTGACCTCCCCAAAGTTTGCAACACTCTTACAAGTATGAAGTGCCTTGATGGTCTCTTCTATTCTATTTGTATTATCAATCGCAAAGCATGTTACTCTGGAAAGATCAAGCATTTTTGAATTCCTCTACCACCTTTTCAATGTAGTCAATCATATCACCATTGATTGTAGGAGAACAACCAAGGAAGAATACTTTGTTAAGAACCTGATTGGCTTCGGGATATTTAGAGGCGTCATCCAAGTGTGAGTAACCAGGATGTAGAAGAATATTACCAGCGAAATAATTACGAGTTTGAACCTTACTAGCTTCTAGGTGAGCGACCAGACTATGCTTTAGTTGTGGGGTATCACAAACAATAGGAACACCAAACCAACTGGTCTCACTGTCTTGTCTTTCACGAACAACTCGACAACCAGGAATAGTCTCAATGATATTCTGAATTCTTTCCTTATTACTTCTACGCATTTGGTGAATCTCCTCAAACTTAAGAAGTTGAACAGAACCAACTGCACCTTGCATATCCAGGGGTTTCAGATTGTAACCCATCTGTGAGAACACATACTTGTGATCAACGACATCATCATAATTATCTAACCAAGTATCAAATCTCTTACCACAAACACCATTTGGAAGAAGGTTTTGTTGTCCAACACAGTAACAACCACGACCCCACCAAGCATAACTACGAGCCAGGTCTACAATACCTTTGATATTGGAAGAGACCATACCACCTTCGATAGTACACAGGTGGTGTGCAGGGTAGAAAGAACAAGATGCAGCAACTGCATGTTTGGTCAGATAATCACCTTTGTACTTACTACCAAGACTGTCACAATTATCGGAGATCAGTTTGATATCTTTCTTCTCACAGAGATCAAGAATACGATCGATATCATATGCATTACCAAGTACAGGTGAAGAGAACACTGCAACAGTTCTATCCGTAACTTTCTCCTCAACCTGATCCATGTTCCAGTTGAGATCATCCCATGTAATATCAACAAAGACTGGTTTCAGACCATTCTGAACAATAGGTGCAATGGTGGTTGCAAACCCACATGAACAAACAATGATCTCATCTCCATCTTTCCATCCGAAGTATTTCTTAAGTGCAGCAACCATCACAAGGTTTGCGGATGAACCAGAGTTCACCATCACAGAATGACCAAACCCAAACTTGTTAGAGAACTCTTTCTCAAACTTGTTCACCTTCTCACCAGAGGATAACCACTTACCCTTCATCACTGCATAGATGAGTTCCTGTGCCTCCATATCATTCCAGTATGGACCAGAATAGTAAACAGGGTTACCAGGTTTCCAATCTTTATTAGCAATAAAGGGGAAGATATTATCGTCAATCTCTTTCGCAGACTGAATAAAATTTTCAATCAGTTGATACATGGGGATCTATTATCTAATGGTATTATAGTAGGGTCTGGACCCTTTGTAAAGGTCATATTCAGTTTGGCACTCAGAACCAGTATTGAGAACACCCTGAGTATCAAGGTATTTCCATTCAGGAACAATCATATCATCACCTCTCCACCATCCGTCAGAGGTCTTATAATCAAACCAATACTTTGGTGCAATTACATTCTCTACAACTTTACTTGTCCATACAGGCCAGAAAGAGAAAGTAGATGCCGACATGATTACGTGTCTAGCATTATGTAGGATAGACCAATCCACCCCAATATTACCACCTTTGTACTTAAAGAATCCTGTTCCTTGTTCAATATCTTCTTGTTCTTCTAGTGTTGTTGCACCTACGACCTTTGCCCATGGAATGAATTTGTTTGCATTCTCAGGATCGTCGGTCACAACAACAAAGTTCATGTTGGGATTTATTTCCAACATCTTGTCACGTGCATTCTCATAGAACTCAGGAGGACACCATGATGCAGTAATTAGATACTCACCACCACGGAAGTGAATCACACAAGTATCTTCATCAGAATAGGTTTGAACATCTACATTGTGAGACAACCATTTACGAATGTCATCTTTGTATTCATTAATGTATGTCAGACACTGAAATAGACCATCCAGTTTTGAATTGTCTGGAAGATTGTTCCAAAGATTATCGTCAAAAAAGATACCACTATGTCCACACTGGGGAAGTGGATCATTCCTTTCTCGTATATAATTTGTAATACCAACTGGAAGAGAGGCAGGAGGTTGACCTTCTCTTGGTGTATTGCCACCAATTACTTCTTCACCAAAGTAGAAGTTTGGCATGAAGTTCTTGGCTTTAAAAGGTGTGGACTTCTTAACACCCCACTTATATCCATGTCTTTGTGCAAGGATTCGTGATACGACAAGGTTCCAGATCTGGTTTCCCAACCCAGAACCCCGATAAATTTCAGTTACAATCATTTGATCAGATAAGAATATTTTTCTTGATTCTTCAGTAGATACTCAGGGAATCTATCCTCATCAAAATGTACAACACAGTATGAGGCATTGTCTTGTCCCAAAGGAGAACGACCATCCTTCAACCGTTCTTCCAGTTCACCAATAAGTCTCTCATTATTGAGTTCAGTATGTGCAGAGGACTTGATCTTTTTTAGAACTCTATCATACATCGTACCCTTTTCATTACTTCCAACAGTGCTCCAGTGCCAACCACCAGGGTAAATACGAAGATTATTTTCTTTAGGAAGTTCACGACGAATGTCAGTCAAGGTGTACTTCTTGAGTGTTGCAAAGTCACACATCTTAGTACCAATCCAACGTGGACCTTCATCCTCATAAGAAAAGTCTTTAGTTTGAGATGTAATGGTAGAAGAAGTTTCGAACCAGTTCAATGCTGCCTGATAATTATCTTGTGCAAAATTATAGACAGTCCCAGGTTGATAGAAGTCACTGATATTCTCAATCACTTCAGGATTTGGAACTTCATCCAAATCACTCCAGATGATAACATCCTCATCAGAACAATGTTCATTGAGAACATTCATGATACTGTCTTTATAGAAAGTATCTCTCATGAAGGATTCTCTTTTTACATTATATCTAATACCTTGAGATTGAAGTTGTTCCGAAGTTGGCTCCTCAATCTGTGTATAGATGATTTTACTTCTAAATTTCTCAAACCTTTCATCTTCAATGTCAAAGATAAAACCTTTATCTTCTCCCGAAAAGGTTTTTCTTCCTTCACTAAAAACAAAATAATCAACGAATGGATCTAAGAGATTCATACGAATCTCCAAAAGATCTAATTCATAACCAAACAGAAAAACATCAAATACTTTCATATCATCCTCTCAATTTAAACAGTACATCTCCACCTTCGACATCATTGTATGTCCAGTTCTGTTCCAGATCATAACCTGTCAGAAGATCTTTGATTGTCTGAAGATTAGTTGCACCCTCATACATTTCTTCTTCATGATATTCGGTATAGATGTAATCAATCTTTCCTAACATGTTCTTTGCACCAAGGAAGACTTCCTTTTCTGCACCCTGAACATCCATCCACAAAAAGTCAATGTGGTCAATAGAATTCTCTTCACAGAATGAGTCAAGACTACGTGTCTCAACTTCAATCTTTTCATCATACTTAATCATTGGCCAACGATTACCGTACTTAGGACTGTTTACGATAGTCTTAGGTTCGTAAATTGATCCCGAGTATCGTCCCCAATCAACTCCACCACCTGGTCCATTGACGTTTCTAGAACGAGTAAATACGGTTCGTCCATCTTGAGCTGCAATTGCAACAGGAGTGAAAGTATGACGAGCATCGGTTCTAAGTTTGTGATTAGGATTTCCTTTTACATCAACACCATCTTGACTTGACATTGCTTTAATGTTAGTCGGATCTGGATCAAAGGTATAGATCTTAAGATTAGATCCAAACTTGCTCAAGAATTGACGAGTATCAGTACCATCAGCACTACCTACTTCAAAGATAACAACTTGTTCTCTATTACCAACCAATTCATGAATTTTATCAATCGAGATTCCCATCTTTTTGCTCCTTAATTTGTGTTTGAATCCATTCGTATGTCTTACGGATACCCTCTAAAGACTCTGAGAGTAATCCCAATCCAGTTTTTCACGGATAAGATCGTTGTTCGAGTTACGACCACGAACTCCAGTAGGTGCGTCCAGTTTATAGATCTTCTGAACAACCTTACCAGAAACTTTTGCTGCAGTATCAACCAATTGATTGATGGTAACCATCTCTTCCGAACCAATGTTTACAGGACCCATGAAGTCACTGTCCATCAGACGACGTGTAGCCTCAATACATTCATCAATGAAGAGGAATGAACGAGTCTGTAGACCATCACCCCAGACTTCGATTGCACCACCAGTGTCAGGAAGATATGCTACCTTACGACTGATTGCTGCTGGAGCCTTTTCACGTCCGCCATCCCAGGTTCCCTCAGGACCAAAGATGTTGTGATACCGAGCAACACGAACAGGAATCCCGTGATTCCGATTATAAGCAAAATACAATCTTTCTGAGAAAAGTTTTTCCCATCCATATTCGCTATCTGGATTAGCGGGGTATGCAGATTCTTCACGACAGTCAGGATTATCGGGGTCAAGTTGATTGTGTTCTGGATACATACAGGCTGATCCAGAATAGAAGATCTTAGTCTGATTCAGATCATGATACTTATTAAGTTTTCTTTGTTCATCAAGAACATTCAAGTTAATAGTAACTGAATTATGCATGATGTCTGCATCGTTCTCTCCAGTGAAAACGAAACCTGCACCACCCATGTCAGCAGCAAACTGATAGATCTCGTCAAAAGGTTTAAGAAACTGTTCCGAAATTTGTGCATAGAAACTAGCACTATAACCACCGAATCGAATTGCTCGACGAACGATGTTTACATCACGGAGATCACCAATGATAAACTCATTCGCTTCGGTTTGAGTATACTCGGGTCGTTTTAAATCAACACCACGAACCCAGTATCCCTCAGATCTCAGTCTTTTCACCATGTGAGAACCAATGAATCCACCTGCACCCAATACCAGTGCAGTTTTCTTATAATCAGACATTAAAAATTCATCCTGTTACTAATATTTATTATAGGGTACCAAGGGTATATGTCAATAGATATCACACATAATATCTAGACCCTGGTCAAGTAACATCCTAGGAACAAAACCATAAGACTCAAGTCTATCAACATTCACTGTCATATTCTTTATTTGTAAGAATTCTTGATCTTTGGGGAAAGGAACATCTATGATGTCACTTTTACTTCCCACCAGCTCCTTACAGTATTCAATAATTTCCTTGAATGATTGAGAAACACCAGAACCAATGTTATAAATTTTATTAGTTTCTCCAAAGACCATTAATGTATCTAATGCCCTACAAACGTCCTCAACATGCATGTAGTCCTTAAGATAGTAACCACCATCATAAAGATTAATGGGTTCATTGTTTCTCAAACGACGAATCAAATAACCTAAGACGTTCTTTCCCTTGGAAACTGTAGGATCGACACCGAATACATTAGCAATTCTAAAGATACGATATTCAATACCAAAAGTTTTACAGTAAGAGATTACCAAAGACTCGGCACATCTTTTTGTGATTGAGTAGAAACCTGTGGGATTACAGGGATCACCCTCTTGAGCATCAATCACATTGTTACCATAAACAAAACTAGAACTAACAAAATTAAATACGGTATCTGTTCTCTTACAATGTGAGAGGACTTCTGTAAGAATCTTTAGGTTAACGTCAATATCAATCTGAAGATCATTAAAAACATTTTGATTGGTAGTGGTACTAATAAGATATAAAATATTTCTTGAATCGGGATGTCTTTGACCACGAGGAATAATAAAATTATTTGGATACAATCTCATGTAATTACTACCGATGTATCCTGTACCACCAAAGATAGAAAGATTAATCATACTTGTCACACTCGTGTAAGGGTTTACCTTTCTGATCTTTTTCGGAAAGGATGGGACTAAAAGATTCCCATTCAATATTTAAGTCTGGATCATTCCACAAAAGAGTACGATCGTATTCTTTGTAATAATAATCAGTGGTTTTGTATGATACATGAGCATTACCAGTCTTAGTGTAAAACCCATGAGCAAAACCAGGAGGTACCCATAACATAACTTCTGGACTGTTAAGTTGAACTACAACGTGTTCACCGAAGTTGGGTGATGATTGTCTCAAATCAACAACCACGTCAGTTATCCAACCATCCATACACCTCACCAGTTTACCTTGAGGTTTCACTACTTGATAGTGTAGACCACGAAGAACATTGATTGTAGAACAAGAATGATTATCTTGAACGAACTCTACATCCAGTACTGACTCAAGATCTCTCTTATTATAAGACTCAATAAAGAATCCACGATCATCCAAAAACTTTGTCTGTTCAATAATGATAACTCCTTCTAGAGTTGTCTCAGTGATTTTCATAATACTCTATAGTTTTTCTAAGTCCTTCCGTAATGTCTGTGGTTGGTTTCCAATCTGTCTCTGAACAGATCTTATCATTTGACGTTGAGTATCTTCGATCGTGTCCCAGTCGATCAGCAATGAAATTGATTGGATGTTCCGACTTACCCATCAAATTGATAATCTTTCGGATAAGTTCAAGGTTGGTAAGTTCACACTCACCACCAATGTTGTACCTCTCTCCAAGTTTACCATTCTTGTGGAGATTAATCAAGGCATCACAATGATCCTCAACATAAATCCAATCCCTCACATTTTGACCGTCTCCGTAAACTGGGATAGGAGAATCATTCTTTATGTTGTTAATGATTGTTGGAATCAACTTCTCACCAAACTGTCTAGGTCCATAATTATTTGAACAGTTAGTGATGATTGTTGGAAGACCATATGTTTTATTATAAGCATAGACAAAATGATCACTAGATGCCTTTGATGCTGAATAAGGATTTCTTGGAATATACCTTGAACCTTCAAAAAATGATCCTTCTTCAATAGAACCAAATACCTCATCAGTAGAGATATGCATAAACTTTTCTACTTCATTCTCTAATGCACATTGAAGAAGATTTACTGTTCCAATAATATTAGACTCAATAAATGGTTTACAATTTTTAATTGAGTTGTCTACATGAGTTTCAGCAGCAAGGTGAAAGATTGAAGTAATCTTTTCCTTTTCGAAGACATGTCTTACCGAATCTTCATGCCAAAGGTCTACCTCATATAATTTAACGTATAGTGGAACATTACTTTTATTTGCTGCATAGGTAATTTTGTCGATACAAATAATTTCTTCGTCAACTTTTAACTGTCTAAGAAGACTACTTCCGATAAAACCTGCACCACCAGTTACTAGAATACTCATTTTTCCTCGTACTTTTCCAGAATTATTGGAGAATATTGTTCGGGAATATCACCCTGAATTTTTTCATTTCTTTTTTTCTCTTCTAACATATGAACTCTATTCCTAAGTTCCGTAGAAGAATACTTATGTTGTCTTTTGTGATAATGAATTTCTATTCCATTATCAATACAATATTGTTTACCTGTGAAATCTCTATCCTTATACTCCTCACTCAGAAATCTAATATCAATTCTCTGTGTCTTAATCATATTCAACAGATCTTCCTCTGTCTCATATACAAGAATTTCATCAACGTACTTACAACCTTGTATTTGAACATATCTCTCATACACACTCTGTGTGGGTTTGTTCTTAATACCAGGTCTGTCGATGGTTGGATCAACCTGAAGTGCAACGATTAACCAATCACACAAATCTTTTTCCATCTTCAACATTGTCACATGTCCTGCATGAAACAAGTCAAAGGAACTACAATTAAAACCGATCTTCATTATGTCAGATCATAACGACATGATATGTATTGTATAAAAAAAGGAGGTCTATGTCAAGACCTCCTGGGATTCCATGCACGCCAAGTTATTTTTTTCACTGAGTAATAACTAAATCTCAGGCGGGAGATTATCCCATCCGCACCATCTAATCTTTGGAGAATTAGAAAACTCAGTTGGGTCCATTGACTCCACCACTTAGTTTTACGAACCAAGAAACGCGGGAAGAAGGGGACCTTCTAATACCGACCAGGGCAAGTTTTGAGTCGTTCCGTGACTAAATTAAAGTTGACCTTTAGAAAGCTTATCTATATTAAGAGGAGCATGTCTTTTAAGGATAGAGATAAGGAGATCAAGTTTTCCCGAATCAGATGATTGAGCAGCTGGTGCGGGAGCCTTTTTCAGATCTTCAAGTTCTTTTTTAAGATCGGAGATCTGTGACTTGAGTGCTTTGATTTCCTTTTCTACTTCCAAATCATACTGAGACATAAATGCCCCCGACTCAGATGTTCTTCTCGATGCCATGTCTGTCAAATAAAATCTCTGTGTTATTTATTTGATTAGTCATCTTTGATGTAACAAGGTACACGATCTGGATCTAACCATTTCGTATATTCGAAATCATCAATAGCGGTAAGAAGTTGCATCTGATTGTCAAGCAGATACATGTCTCGGTAACGTTTGGTGTAACTATCAGCCTTCTGAATACGGTAATCTGGTTTACCATTCTCAAGGGTTCCCGTCTCAACATATCGATAGGGGAACCGTTCAAGAATAATCTTCATTAGGCAACCTCAACTTGTTCAAGATCCTCTGCAAGACAATCAATCAAGATATCATAATCATCGAGGGGATCTCCAGAAAAAGTAACTCCACCATTTTCATAAAACTTACGAACCTTTTTGAAAAGTTTCGGATTCTTAACGTCAAGGAAGAAGTCTCCGTTAACTGCGGAACGAAGAGTGGTGATGTCTTTTTTGAACTTAGAAGTGATTGTCATTGTCTTTGTTGTTGACCTTAGAAGTATAAGGGTTTTTGACTTGATAGTCAAGAGGACAGTTGGGGAACTGTCCGATGGGGGTTGTGGGGATCGAACCCACCTTAGCCGAATTATGAGTTCGGTGCATTCGCCAGATTGCTAAACCCCCAAGTGCTTCTGTCGGGAATTGAACCCGATTCAGCCGCTTATAAGGCGACGGCCTTAACCAATAGGCGACAGAAGCAAATGAATTATTGAGCTTCGTTGTTGTTCTCAGTGTATATCTTATACAATGGATCGTTCACTGACATTATGACACTGGACTTTCCATCTTCATTTACTATCCCAAAGGTTTCTCCTTCTTCCACACGTATTATTAACTCGTCCCATCTTTCTTGAAATTCTTGCACCGTGAAGATTTCCATAATTGAAAATATTTAGTGGGGGATTGTTTACCCGATCGGGTATGCAGGATTCGAACCTGCGACTTCTGCTTCCCAAAAGCAGCGCTCTACCAAGCTGAGCTAATACCCGTGGCGGAAGGTGGCGGAGTCGAACCCCCAAGGACTTTAACATCTCGACGCTTTTCAAGAGCGCTGCAGTCACCTATCTGCTTGACCTTCCATTTTTTTTATCGGACTTCAAAGTCCAATCTTCTGACCTTACGTTTTCTCCTCTCTTCTTGAAAGGAAAGATCAGATTGTGATAGGAAACTCTTAGGTGTCGTTTCCTTGTTTGATTCTACCATAACAACCTTTGAAAGGTCAACAGCAGTCACTTTGTTCTCAATCACAGTCATCATGTTAGGACAACCACAACAGTGTGTGTGATGGTCACTACGGATTTCCTTATTACATTGTTTGCATCTTACGGTAATCATTGCTCATGTTTGTGATTGAGACATGCTCGAAGAGGGATTCGAACCCCCGACATCCTCCGTGTAAAGGAGACGCTACTACCGCTGAGCTATTCGAGCAGGCTGGCGTGGCAAGACTCGAACTTGCAACCAGAGAGTTAACAGCTCCCTGCTCTGCCATTGAGCTACACGCCATTGTGAGACTATTTAAGTATCATCCTCAACGACTTTAAGACCAGACTTGATTGCAGTCAACCAAGTGTTGATATTCTCAATAAGAGTTTCCTTATCTGGTTTTTCGAAATTCATACGAATATCCTTTACAGTGTTATGACTCTCATCGCGGAGAGAATAACCCAGATCATAAGAAGAATTCATGGAG
>Ga0255768_10003792_pt1 | contig 14934 bp, 22 predicted proteins | sample 071ome_33_FD_179983 | JGI IMG/M metagenome (GOLD analysis project Ga0255768, IMG submission 179983) | Coastal salt marsh microbial communities from the Groves Creek Marsh, Skidaway Island, Georgia - 071412AT metaG (version 2) | ecosystem: Environmental > Aquatic > Marine > Intertidal zone >...
ATGTAGCCGTTGAAATCAGTCACGGATCTAACACCAATGCGATGACTATTTGTTGAATTTATCCAAGTGTCGTAATATTGTGACGGATATGTAGATGTTCCAAACTCAGTTACTTGGGACCCATTGATATAAAGTTTAATTTGAGAGGTTGGTTGGGTTGTGTCAACAGCAACAATAATATGATACCAAGCAGATGTATCACGAAAAAATTGAGTAGTAATTAAACGGTAGCTAAGTGCTTGATTATTTTCAGATGCAATCTCTAAATTATCTCCATTACCTGAAGAAGAAGAAAAAGATATTGTTTCTAGATTATCGTTATTGGCACCAAAAGAAGTTCCGGCAGAGAATATGCCATTATTTACGGAAGTTGTTGTCCGATTAACCCAACCACTCCAAGTCCAAGTATTACGATCACCTTCTGTAGTAGGACTCCTACTCAAATAACTACCCCCATCAAACCGTAATGACTGGTCAACCGAATAAGTGTAGAAGCCAGAAGATGCAACTGTAATGGTGTAAACACGATTATCAGTTTTTACATTACCAGTTTCGGCAGAAGTAGCAGTTGCCACAACTGTGAAATTATAATCAGCAGGTGTAACAGCACTCAAATCAGCTGTTCCGGAAATTGCTCCGGTTGATGAATTAATTGCCAAATTAGCAAGTTCGGTTGCTACATTGGTAAGAGAATATGTAATAGTATCATCAGGGTCAACTGGATTGGCATCAAGAGTTGTAGTTGTAAGAGTTGAATAATCTTGGCTTGCTGCTGTATTTAATGATCCAACTGATCCAGATGCTTGATTAAATGTTGGAGTTGGAGCATATTCAAATGTGTCAGCAAGAGTATCTTCTTTAGAATATCCACTTACTGGATTTGTAACTTTCAAGTCAAATCTTTCATCACCTGAAACTTGTCCTACTGTTTCAATTGCAGTTGCCATGGCAACAGTTGTTTGGAATCTGATTTGCGTATCCGAATCAAAAGTCACAGATGATGCCACATATGGTGTGCTGTCGGGTGCCAACAAAGTAACAGTTGGAGCATCTTTAAATCCTGTTCCTGTTACTGTGATTTCTGTTCCAGATTGTGAAATATAATCTTGGTCAACACTGGTAACAGTTGGAGCAGAAACATTACCTTCCAAGGTAATTACAAAATCTCTTGTATCTGTTTTTGTATCACTTGTTTCAGCTGATGTTGCAGTAGCAGTAACCGTAAATGTATAACCAGTAGAAGTATCATCGGCAGGAAATCCATTTGTTGGAATTCCACCTTCCAATGCACCTGTAGTTGAATTAATTGTCAATCCAGTAAGTTCTGTTGGAAGTGTAGTAATTGCATAGGTAATTGTGTCATCAGGATCAAGAGAAACGGCAGAAATGGTCACACCAAGATCAGCAAATGCATCAGCATTTGGATCATTTGTTGTAGCTTTTACAAGTCCGAGAGGACTTGCATTTGAAGTCTGGAATGTTGGAGTTGGAGCATATTCAAGAGCATCAGAATTAATAACAAATGAACCATTAGAATTGATAATTTTGACATCAAATGGATCTTCTCCAGGTGTTTGACCAGAAGTAATAACACCAGCAGGAATATCAAAAGTTATTTGATTTGAACTTACATAAACCACATTATCTGCTGTGTATTCTGTTGAACCAATTGTATCAATAAGAACAACACTTACACCTTCCATGAATCCAGTACCATTTACTGTAATAGTATCTCCAGCAGTCTGGAACCATGCTTCACTAGCAGAATTCAATATACCACCAACATTAATTGTTGGAGTTGATGGAAGAAGTGCTTTTACAGTGTTTTCATTTGCAGCATCGGTTACAACCCAACCTTGTGTTGAATCTACATAAACCAGCTGTGCACCACCTCTACTGGCACCAATATCTTTGTAATCAGTAGAACCATTAATTTTTGAACCATTTGGATTAATCTGAATGCGATTAGTATAGAAACCATTTGCATCAGTTCCTGTTCTGCTATTTGTTCCAGCATAGTCAACAAGTGAAACATAATCACCTGCCGAAGGAGAAGCAGGAAGTGTTACTGTTACCACTCCCAAAGTTGTATCTACAAAATATCCATTGGAAGAAACAGCAGTAAAACTTGAAGTTTTTACAGGATTTGTCCAATTAGTTCCGCCCACACCTTGTGGTAGGGTAACATCAAATGAAGAAAGATTTAGTGGATTTGCAAGTTTTGCAGCTGTAATTCCACCATCCGCAATGGCAGTAAGTTTAATTCTTGTTAATGGCATTCTCTTTGTTTCCCTTCAGTAATTTTTGTAGGTCGGCAGTACTTCCAACATATAATGCGTTTGTAACACTTCTTGGTCCAGTATTTGATTCTGATTTTACACTTTTCATTTTTTCTTGTAGAACCATCAATTTGTCTGTTACATCAGCAACATTTTTAATCAGATTTCCTGCAACTTCATATGCTCTTGGTTGGTCGGATTCTCTTGCAATATTTAGTATTCCTTCAATTGCATCCTGTCCACGTTCTACCAATGTATAAAGATTCTCTCTTTGATATTTATAATCATTATTTATGTCTTCTTCATTTATTTTTGTTTTGGGAACAGATGGTGGAGTAACAACAGCTGTTGCAGTCTCCACAACATCAGCAATTCCAAGAACTTCATCAAGAGTATCCAGTGTTTTATTCATCTTGACCTGTTGTTGGATTGTAGGTTTTTGCATCCTCAAAATACGATGTTGTTTCGTTAAATCCAAAATCATCATCAAACGATGCGGTAACCGGATCAGGTGTAGCAGAATATCTTTGTTCTCTGGCCACAGCAACATCTGGTGTATTTGTGTATTGATCCACCTGAACTGCTTTGATAACTTTCTGAGAACTTACTGGTCCATACAAGAAAAACTTGACATTAAAGTTTAATGTGTATATAATTGCTCGTCTGGCAGTAAATTCGCCTTCATAATTGTCTTCATAACTAATGCTGTTCAGCACAATTGGAACATCACGAATAATATCAAGTTCTGGTCTTTCTCTTAGTGTGACAGTATATTCTGGTTGAAAGAAAGGCAAGATTTGTTCCACAATCTGTAGTGCATCATCAGAATTTTTTGCCATCACATACAATTCAAATGCCAAGTTATAAGGAACAGGCATGTATGAAGATGCTAATGCTGAATTAGTATCTGCCTTCTTTTTTACCTTAATGGCACGATTCAGTTTTCTTGTAGAATCATATTCTAGTGTTTGAATTTCAAATCCGATTCTAGGAAGTGTGATTGCAACAGCCTTTGTCTGATTAGCATTTTGGGATAAAAGTGTAAGCCATTTTTGTTTTGGTCCATATGCCAATGGAACTTTCATCTTTTGTGCAATTTGACCTGCTGAATTTGTCCGTGTCAAAAATATGTTGTTAAAAAGCGAACCAAATGCTACAACAATATCTTTGGTTGTAGCATGATAAAAATGATCTCCAATCATGTTATGTCTCCAAATGGATTACTTTCACTAAAATCTAGAACGGTGTTATTGAATGTGTCAAAAATATCATTCTGTGCTTTAGTATCTTTTGTTTCAATAGTATAATCTTCATTCAACAAATAATTTGTTCCTTCACCTTCTTGTAGAACTGATCCTGTACCATCTTCTAGTGTTAATTGATAACTTAAAACATCAAGTGAATAAGTTGTTTCAATATTGTCAATTTCAACAATTCCCGTATCAATTTGTTCTGAACTATAATCAAATGATCGGCACTTTAGTTTATAAACAGGAAGATTTTGAACCTGATAGAATGGATCATCATGATCAACAAATGATATTTCAAAAAGATGTTTTGTTCGTGGAAAATAAACTAGGTCTCCTTCATTTGGTCTTGTACTCACAATCAAATTCTGATCAATTGAAATTAATTGTTCCCAACGTCTTCTGGCTACAACAAAAGTGACTTCATTCTGAATGTCAAGTCCAAACTTGGTCATCAATTCTTTTTCACCATCATATCCTTCAATATTCTCTACATACATTTCAATTAAATATGCATCATTAAATTCGGAAAGAGGATCTTCTCCAAGAATAGTATCTTCATTCACCAGTGTTCTTGGAAGATAAAAAACTTCCTGACCAAATGCTCGAAGCTGTTCAATAATCAGGTCTTCATACAGTCTTTGTTCTGGTATTGTTCCTGTGTCAAAATAAACCGAAGTTGGCATTCTTTATCCTATCATGATTTCAGGTGGAAGTTCGTAAGCCAACTGAATCTGTTCTTCTAGTTTTAATAACTCTTCCTGTGCTTGTTGATAAATTGTTTCACCATTCATGGTCACACCGCCCAACATCTGAACACCATTGAACTTGATCAGATTGCTACCCCATTGCATTTTGATTAGTTGCGTGGCATATCTTTTTAGATACATGTCATTCCAAATATCTGGAAATGTAGCTGGATCAAGTTTACGAATTGCTTCAATCACAATATATTCACCGTCCACAACATCATTTTGCCAATCCATGTCAATGTACAGGCGATTCTGATGCTGATTGTGTCGAATCGGTTTTTGACCAATTAAAATACTATCCAGCAAGTCAAGATGCTGCATAGTCATGTCATAATGAATGATGGAAGTTGATGAGAAATCATATAAGTCATTCAATCTTAGCTGATACCGAACATCAAACATGTTGATGTTGCCTTTGTCGCTAAAATTAAATACTTTGATGACTGAAAGAATGGAATCTGGAACAGGAATGTAATTTTTTTGTTCTTTCCAAGCAGCAGTAGTTGTACCATCTACATCAGTAACTGTTGCAAGCGTATTGTCGGATCTTGCTCGATCAATATCTGCTTGAGAAACTTGATATTTTAGATAAACTCTTTCGGCACCATCATAATGATACTGAGCAAAATATTGAAGTGCTTGGTCTATTCTGTCTTCAACTTGGTCAGGATCAACATTTATTTCAATAACAGGATGTCCAAGTGCTCGGAGACAATATTTTCTAAATTCTTCTCTTGTGGATGGAACAGGCATAACAACTTTCTTGAAAAAATAAAGTGTTTACCTTTATTTATAAGAATAGTTATGTTACAATTGCTAGTTTAATAAGTTCTAGATTATCGCTCATTGTGGTTCCTCTGGCCAAACTATGTTAGTAAGTTGTCCATTCTCATCAAGTTGTGGGTCTGCTGTTTCTGGTAAATCTCTTAGTGCTTGACGATAGTCTAGCCATGCTTGTTTGTCTGGATTTGGATAATCAACAGTTGCTCTCCAATCTGTTTGTTGGATTAAGCGGTTGCGTTGCATTCTTAGTAGACGCATTGGTTCGGCTGCTTGGAGTTCTGCGATTTTTGCTTCAATTTGTTGCCAAGTAACTTCAAAATCATTTGGATCATGGCTTACGATAGCATGTTTATTTTGATCTTTACCGATTATCTTTTTAAACATTCTTAAAAATTCAGTTTCGTTAGCTGGATTGCCATATAAAACAAAATCTTTAATACCTAAATCTCTAATAGCTAATCCGGCATCAATTCTCATTGTTTCACCTCCATAGCTACAATGTATGCTTCTCCTGCTAATACATAATTATAATTAAAATAAAAGTTATTTGTAGCATTATCATCAATGTAAAACCAGACAGTATAAGTACATTCAACACTATCTGTATTTGGCAAATCAAAAGAGGAGTATGCTACAAAAGTAGTGCTATATTGATTATCTGAGTCGTAAGTCGCATGAATACTAAGGTCACTAGTTGCTGGGCCAGTTCTAACCACTTTAGTTCCAACATGATCTGGTTGTGCTATAGTTACACCGGCTGTGTAACTAACATATATTAGACTATCTGCATACTTTGGAGTGATAGCGACACTTAATCCCATATCTGTCCAAGTATCATTAGTTGTTGTTTGAACCTCAGTTGTTGAAATTCCCCTTTTGACTTGGACTACATGCCCAGCAGGAAACACAACACCACTATCCAAAGTAGCATTCTGTAAAGTCACTGTTCCAGCACCCTCTACACCACTGTGACTTGCGATTATGTTTCCGCCTAGTTCAATAGTTTTTGCCTTGACTGAACGATTTACCGTGTCTACTATTTCAGTATTACCATCTTTGCTATAAATTTTATCAAGATATACTGTACTATTGCTCATTTATTCTTTTCTATTTTATGTGAGATCATTAGTTTACCATGAAAATTATCTGCGTATAGTGTTCCTGACATAATGTATTTATTCTCCTACTGGTTGTTGTTCAGGTTCATCTGCTGGTAGTGGTTCGTTACCTTCGGCTAACCATTGCAGGTATTCTTGATAGTCTGTGTTTGCTGGATCGAATGGAATACAAGCGTTATCAGATATACGTTGAATTGTACCCACTGCAACTTGATTTGTGAGATAATCAAAAATTTGTTTATACATTCTATAACTCCGCTGAAGATGTCCAAGAAGCGCCTACATGAGCGTCATTTGGGTTGCTTATAATAAAATTATTCAAATCTGGAGATATCCCCGAACCTGTTGTCGTATAAGCAGAAGTCCCAACAGCACCGCTAGTCCAGGATGAACTTTGACTCGTTATAATTGTTGGTGTTGCTCTTTTAGTAACCTTGTAAGTTACAGTCGTATAATACCCATTATTATATATTTTCCCAATTTCGTAATACCGCTGACACAACGCTAACTCTACCCCATAGGGCCGATGCTCGAAAGGAGTTGGAACTGTGCCTTCTTCCACCATTACTTTGTTTAAATTACTGAGTGTTCCACTAAATCGAATCCAGAGATGTTTTCCATGCTCAGGACTTTCGTTGACTGTGAATGTTCCACCATTAGCAACAGTTTGAAATGTTCCAGCACCATCCCAACCATTGTTTGCGGTTGTATCTGTTGAAAGTAAATATTCAGCAGTAATATCAGAACCTACCCAACTCACACAATATGTTCCATTGTTCACATTTAAATCTTCTATTCCCTGATACAAATAATTAGAACCATCATAATACCATCGGTCATAAGTGTAACCAGTTGCTCCAGTAATAGAAGATGCACCACGTTGATTGATAACTCTTGCTGATTTTAGATTACCATTGATGATCTTATTTCTAAAAGTATAGTTTGTGCTAGGAGCAACAGAAGAACCAAAAGTAGCAACACCATTGTTTTCACTGATTATGGTGTTACCACTGGTGTCTACCAACTTATGAGAAAGTTCAACACCTTGGCCACTATTTGCTTCTTGTATTCTGTCAACTTTTAGTATTCCTGCCATTATGGTTCCTCTGGCCAATTTACGTTTGTCAGATTACCGTTTTCATCTAGTTGTGGATCTGCGGTTGCTGGTAGATCCCTGAGTGCTTGACGATAGGTTTTCCATTGTTCTTTGTCTGCATAAGGATAATCCTCATTCATTCTCCAATCACTTTGCATCAACAAGGAATCTCTTTGCATTCTCAATTGATCCATTGCAGGAATAGGCTCTGGTGCAGGATCTGGTTCTGGTACTGGAATCTCTGTAACTACCCATTGCGTTCCATCAAAGGCACAAGTGTGGGTGCTTCTGTCAAAGTTAGGAGGTGCTATTTCGGTGGAACCTGCAGGTAGTGCAATTCTATCTGGATTCTTTGGATCTGTATAAGCAATAACTTCTAATCCATTGGATTGGTTGTAAACTGTTTTCATAATTAGTACTTTATGCAGTAGTTAATCCCAGCATTGAATGGTCTAGTTTCATCATCTGTCCGTGGTGTACCATTCGTTCCATCCGTTTTTGGATCTTTAACCCCACTTCCAGAATTACCATCATTTGCATAAGGAGGTTGACCCGTGACACCGACTAGTTCACTACTATTACTAGTGCTATACCATGCGTAATTTAGAAATGTATGATAGTGACCCTGAAATGAATCATCTTCAAAACTGCCGACACTTGGCCCTGAAAATTCACTTCCGTTTGCCATTGTGCTTGATCCGTGTGAACCAGTACCTCTTAAAAAAGCACCTCGCAAATCCGGCACTCTAAAATGAGTTGAACCTGCACCACCATTCTCATCGGTTAATGCTCCCCAAGTAGTACCAATTGCAGTATAAAGATCCCCATAATCTGTGATGGCATAAGGTGCACCATTACATACAATCCATCCTGTTGGAGCGCTACTCATTGCAAATGATGCAATCATTCCAACAAACGTAGGGCTTTCAATTAATCCAGAACTGCTAATAATCTCTGATCCACTTGAATTTTTGAGGCTGTGAGAAAGAGTTATTCCACTACCTTGTGTTTTTTCTGATAACTGGTCTACTTTTATTATGCTTGCCATATTATACTATCGTTAAATTGCCATTTACAGTAACTACACTATTTATTGTGAGAGGTCCAACCATCATTGCGTTTTCATCAGCATCAATAGTAACATCATTATTCAAACTGCTAGGATTGGCAACACCAAGATGATGTGCTTTGTCTCCTCTTGTAAAATGACTATCACTTCTAAATCCAGGAGCAACAATTTCAACTGCCACAGTATCATCAAGTGTTCTTCCGGAAGCAAAGGTAACACGATTGTTTGTGTAATCTAGTGTGTAGTCAACTTCAGTCAATCGAATACCATTTAGATAAACAGTAATTCTGTCTGATGCTGAAATGTTTGTATTTAGATTGAATTGTGTCTGAGAAGCAGTAGATGTGAATGATTCACGAATCAGACTGGATCTTGCAAGATCAGTGATTTCATTGGTTCCAATCAGATCCAGCTGATCATTTAGTGCTGGTGCAGTGATAAGTGTGATGAAGGTTCCAGAAGCATCAAGTGTATAGTCTGTTGTTTCAACCAGTTTTACACCATTCTGAAAGACTGAAACAAAATTAGATGCATATTGAACACCAAAGATTGTTCTTGTTCCATCACCTATGTAGGTTCTACGATCAGAAATAGTTTCTGCGGTTGGTTGGTTTCCTATGAATGGCATAGTTTATTCAGGTCTTTCTGGCCATGTTACGTTGGTTGAGTTTCTAGTGCTGCAAGTTGCTCATCGGTTGGTTTAGGAAGTGTTGGATGATTCCACTCTCTAATGTAATCACCTCGTCCATCGGAATCGTTTTGTAAACATATGCTTCCAAAAATAGGGTCAAACTCATGGCTGTTTTTTAGTTCTGGATACAACGCAATAATTTTTTCATAAAGTGTCATTATACTGTCCTCGCCAAAAAACCTTCAAAGAAAGTAAGAGAACTGTTTGCAAAGTAATACGGATTGTTTGTTCCAACAACACTCACATACGCTTCCACATAATCCGTTGTTCCATTTAAATAAATCAGTCCGCTTGTTCTTGCCCAATCAATAATATTTGACCCTGCACTTTTTTCTGAGTATCGCTGTCCAAAATTGTTTTTGTATATACTAACAACTCCTCCACCAAATCCACCATCTGCCGCAGAAGCTACTCCTGCCTCAATATGATAATATCCAGCAACATTTGGCGTAAACCTATAAGTTTGTGTGTCGTAGCAAGAATTAGTATCTATCGTTTCAACATTCATCATTATTTTTGTCCAAGTGTTAGAACTTACACTTGTGTTATTTCCAGCATAAGCACTAAACACAGGAGCCTGTGTAGCAACAACTTTATCTGCCGTTAGCGTCACCACACTACCGGATTCACTCAATACTGCAGTAGTTCCATCGCTCTTTGTGATCGAATCTCCAGAGGATTTGAGTTTAATTCCATCAAGAGTACTACTACTTATTGTTCCACTATGAATCTTGTCTCCGGAGATAGCATCATCGGCAATGTTCGCAAAACTGACATTTGCACCTAGTGTTCCACTAATCAGATTTCCAGAGCTATTAATAACTTCTGTATTTCCAACCTTGTATGAACTTGCACCAACTTGTGTCAGATTGACTGCCTGTCCACCAGTAATGTTTACATCACTTCTTTCTAGTATCTGACTGCTTGGAATTCCATAGCCAATAATCTCAATTACATCATCATTTGCAAGAGTAATCGTGGAAGTTGATATTCTGACATCTGTTCCATTTGTGGCAGTATAATCAGAACTTGCCATATGAACACCACGAATCACAACAGAAACATTTCCTGGTGTGTAATTCACATAGAACGTATAATAACCAGAATTCGTGGAGGTATCTGCCTGAGAACCCAGATATTCTTGATGGTCAATTACCGATCTTGTGTTTATGTTTCTTGGTGATGCACCTAAGTATGGCATATTGGTTTATACTTCTGATTGCTCTTGTAAATGTTGTTGGTATGCTGCAATCACATCTGGTGTATGAACTGCGGCAATTACTGCTTGTACTTTAGAATCATTAGAAGTTTCTCCAGGAGCAACTACATAACGATGATAAGATTGCGAGATGACATTGCCATCTTCCAGCACTTGGATCGCTTCACGAACTTGAACGTGGTTGTACTGTCCAACGATTTCGATTTTATCTGTGATGGTTTGTTTTGTTAGTGACATAAACTCCTTTCAAATTAGGCGCTATAAATTATGGTTCCTGCACAAAAATCTATTCCATTTGTAATAGCCGCACCATTAGGTTTCAAAAGTTGGAAACTTGTTGCTGATGAAAGGTGTCGATTCATCAATACATCTGTTGCAGTGATATTATTTGCCGTAAATGCAACTAACGTTGGTACATAACTATAACCAGTATAAGCAAATGGAAGGCCTTCTAAGTATAAATTTTCAGTAGTGTTACCTGACCTTGGTGAAGTTCCACCATCACACCAAAATTGGCATATAACAATTGCGCCTATTTTAAAATAATAACCTTGTTGTGTAGTCCAGTTGGAGTTGCCACTTGATCCGTTATAAACATTTGGCGTCCAACTCCCCTCCTCATAGTCATCCAGAAGATTGCTTCCAACTGTGGTAGCATTATTAGAATCTTCTGATCCATAATTATTAAAATTTATACCAACTCCAGAACCCAAGACAATATTGTTGGTTAATGGTTTGCTTGTTGTTCCCAGTGTGAGTGGTAATCCACCAGCAGTTGTTCCATCATGTACTCTGACTTCACCTGTTGGTATTCTGTCAGAAGAAGTATCCGTAACAAGAGAGATTTCACCCTTTGCACCTGTGAAAGTGCTATGTTCTGCTTCTGAACCTCTGAGATGTTGGAGACGGTTGGCCATATAGTATTACTTGAAGAAGAATTATATACTATTATTTATAAGAAAGGAGGAAATTATGCCACGTTTCATTCTAATACAAGAGTATTCATTGAGGTAACTCAGGCCATATTACGTTGATTAGTTGACCCTGCTCATTCAGTGCTGCATCTGGCGAATTAGCCACTAAATCCCTTAGTTTCTGTCTATACAAAAGCCATTCGTCTTTTTTCGGATGATTATAATCCGCTAAACCCCAAGGTTTATCAGACTCCTCAAGTTTATTGTTTCGTAAAAAACGTAAAATGGCTAAAACTTCATTAGTCATAAAAAATCCTTATAAAATATACCAAACTCTAACAATACCATCGCTTGATGCTACAGCATTGCCTAATTTTATAGTTAGGCGTGCTTCATTTGTTGTCTGAACACCTGACCATACACCAAGTGCAATATCCGCAATATAAACAATATCATTAATCACTCCCTGCTGAGGGATAATACTCACCACTTGGTTATGTGTAATACTATTTGGTAATGTAATCTTTATGTTTTGATAATTCGTAGTTAACCCACCAACAGTAACATCTCCATAAGTAATAATTCTTCCTGTTGTGCCACTTTTCTGATATTCTCCACCACCATTTAAGTTTAGGTTCCCACTGGAATCGATGCGCATTCGTTCTGTGCCAGAAGTTTGAAAAATGTGGTCTGAAGCATTTTCGTAATGAGAAGCAAAGGCGGAACCTGTTGAATTTAATGAAGTTTCTAAAACATACGCATTCGATACATTGACAGTTAATCTTGATGTGTCAGAAATATCTAATTTAGTTGAAGGACTCGTCCCAACCCCCACATTCCCACTACTATTGACAACTAGCGCATTACTACCAACATTAGCTTCATCAGCAGTAAGCGTCACCACCCCACCGGATTCACTCAGTACATTAGTGCCAGCCGCATCGACAACAGGTAGGGAACTGTTCGCAGTGAGCGCAGGTTCTCGACTGACAATGGCAACCAGATCTCCGACAGCAGGATTTGTCGTAAAGCTAACTACTCTGGTTGATGAATTGATACTGAAATCGGAGGAACCTAGCTTGACTCCGTTTAGGTAAACATCCGTCTGAGAAACCGTAAGCGGATACGGAAAGGTGACCGTAGTTTCTCCAGAAGCTATCGTGTGTTCGTGTCTTCTTTCGGTAACCTGCACCCCGTTGGTCAGTTCTCGTCTACCCTTGATGACGATGATGTCTCCGTTGACTGCGGCATTCGCCAGAGTCACCGTACTAGCATCACTGCCCAAAGTGTAGTCTGCGGTTCCCAAGAGGACACCATTTCGCAGGATTTCCAACGTTGCGGAGTCGCTTGATGCGGTGAAACCACCTGTGTTGAAAACCGTCTGTGTACTGGTTACCGCAAACTCCTCTCGGAATTCACTGGTGTTTAGGACTGGCTGGTTGCCGATGTAACTCATTCTGTTTGTCCTTCTGGTTCATCTGCTGGTAGTGGTTCGTTTCCTTCTGCTAACCAAGCAAGATATTCTTGGTAGTCTGTATTCCCAAGATTTATTGGAATCAAAAAATTATCAGTAAGTCTCAAGATTTTATAACCCCATCCATCTTTTTTAATTTTATACATCTTAAAGTTCCGATTCTAAAAGAAATGCATCCGTATTTGAGTTGGTTGCATATCTAAACGAAGCTGGTTGCTGCCTATGCTGATTAGTTTGTCCTGAACCTATCGTAAAAAAAACTAAATTTTTGGTTGATATATGCTGTATTTGTGAAATATCCACACCAGATACTGTGCTAATAGTAAGATCTGTATAAGCAATTTCAAAGTTACTAGTACCCCATGCATTTAGCACTGGTCTTTCTCTCATTGTCGTTGGAAGAAAAATCATACCTGCAAAGTTGTCAATGGTATCTATAAAACCCAAACTAAAATTCCCACCATCGCCTGTGTTATTTACAGTATTATTACCAAACATGATTGCGTACCTCTGACACAACGCCAACTCTGTCCCAATGGGCCGATGCTCAAATGGAGTCGGAACTGTGCCTTCTTCCACTTGGACTTCGGTAATTTCAAACCATTCAGAACCAGCAGAAGCAGTGCTAACAAGATTATTAAATTGGAAACGTGGGGTTAAGTTTTGTACACCCGCAGGAACTAATCCAGTTTTTGTAATTTTTGTCCATGCCGTAGGTAAACTTGTACTTAAAATATCATTACCACATATATTTCCATCCCCCAAATCTGAAAGTGTTGTTGAATCAGTATTGCTTGTGTTGTATTGGACTCTTGAAGAAAAAGAACTACCTAAAGAAGATGCTGTAGAAGAAAATCTAATCCAAAAACTGAATGTGATTTGTTTTCCTGCTAAATCATAGCAATTTACACTTTCAATTTTTTGATCAACAGTCATCCGAGAACCATTAGCGTCTTCAGCAGTAGTGCAACTACTTGACCTAATAGCGTAACGTGATGTCATGCCAGCAACTGGACTTGAAACGGTCACACGTTCGTGAGCAGCACTTTGATAACCACTACGACACCAACGGTCTGCTGAGTAGTCTTTAGCAATACCAAAAGTTCTACTTGTATTACCTCTTTGCCATATTTCAAAATTTCCATTGATAATCCGATTACGGAAACTCGGAAAGCTACTGGCGTAGGATGCTAATTCTGCTGCGGTGGTCATGATGCGTTGATGTCAATAGCTTTTAGATCTTCTACGCTAGTTGCCGTATCACAGAGTATTGTGATGTCTCGTAGTCTTTGCTTTTCCGCAACAATGGCAGTCGTATCTTCACCAGCTTCCTGCGCTCTCATGTAGGCAACGTCTTGAGCCTCTAACAAAGGCTTGCGTTCTGCTCGTAGAGATTCTTTTTTGATTTCTTTGGCTTTTGTCAGATTGATCGTAATCACGCACCCACTCCATCGTATGAATTGGTAAAATCATAGTCCCACGCATTCCTAAATTCACGGTCTGCTGGAAGTTCAGAACTGTCAATAATTTTGTACTTGACTCCGGTCGGTACATCTTTAGCACAGATTTGCTCTAGCGTTAGCCCACAGTTTGGAGCAGGTACTAAAACAGAGATGGTTTCGTCATTGGGGAAAATTGCTAGTTTCATTTGAATCCTTTGTGGTTAGCGGAAGACTGCTGCACAGGTTGGGTTGTAATCCGTTAATGCGCCATTATTTCGATATGTATAGATGCGGAAACTACCTGTGGCTAAATTATCAACTCGTTCATGAAATAATCCTGGCCCAGCACCAGCAGTCACTTGAACGGAATAGTTTGCATCTTGCATAGCAGTTGTAAAATTAACCACTAAATTGCCTGTTGCATCTGTAACACTGGAAACATTAAAACTAGCGTTAATGCTGTTAGTGGAAGAATTGTAATTTACCCATGCCCTACAAGCACAAATCCCAGGATTTCCACTTGCATTCAATGCTGCTTTTACTCCAGGATGATTAGCAGACATGGTAACCGTAGTTGCCAATGCAGAACTGCTTATCGTTCCACCATCTATTTTATTGCCGCTAATCCCATCATCGTTAGCGTAGTCTGCTATTGTTCTCGCATTACTCATAAGCTAGGCCACGTTACGTTGGTTAGATTGCCTTGTTCGTCTAGTTGTGGATCTGCTGTTTCTGGTAGATCCCGTAGGGCTTGTCGGTAGTCGATCTGTGCTTGGGTCATTGTTCTGTCGGATACTGCCATCCAATCGGATTGATCTAGGAGTTGGTTGCGTTGTTGTCTGAGTTGACG
>Ga0255768_10003811_pt1 | contig 14887 bp, 14 predicted proteins | sample 071ome_33_FD_179983 | JGI IMG/M metagenome (GOLD analysis project Ga0255768, IMG submission 179983) | Coastal salt marsh microbial communities from the Groves Creek Marsh, Skidaway Island, Georgia - 071412AT metaG (version 2) | ecosystem: Environmental > Aquatic > Marine > Intertidal zone >...
TATGGTAAATACTTTTTCTGGTATACCTTTGACGAAAAGAAGCATACAGGTCAAAGTTTTACTGCGCGAAGATTTTATCTTGGCGTTTTAGGTGATAGTGTAGAAGAGTTTCCAATTTACACCACAGAAAAAGGTACGCTAGAAGATCCGAGTATTCGAGAAGAAACACTTGTAGGCTATGGCCAGCTAAGTTTTTATGACGAGGACTCAGGGTTATTTAGATATCGATTTGCTCCAGAAAATAACTGGGTAGATCGAGGCTCTATAAGACTGGAACGTTTATCTTGGACTAACAAAGAAGAAAGCGGAACTTTCTGGGAGCCTAGTCGAGCAGGAGAGGGGGTTACAGTACAATTTGTAGATGATAGAATGGTAGCGTTCTGGTATACTTATGGGCCTCCTGATACAGATCATATAGGAAGGATAATTAAAGCTAATACTACACAACGCTGGTATATTATGACCGGAGACAGGGATGATCTTGGAGATACTTGGAGAGTAAATATTCAAGAGATGCAAGGAGGTTATTTAGCTGAACAGGTAAAAGCGTCTGCTCATGATGTGGGCAAGGGAAGAATGAAATGGAATAATGGTGTATGGACTTTTGACTACAATATAAGTCAGAATAACTCGCCTAAAACCGGAACACTAAATCTTCAGAAACTTCCATAAGGAGAAAATTATGTATGAGTTTGGAATGAATGTAGCTAGAGGGTATGTGGAAGATTTCCAATCAATACATAAGTTTGGTTCGAATTTAGCCCTTTCAGGAAGTGCAGAAAGTATCTGGAGTGCGGGAGGTCTGTATCCTTGGAGCTCTCTAGCAACTGCTCAAACTTTGTATTTTATTAGTACGGATAGTGGAGATACTGGAACTCTTACAGTACAGGGTCTGGATACAAATTATAATTCTCAAATTAAAACTTATACTCTCAATGGCCTAACGGCAGTAGATAGCGGCAGCGATACTTGGCTAAGAGTTTTTAGAATGTCTTATGCGGACGAAAATGCTGGCACTATTACAGCTCGGGTAACCTCAGGAACGGGAACTGTTGTAGCTCAGATAGAAGCTACTAAAGGTCAAACTTTGATGGCACTTTATACTATCCCCGCAGGATTTAATGGATATCTTCTACAATACACAGCAAGTGTTGGTAAAGGTGACGATGTAAACTTAGACTTATTTATTAGAGATCCTGCAATTAATGGATTTAGAATTAAAAATGAGTTAAAATTATACGAGGCTACTTTTACTCAGCAATTCGCCATACCAATGATGCTTGTGGAAAAAAGTGATATTGATTTTAGAGGGGTAACTACTAATCCAGGAAGTGATTGTATTGTAACTTTCGACTTAATTCTTGATAAGAGGTAATGGACAAGGAGCAATTTACAGGAGATTTTACAAGAAATGAAGTACAGGTAGATCTTAGCAAGTTTATGGATCTACTTGAGGAAACAAATGATCTCAAAGAAAGAATAAGAGAGCTAGAATTTGAGGATAAGGTAAATCCTTGGCAAAAATGGATACACTTGGCAAAAACTATAGATGCTTGGAGAATATTTCCTAGACTGTTCATAAGCACTTATATGTTTCTTTTAATTTATACTACAATATGGTTCATGGGCCTAGATAAGCCCACGTTAGAACAATCAGGATTAATTTCAGTCGTAGTAGGCGCTGGAGCTGCTTGGTTTGGAATGTATACAAACAGCAAGGGTGACGGCAAGAGAGGTAAAGGAGAGTAAAATCGGTACAGAGATGATGTGGGGAATTGGATTTTTGGTAGTTATGGGGGCTTTTATTTGGTGGAGAACAAAGAATAAGCGTGGAGACGTTAAAGGCACTTGGGATAAACGACCGGGTGGAGGAATTGATGAACGAAGGCGTTAAAATAAATGACAATAGAAATAAGTAGAAGCGATATTATATCGACAAAAATATTAGATTACCCTAAAGAGCATAGGTTTTTGAAACTCCCTCCAGGTCCTTATTTGGATCTGTTGGGAGTTGAACCGCTTAACTCTCAAGTAGCTTTAATAAATGCAGTAAATAACCCTAAGTATAGATTTATATGCGCTGCATTATCTCGCAGGCAGGGCAAAACCTATATTGCGAATATAATCGGCCAGTTAGTATCACTAGTTCCTGGAGCCAACATTCTGATCATGTCTCCTAACTATTCTCTTTCTCAAATTTCTTTTGATTTGCAAAGAACTTTAATCAAGCACTTTGATCTGGAGGTGCGAAAAGACAACGCAAAAGATAAAGTTATAGAACTCAGTAATGGCTCTACCATTCGTATGGGTTCAGTAAACCAAGTAGATTCTACAGTTGGTAGATCTTACGATTTAATTATTTTTGATGAGGCTGCATTGACAGATGGAAAAGATGCTTTCAATGTAGCTTTGCGCCCGACACTAGATAAAGATAACTCAAAAGCTATTTTTATCTCTACTCCACGAGGAAAAAATAACTGGTTCTCAGAATTTTATATGAGAGGCTTTACAGAAGATTTTCCTGAGTGGATCTCAATACGCGCCACGTACAAGTCTAATCCAAGAATGTCTCAGACGGATATAGAAGAAGCAAGAAAATCCATGTCAGAGGCAGAGTTTAGACAAGAGTACGAGGCTGACTTTAACACCTATGAAGGACAAATTTGGAATTTTAACTATGAAGAATGTACTGCTAACCTCGAAGAATTGGACGTATCTAAAATGGACGTATTTGCGGGGCTTGATGTGGGCTACCGTGATCCTACGGCCTTTTGCGTAATAGCATACGACTGGGACGAAGAAAAATATTACTTGGTAGATGAGTATTTTGATAGTGAAAAAACCACTGAAGCACACGCAAAAGAAATTCAAGCTTTGATAGAAAAGTGGGATATTGATTATATATTTATTGATTCCGCAGCGCAACAAACTCGATTTGATTTTGCACAGAATTATGATATTACTACTATTAATGCTAAAAAATCAGTCTTGGACGGAATAGCACACGTTGCAGCTATAGTAGATAACGATAATTTAATAGTAGACCAAATGTCTAAGCAGTCTTTAATTTGTTTAGACCAATATCAGTGGGACCCTAATCCAAACCTGCTAAAAGAAAAGCCTAAACATAATCATGCTTCGCACATGGCAGATGCAATCAGGTATGCATTATACTCATTTGAGACTTCAGCTACCGCGTTTTGATGATAGGTAGTGAAAAATAGTATTTGACATTTCAGGTTGGAAAAGATATAATTTCGGTAATAAAAAATGAAATTGAAACGAGACGTCGTAAAATACATTAGAGATAGAGCTAAGTCTCAATATGAGAAAGGAGATGAGTGCTTTATCTGCGGTGAAAAAGATAATCTAGATTTTCACCACTTTTACAGTTTAAGTCCACTACTGCATAATTGGATACGAAAAAATAAATTAAATCCGGAGAATGTAATGGACTTTAGGGATACATTTATAGAGGAACACCACTCAGAGCTATATGATGATGCCGTTACTCTATGTCATGAACATCATTTAAAACTTCATTCTATTTATGGAAGAGATCCAAGCCTCGGTACTGCTAAAAAACAGGCTCGGTGGGTAAAAATACAGAGAGAAAAGCATGGCTTGGTATAAATTTTGGGAAAAATCTGCTCCTCTTGAAGTGGAGGAAAAATTAAATCCTGCCCAAAGATATTACGATAATCAAGTCGATCCTTCCAGGGAGTATACTTACCAGTACGAAAGAGCGTACGAAGATCTTGAAATTGTAAACCGTGGCGTGAATATGATTGTTGACGACACGGCAGAAATAAGAACCGTTGTAGGAGAAGCAATACCAAATACTATGCCGGTTGTCAAAGGGGTTAGAAGGGCGAGTGTAAATAGGCTGTTAAATTTTGAGCCTAATCCCTATCAAGATATTAATTCTTTTAGACGTAATCTAATTACGGATTATTTGCTAGATGGTAATATGTTTGCGTATTTTGATGGGGTTCACCTCTACCATTTACCAGCAAACAAAATGAATATTCATGCTAGCGATTCAACATATATTGAGAAGTATACTTTTAACGAGGAAATAGATTATAGTCCTCGTGAGATTATTCATGTAAAAGAAAACTCTTTCTATTCTATTTATCGAGGAGTTTCCAGGCTAAAACCAGCGCTTCGTACTATGACTTTGATGCGCTCTATGCGATCATTTCAAGATAACTTTTTTAAGAATGATGCAGTACCTGGATTGGTGATTAAAAGCCCAAATACTTTATCAGATAAAATTAAAGAACGAATGATTCTGGCATGGCAGACACGATACAATCCTTCCGGAGGCGGAAAAAGACCGCTGATACTAGATGGAGGATTGGAAGTTGACAAAATAGCTGACGTTAATTTTAAGGAATTAGACTTTCAAACAGCTATTGATGACAACGAAAATATTATTTTAAAAGCATTAGGGATACCTCCTATATTATTGGATTCAGGAAATAATGCAAATCTACGACCAAATATGAGATTGTATTATTTAGAAACTATTTTACCAATCGTTGTTAAAATGAACTCATCTTTTCAACGGTTTTTTGGGTTTGAACTGTCAGAGGATGTTACTAACATTCCTGCATTACAGCCAGAACTCCGGGATCAGGCGCAGTATTACTCTGCACTAGTAAATACCGGGGTACTTAGTCCAAATGAGGCTAGAAATCAGTTAGGCTATGAAAGTATTGAAGGGTATGATGAACTCAGAGTACCTGCAAATATTGCTGGTAGTGCAGCAAATCCCGATTTAGGTGGTAGACCCGTTGAAGAAGGAGATGAAAACAATGGGTAGAATGAGGCTAAGAAAGCCTATAATGGAAGCGGTAGCTATGAAGTGTTTGGAAGAAGGTAAACTCCTTAACAAACGAGAGTATGATAGGAGTGATAATCCTCCAGTACGTTCAACTGTCATTTTGAGTAATTTCGGTAACTGGTCTAGAATGGTTGAAATTATGAAAAGTGAAATGCCAGAATGGTGGGAAGAGTTGAATAGTCTACAGGATAGAAAAGATCCTTTAGAACAGCTACGCTCCAAGTCTGAAGAGAGTAATGATGAATAAAATTTTTAATCTTACTTCTGTTTTTAAATCTCACGAGGAGGAAGATGGCTGCGTTCACATCTGCGGTATGGCAAGTACTGGAGATTTTGATCGAGCTGGCGATACTATTCTTCCCGAGGCTTGGTCAAAGGGTGGTTTGAGTAATTTTGAGAAGAATCCTATTATTCTTTTTAACCATGACTACAATCGTCCTATTGGTCGAGCCACAGGTTTAAAAATAGGTGAAAACGGGTTGGAGTTGAAGGCAAAGATTAGTAAAGCTGAGCCTCAGCTCAGTCAATTAATTAAAGACGGCGTCCTTGGAGCTTTTTCTGTCGGTTTCCGAGTCAAGGATGCAGATTACATCGAGGAAACTGATGGATATAAGATTAAGGATGCTGAGTTGTTTGAAGTGTCGGTTGTTTCCGTTCCCTGCAATCAAGCAGCAACTTTTTCTCTGTCAAAAGGCTTTGACTCTATGGAAGAGTATAAAGACTTTATGAAAACTTTCACCAATCGTGAAGCTCTAGCCGGTCAGTCTTTGGCTGGAGAGGAGTCTCTTACAGCTAGTGACAGATTGGTAAGCGCATCTTATAGTGATGCTACAAAGGAGATAGAAATGTCAGGAGAAGTAAAAACTCCCGAAATCGACTTGGAAGCTCTTGCTAAGAAGGTAGCAGAGGAAACTGCCGCCAAAATTGCAATGAAGCAGGCCGAGACCAAAGCAGCTGAGGAAGCTGCACGTGTGGAAGCAGAAGCTCAAGCCGCTAAGGCTGCCGAAGAAAAGGCTGCTAAAGATGCCGAAGTGAAAGCTGCCATTGAAACCGGTGTTCAAACCGGTACCGAAAAGCTCGTTGAGGAAGTCCAGAGCAAGCTGACTGCTAAAAATGCTGAAATGGACGAAGTCCTGAAGAAGTATGAGGCAGACCTGAAAGAAAAGAGTGACGAAATCGAAAAGATGCGTGACTCTAAAAAGGTTTTCGCCGATCGTGCTTCATCTCGCGATTCCGTTTCTAAGTTTGGCCAGGAGCTTATGTATGCCCATATGCTTGGTGTTATGACCAAGAAAGGCTGGGATACGAACTATGGTCGTGACCTCTTTGAAAAGGCAGGTATTAGCTATACGGCACAGGCTGCTGATATTGACCAGGAAGTTTCTTCTCAGATCGAGAAAGAAATTATGCGTGAACTTCGTGTTGCTACGCTTTTCCGTGAAATCAATGTTAACGGAGCTGCTACCGTTCTGCCGATCCAGCCCGATACGGGTAAAGCAGATTGGGCAATCAATGCTACGTCAGGCAACTTGGAAAACCGTGACGCTTCTAGTGCTGGCTACAATCAGTACGAGCCGAAGCAGGTTATCCTCAATGCTTACCGCTTGGTTTCCAGCACCTTCATGGACAATGATGTCGATGAGCAGGTTCTGGTTAACCTGATGCCTATGCTTGTTGAAGGCGTTGCACGTGCTCACGCTCGTGAAGTGGAAGATACCATTCTTAACGGAAATGGTACGATTCAGGGCCTTGACAATGTTGCAGCTGGCTATGATCCGGGTACATTCTCGATTGCTTCTGCAACGAAGCTTACGGCTGCCATGCTTTTGGGTGCTCGTGCATCCATGGGTAAATACGGCATCAACCCGACTGATCTTGCTTACATCGTAAGCCAGAACAGCTACTACGACCTTCTCCAGGATGCTGAATTCCAGAACCTGAATGAAGTTGGTAGTGACCTCGCCGCTAAGGTGACGGGTACGATGGGTGCAGTCTTTGGTACTCCGGTTGTCGTTTCTGACGAGTTCCCGGCTGAAACCACTGGTGCTCCGGCTGCCTTCTGCGTATATCGCAGGAACTACGTAATTCCTCGCCTCCGCGGTGTGACCGTTGAGCAGGATTACGAAGTGATGAATCAGCGTCGCGTTATCGTAGCTAGTCAGTCTCTTGGATTTGAAGAGTTGCTGGCTGGAGACGGTACTAACGAGCCGTCTGTTAAAATCGACTTCGAAGCTTAATAGTTTCGAGTCAATACTGGGAGGGGGCAACCCCTCCCGGTTTTTACTAATTGACTTATGGCTGACTTAATTACTCTTGATGACTATAAAACATCCGAAGGAATTGAAAACCTCAAGGACAATGTTCGCCTTCAGAGTTTAATTTCTTCCGTAAGTCAATTAGTAAAAACCTACTGTGCTAATAGTATTGTAGATTTTTATTCTAGCGATAAAGTGGAAACAATTACTGTTGATTGGGATACGAATGTTATTCAACTTTCAGAAAGCCCAGTCAACAGTGTCTCACTGGTAGAAGAAAGAGAAAATTACTCTAGTGCTTATAGCACTCTTACTACTGGTGCAAACGAATACTACTTGGATGCAACTACTGATGCTTTGTATAGAACAAATGGGTCAGGGTATGTAAACTGGAAGAAAGGACCTGGTGCTGTACGTGTTACCTATCGTGCAGGGTATGCAGATACTCCAGCAGATTTAAAACTAGCAGTAATTGATTTGGTTACTTACTACTTTAAAGATGAATATAAAGCTCGTAGAACTATTGGTGGATCGAGCATGGAGAACCAGACGACTAGCAGTCAGTGGAGAAACGTAAGTTTTCCTGATCATATAAAGCGTGTACTGGATCTCTATAAGTTGGCTTTTTAATGGCTAGTGCTAATGTACGAAAATTTTTAGATAAGCTAGATCAAGAAATGAGAGAGGCTAGTTCTACGTATAGATATGCTACTTCTAACAAACTTGTTCATGTAGTAAAGTTTAGAAGAAGCGAGATAGAAACTACTTTGTTAGATAAACTAAAAAAGGTTAAAGTGCAAAATCCTGAAACCGTTGTAAAAACCCCGGAGGTACAGACTGCACTAAATAACTTTTATGACTCTTTAAAAAAAGAGTTCAAGGACTGGAGAAAACAAGGAACGTTACCGAGATCTAAAAAACAATGGGAGGTTGTAACTAAATCAAACTATAAAAATTTTCCAGAAACTACTATTTTATCTAAACAAACTTTAAAATTAGTTATAGCTGTTGACCCTAAAATGAGTGGTAGTGTATATGAAAAAATAAAAAGAGAGATAAGAGGTATCATAGACGCTTTTAAACAAGATCTTCAAAAGGCGGGAATTATTACCGCAGCTCAAAATAAAAAAATGGGTGCTATGGGACATATGGCTCATGATGATAATCAAGCAGTATTTCAGCAGCAACTGAAACAAGCTATCGAGGACGCTTCAAACCTGATAGGTAATAATGCTACCGCTATAAAGGCTTTACAAGCTAGTCCGTTGGGCTTTATATGGACCTTTACACAGAATACTGAAACAGGGTATGCTCAAATGACTTTTTCGGAAGCTACTAAAAATTTAAAAGGCGGGCAAGAACTGGGAGAGATGAGAAAAAAGTTTAATAGAGTTTTAAGCAGTATGATTACACAAACCAATAGTGGGTATTACTGGCCCCTTTTTAAAGGAAGTCCAAGTATCGCAGAGGTTAAGAAGGTAAAGGCGATACAGACAATAGTTAAGCCTTTTATTAAAACTAAGGCCGGAAAAGTTAAGGTAAATCCAAAGTTTAGAAAAATACCTAAAGGCAAAAAGACAGTTACTAAAAAAATAACTGCTAAAAATAAAGCGGCCAAACAGGCTCCGCTTAGAAGCACTAAAACAGGAAGATTTATAAGCTCTGGCGACTCTCGTAGACAGTTTCAGGGTGCAAAAACTAGTCCTTTAGCATTAATAAAAACTTTAAATAGTCAGCTTCCTATAAAGATTGCAGAAAATATGGGAAGCCCAAAACTAAATTATAGGACGGGTAGATTTGCAAATAGCGCAAAAGTTGCAGACATACAACGAACAAAAACAGGAATGATGTCGATAGGGTACACTTATCAAACAAACCCATATCAAGTATTTGAGATGGGTAAAGGCAGTGATCCTTGGAGAACTCCAGAAAGAGACCCAAGGCGTATAATTGATGAATCTATAAGAGAATTGATGATTCAATATACTACTGAAAGATTTACTACACGGAGAGTATTGTAATGGCAGAAGAATCAAGGCTTTACAGTTCAAGGAGACAATCCATCGTAGAAGCCTTAGTAAGAGAACTAAAGGCTATAGACGGTAGCGGGGAGTATTTGACAGATGTAAATAGTAATGTACTGCCTAAAATGAAATTCTGGGATGAAGTAGAAGAATTTCCAGCAATACACTTAAATGCGGGGTCGGAAACTCGACAATACCAAGCAGCTCGATACAAAGATAGATTTTTAAATATTACTATTCGGTGTTATGTTAAATCGGATGAATCTGTAGAAGAGCTAGATAAGCTATTGGAAGATGTAGAGACTGTTCTGGAGGAAAGTGCCAGGCTTCTTTATTTCGATAAACGGGGTGTGCAACAGTACACCCATCAAATCACTATTCTCAGTATTGATACTGATGAAGGTGTGTTAGATCCCTTTGGGGTAGGTGAAATCCTCATTGAGGTTCAATACTAGAAAATACATATCACGAACAAACGTTCACGTTTATGTCTTTTCAAGATACATAGGAGAAAACTATGGCAGAGTTTTTACATTTTAGTAGAGACACACGAGTATATGCACAGAAAGACGGTCGTCTTTGGCAGATTCCTGTGTTGGACGGGTTTAGCTTCTCTCAGACTACAAACACTTCTGAGATTACGCTAAGCGAAATGGAGGATTCATTTGGACGAAGCCGCCGTGGTATGAAGATGTTTACAGACTCTCTGAGTGCCGCTGAGTGGTCTTTTAGTACTTATATGCGTCCGTTTAAATCTTCAGCGACTGAGGCAGATGCAGACAATGGGCTGGCGGATGATGTTGAGGGCGTGCACCACGCAGTAGATGAAGTCTTGTGGGCAAATATGGCAGGTAGAAACGTATTTGATGTTTCAGGATATAATTTTGAGCCTGCTACTAACCTGGGAGGCGGAATTAGTCACATTTACGTGTCACAACAAGGTGTATCGTCGACGAGCAGTCTCGACGTCAAAACTTATGTTGTGACAATTCTAAAAGAGGGTAACAGTAGTACAGAAGTTAAAGTTAGAGAAAAAGGTACAACAACTGACCTTAATACTGGAAATGAGGTAGTTGCACTCGGTCAATTTGCTACAGCTGATGAAGGTATGCGAAATGCTGCTTTTGAATTTACAGTAGATGCTAATGGTAATGTTACTAACTTAAATACAGTAACAGAAGAAATAACACTTGTAGGTGGGGCGACAGAAGATCGACTTACAAGAGATTCTATTACTGAAAGAGGAACGCGTTTTGTCACTGGTGATACGGTGACAATTAATAGTGGTGTGCTAACAGGTGACACCTTAGACACTGCCATCGAATTTACCATTCGAGCAGACTCTTTTGATCAAATGCAAGACTATACTGAAGTCAATTTTCATGATTCAAACCGTGCACAAATCGGTACCTTTACTCTTTACTTTATTATGAATAAAGGTTCTGATGGACGACTGATTTATGTCCTCGAAAATGCTGTATGTAATGAGGTTACTGTCGATTTTGATGTAGACGGCCTTGCTACTACCAACTGGTCGGGATTTGCTGGTAGAATTAAGGAAATGAATAAGAACGCTGATACTAATGTTCGTATTGAGTCAAGTTCTGAACAAGCAATTAGGTTGTCTGTAGGCAGCGTTGAGCCATCATCCAGTCTGGAACCTCTGGATCTTTGGATTGATACTTCAGATGATGATTCATTTTATATTTATGATGATGGCAATGGAACCGGACCTGCATCTGCAGCTGCAAATTGGTATCATGCAATTGAGGATAATGTTACAGAAACTGGTAACTTTATTCGTAATCGTCTAACTCAGCTTACGATTGGTGCAGATGCGACGTTTGACAGTAATGCTCCAGTAGATTATTACACCACAGCAGAGGGTGGTTACTCCATTCCTCTTACAGGTGGATCTTTTACAATTACTAACAACGTTAACTACCTGACTCCTGAAGAGCTTGGTCTTGTAAATCAGCCGATTGAGCATGTTACAGGGACTCGTGGTTGTAGTGGTAGTATGACGTGTTACTTGGGTGCTTCCGATCTTGCTACTAACCGAAGCAAAGACTTGTTTAATGATTTGGTAAATGATACGACTTCAGTTATCAATGAGTTTGAGCTAAAGTTTAAAGTAGGCGGGTCAGACACTACGAACTTCGCAACAGTAGAGTTTGTTGTAGATAGAGCGCACTTGGAAATTCCTACTCATAGTGTTGAGGATGTTATTAGTCTTGAAGCTAACTTTGCAGCTCAAGGTTCCTCAATCGGTGAAACAGATGAAGTTTATGTTCGCTTCAGAGGAGTTTAATAACCTCTAAAAAATAGTTCTTGACATTCTTGATGTTTTGAATTATAATATAGAGTAAGTGGAAGAGAGGGCTCTTTACGAGCCCTCTCTTATATAGAGGAAAACAATGCCTTCATTTAGTTTTAAAAAGCAAACTAATTGCTACCTGGTTACAGAGGATGATCAACAAACATTAAGAGTTGAACGATTTTTAGCTATTGAAGTATCTTTTTCTCAAACTTTTACAGAAAAAAGCTATACCCGAAAAGGTATTTTAAACAGTGATTACTTTGAAGGATCAGTCATAAACAAGGCTAATCCTGCAAATTTTGAAATATCTTTTTACTTAGGAAAGTTTAACAGTTCTCCAAACTTTTTATCAGATTTGTGGAGTAAAGCAATTTCTCCCGACCCTGATTTTACTACTGTTAATCCGAGCCTAAGTAAAGTTATAGGAACTTTTGATTTATTGATAGAAACAGAGCAAGACACTTTTAGTCTCGAAGATTGCGTTATTACAAATTGGGTGTTTGGTATCGAGAGATTACAACCTCTGAGTATTACTGTAAGTGGAGAGGCTAAAAAGCTACAAAGAGTAGGGGGCAAAGATTATGTCTCAGGCTTAACCAGCTATAGAAATTCGGCCGGTTCCGTAAGTGCCGTGCTAGATCCTATAAGTAAGGACTATTTAATACCTAGAGCTCTAGACTTAATATTAAATAGTCAAAATATTAGTAGCTGTGTAACTTCTGTATCTTTGGAACTACAAAACGATATAAAATGGACTCCCTACACAAACATTACAGATGCTATAAGCGCCAGTAATGCCTCCACTTCCATGTATCCTCAAGGTTTTACATATGATAAAAAGATTTTATCAGGGACTATTATTAGGTATATATCCGATGATAATCCCGATATGCTAGACTGGGATTCATCGGCTACGTTAACGACTCTAAATATCAAAGATGAGTCCGATACACCAATATCTATTAGTGCACTACCTATAACGTTTACTAATAGAATTACTCCCGATCAGATATTTATAGAATCCTACGATTGGAGAGCAACTGATAAAGATGCTTTGAGTAAATTAACCTTAACGACAACATAACACGGAGATTTAAAAAATGGAATTAAAGAAACTTATGGTAGACACCAAAGAGGTTTGGATGGACTTTCCTGGCCTTAATGGTTTTAAAGTAAAAATTGCCAATTTGGCACGAAAAGAACTTGTTAGCCTTCGAAAACGGTGTACAGTTCAAAAGTTTGACCGAAAGCTTCGTCAAATCATGGAAACACTTGACGAAGAAAAATTTGTAGAAGAGTTCGCAAAAGCTACAATTAAAGATTGGAAAGGGCTTACGCTGGAGCATTTGGAAACTCTTGTTTTAGTGGATATTTCTAGCAAGGATGCCAGTGAAGAAGTAGAGTACACAAAAGAAAATGCTCAGGTACTGGTAAGCGAATCTACAGAATTCGATAGCTGGCTTAACGAGGTGGTCTTTGATCTAGACAATTTTCGTAGCAAGCGAAAAGGAGGAGGTCTGGAATCGCTTAGAAAAGATGTATAAAAATATAGATTCACCAGGATCTATAACTAGAGAAAAATATTTGGAAATATGTAAGCAAATGAATCAGGAGCCAGATCCTGATAAGATTCCTCCTGATCTTCACGACTTTCCAGAAAGTACACAAATAGCGATACAAGTTTTTAATATGCTCGGAGACCGAGTATACCCAGAAATAGGATATGTAGGAAAAGACTACACCAACTTACCTATATATTTAAAATATTACGAGGTGGATGATATAGAGTTTTTTCTAGAGATACTAGCATGGCTAGACTCAAGGGCTATCAAGAAATCCTCAGACGAATTAAAGAGGCAGTATGATAAGCTGAAGAGAAAGAAATAGTGGCTGATTTTAATATCAAAGGTCAAGTAACAGTAGATGACAAAGGCAGTTTAAAGAGAGTTGGTAAAAATGCCAAAGATACTGCTGACTCTTTTGATAGGTTAGGAAAAGGCCAAAATGCTTACAATAAAAGAGAAAAAGGTGTAGCAGGAATAACTGCAAACTCTACAAAAGCTTTCTCTAAAATGACCACAGGCATAAGGGGCGGTCTTGTCCCTGCATATGCCGTTCTTGCCGCAAATATCTTTGCATTAACAGCAGCATTTAACGCATTACGCCGAGCAGCCCAAGTAGAAGATCTTGCCAGGGGTCTCCAATTTATGGGTAATGTAGCTGGTCGAGACTTAAAAACTGCTGCGGAACGAATACGTGACGTAACTGGTGCTGCCGTTTCTATGGGCGAAGCAATGCGTACTACTGCAGTAGGTATATCTGCCGGATTTAGAACCGATCAGTTAGAGCAGTTGGCCAAGGTAGCTAAAGGTGCCTCTATCGCTCTAGGGCGAGATATGGGAGATGCTCTTGATCGACTGACTCGTGGTGTTGCAAAACTTGAGCCTGAAATTCTTGACGAATTGGGTATTCTTGTAAGATTGGATGAAGCTGCTGAAAAATACGCAGCTATGTTGGGTGTAAATGTAAACGCCTTAAGCAGGTATCAAAGACAGCAAGCTTTTTTGAATGATACTATTGAACAAGGCACTAAAAAATATGGAGATATTGCCGAGCAATTAGACCCCAATGCTTATGATCAACTAGCGGCTGCGGCGGGTAACCTATCCAACTCTTTTCTAAATCTTTTAAATAATACTTTAAAACTAGGGGCAGTAGTAAAAGGCTTGTCTGAAAATAACACTGCTCTCTTGGCCTCGACCTCTCTACTTGGTGCTGGAATTGCACGTCAGCTTGCTCCTGGAATGTTTCAGGCTGCTCAAAGAAGTGCAGATGCAGCAAGAACATTTAGAGATCAATCTATTGAAACTGCAAAAGGTATAAAAATAAGCGGACAATATGGTAAAGTCATGACAGGTCTTGCTACAAAGATACAAAAGGGAGAAGATAGTAGTGCAGAATTTGTAAAAGCTCAAAAACTTGTAGGAAGTCAAATTAAAAGAAATGAAACTATAGAACAGAGGTACCAAAAACAACTAGAGCTAGGAATTGGAAATCAACAAAAAATACAAGCAAATTTAGAGAAAACTCAACAAAGACTTGTAGCTTTAAGGCAGGGACAGCAAGACTTAACTCAAGTTGAAGAAGCTAGGTTAGTTTCAACCCGGCAGCAGCTTAAAGCTAACTCCTTGGCACAGGCTCAAACGGGAAATCTTGTAGGAGCTTTTAGATCATTAAATCAGTCCATTGCCTTAACCAGTGCTACTACTGCGGCAAGTACTGCTCGAGCTGGAAAATTAGTTAAAGGTCTTAGGCTTTTGCGTAATGGAGCATTAAGAGCTGCTGGAGCATTTAAAATACTTGGCACATCTTTTCTTAGTTTTCTACCTTTAATAGGTCTTATTGTCACTGGAGTTTCTCTACTATGGGATACTTTTAA
>Ga0255768_10003816_pt1 | contig 14868 bp, 12 predicted proteins | sample 071ome_33_FD_179983 | JGI IMG/M metagenome (GOLD analysis project Ga0255768, IMG submission 179983) | Coastal salt marsh microbial communities from the Groves Creek Marsh, Skidaway Island, Georgia - 071412AT metaG (version 2) | ecosystem: Environmental > Aquatic > Marine > Intertidal zone >...
ACTCCCTCTGAATTAGCACCTCATCTATAATACCGTATTCTTTGGCTTCTTGCGCGGTCATCCAAAAATCTCTATCAGTATCTTTTGCAACTTTTTCAACATCTTGTCCAGTAAAATCAGCTAAAAGGCCATTTAATTGAGTTCTCATTGAAACAATCAGATCAAAGTTTCTTTCCATATCTGCTACAGTACCTTCCATACCGCCAGAAGGTTGATGTAACATAATACGTGCATTTGGCAAACTATATCTCTTACCTTTAGCTCCACCAGCTAATATTACTGAAGCAGCAGAAGCTGCCAATCCCATACAAACAGTTGAAATATTTGGCTTAATATAGTTCATAGTGTCATAAATTGTAAATAATGAAGTTATAGAACCACCAGGAGAGTTTATATACATAAAAATGTCTTTATCTGAATCTTCTGACTCTAAATGTAGTAATTGAGCCATAATAGAATTTGCTACACCATCATCAATTGGTGTTCCAAGAAAAATAATTCTATCTTTTAATAGTCTTGAATATATATCAAAAGCTCTCTCTCCTCTGTTTGTGTTTTCAATAACAGTAGGAATAACATAGTTTGAAGGCATATTTTCCATTTTATTCTTCCTCTCTTAATGCGTCTTCTTGATTGTACACATCTTGCAGGTATACTTTTTCACCATTTTTATCAACAGATACCCCTTGTTGAAGTACATACAACATGGCTTTATTTCTTAATGACTCTGCTTCTAAATTCAGTCTATGTGAAGTATCTTCAAACTTATTATCATTGTCATGAGTAGCCATGTGATCATCTATATATTTAATTTCTTTTTCATCTAATTCAATATTTTGTTCTTCAATAACTTTATCCAAAATTATAACCATTGAAAGATTTCTAGTGGCTTGATTCTTCAAGTCATCTTGCAAAGTCTCTTCTGTCAGTCCAGTAATCTGTAAATAGTCTTCAAGCTTAATATTGCTTTGTTTAAGTTCATTCATGAAATTTTGAAGTATACTATCCATCTCTGCAATTACTAATTGCTCAGGTAGTTCTAGCTTAGATTCTTCAATTAATTTGGAAGTCAGTAATCCTTGATACTGATTCGCAACTTGCCTTTTTTTAACTGTTTCAATATTCTTCTTTAATTCGGTATTCATTTCATCAACAGTATCAAATTCTGTAACAGAAGCTATCCATTCATCAGTTAACTCTGGTTCAACTTTTTCTTTGACTTCCTTTACAAGTACAGAAATTTCTACATTTGATTTATTTAGCTTAGGCAAATCATCATTGAATTTTATAATTGCACCGGAAGAGACACCTTCTAATTTACTATCTAAATTTTTAGTTAATGTATTACTTCCTAACTCATATAAATAATCTTGATAAGAAAAATCATCAATATTGTTGCTATTTTCCGTTGCACTAATATTTACCAGTAAATAATCACCTGACTTAGACGGTCTTTCGACTTTTGTAACATCACCAAATTGATGTTTAATTCTATCAATTTGTTGATTAATCTCATCTTCAGTTGGTGTGACTGATTCAACCTCTACACTTTGATTGAGTTTTGGTAATTTTTTGAGAGTTGGCCACAATGTAACTAAAACTTCAACTTTAAATGATTTTTTCTCTTTCTTAACTTCTTTAACAACTGGACGAGTAGCTGGATTTATTTCTTCTTTTTTTAAAACTTCAAATATTGATTCTGGAAGGTGTAAATCTAATGCTTCTTCGGTGATATATTCTTCACCAACTTCTCTAATTACTATATTTTTTGGAATTTTACCTGGTCTAAATCCTTTGACTTTTAATGACTTTGATATTTTTTTAATTGCTTCGTTTTTTTTCTCTTCCAAGTCTTCAAAATTTATATTGATATTAATTAAGTTTTCAAACTCAGAGTGCTTCTTTATTTTGTAATTCATATTCTCCTAAATCTAGGGTGACCGACGGGATTCGAACCCGCGACCTCCTGGACCACAACCAGGCGCTCTAACCGACTGAGCTACGGTCACCACAGCGCTCTCGGTAGGACTCGAACCTACAACCTACAGATTAGAAGTCTGTTGCTCTATCCATTTGAGCTACGAGAGCTTAAGTTGGAGCGGGTGAAGGGAATCGAACCCTCATAGCCAGCTTGGAAGGCTGGAGCTTTGCCATTAAGCTACACCCGCAAAGTCGGGCTGGTGAGATTCGAACTCACGACCTCCTGGTCCCAAACCAGGCGCTCTAGCCAAACTGAGCCACAGCCCGTAACTTTCTTTTAATATGTTAACTATTTATTTATAGAATAAATAGAAAAAATTTTTACTTAATTATCATAATCTAAGTTAATCTTTAAAAGGGGTCGCTAGCTCAATTTGGCAGAGCAACGGACTCTTAATCCGCAGGTTCGGGGTTCAAGTCCCCGGCGACCCACGCGACATTTTAGCGGATGTGGCGGAACTGGTAGACGCGCTGGATTTAGGATCCAGTGAGCATTGCTCGTGGAGGTTCGACTCCTCTCATCCGCACTAAATTTCTTTAATTAACCTCGACTACCATTTCAGTAGAATATGCTGTTGCAAAAACTTTATTGTTTGCGTCTTCTAAAACACCTCTTACAAAAATTACTTTTCTTCCTGTTTTTTCAATTGTTGCTTTAGCAGTAACTTCACCTGTATTTTTATTCATAGGTCTTAAATAATTAACTCTTATATCAGTTGTCATTGTCAAAAAACCTTTATCCAATTGACAATTTGCTGAAATACTATTGCAGGAATCTAATATAGTAGCTGCTAATCCACCGTGTACAGTACCAAGTGGGTTGTAATGAAACTCTTGTGGTGTAACTGAGAATGAAACTTGTCCAGATTGATCTATAGCAATTTTTGAAAATCCCATTAATGCTCCCATTGGAACATTTAGAAGTGGAAAATTTAAAAAGAACTCTCTTCTATCTTCTTTATTTAAACTTACAAGTTGGGTTAAAGCCTCATCTGATAAATTCCAGCTGTAAGTTCTTTCATTCATCATCTGTTTCTGTTGCTCTATTTTGTAACTCTGAAACTATATCTGCGTTTGCCAATGTTGTAACATCACCTAATTTTCTTTCTTCAGAGATATCTTTTAGCAATCTTCTCATAATTTTACCACTTCTAGTTTTAGGTAAGTCTGGTGTAATAACAATACTTTTAGGTTTTGCAATAGGACCAATTTTGTCACTAACATGTTGGCGCAGCTCATCAATTAACTTTTCATCACCTTTTTCTGTTCCAATTAACGAAACAAATGCTGCTATTGCCTCTCCTGTAATTTCATCTTTTCTACCAATAACTGCTGCCTCGGCAACCTTTTCATGGCTCACTAAAGCACTTTCGACTTCGGCTGTTGAAATTCTATGGCCAGAAATATTCATTACATCATCAACTCTTCCAAGTAACCAAATGTATCCCTCATCATCGTATTTTGCTCCATCTCCAGCAAAATATAACCCTTCATGTTGTGACCAATAAGTTTCTACATATCTATTATCATCACCATAAACTGTTCTAAGCATTGATGGCCATGGAGATTTAATTGCTAAGAAACCTCCTTCACCATTTCCAACAGCATTACCTTCATTATCTATAATTAAAGATTCTATTCCTGGTAATGCTCCACATGCTGATCCAGGTTTTGTACTTGTAACTCCAGGAAGAGGTGAAATCATTATTGATCCAGTTTCTGTTTGCCACCAAGTATCAACAATTGAACAATTCTCACCACCAATATACTTGTGATACCATACCCATGCTTCTGGATTAATTGGTTCCCCAACTGTACCAAGTAACCTTAATGAAGATAAGTCGTGCGCTTGTGGGTGTTCAACTCCCCATTTCATAAATGCTCTGATTGCAGTTGGAGCAGTGTAAAAAATATTAACTTTGTATTTTTCAATTATGCTCCATAATCTTTTTTCATCTGGAGCATTTGGTGCGCCTTCATACATGACACTAGTTGTTTTATTAGCAAGTGGACCGTAAACAATATAGCTGTGACCAGTCACCCAACCACAGTCAGCAGCACACCAGTAAATATCATCTTCTTTTATATCGAAAACTTCATAATGAGTAGTTGTTACTCCAGTTAAATAACCAGCTTGAGTATGCACAATACCTTTTGGTTTTGCGGTTGTTCCTGAAGTATAAAGAATATACAACATGTCTTCTGCATTCATAACTTCTGGTTCACAAATTGTATCTTCATTTTCAGTAATTTCGTGGTACCAATGATCTCGACCAGCTACCATTTCAATCTCTTGTTTGGTTCTTTTAACTACTATCACATTTTCAATGTGCTCAGTTAATTTAAGTGAACCATCAACATTTGCTTTAAGTGGTACAATCTCACCTCTTCGCCAAGCCCCATCTGCAGTTATAACTAATTTTGCTTCAGCATCATTTATCCTATCTGCTAATGCCTCTGAGGAGAATCCACCAAATACAACAGAGTGAACAGCACCAATTCTTGCACAAGCAAGCATTGAAACAACTATTTCTGGGGTCATTCCTAAATAAATTGCAACTCTATCACCTTTTTTAACATTCAATTTCTTAAGTGCATTTGATAGCTTACACACTCTTTCGTATAAGTCTTGATAAGTAATTACTTGAGTATCTCCTGGCTCACCTTCCCAATAGAAAGCTACTCTTTTTCCATCAGTTTCTAAATGCCTATCAAGACAGTTATAGGATAAATTTAATTCGCCATCTTTGAACCATTTATAAAACGGTGGATTAGAATCATCAAGTACTTCTGTTGGTTCTTTAAACCAAGTAATTCTTTTTAAAGCTTGTTCTTTCCAAAAATTTAATCTATCTTCTTTAGCTTCATCAAACCATTGTGTTGTAGCGTTGGCATTTTTGATTAATAATTCTGAGGGTTTAAATTTTCTATCTTCTTTAAGTAAGTTTTCTATTTTTTCAGACATTTTTATCTCCTCTTTTAATAAAGTATATTTTGAGAAGGGTTAAAAATCTATTGATTATTCAATAAAAAATAGTTGAAGCCGTCACATAAAGCATTCCAAGAAGCGTTAATAATATTATTGTGTACTCCAATCGTACTCCAATTATTCTTTGAGTCAGAAAATTCAATTAGTACACGGGTTTTGGCAGCTGTTCCGTCAGAAGAGTCAATAATTCTTACTTTATAATCTACAAGTTTTACTTTATTTATGAATTCATAATCATTTTCGAGGCAATATTTTAATGCTTTACTCAATGCATCTACTGGTCCAACTCCTTCACCTGTTTTTACATATCGATTGCCTCCAACAGTTACTTTACATACGGCTTCAGAAATCACTTCTTCACTCTGTCTTCTCTCAGAAAATACCCTGTAGCTTTCAAATTTAAAATAATTAGGTACTTGTTTTTTAATTTTGTTCATTAATAAGAAAAGTGATGCATCAGCTGCTTCAAATTGAAAACCAAAATGTTCTAGCTTTTGAACTTCTTCAATTAATTCTTTTGCATCATCATTATTGAAACTTAATCCAAATTCTTCAGCTTTAGTTATCACACTTGCCCTACCAGCTAGTTCAGATACTGTTGTTCTAGTGAAATTTCCTACAAGTTTAGAATCAATATGTTCATACAAAGAACTATCTTTAGCCATACCTGAAGCATGTAACCCAGCCTTATGAGTAAAAGCAGAGGATCCAACATATGGATGGCGAGAGTCAATTTTTACATTCACTAGTTCAGCAATATGGTTAGCTGTCTGTGTTAATTTTTTTAAAGAATCTAAATCTATAGTCTCATAGTTCTGTTTTATGGAAAGGTTTGGAATTAGAGTACATAAATCTGCATTGCCAGTTCTTTCTCCATAACCATTTATTGTTCCTTGAACATGTGAAATTCCTAATTCAACAGCAACCATTGAATTTACAACTGCGCAACCGTTATCATTTTGAAAATGTACTCCAAAATGCTGTTCAGGATATAATTCTTTAACTTCCTTTATTATTTTTTTTACTTCTGAAGGCAAGGTTCCACCATTAGTGTCACAAAAAATAAAACAATCAACTTGTGAATTTATAACTGCCTTTAAAACTTTTAAAGTAGTATCTTTATCTTCCTTGTAGCCATCAAAAAAATGCTCAGCATCAAAAAATACTTTTTTATTATTTTTTTTCAAATAATTAATAGTGTCTACTGCCATTGAAATTGCATTATCAACATCGGTTTGAAGAGCTTTTATAATATGTAGTTTTGAAGACTTTCCAACAATGCATACGTAATCTGTACCTGAATTAACTAAAGCTGCAACTTGACTGTCTTCTTCAACTTTTATGTTAAGTTTTCTTGTTGAACCAAAGCTAACAAGCTTAGCATTTTTTAATTTTAGTTCTTTTTTAGCTGTGTCAAAAAACTCTTCTTCCTTAGGAGAAGCACCTGGCCAACCACCTTCAATATAAGCAACGCCTAATTCATCAATTAATTTAGCTATCTCAATCTTATCTTTTACAGAAGGTGATATACCTTCTTGCTGAAAGCCATCTCTTAAAGTTGTATCAAAAATCTCTATTTTCATAATCTAAAAAAAAACCCTTGCAACGCAAGGGCAACAACGTTATTTACGTTGTCACTAAATAATAATTATAATTTTTTTCATTAGGACAATATTAGTTCTTTTTGGCTGGATGTCTAACAAAATAATAAATAAGGATAATTAGCATAAAAATAATTATAAAAATTGTACTTGTAGCCATAATAGGTTTTGTTCTAGTTACAAGTTCAAAAGTTTTTATTGATAAACCATCATTTTCAAAAATGATTGTATTTTCATTTATATTTTCAATTTTTGGCTCAATTATTTTACCTGGTACTTGGAGTGTAAAAGTACCATCAAATATATTTTTAAATCCTTCTAAGTTTTCTTCATCTGTAACAAAAATTTCAGCAAATTTTCCACTAATTATAAATTCTTTGTCACTTTCTAAAAAATTTATTTCTTTTATTGGTAGGAGTAATAAAGCAGTATTTTCTTCAGATTTTAGTTGTTCCAGCTGAAGCATTAATTCATCTGTAGTGTCAAAAGTATTACGAACTAAAATTCCTAAATAGTCTCCTTCTTGATAAATACTTGAACCGAAACCTTCTGGCAAATTTGATAAGATTGAATCTAATCCTCCAATTGATGATTGGCCAGTCTCAAGAGCATAAATTTGAGCTTCTTGATCTATTAAAACTACAATTGAATAGTTTCCTGAAAAATCATCATTAAATTTGATTTTCATATCCCATTTAACTTCGCAAGCTGAAAAAATTAAAAAGACTAATAAAAATTTAAAGAGAGATTTATATTTCATCAAGTTTTTTCACCATATTAATTGATGCTTCATTTCTGTGACTTATTTTTGATTTTTCCTCAGTCGTTAGTTCTGCTAAAGTTTTACCGTTAACCTCAAAAATTGGGTCGTAACCAAATCCATTATCCCCTCTTGGCTTTAATATAATTGATCCATGTAATTCCCCAAAAGTTGTTATGAGCTCACTTCCATTATAAAAACATAAAACCGTTTGAAACTTAGCTATTTTATTTGCACGATTTTGCATTAATTTGAGAAGTTTTTTTATATTTTCCTCATCTGTTGCATTTTCTCCTGCAAACCGAGCTGAAAAAACTCCTGGCATACCATCAAGTGAATCTACAAATAGACCAGAATCGTCTGATATTACAGGTGTTTTAAAAAATTTATAATACTCTATTGCTTTCTTAATAGCATTTTTTTCAATAGTTTCTTGATCCTCATCAACTTCTATATTTTTGTCATCTATATATATAGAATACTTATCAGAAAATCGTTCAAAGATTTTAGAAATTTCATCTTTTTTAGATTTATTCTGGCTAGCAAAAAGGATTCTCATTTTTATTGTTGTATTTTAAATATCTCTTCAACACAATCTCTTGCTAAATTATATAAATCGTCTAAATTTTCTTTCGAGAATGGCTTACCTTCAGCATTTCCTTGAATTTCCAAAATATTAAAGTTTTCATCTAAAACAAGATTTAAGTCAACTTCAGCACTGGAATCTTTTTGATAATCTAAATCAGCAACTATTTCACCATCAACAATCCCAACTGAAATAGCTCCTACTTTACTTTGGATTGGGTTTTGTATTAACTTTTTTTCCTTAATCATTTTATTGAAAGTATCATTTAGAGCTATCCATGCACCATTTATTGAAGCAGTTCTTGTGCCACCATCAGCCTCAAGGACATCACAGTCAACAGTCACCGAGTACCCATTGAGAACGTATAAATTACAAACTGCCCTTAAAGACCTACCAATTAATCTTGAAATTTCTTTTGATCTCCCGCTTTCATATGATTTTCTAGAAACTCTTTTATCTGAAGACCCAGGTAACATATTGTACTCAGCTGTAATCCAGCCTTTATCTGAATTATTCAACCAATCTGGCAATCTATCGGAAATGGATACTGTTACTAAAACTTTCGTGTTTCCTGATTCATATAAAACAGAGTTTTCAACTGAGCTGACAAAATTCTTTGTTACTTTAATATTTCGAATCACGGTGATAACCTTTCTATTTTCCAACCTTTAGAGTTTTGAGTATAACAAAATCTATCATGAGTCCTGTTTTTTCTACCTTGCCAAAACTCCCAATAATTTACATTGATTTCAAACCCTCCCCAAAATTCAGGTCTTGGAACATTTGAATCTTTAAACTTTTTATCTAATGCATCAATCCTATTAGTCACTACTTCTCTATTTTGAATTACTTTACTTTGATTGGAAGCCCATGCACTTAATTGACCTCCTCTTGGTCTTGTAGAAAAATATTCATCAGAAATATTCTTATCTGCTTTTTTAGCTTGACCTTGAAATCTAACTTGTCTATGGATTTCTGGCCAATAGAAAATTCCAGAAACATTTGGGTTTAAATAGATTTCTTGGGCTTTTGGACTCTCATAATGGGTATGAAAAATGATTTTATCTCCAATTATATTTTTAAACAATACATAGCGCGATCTTGGTTGCCCATCTACAGAAGTAGCCAAAACCATAGCATTTGGCTCATAAATTTTAGTCTCTATTGCTTCATCTAGCCAGTTTGTAAATTGTTGTATAGGATTTATATTTAAATGTTCAATATGTAAATCTGAATCACTATATTCGTTTCTTAGACTTTGTATTTTTTCCGATAATTTATCCATTAATTTGCTTTGATATAATTTAAAGCAGAACCGTTTTCAAACCATTTAATTTGCTCTTCTGAAAGAGAGTGCTTAGTAGCAATATTTATTGTGGAACCATCTACTTTTTGGAGTGTCACAAAAACTGTACTACCTGGGCTTAATTTTTCTAGATCAGTAATTGTTACTTTGTCATTTTGTTCAATTTTTTCATAATCACTTTTATCTGAAAAAGTTAATGGCAATATACCTTGCTTTTTTAGATTAGCTTCATGTATTCTTGCAAAACTTTTTACTAAAACAACTTTGCATCCTCTAAACCTTGGTTCCATTGCAGCATGCTCTCTAGAAGATCCCTCTCCATAGTTTTCATCACCAATAGCTATCCAATTAATTGAGTTTTCATGATAAGTTTTAGCTAGTTCAGGCAATGTCATTACTTCATTATTCAAAGTATTTATACCTGTTCCAGATTCTTCAGTAAAAGCATTATTTACTCCAATAAATAAATTTTGAGAAATATTTTCTAGATGACCTCTAAATTTTAACCATTTACCAGCAGGTGAAATATGATCTGTTGTGCACTTCCCAACAGCTTTCATAATCACAGTCATACCTAAGTAATTATTCGAATCAAAAGCTGCAAATGGGGTTAATGCTTGGAGTCTTTCAGAATTTGGATCAATTATAACTTCAACATCACTTTCATCTCTTGGTTGAATAAAACCTTCAAGGGTGCTCGAGAAACCTTCTGAAGGTAATTCTTCAGCAATCGGAGGTGTAAGTTTTACTTCCTCCCCTGCTTCATTAATTAAAGAATCATTTAAGAAATCAAATTCTAATGTACCACCTAAAGCTAATCCAATAACTGACTCTGGCGATCCTATGAATGAAAGGGTTTCTTTGTTACCATCATTTCTAGCTGGAAAATTTCGATTATAAGATGAAACTATTGTGTTTCTTTCTCCATCAGAAATATCATCTCTCTTCCACTGACCTATGCAAGGACCACAAGCATTGGCTAACACTGTTGCACCAATAGCCTCTAAATCTTTTAAATAACCATCTCTTTCAATTGTTGCTCTTGTGACTTCTGATCCTGGAGTAACCATCAAAGGAACTTTTGACTTAAGTCCTTTTTTTGCTGCTTCTCTAGCAATAAATGCTGCTCTACCTATATCCTCATAGGAGGAATTTGTACAAGACCCAATTAAGGCGTTAGAAATTTTTACAGGATAGTTATTTTCCAGTGCATCTTGTTTTAATTGAGTTATAGGACGTGCTAAGTCTGGGGTATGTGGTCCAACTATATGTGGAACAAGTTCATTTAGATTAATCTCTATAACCTGATCAAAATACTTTTCTGGATTTTCAAACACTTCTTTATCAGCAGTTAGCAAATGCATATTTTTTTCTGCTAATTCTGCAATATCATTTCTTGCAGTAGCTTTTAAATACTCGATACCTTTTTTATCAAAAGGAAAAATTGAACATGTAGCACCAATTTCAGCACCCATGTTGGTGATAGTTGCTTTACCAGTCGTAGAAATTGATTCAGTACCCTCTCCAAAATATTCAACAATTGCATTAGTGCCGCCTTTTACTGTCAAAATCTCTGCAACCTTTAAAATAATATCCTTTGGAGAAGTCCAACCATTTAAAGTACCAGTTAATTTAACCCCGATTAACTTAGGAATTTTTGTATTGAAAGGCATACTTGCCATCACATCTACAGCATCAGCTCCTCCAACACCAATAGCAACCATCCCTATTCCTCCAGCATTTGGAGTATGACTATCTGTACCTATCATCATTCCTCCAGGAAATGCGTATTGCTCAAGAACAACTTGGTGAATTATCCCAGCTCCTGGACCCCAAAATCCAATGTTATATTTTTGTGATGCAGTTCTTAAAAAATCAAACACTTCTTTATGTGTTTTGTTTGCAACTTTTAAATCACTATTTGCACCTTCATAAGCTTGAATTAGATGGTCACAATGAACCGTGGTTGGCACAGCAGTTTCAGGTAGATCAGCTTGCATAAATTGCAATAAAGCCATTTGTGCTGTTGCATCCTGCATAGCAACTCTATCAGGTAAAAAATCACCAAACTCTAGACCTCTTTCAAGTGAAACTTCATTAATGTTTTTTGAGTGCCCATATAATATTTTTTCTGCGAGAGTCAATGAATCCATTTTTCTTTTTCTTAATTCAGCAATGTTATTCTCAAGCATTTGATAAACATTTTCAACAAGTTCAATATGTGTTTTTGAAAGGTCCATGTTGATAATTATATATTTAATTCAGTGTAATCAAGAGATTATCGATACTCTGAACAAGTAATTTTAAATTCACAAAATTGACACCAATCACCTAGAGTATATTTAGCTGACATGGCATCAAATGGTAACCACGATGCAGGCTTTTTTGAAATTTCAATAAATTTCTTTTTTACTGATTCCAACTCGCTTAATTCAAATCGCCTTTCTTTATTAAATGTTTGATCATTAAGTGAATAAATATGTAAAACAATAACCTCATCAGTTTTTAGAATTAGAGATGCACCTAATGCATATAGTTGAGCTTCTAAAAGATCTTCAGGAATTTCTGGACGTGTTTTAAGCTCTATAACAATTGGTATACCGTCTGCTCTTCCAACAAGATCAGCTTTTCCCATATAAATAGTTGCAACTTTTTTATCAATTACTTCACCATCTTTTGTACTGAGTCCATCAACAATACATGTAAAACCTAATTGATATTCTGAGTCCGTAATATTTAAGTTTTTATACTCCTTTAATTGTGAAACAAGTTCTGAATATTTCTTGAACAAATTTTCTCTTGTTAGCACTTCTTCATCATTTGTTAAATTGTTGAATGAATCAATATTGTTTGTGTCCAAAAAATTAGAATTATTAACTAACATCTTTTGTGTATAAGTATGAAACTTTGTAGCTGTCGATTCCGTCTCAAACTCTACATAATCTTCCCTAGGAAGTCCATATTGTACATTCCACGCAGCTCTTCTCTCACAATTATTTAACTTAACTAAATTGGTTTTAGAAATTTTTACTTCGCGAACTCTATTTGTAATTTTCTCAGCATTAATAAGTGGAAATTGACCGCATCGTGATGACATATTACATACTGTGCATTGATCTCCTGGGTTTCTTTTTTGTCTGTTATTTAAATAGTTATTTAATATTTCAAAATGTTGTTCAATAATCTCATCAGGATTATCAATTAATTCTATATCCTGAAGTTCATTTTTTTCTAAAGCAGCTGTTATATAACTTTCATTTTCTTGTTTAAACTTTGTAATTATGGCCCGATCGATTAAAGCTGGATCGGGATCGTGTGCTGTTTTCAATTTAACAAACTCAGTGCTAATTCCATCATTATAGGTGTAGGTAAAATGCGAAGTAATAGCGTACTCCTCTTCATTAATTTCTTGAGTTGACTCTTTAGTTATATAACTAAAATCAAATTCAACATTTGTTTTTGGATAAAGCTCTCTAAATTTTGTAAAAAGATTTATAAGAATGTTTTTTTGTATTTCATCGTAGAACTGAAAATTATTTTTTTCTGCAATCGCAATTGAAGTTTCTTCAATTGCATCATTGTTCATCCAATCGATAATTGCTTGATTGAGGTCTTTCCATCGTTGTAATTTTGGTGCAGCTAGTTGGTTGTTTTTACCAAGTGAACTATGGCATTCTGAAATTTTTTTTATCTGACCAGTAGAAAAAGTATTATCTTTATGAGCCATGTATAAATTATAGCTACTAAGCTTACTGGCTTGATGATTTGAACCTGTGACTTCTTCCTTGTAAGGGATGAACGATTAAATACTAGAGGATATCAGAGGTTCTCAAAATTGTACGACCCCAATAGATTCAGTCTCTTAAAAGTTATCAGAGAGTATCAGAGACTACCTCTCGTTTAAAAGAATTTGTGTGTGTAATGTGTGTGCAACTAAAAACTTATGACACCCCAGTGTCAATGTGACCCCCCTATATATTAATTATGTAAGGTCTCAGAGAATTGCTGGTAAGTCTGTCTACTGTTTGCATATATTAATTTGTGTGTCACTGTATTTATAACGCGTAAGCCTTTAGAGAGTGTAAGGAAACTCTCACTCTGTTTCCATGCTCAAAATAAAAAAATAAACACAACAAATGTAATATGGGTAGTCATGTGAGAAATCATTGAACACTCTAGTCCTTTCTTCCAATATAAATATCCATACACCAATCCACCAATTGAATTAGCTATTAAGATGTAAGTCACCAAACCTAAAGATACAACCTCAAAAGTTGCGTAAACTACTGGTAAATGGGTTACGGCGAACAATAGGGAAGAAATTAATATAGCCACAAGAAAAACTGAATTTGATTCAGATTTGGTTATCTTAGACATTATCCAAACCAAAAATGTCATTAAACCAAAACGCATAATAATTTCTTCTGTTATTCCGCCATACATCAACCTAGTCACAAGACTTAACTCAGAATTTAGTTGCGAGTTAACTAATTCACTGTTAATCATTTTTTCACTAAATATAGAGACTAGTATTAGGATTATTCCCAATCCAATTCCACTTATAACTCCAACCTTTAGAAATTCTCTAATTAAAGGTTGATGTTTCTCTAAATCAAATTTTGATGAGAGTATTGGGGCTTTAAGCCCAACCTTTCCAAAGCATCTACTCCCAATCAATACTGCTAGGGATAAGAAAATTAAGGGGTTCACTAAAACAAGAAGTTGTATTTGCCTACTGCTGAATTGGGATGTGATTTCTTGTGGCAGCTCTATACTGTTTTGAAAATCACTCAAAAGAAGTGACATGACACCTAATAACCCAATGATAAATATTTTTAGTACAAAATAATTTTCTTTAATCATCCTACATACACCTATTCCCATTTTTAGATTGAGCCATTTGTCCTAATGCAGCACCCAATGCTATACCAACACCAATTGGCCAAGGAGCATCAATTATTTGAGAACCTAAAACACCTAATGCAGTTCCTAAACCAATACCTACTCCTAAATTCATTACACTCCTTTTTTTAATGGTTGAAGTATATATATTAAGTAGAAATAGGTAGGGGTAGGGTAAAAATCGCTAGCTTACTTTACTCATAGGGGTTAAGCCCTGCGCACAATTTTGCTAATAAAATCGTTTTCTGTGTAGGGGTAAGAAACGCTAGAAAAGTAATAAAGTGTCTAAACACGATACCATTTGGTATATCTTAACATACACACCATTTGTTAAGGTACTACATTGTAGTATATCAGAGAGTATCACTCGTTCTCAAAAGAGGTATCATACTGCCCCTCATCTACAGAACACTTTCCATACCAATCAAACAACGAGAACTTCTGTCATTTGAGATAACAATTTTTATACGCTTATTACTTTTCTTACCCCTCTGACAGAGAGAAGAATCTACTTTGTTAGTGTGAATTCGTATGTTTTTCTACAAAATGTGTGTGTATTGTGTGTGCAAACAGGTTTTTTTTACCTAGATTTCTGAAAAACCTTTGTGGGCGCTACAGGATTTGAACCTGTGACTTCTTCCTTGTAAGGGAAGCGCACATTAGTAACAAATTAAAAATTTTAAACTACCCAAAAGTCATAAAACATAACATGAAGGTAAAAGAGAAATTGTAGAATACAATTAT
>Ga0255768_10003820_pt1 | contig 14859 bp, 21 predicted proteins | sample 071ome_33_FD_179983 | JGI IMG/M metagenome (GOLD analysis project Ga0255768, IMG submission 179983) | Coastal salt marsh microbial communities from the Groves Creek Marsh, Skidaway Island, Georgia - 071412AT metaG (version 2) | ecosystem: Environmental > Aquatic > Marine > Intertidal zone >...
TCACCTTGTTGAGGTGTTCCTTGGTCAAACTGTATGTCTCTTATTGGTACAGGCATTATAATGTTGTATTTCTTAAACTTCTATCCGAAAAACTCTGTCTTGATATAAACTTGGACTTAAACTTATCAAATAACCCCCCTCTTTTTTTTCTTTTAAGTGGGTTTGGTTTTTTGAATTCAGGAATTGGTAATTCGTTCGGAACTTCTTTTTTAATTTCTTCATCTAAAGAAAGTTCTTCAGGAGATACTTCCTTTTTCTTAGTTACATTTATTTCAGTCTTTTTAGGATTGATTGTAACATCACTTGTTCTACTTTGAATAACCGTTCCAACCTTGTCAAAACTTTCATCAAACACTTCATCTACTTGTGTTTGAGTTTGTATTGCTCTTTTAGGTAAATATCTTTCAATACATTCTACTAATATTTTTTGTGCAATCTTAAATACATCTTTTTTGTTATAGGAAATTGAAGGTGTTATCTTTTTTGGTTTTCCAAAATTTACATCATTAATAGATGAAACTCTATTTGAAAATTCGTTCTTCATTGCTTCCGCAAACTTATTGTATATGGTAGTCATCAATCTATCGAATCCAGATACCCCAAATTCACTAATCATTTTGTTATACCATTTCTCTCCATAAGTTTTTTTAATAAACGAATCTATTTCAGATGGGTTTATTGTTTCTATAAATGTACTGATATATGGTAATACATCATCTCTAAACCCACTACCATTTACAAATATCTTAAATCTCTGTAATAAATCTGTTTTTTTAGAAGCATCATTTTGTATTGGTAATAACTTTACTTCAAGTCTTGATGGAGATATTTCTTTAATCCAAAGTTTTTCACTTTCGTTATCGTAACCAACTCTCTTATTTAATAAAGTTATTTGTGTTTTGAAAATACCATTATTATATCCTGCTTCTTTAATCAATCGTTCAACATCGATAAAATATTCTTTTGGAAATTCTAATGCTTGAAACAATGTTCCTTCAGGAATCAATATATAATCTCTGATATTTTCTGAAGATAGTTTTATGTATCTTACTGACTTACCTTCCGAACCCTGTGGTAACTGGTTGTCATTTATATCATATAATACAAATTCAATCATATCAGAATCAGAAAACCCAAAAAATGATTGTAGAGTTCCTTTCTCAAAAATTTCCCTATCCTTTGAGTTAATTCGATATCCTCGATTATCTATTATTTCCTTAAATGTTTTAATTGCCATTATCCACCTGTTTTATCTTCACCAACAAACGCTTGAGCAGTACCTCTACTTCCCCACTTGTCTTTTCTCTTAACTTCTTTTCTATAATATACCTTTAATTGTAATTTATCACCCGATGATGTATTGATTACAACAGTACCTTCTTTTACTTGCTTTCTCTTAGATGTTCTACCAATATTACTTACTTTATAGGTTACCGTTGTTACACCTGCACTTTGTTCGGTTCTTGCTGGTACTTTGAAAGATGTTGGAAATTCAATCCAATCAATACCTTCTGATATTGTAAAAGTTTGTTCTTCGGTTGAGAAGTTAAAGAATGCAACACCCTTTTCACCATTTTTCCACTCAAAGTCTCGAGAATTTTCAACATTAAAGTAAATACCCTTTCTACTTTCATCTTTAATATCGTTTGCCGATATTTTCCATCCACTATTTTCAGTTTGTTGAAAGAATCCATTTAATCCTTCTAATGCATTTTGTGCTGCGTTTTGTTTTTCTCTTTCTTCGGTTAACTCTTTTTGTACTCTAAATGATTCTTGTAATGCTTCAACTCTTGCTGTTAGAGATACTCGTTGTACTGCCTCATTGATTGAGTTTTGTACTGCGTTTTGTAAATCGATTGTAGTTGTTGATATTTGTCTGTTGGCGATTGTTGCTTGTTCATCTGCAATATTTGCTTTTAATTTTTCATTATCAACCTCAATTCTCAAACTTTCACTAACAATTTCTAATTCAGATACTTTAGCAGATAAATCATTGACTTGAGTATTTAATCGTTGAACTTCTAATGTTAAATCATTTACCGATTGTGTTACCACATTATAAACCGAACGAAGTACCGTATCTGGTCCTTCTGGTGGTCTATTTGGTATTAACTCGAATATAGTTGTATCAATAGATTTTTTTAATTCTGCAGTATCATAGTTTGGTCTTGTAAGTTTTCCACTAATAACACCATCACGAGTATCGGATTCCCTAAACAAACGTACACCAGCAGAGTTCTTTTCGGTAATAACCAAAGAACCACTTTTCAAAATATCACCTACAAAGGTTTCATTTTTTAGACCGGTGTTTTTCATACTAACTTACAATCTTAAAAGTATAGTCATCATCAAAATAGTGAGACACACCACTAACAACAACCTTAAACTCAATTTTATATACTCTATTTACTTCCCAATTACTAAGATTCAAATTAAAATAATTTCCATTAGAGTCACAACTTATTTTAGTGTAATCACTAAATGGAACAAGTACATCTTCACTATGATAATCTGATATTTGGTAATATGTTGTTTCTGGTAATGCGTTACTCAAGGTATATTGTGCTGTTGAACTAAATGTTTTAATTGGATATAATTCTCGACCCACCACTCTTATTCTTGGAGTTGTATTTACCTTGTATTCTTTTTTGAAATTTTTAATTCCAACCTTTAATTCTTCACTTGTTAATACTGAAAGAGAACCTGTTGAAAAGTTTGAATCATCCCAACCTACTCTAATTTTTGGTTGATGTATTGTATTTGTTTCTTTACTAAATAGTCTGATGATACCATAGTCATTTGTATCACCTTCTTTATCAAATGGTAATTTTAATATAATACCATCGTTTGGAATAACACCACCAACCCAATCATCCATTATGTCTTTTACATCCATATAGACATCGTTGGTCTTGTATTCAAAGTTTTGTGTTGAATAAACATTTGAATAAAAAGTACCACCCTTGCCTTCATACGAACCCGTTGAGTTTTCTTCAAATGTATTATTAGGTAACCACCTTAGAGTTGAATCACCTTCTCTATTATTCCATGTTACACCACTTGTAGTTATATCATCAAATCGAGTACCATTACCCATTTCCCAACTTTGTGAAATTGGATATGCTTCTAATGTAAACTCTAATGGTAGTTCTTCTGATTCGGTTTCTTTTAGAATAAGAGTTGCTTCAGACATTGTTACTTCTCCGTTAGCAATACTTTCCGATAAGGGAACTATATCGAATTTAAGGAGTGCTCTCGAAACATCCTTAACATTACCATAGTAAACTTTACTAACCTCTAATACCTCATCTAAACCACAATTTTGATTGGGTTGTTGTAAGTACACCGATGCATCTTTTGATGCTGTAAGGAAATAGTATGCCATTATCTTGCTCTCCCTTTAATATCCACGTCTGGAAATTTAACTTCAAAAACCGATGGGTCTAAAGATGGATATACAATCTTATCTTTAGTTGCTGCTTCTATATTATATGAGTTTGGTGAATATTGTCCACCACACTTATTTACAACTTTTAATTTTGGAACCGAACTAACTCCTTCTACATTTGCAATTACGAGTTCTAATTCCGAAATATTAATAGTATTATTAAAAGTCCAATCATCGATTTGAAAATAACTTTTTAGTTCCGAAATACAATCAGATAAGACTTCACTCTTATTATAATCTTTATAAGTTATAATTTCGAATTCAAGTCCAACATTGATAATAAAACCATCTAAAATATTAATCCCATCTGTTAGTATCTTATATTCGTTTAGATATGTTTTTAGATTTTCTTTTACTGCTCTATTAAGAGTTGTTAATCTTTTTGAATTATCATATCCAAGTAAATAAAGATTTACTGCGAATGGATTATTCTTTTCATTATTGTTAGAAGTCTTACCAACTAAGAATTGTCTAATTTCTTCTTGTATAGTTTCTCTATTTGGTTCTTCATCATCTGGTTTGTCTACAAATGATTGTACCAAATCAGTAAACTCATTTAATGCTTTTGGTGAAGCAAGAATTGATGATGGTGAATTATTATCTAAATTACCATCCGATGTTGCGAATGCCTTTGCGATTGAACCATACTTCACAGGCATTGATAATGTTCTAACCTGATAATCTTTAGCAGTAACTGCTCTATTTTGTGAACCAAAGTTTGCTAATGCGTTTTGTCTAATTTCTTCAATAGTTTCACCATCTCTACCACCACTTGCAGGAATTTCGTTATCAACTGCTATCGATGTTTTTGCACTATTATAAATAGACAACTGAATTGGTGTGAATAATTGTGTATCTTCTTCAAATTCGATTCCTGAAATATTTGTTAGTACTCCCTTTTTAACATTAGACCCCACACCACCACCAACTAAATACTTTACAGTAATTGTTGTGTTAGATGGAGATGTTCCATATGTTTTTGTTTTTAAGAAGTTAGTTGCGTCAAACGATTCTTCCAACTTAGAAATAGAATTAGGTAACCCCAAACCAACGTTCTTTAGAGTTGGTATTAGTGTTTCATCACTTGCTGATGGGTCACCTGAACCAAATTGTATAGTTGTTGTACTATCACCATTTACTTTTTTAACAAATCTCTTTGGTGTTTTTAATGTAGTTAACACATAAGGTACAGTTGATTTGAACTGATATAAGTCTGGGTCATTATTTTCAGTATTTGGGTAGTCAGTAAATACCATTTCTTGTCCAAGATAAGGAACTTCGTACCACTTGTTTCCATTTGAGTCTCTTACATCATAAATATCTATTACATTTGTATCTTGTATTTCAATAGTTCTAAATGGAGAATATGCTCCAAATGAAAATTCTGCTGTTTTAATTTCAGCGGATATTGCTTCTACCTTTTTCTTAACCAAATAAAATGTAACTTCGCCGGTTGAATTGTCAGTTGAATAGATAGTTATTTCTCTATCACTTGGGTCTGAAAAATCAACAACATCTTGGGTTATAAAATTGTTTTCATCCTCATCCCTAACTTGCATTCCCTCTTTTATTTTTAGTAAATAAGTTTCATCAAAAGTGTTATTAACACCAGTTCCAATTGAAGGAACCAATTGATAAACTGAAAGGGTTGTTACTGATGGGGATGTTACTTTTGGTTTGTATCCCAAATATTGTGAAAGTGAGATTACATTTTCAATATCTTCTGCATGAACCATCAATGATTCCTTTAAGGTATCATCAATATAATAAGAAAGTGAATCACCAATATAAGATGCCATTTCAATAAACATCATACCAGGTGATGACTCATTAAAGTCAGAATAAGTTTGTGGGAAATAAGTTTTAGCAAACTCAATTAGATTTCCTCTAAATTGAGCAAAATCTTTATTAAGGTATTTAATATCCTTACCCCTATTCTTAAAGTTTTTTGTTGATTTTGTAATTGCCATAATTATTACCCTTGTGCAGTGAATGTTACTTCATTCAAGTCTACCGAGTTTCCTACTCTAAATTTTATCGAAACATTTACTCTATTATTATCTCGTAGTTCATTTGTTTGTTCAATATCTATTTCATCTATATTAACAAATGGTAACCATTGAGAAATACTATCTTCTATTGTTGTCTGTATTCTACCTTCTAAGTCATCTACATTTTGTTCAAATAATAGTTCTTGAAGTCCACTTCCAAACTGAGGTTGCATAACTCGTTCCCCTCTTTTAGTAAGTAGAAGATTTTTAATATTTGATTTAACCTGTTCAAATGTTGTAAAGGTTTGCTCAAAAGCAGTTTTTCCAATCTGAATTGGTAATGATATACCAATAGCATAATTACTATATTCTTTGGTATCTTTAACTATCTTTGAACCTAACTCTATTGCCATAATTTATTACATTCCTGGTCTAAAAGGACCTTTCTTTTTGTTGATTGCTTTCATCAAACCACTATAATCTCTATTCAGTGCTTTATCTAATCCAGCGTTTCCAGTCTGAACACCCAAACCTTGCTTTGGTGACATATCTCCGTAACCCATTTGTTGTGCTATATTTGATGCACCTAATGTATGTGTATCATTTGAAGTGAAAGACATAGTTTTATAATCTTCACCAGTTGATTGTCTTTGTTGTGCGTTAAAAGGTTGTGTTTGTGCCAACACCTCGTTTAATGCGGGATTGTTACTAAACTTTTTTTGTACTTGAATGGGTTCTTCTGAAACCGGTTCATCCATAAAGGTTGGTTGTTTTGGTTTTGAAATAACTTCTTTAAGTTGTTTGTTTTCTTTCAACAACTTTGCCATTTCTTTCTTAACACCTTCCTTTACCAATTTAGGAAGAAGTACTTTGATTTCTTCCTTTACTATAATCTGTATTGCTTTTACTAATTTGTCAGTATCCATTGTTAAAATGTTTTCCTTTCTATATAAATATTTGTTTTAGGTTTTTTCGTTTTTAATCACAATGTACTTGTTGTGCGATTAATTGTTTTCTAAAGTCTTTAATATATTGGTCTACATTAAATGCTTCAGAAGTATCATCTGGTAGAGATACATTTATTACATTTAGTAATGAGGTATCTCCATCTAATAAATCACTTACCCCAGATTCGGTGGGTGTATTTGTTAACAAATCACTTACCTCGTATTCAGTAGGTGTATTTGTCTGTCGATTAAGTTCACCAACTATATTCACATCAGGAATTTCAACTACCGGTGGTTCCAAACCATCTGCAGATGGAAAGTTAATATTTGGTATTGTTATAATTGGTGGTATAAGATATCCTGTCCAAACTATAACACCGGGTGCAGGAACTGGTGTTGGTGCCGATGGGTATAGTGATGTTGTTTGTATAATTCCACTTACTGAAAATAAATGAACTACTGCTGCGAGAACAAACATATTTACCATTATAATTTGTTTTGACGTGGGTTTTATTGGTGGATATAATGGCCACACACCAGGATTTGTTACTATATTTGAATTAACTTGAATGTTTTGAATTGAACCAGGTGCTGGTATAAGTGGTATTGGAAATGGTCTCATTTGTGCACCTGCCCAATATGCTTTTACACCATTACCAAATTCGTTTACTAAAGAGAATGGTGTACCAGGTGGAGTTGTTAATCCCTTTGATAGTGCTGCTCTAAAAAGATTTTTCATTATTTCCACATTACCAGTTTGTATTGATTCTAAATTAATAAAATCCTTTCCTCTTTTTACACACGCATCATATTCTTCTGCCCAAATAGTTGCAACTTGATTTATATCCAAATTTGGGTTATTAACTGGGTTTGTCTTTCTTAATATATTTGTTTTGAATAAAGACCAAGACATTTTTAATTAAATTAAATTGGTTGGATTAGGAATGTTTGGTAAATCCACATTAGGTACTTGAGGTAACTCCGGTAAATCTGGAATATCAGGAACCGATGGTACTTCAGGTATTGGTGGTAAGTTTGGTAGAGTAGGTGGTTTTGGTAACCCCTTTTTCTTTTTAGGATTTTCAGGTGGTTGTTCCACTTCTTGTTTTTTTCTTTTAGGAAAACTTGGTAAAGGTATTTTGGGTAACTTAGGTAACTTAGGTTTTTCTATTTTAGGTAATTTAGGTACTTCAGGTAATTCTGTTGGTACTGAACCTACTACATCTCCAACCTTTCCAGTCACATCAGAAACATCACCAACCACATTTTTAGCAGAACCAAGTGTGTCTTTTATTCCACCACCTAAATTTTTTATGTCCTTTATACTTGCCATTATTTTAGTTGTATCGTTTTACTTAGTGCGTTATTTAATTCTGTAATTAATTTATTTAACCTTGGACTGTTAGTTGGACCAACCGCGGTTGCTCCGGAAGGAGTTTGAAATATTTGTTGACCTACAATTTCCATAAATTCTCTTAGTATATCTAAAAGAACATTTCCTTTTAAGGCGTAATCTAATCCATCGCCTGTTCCTAAATTTAACTTACCGTTACCAGTATCAATATTAAGTGTTGTGTTTTTTGTATCAATAAATATGTGATTATCAGTTGTAATATTAATTCCCTGCGTTGCATCTAATGAAAGTTTCCCATCAGTTATCATACCTATATTTTTCTTACCAACAATTATCATATCTTCTGTTTTTGCTGAAAGAATAATTCTATCTGAATTTAATAATATTTGATTTCCTTTTAATTCGGATGGGTAATCATAGAATGATTCATATTTGTTGGTGGTTGGTAATGTATAATTTAATTTTTTTTCGCCACTACCCATTACAATAATACTTCCATCTGTATTAATATCCTCTTCGGTTGAACTTGATACTGTCTTTTTTAATGATTCTGAATTTTCTCCATTTCTTATTATGATTGTTGGTGAAAATTTATTTTCAGAATTATTATATCCACTAAATCTAATTGATTGACCAAATCTACTTTCTAATAATGTATCACCCTCGTATAATTTTAATTTATGTATTATACTACCTTTTGGTAAAATTTCAAAATAGTCACCATAACCATCATATGAACTTTGAGAATTTGTTCCAGATGACCTTGGTATTCCTGTTTTTTGAACATTACTATAAGTCTTTGCATTTCCCGATGTTGTTTTATTATCCGATGGGAATTTTGTACTAATTAAATTTGGTTGAGCATTTACAAGTGGGGTTGCTTCATCAGAAAGTCTTGTATAATAATAATCACCATCATTCTCATAAATAAAAACCATCTCATTCCTCGTAGGAATTGTGTTAATATTTTTATTTACAGGAAACGCAAGTGGAAGTAGTTCATCGGGTGTTATTTTATCACTTAGTAGTCTAAACTGTATTGCTCCTATCGCATAAGTTCCTTGTATGTGTTTAGACCTAAGTACTTCATCGGTTTCTTCTAATATAACACGATAAACCACCCCTTGATTTGCTTTTGGTTTACTAACTATATTATTTGATAATCTATTAGTAACACTAACTCTACCCGATTCCAATCCCATAGTTATATTACTTTTCTAATTTTTGTTTTACTTCTTCAATCTCATTCTGCATATCATCCATTCTTTCTATATCATCCTGAACTTGTTCAATTTCGGAAAGTAATTGTTCTCTTTCGGCATCAGTAAGGAAACCACTATCACCTTCTGATTTTTGATTAGATGCAATAATTCTTTGTGCTATTGTTGCTAACTTAACCAATTGGTCATCGTTACGAACGGATGTATCTATTAAGTCTTTTATAATCGGACCCAATACACCCATATCACCTGCGTGTCTTACCATTTTTCTTAATTCGGCAATGACTTCAGAAATATGTTTTTTCTTATTGATTTGGTTGTTATAGATATCCTCAAACAACCCACTTAGGTTTTTTCCCGGAAATAATTCGAAATCTGCTGACATGATTAGTTTATCAATATTTGTTCAATATATAAATATCAATAAACAAAAAAGTGATTTATTTGTTCTTATAGAAGTACTCAAGGATATCTTTTTCTAACATATAATCCATTAGGAAGTTATCCCCATACATAATACTGGTAAATGTTCCGTTACCCTCTTCAGTAATTTCAATTACATAATCCACCTCATTATAGGTAACTTCATAACTTTCGGATTTTCTAATTCGTTTAATACTTCTATGTTCATCGGTTCTTTCAATAACCTCTTTATCACTCAAGTCGGGAACATTGATGAGTTTGGTTACACACTTAGCATAATTCGTTTTAAGAGTGTCTACGAAGAAGATATCATTCATACTACTCATTAGATACAATCGTTGTTTAGAATCCAAGCCACCTGCCTTAAAATTGCCTGTAAACTGAACGATGGGTAGTTTTAATAAAAAGTTTTGTGTATCTTCTCTTAGGGTCTTAAAATCTACGATAGAACTGATATGATGTGGTTCTGATACTTCCCTATCAAATGGTATGGATAATACATCATAGTAAGTTTCCACACTAACTTTATCTATGATTTGAGGACTCATCTTTATTCTTTTTCAGTTGCGTACTTTACACCCATAATCGTACCAACGATTGAGAATGCGTTAGTTAGGAGAATACCAAACATATTACTCCAAGTAGAACCTATGATTTGTGTATCAGTACCAGAAATTAATGCTAAACCATACATAGCAGTTGTGAGAACACCAACTCCTATAATCACGTAAAGTGCTACTTTAACAATTGTACTGATTAACTCAAATTGTGTTTTCTTTTGCATTAGTTCCAAATCTTCTAATGCTTTACCCATTCCTTTTTCGGCTTCTTGTCTTAATTGATTTGCTTCCTCTTCAGATTCTTTTGCAGATTCCAATGCCTGTTGAAGTTCTATCATCAATTCATCGGTTTCCTTTTGTTTATCAACCAACTCTTTGTTTTGTTGTTGAACTTGCTTAGTTACTTGTAATCGTTTTCTACGAGCAGTAGAATCCTTCTCCTTACACAACCGTAGGTATTCTTCAAACTCGGTATCCCCATCAGGTGCTTTTAAGAGTTTAAGAAAGTTTCCTTCAACATAAACTTTCCTTTTCTTAGCAACACCCAATAGGATATCCCTCGTATGTTTCGTAACCTCAATCATTATAAAACTTATTTATAAATTTTGAATGGAGCAGTTCGGTTTAGATATCCTTCATAATCTTTTCTGAATTCTTCTAAACGAGGTTCAATATCATCGGATTTAATAATCCAAAATTGTGCACCTGCTGATTTTGCTTTTTCAATTTCTTGATTATCATCTGAAGATGAGATAATACCAATTACACATCCGTTACCATATTCAAAATTGATTTTACGAATAAGTTCAATACCATCATATGAAGAACCGATAATATTCAAATCAACGAATACACATTCGGGTCTTTCATCTGCTGGGTTTTCTGGAAACCATTGTTTGAATTTTTCATCTGCTTCATCAGATGAATTTAGTGCCTCTAAAGATAGAGTGATATCTAAGATACTACAAGCATCTTCAAATACCAAGTGGAATAAGTCCTCATCATCCACTAACAAGATTGAGTTAATCATTGTGTTCATTTTAATTTAATTTTTAATTTTGTACCAGAGTCTAACTTCTCTGCAGTTATCTTAAAACCATGTTCTTTCAAAATTGCGATACAAATGTTTAATCCCAATCCTGAACCTCCTTCCTTTTGTCCTTCTTTTCTTGTATATGGTTTAGATAACTCAATGAACTCTTCATTAGTAATACCTCTACCATTATCTTCCACACAAATTGTAAAATCATTTTCCATATAAATTTTAACCACCTTTGTACTACTATCATTATACTTTAATCCATTTCTGATTAAGTTATCTATTGCAGTACAAAAGAGTGGTTCGTTTACTTGAGTGAATGGTAACCTATCTATTTTAACTTGTGAAACATAAGATGTAGAGGATAAGTAATTTCTCAATATTTCTGATAAGTTACATTCCTTCATATCTAATTGTGCATCTTCCTTAACTAAGTTTGTAAACTCCTTAACACCAGCATAAACTTTTTGTGTGTGTTTCAATCCTTCTGCTAACATCCTTAGTGGAGCATCAATTTTTAACTCTTTAATTTTTTCTTCAGATAATCTTCTTTGTAATGATGATAATCCTCTTGGCATATATGTGTTGATACCACTATGCATATCGTGTCGGAGAATCTTCGCAGCGTGTTCTAAGTAAGAGTTTTTCTGATTTACCAACACTTCGGATTCGTGTTGAAGTGTAATATCAGTTGCTATCTTTAGAACTTTGTTGTAACTACCATCTGAACTTTGGATGGGAGTGTAGTTACCAAATAACCAACGAGATGTACCATCCTTTGCAATTCTTTCAAATTCACCAGTAATACTTTCACCTCTCTTTAACCTTTCCCAAAATTCGTGATACTCTAAACTATCACCATATTCTTTTGGGACCATTCTTTTATGTTGTTTGTACTTTAGTTCTTTTTCAGTACACATCATTGTGTTACAAAACTTTTTGTTTGCTGATAAGATGTACCCATCCATATCCAACATAACCACCAAATTAGATTTATCAATAGCATTTAATTGTAAATCAATATTTGCTTCTTTTAATTTTGTAGTACGAATGAAATCATATACCACATAGAAGAATGGTGGCATGAATGCAATAACACAACCATATCCAAATTCGGCAAGAAAGTAAGAGGGTTCACACCATCTAAATACAATACAAGTTTGTACTGCAAAGAAAGTGAACATAATAGCACCTGCCATGCCTAAACATATTTTCGCAAACCGATTCATAAGTAACTCTTAAAGTTCTGATTTCTTTAATCCTAACTTTTCAAATAAAAACTTAGATGGACAGAATTTAGTCCATACACCGATTTGCAACATTGTTACTACAAATAATACTATCCACCAATTTTGTAGAAGTGTGGCGGATAAAAGTACGAGAGACATGAGTAGGTAAACTGCTCGTACCGAAGTCCATTTTTTCATTACATTAATTCTAATAGTCCAAAAAATGCAACCTTAATTCTAATCCAAATTCGTTTATGAAGTGGTAACGATTTGAATTCTTTGGTCTTGAAAATATCTTCCAATTCCATTTGTATTTCTTTAAGTGAAGTATTATAACCTATTTAGAATAAATATAGGATTAGTAAGAAAAGAATTCATCTTCATCATCTTCTCTTAATTCACCATAATCCAAGTAATCATTTAGCATTTTTTTCTGATGCTCTTTCATTACATTAACTACCTTTGTGATATAGTGAGTCTTACAATCAGTCATTTCTCTGATTAGAAGATATAAGTGTTTTTTATTAAAGTTTTCTATGAATTGACTTCTTCTGAATAATTCTAAAATAGCATCTGCTATTTGAATATCTCTTTTCTTCGTGAACACTTTAGTTAGATTCTTATCCCAATATTGTAACATCAAATCTTTGAACTCGGAAAACTCATCACCCTGTTGTTCTTTGTAAAAATCATTTTCAGGATTCCATGTTTCAGGCATCTGAGATAGTAGGTCTGTCTTTTTATATCTTTTGTAGTTTCCGTTATTAATTAATATAAGATAGTTTTTTGCTACAATAGAAAAGTAAGAAAATGCTCTACCCTTATCAGGTTTATACATATGAATTTTTTGTATCATCATAGATACAACTTCTGCCTGAACATCTTCTTTTGATACATCAAAATAAGAAAACTGAAAGGTGTTTAGTATGTTTTCTGCTAATTTTTCAAAAGGGTATTTAATCCCTTCTTCATAAATCTTAGACCTTTTGTGTGGGTCTTTACATTTATTATACTCAATTATTGCTTCTTGAGCAGGTGTACCAAAGTATATTTTGGATTTTTTTCTTCTTGGTCTTGGCATTATTATAAGTTATTTTTGTACTTTTCAACTAAATCTTTCAACTCACCAAAAACTACACCAACTTCATCATCAGATTCAAAAGAACCTCTGATGTCTATTTCTTTCATTTCATTTAACATTTTTTCTAAAGTATTGGATACTTCCAATTCCATATCGTTAAAATAAAATTCTCTTTCTTCTAATTCTTTTACAAGTTTTGTCCCCCTCCAAATAAAAAATATATTTGAAATTGTTAATAAACAAACTATGATATATAAAATTGTAATTTCCATTTAGTTAAAATATTTTACTAATATACGAAAAAAAAATTATAATTCCAAATTATGCTTCACCTTTTTCTCCCCAATAGGGAAAGTTTAGAATTTGTACTTCTTTTTCTTGTTCTTTTAATTTATTTCCCAACTCTTTAATTTTTTCAATAATCCTACTGTCTAAAGTTTTTTGATTTACTAATTCATTTTCTATCAATTCTTCTACCAAGGATTCTATAATAATTTCTAAGGTTGATATTTTTTGCTCTAATATGTATAATTTATTCATTCATTAGGGTGTAAGTGAACCAGTCAACTGATTAACTGCTTTCATAAATTCTTTGAAATCTCTGTCTGATTCGGTTTCATAATCTAATTCACCAAATGTTTTTTTAACAGAGTTGTGATGATAACCCATTGCGTGTGCCATTCGAACACACATAATCTTATACTCATAAATATTCATATCATCAGGAACATCGAATGAAATGTTCTTTGCTTCCCTATTTAGGGAATCCTCTGATTCGTAACTAAAAATTCCCATAATTATACTAATTTATATCCTTTATCTAAAAGCGGTTGTGCTTTTTTATATTTAACAAACTCCATTTCTCCTTCTGGTGATTGTAACATCACTCTTTCATTTCTACCTGGTTTTTTCTCAACCTTTCTTTCTTGTGTATATCTTCGTAAGGGTGAGTTTACATCAATACCATCAATAGAATCAATTAGTCTTTGAGCAAGAACACATTCGAATAATCCTAAATCATTCATAAATTCATGTTCGTTTTTCCAAGTGTCTTTGTCAGATGAAAACTCAACCACACCAAGATTATCTGTATCTACTTTGAACCACTTGTGTCTTACTGTTTTTCTTGTCTTTTGTTTAGTAGAATCTTTTTCAAAATAAACAACCATTTCATCCGACTTTTCCGTAACCGTTGGGTTTACTAAAGTAAGTTCTTCATATTCTCCACCAAACCTAAGAGTGATGATTCTTTTATCCATACCAACATCAAGTGATGTAAAACAAATACCTTCTAATTTAGATATTGATTCGTTATATTGGTTTAATTCTTCTACACTAACTTGAGTTTTATTAACTCTTTTTATTTTCATAATATTTTTCTATTTCGTTTGTTAAGTAATCTACCGAATCCGAACTTCCGATAAATGCTCCATGTTTTGCGTAAAATCTAATCCATTTATCTCTATCGGATTCTATTCTTTCTTTTAGTTCATACAATTCGGGTAAAGAAACTTTTATATATGTCATAATAAATCTTCGGGTGTTTGTCTATAAACTCTGTAACTAT
>Ga0255768_10003824_pt1 | contig 14851 bp, 11 predicted proteins | sample 071ome_33_FD_179983 | JGI IMG/M metagenome (GOLD analysis project Ga0255768, IMG submission 179983) | Coastal salt marsh microbial communities from the Groves Creek Marsh, Skidaway Island, Georgia - 071412AT metaG (version 2) | ecosystem: Environmental > Aquatic > Marine > Intertidal zone >...
GTATGGATGTTTTTGTTTCTGATGCCGCTCCAATTGCTGATACCACCAAGCAACTTTTTAACGACCATCAAATCGACTGGGAAGAAGCGTGTCACAGCGTCGAAAAAATGCAAAATGCCAATTGGGTCGTAAAGAGTCCAGGGATACCCGAAAGTGCGCAAATTCTAAAAACATTTAGAGATCAAGATTGTCCGATTCTCTCCGAGATCGAATTTGCTTCAAAATTTACAGATGCCTTACTCATTGGTATCACTGGCAGCAACGGCAAAACAACCACAGCCATGCTCACCTACCATTTGTTGAAAAATGCGGGCCTCAATGTAGGATTAGCCGGCAACGTAGGACACAGTTTTGCACAACAAGTGGCCCAAGAGCAATACGATATTTATGTCCTGGAGTTAAGCAGCTTTCAATTGGATGACATCCACGGTTTTCAGCCACACATTGCTGTGATAACTAATATTACTCCCGATCATTTAGATCGGTATAACTATGATTTCAATGCTTACATACAGGCCAAATTGAACATCACTAAAAACCAAACCACCAAAAATGTACTCCTTTTTAATGCAGACGACCCCGTACTAAAAGGGGCTGTTTTAGAACAAAAGCCCCAAGTAAAAACCCATCCATTTGGCTTTGAAAACATGGAACAATCTAACTACACGACGCATCATGATGATGCCATTCATATTGTTAATGAAAATGATCACAAAATGATTGCAACTCAATCCTTCACACTGTACGGCAGGCACAACTTGCTCAATGCAATGGCAGCGGCCACTGTAGCTGATTTATTTAAAGTAAGCAAAGAAAGTATTCGAGAAAGCCTTACGACTTTCAAAGGAGCACCCCATCGTTTGGAGCCCGTACTGACCATACAGAATGTCAACTATATCAATGACTCCAAAGCCACCAATGTTAATGCCACCTATTATGCCTTAGAGTGTATGGATGCTCCCACTGTGTGGATTGTTGGCGGTGTTGACAAGGGCAATAACTACAACGATTTGTTGCCTTTGGTACACGAAAAAGTAAAAGCCATCATTTGTTTGGGGGTGGATAACAAAAAACTAATGGAAACCTTTCAGCCTATTGTTGAGGTTATGGTCGAAACCACATCAATTCGTGAAGCCGTCAAAATCGCACGTAAAATCGCGACACGGAAGGATAATGTTTTGCTTTCGCCCGCCTGTGCCAGTTTTGATTTGTTTAAAAATTATGAAGACCGCGGCAATCAGTTTAAAGAAGCGGTAAGAAACTTATAATAAAGATGAAATCAAGTTTTTCAATATTTCATGGGGATCGCGTGCTGTGGGGCATCATAGCGCTCTTGGCCGTATTTTCTTTTTTGCCTGTGTATAGCTCAAGTACAAACTTGGCGTATGTGGTCGGAAAAGGCACTCCTATGGGATACTTGATCAAACATTTCTTTATCATCTTGTTTGGCTTTGGATTGATGCTTGCAATACATCGGGTGCCATTTCAATATTTTAAAGGGATTTCGATTTTGATGCTTCCAGTATCCATCGTTTTGCTGCTCTATACCGCTACACAAGGAACCGTAATTGATGGAGCCAATGCCAGCCGATGGATTCGCATCCCGTTAATTGGTTTGAGTTTTCAAACTTCAACTTTAGCTTCTTTAACCCTTTTGACCTATTTGGCCAATTATTTGTCTAAGGGCAAAATACAATCTGCCACTTTCAAAAGTACGGTGTTGTATCTGTGGCTTCCAGTACTTGTGGTGGTTTTGCTGATCTTTCCTTCTAACTTTTCGACGGCAGCCCTTTTGTTTTTTATGGCCTCTGTTTTGATTTTTATCAGCGGTTATCCGCTTAAATATTTGTTTGTAATACTAGCGAGTGGGATAGGCATGGCCATGTTGTTTATTCTTTTGGCCAAGGCCTTTCCCAATGCGGTACCAAACCGAATAGATACATGGATTAATCGAATAGAAAATTTTAATCAAGCCGATGACGCAACGGGCAATTATCAAATAGAACGGGCAAAAATTGCCATTGCTACGGGTGGCATTTTTGGAGTCGGCGCGGGAAAAAGCGTCATGAAAAACTTTTTGCCACAAAGTTCTTCAGATTTTATCTATGCAATTATTGTAGAAGAATGGGGGGCTCTTGGTGGAGGTCTATTGATTTTACTTTACCTGATCATGTTGTTTCGCATAGTGGTCATAGCGCATAAGTCTTCTTCCCCTTTTGGCAAATTATTGGTTATGGGAATCGGAATCCCAATTGTATTGCAAGCCTTTGTAAATATCGGTGTGGCTTTACAGGTTTTTCCGGTTACTGGACAAACCTTGCCCCTTATTAGTAGTGGAGGAACTTCTGCCTGGATGACCTGCATTGCATTGGGCATGATACTCAGTGTAAGCCGTGCCATGGGTACAATACAATCCCAAAAAATCGAAGTTGATGAAAATAACCCTTTATCTGTATTGAGTGAAACCGTCTAAAATAATCATATCAGGAGGAGGAACCGGGGGGCATATCTACCCCGCACTTGCGATTGCAGAGACGCTAAAGTCTCGGAGCAAAGACTGTGATATATTATTTGTTGGCGCACTTGGACGTATGGAAATGGAGAAAGTTCCAGAAAATGGCTTTCCGATCAAAGGCTTATGGATTGATGGGTTTCAACGATCTCTGTCGGTACGCAACCTTCTTTTTCCCTTAAAACTCTTCGTTAGCTTACTACAAGCCACTTGGATCGTACTTACTTTTAGACCGCAGATCGTGATCGGTACCGGAGGATTTGCCAGTGGCCCCTTGTTGTTTGTTGCTGCTTTGATGGGCATTCCAGGAATTATTCAAGAACAAAACTCATACCCAGGAATTACCAATAAAATATTGGGTAAAAAGGTCCAAAAAATTGCGGTAGCCTATGATGGAATGGAGCGTTTTTTCCCAAGTGAAAAACTTGTTTTTACAGGCAACCCCATTCGGAATAAAATAAACAATCAACACATAAATCCCGAAGAAGCCAAAGCCGCCTTTGGACGTGATCCTAAGAAAAAAACATTGGTAGTACTCGGAGGCAGCCTTGGCGCCCAAAAAATCAATCAAATGATTGCCTCACAAATGGCGTATTTCGAAGCCCAACAAATCGAACTCATTTGGCAATGTGGCAAACTCTATTATACGACCTATCAATCGATGGCCAATGCACATTGTAGCATAATGCCCTTTGTAGAACATATGGATCAGTTGTATGCAGCTGCAGATTTGATTATCTCACGTTCAGGAGCAGGCACGCTCTCCGAGTTGTGTCTGGTTGGCAAACCCTGTATTCTTATCCCTTCTCCAAATGTTGCAGAAAACCATCAGATGCACAATGCACAAGCACTCGCTCAACATGGCGCTGCTTTTGTGATTGCCGAAAAGGATCTTGATAAGCAATTTATACCCGTCTTCGAACATCTATGGAACGACGAAAAAATGGGTCATGAGATGGCGGTGCAATTAAAAAAATTAGCACGCCCAGAGGCGACTAACGCTATCGTAGATGAAATCCAAAAACTAATTGCAGCATGAGTACGTCAACCTACTATTTCTTGGGTATTGGAGGTGTCGGAATGTCTGCCTTGGCACGGCATTTTTGGAAGGCGCAACATCGGGTGTTTGGCTATGACAAAACACCAACCCCACTTACGCAAGAATTGGAAGCCATGGGAATTTCGATTACCTATGATCAAGAAGTAGCGGCCATACCACAAGCATGTCAAGCACCAGATACCAAAATTGTATATACCGCTGCACTGCCCAAAAATCACCCACAACTTGTTTATTTTCAAGAGCGAAAATTTTCCATTGAAAAACGGGCAGCGGTGTTGGGAGCGCTATCCAAACTCACACCATGTATTGCTGTTGCAGGTACGCATGGAAAAACCACAACAACCGCTTTACTAAGTCATTTGTTGTACCACACAAAACAGTCTTTTACTGCCTTTGTTGGTGGAATCATGAATCAATTCAATTCTAATTATATCCACACAGGCTCCGATTTTCTCTTGGTTGAGGCCGATGAGTACGACCGCTCTTTTTTACAACTTAGTCCAGACTATATCGGAATTACATCGATGGATGCTGATCATCTGGACATCTACGAAACGGCCGATCAACTTGAGGAAACCTACAAAATGTTTAGTACCCGATGTTCGCATTTGGTTCATGCCGAGGGGCTCCCCCTAGAGGGTATATCTTATGGGTTTGGACCAAATGCACACTACCGTGCTTCGGATTTGAAACCTATCGAAACAGGCTATGCCTTTACCTTTGTTACTCCGCAGGCTAGTTTTCCCAATGTTGTCCTCAATATGCTTGGAAAACACAATTTGATGAACGCTCTTGCGGCACTAACATTGGGGCATCAAATAGGCTTACAACTCGATGAAATGACGACCGCTCTTCCATCTTTTAAAGGAATACAACGACGGATGAATCGATATGATTGGAAGGATAAAGTATTAATCGATGACTATGCCCATCATCCTAAAGAAATCGAGGCAGTATATCAGAGCTTGAGAAATCATTATTCGACACACAAAATAGCGGTCGTGTTCCAACCGCATTTATTTTCAAGAACCCAAGACTTTTGGGAAGCATTTTGTACGATACTTTCAAAATTTGATGCCGTGGCTTTGATGGATATTTATCCAGCCCGCGAACTTCCTATTGAGGGGATCACTGCAGCACGATTATTGGACGCAATTTCGCATCCGCAAAAAACCATGGTACAACCCGATGAACTCAATACCTATGTCTCCCATTCACCTTGTGAAATCGTTGCCTTGTTGGGTGCTGGAGATATTGGCCTTGCAATTCAAAATTTAATCTGCGTCTCATGAAAAAAAGAAATCAGGTCTTGTTTTGTAGTTTGATGATACTTCTTCTGATCGGTCTATCAGCTTTTAGTAGATGGCAAAATAATCAACGAGAGTACACCGAATTCAACATAATTTTTGAAGACCAAACCCCCAAGTTTTTGGATGCCGATTTCGTTGAAAACTTGTTAAAACAAAAATTGGGACCCTTTCCTACAACAGCAAAAGATAGTTTAGATTTGAATAGAGTGGAGGACGTGTTGAATGCCGAAAAAGCAGTAGAAAAATCAACGGTTTATGCTACTCCAGAAGGAACTCTAACCATTTTTATTGAAGAACGCAAACCCTACATACGTGTCCAAGGATCTCAAACATATTATCTCGATGCTACGGCTCACGCTTTTGCTCTTTCAAAAACATATTCGGCGGATGTCCCTTTATATTTCGGTGATTTGCAACCCAATACTGCAACGGCTATTGTTGCCTTTGTTCAAAAGTTACAAGCCGATCCTTTTTGGAGTCGTGAGTTGGTTGCTGTTCAACAAAAAAATCAAGGCTATGTCCTTCAACTGCGTTCTTTCTCCTTTGATGTTTATTTTGGCACCCCAACACAAATGCTAGAGAAGACCAAAAAAATAAAGGCCTTTTGCGCCTATTATAAATTAAATAATCCGCAACCTGCGGTCCGCTCGATCGATCTGACCGTTGCGCATCAAGTGGTTGCAACAGATTTATAACGTTATGGAACAAGAAAAAATATCCGTAGGACTTGATATTGGAACCACCAAAATTGTAGCGATGGTTGGCAAAAAAAACGAATTTGGCAAGGTCGAAATCCTGGGCATCGGAAAATCCAAAAGTTTAGGCGTACATCGTGGAGTGGTCAATAACATCACACAGACCATCCAATCGATTCAACAAGCGGTTGACGAAGCCAAAATCAATTCTGGGATGCCCGTCGAGCGGGTAGTAGTAGGTATTGCCGGACAGCACATCAGAAGTTTGCAACACAGCGATTATATAACGCGTCAACACCCCGAAGAAGTAATCGACGAAAAAGACATCGAGGCACTGATCCAACAGGTCTATAAGCTAGTCATGCTGCCTGGAGAAGAAATCATACACGTGCTTCCACAAGAATACAAAGTAGATGGTCAAGCCGAAATCAAAGAACCTATAGGCATGTATGGGGGACGCTTAGAAGCCAACTTTCATGTTGTCGTTGGACAAGTATCATCGATCCGCAACATTGGTCGATGTATAAAAAGTGCAGACCTCGAATTGAGCAATATTACCCTAGAGCCCTTGGCCTCATCAGATGCGGTACTTAGTCGTGAAGAAAAAGAAGCAGGGGTTGCGCTGATCGATATTGGAGGGGGTACCACAGATTTAGCTATTTTTAAAGACGGAATCATTCGGCATACCTCAGTCATCCCTTTTGGAGGCAACGTCATTACGGAAGACATCAAAGAAGGATGTTCTATAATCGAAAAGCAAGCCGAACTGCTCAAAGTAAAATTTGGATCTGCTTGGCCGGGAGAAAATCGCGAAACCGAAATCGTAGCAATACCCGGTTTACAAGGTAGAGATCCCAAAGAAATTTCTTTAAAAACCCTCTCAAAAATCATCAACGCGCGCGTGGTCGAAATCATCGAACAGGTTTTTTTAGAAATAAAAAATTATGGGCACAATGAGCAAAAGAAAAAATTGATTGCAGGCATTGTTTTGACAGGTGGCGGTAGCCAGCTCAAGCATCTCAAACAATTGGTGGAGTACATCACGGGTATGGATACACGCATCGGTTATCCCAGCGAGCATCTGGCCGGAGAAACCCCAACAACACAAACCAGCCCCATGTTTGCCACCGCTGTAGGATTGCTGATGAATGCTTTGGATACAGATGCTAAAAATCCGCCTCCTGCAACAGTAAAAGCTTCTGAAGAAGAAGAAACCCCAACCGAAAACACCACCGACTCAGCAACGAAAGACGACGCGATAGCGCTCAATAGAAAATCCATCTTGGAACGATGGGTAGATAAGTTTAAAGAATTTTTAGATAACGCATAATTTTTGAAATGGAAGATATTTCGAACACCAATTTCAGTTTTGATTTACCAAAAAATAGAAGCAACGTCATCAAAGTAATCGGTGTGGGCGGTGGCGGTAGTAACGCCATCAACTACATGTTCCAGCAAGGGATTAATGGTGTTGATTTTGTGATTTGCAATACCGATGCACAAGCACTGCAAGAAAGTCCAGTACCGATAAAAATTCAGCTGGGCGCCACCCTTACCGAAGGACTTGGTGCGGGTGCCAATCCAGAAGTAGGAGCTAAAGCCGCAGAAGAAAGTTTGGAAACCCTTAAGGCCCTGCTCGAAACCCAAACCAAAATGATTTTTATCACCGCAGGAATGGGAGGGGGCACCGGAACTGGAGCCGCTCCTATTTTGGCGCGGATGGCCAAGCAAATGGACATTCTTACTGTTGGTATAGTAACCATGCCGTTTCAATTTGAAGGAAAACTTCGTCTAGATCAAGCCCAAAAAGGACTGGACAACCTCAGACAAGAAGTCGATTCGCTGATCGTTATCAACAACAACAAGCTTCGAGAAGTCTATGGAAATCTAGGTTTCAAATCCGGTTTTGCCAAAGCAGACGAAGTATTGGCAACTGCGGCCCGGGGGATCGCTGAGGTAATTACACATCACTATACACAAAACATTGACCTAAAAGATGCCAAAACTGTTCTTACAAACAGTGGTACAGCCATTATGGGATCCTCTCTAGCTTCGGGAGCCAATCGTGCTCAGGAGGCTATTGTCAATGCGTTGGATTCCCCATTGTTGAACGACAATAAAATCAAAGGCTGCAAAAATGTACTGCTACTCATCGTTTCGGGTACGGAAGAAATTACCATAGACGAAATTGGAGAAATCAACGACTTTATTCAGGACGAAGCGGGCCACAATGCCAACATCATCATGGGTGTTGGCGAAGATGAAAATTTAGGGACTGCCATTTCGGTGACCGTAATTGCCACAGGATTTAATGCCGATCAACAACACGAAATTGTCAATAGCGAGGCCAAAAAGATCATCCATAACCTTGAAGAAGATCAGGTCATGCAACACAATTTGGGAGCCGATCAACCAAAGACTCTAAAACCGGCTTCTAACATAGAATCCCAAGATCCTTTAGACGCACCATTGACTATAAAAGAAGAAACGGTTCATGCACACCATCTCATTTTTGACGAGGACGAAGCGGACGAGGAAACGGTACATCAACAGCCCGAATCTACTGCCCCAATACCCACCCAAGAAGAAAACACTCCGAGGGAGTTATTTCAATTGGACGTCGAGGATATTGATGTAGAAGACCCGATCCTTGTCAATAGCGATGACGCTGAACCCGCCGAAGCAATCGCGTTTTCTCAAGAAGAAATACCAACGGACGAAGTACCTTCATATACGGAAGACGAATTGCATAATCTCGATGTTATTTATGAAATTATAGCGGCTCCATCAATTGAAGAACAAGGTGCAGAGACTGATGACGAAGCAACCACCAGTCCTACTGCGTCAACGATGGTTATCGAAGAAGAAATGCGTCAAGAAATTGAAGATGAATCTTTTTCGTTGGAGTTTGACCCCGTAGTTTCAGAAGAAATTTCAGACTTTGTTATCAATGATTTAGACGAAAACATCATGGAGATGGAGGTTGTTGATGAAGAGGAAATTGTTTCTGAGAAAGAAGCACAAATTACATTTGACTTTGACCTTCCTATTTTATCTGTTGATGCACCACAAGAAGAGCAAAAACCTGATTTTATCGCTGAAGAGCAAGACCTGCAAACACCGATAAAACACAATTTAGAAACTGTTTTTCAGGAAACCGAGGAGGTATCGTTTGCACCACGTACAAAACAGTCCGAAGCACCCCTTGCGTTAGAAGATAAAAAAGCTCAGGAAAAGGTTGCTGAAACGGATTCCGATAATCCGTTTGAACGTAGCATTCAACAATCTGTTCGCATTGAAAATGAAAAGCGCAAAGCGCAGCTCAAGAAATTTAATTATGTATTTAAGTCCAATCTTCACAAAATCGAAGAGCTGGAGCGACAACCTGCCTATAAACGTCAAGGGATTGATTTGGAAGAATCTTCGGGGCACGCAGATGCTTCAAGAATGTCTGTAGATCGAGACAGCAATGACGAGATCCAATTGCGATCAAACAATTCTTATTTACACGATAATGTAGACTAATTATGGCTTTAGAAAATGAAATAACAAGCGCATTGAAAGATGCAATGCGTGCCAAAGACACGCTCAAATTGGAGGCTTTGCGTGCCATCAAATCGGCACTGCTTCTTGCCAAAACACAAACGGGAGGCACGCCTGAACTTTCTGAAGATGACGAAATCAAATTGTTGCAAAAGCTGGTCAAGCAACGTAAAGAAAGTGCTACTATTTTTAGAGATCAAAATCGCATCGATCTTGCTGAACCCGAAGAAGCCCAAGCTCAGATTATAGCAGCTTTTTTACCCGAACAACTTTCGGAAGAACAAATCACCGCGATCATAGACGATATTATTGCCACAACAGGTGCATCAAGCATGAAGGACATGGGACAAGTCATGGGCATGGCTAATCAAAAAATGGCGGGTAAAGCTGACGGCAAAACCATTGCAACGGTTGTCAAACAACGTCTATCCTAGTAGGGACTTACCAATATTTTTCGATTAAGTCTTTGGTTAGGGTTGCTCCTTGATTTCTAGGGATTTTAGTGCCAAAAAATTCAACACCAGCAAATTCTAGCTGCGGTGCTTTTTTCAAAATAGCAAGCATTTTTTTGTAGTCAATACGCGACTCTTCTCCTGACGGTGTAAATTCTTCAGATTTTGCACTGACAGCACGTATATACGGTGCCAATATCTCAATGCCTTTGTAGGGGTTGGGGTAGTTGACCTCAGGATTATTTTTGATTCGCCAGTTGCTAAAATCTCCCAAAACGCCAACATTAGAAAGATTGACTTTCTCCATGAGTTGTGCTAACCACTCGGGGTCGGACGTATATCCGTTGTGGTTTTCAATCAGAAGGTCGATGCCTTTTGACTTTGCATAAATTCCTAATTCATAAACACCTTCGGCAGTATATTTTAGTTTTTCATCATACGAAATGGTAATAAAATCTGCACAAACATTTCGCATGGCCTTACAATTAAGTGCAGCGGCTACATCGATCCAATACTGATATTTGTTAAGGGCTTTTTTTCTTTCACTCTTATCAGCATCACCCAAATCACCAGCACCACCTGTGAGTAAAACAGCACTTTTGACGCTCGCTGCTTTGCAGCGGCTGTTCATCAGTTCGAGATGTTCGTCTTTTAGCGGTTTGGGTAAATGAAACATCTCGTGGTCGATATAATCAAATCCAAGATTTTTAGCGGCTTTTGGAAAATCAAAAACGCTCATTCCGTTTGGATCGTCGCCCCCATAACCTGCTCGTATCAAAGACCAGGGTGTGAGGGAGATTTTTAGACCCGAAGGTGCTTTAGTGCTTGTCATAAAAGAAGGACATCCTAAACCCAAGGCGCCTAGGGATACCGATTGGACAAAGGTTCTTCTTTTCATAGGGTTAAAATATAATTAGACTATTGTTAAGATAATAAAACTTTTACTACTTGATAAAATAAATCATTGCGGACCTTTTTTTAGAATTTTAAAAGGGTTTTGATCCAATTATTATGTTTAAATTTGACACGATTTTAGGTGTTCAATTACCTTGCAAAACAATCAACTGGCCCAGTAGTTCAACTGGATAGAATATCAGATTTCGGCTCTGAGGGTTGGGGGTTCGAATCCTCCCTGGGTCACTAATTTAAATCGTTTTTGCAGCTCGCAAGGTTTTAAGATTCTATTTTACCCTATATTATCCAGAAAAAATTCAGAGTTTATATTTTTACAGTGCTATAGTTTATTTTGAAGTTTACCTTTTTCCCTTTTTTGTTTTTTATTTTTTTGTTTCAACAACGGTTGTTCGCACAAGATTCTAAAATCGAAACACAACTTATCCTTACAGAGGACATCACTTCTAATTTTAAAGGCGGTATAAAAAAAGCCACCGGGCATTTGGGAAATATAGACTTTATTCTCACGGCAGACCTATGGAAAAATGGGCAATGGTTTGTGTATGGACTTTATAATTATGGCAATGCATCATCTGCTTGGGTCGGTGATCTTCAAGTGACCAACAATATCGAAGCGCTTTCTAGACCTCGGTTGTACCAGTTTTGGTATCAGCATCAATTTGATCAATTTACGGTTACTTTAGGACAGCATGATTTAAATTCTGTGTTTGCGGTAACCGATTATGGAAGTACTTTTATTAATAGTTCTTTTGGAATCCAGCCCGATCTGTCTGTAAACGCACCATTTTCGATATTTCCGGTTGCTGCTCCAGGCGCTATATTGGCGTGGCGGCTCAATGATTTTATACAGGTTTCAGCAGCAATATATGACGGTGACCCTGGTGCTGAAGAGGACAATCCAAACTCACTTCAGTTTCATTTGGGTCGCAACGATGGAAGTCTAATGATCGCCGAGTTACAGTATCAAAACCCACAAGCAACTGCAAAGTACAAACTGGGGTATTGGAAAAGTAGCACCGCCTATTCACGGTCTGAGGTGCATGGTTTTTATGGGATTATCGATCAACAACTGTATCAGCATCCAGCAATAAAGTCCCGTGGTCTTGGTGCTTTTATGCAATGGGGTATTGCTTCCAGTTCCGCTCCTGTGTTTCGGGGTTTTTATAGCTTGGGCCTCGTTGCAACGGGTCTATTTGGTGCTACCAATGAAGATGCTATGGGCCTTGCTTTTGGCAGTGCAAGCGTAAGTAGTTTATTTCAGCGTGAAGTTCCCAATAGTTCTTCTGAACATGTGCTTGAGTTTCATTATACCTATATAATAAATGAGCGTTGGAGCGTACAACCAAATCTTCAATGGGTTATAAATCCAGGCGCAACGAACGCCTTAGATGATGCTTTGATAGGAGTACTTCGTATCACCGCAACTATTTTTTAAGATGCTGATTTTTTGAATAACCTTCTTGCAGTTAGAAAAGGCGATTATTTTTAATTAATTTTAGGCATCCTTACTGTATCGTATTTATAAAATGAAAAAATCAAGCTGCTATCTAATTATAGGAATCCTTTTCTGCGTACATCAACTTCAGGCGCAGACTTCTGAAAACCCTTGGCGTTTAAGATTGGCAGTCAACGTCATTGATATCTATCCAACAGCGCCGGATGCCAATGCGCCCTTTGCAGATACACAAGGGGGTTTTATGGAAGGTTTTTTTCAAGTAGGTGATCATTGGAATTTTGGTTTTCCCGCTATTGAATTGTCTCGATACCTTGCTGGTGGATTTTCAATTGGTGTCATGGGTTCTGCGAACACCCTAAAAAAAGTTGCAGGGACAAGCGGTCTAGCATTTCCGTATAATGCCCTAGAAGGTTTTTTGAAATTTAGTCCATCGCGTAGGACGATCCGACCCTATGTATTGTTGGGGTACGGATTGAGTAGCTTTGACACTTCTTCAAACAAAACTGCCGATGCTTTTTTGTTGTCCAAGAATGCCTCTAAAACCTATTTTGGAGGTGTGGGATTTGATTTAAAGATGGGGTCAAAATTGTTTTTTTCGATCGCATCTACCTATAAAAATCCAACAGAAAACTACGGAATCAAGCATTTTCAACATCAAATAGGATTGAGTTATGATTTTGGCGTTCAAGATCGGGATGGAGATGGCGTTTCTGATAAAAAAGACCAATGCCCAGATCAAGCGGGGCTAAAAGAATTTGGAGGTTGTCCAGATCAGGATGGAGATGGAATTATAGACGGTAAAGACTCGTGCCCAGAGCTTCCCGGTAGCGTGGCCTTGCAGGGGTGTCCAGATACCGATAATGATGGTGTGGCGGATCAAGATGATCTTTGCCCTGATGTAGCCGGACCCATAGTTTTTGATGGTTGTCCCGATACTGATGATGATACCGTACATGATGCCCTTGACCCTTGTCCAGAAGAAAAAGGGCCTGTAGAAAACAAAGGTTGTCCTTGGCCCGATAGTGACGGTGATGGAGTGCCTGATATGTCTGATTTATGCCCAGATGAAAAAGGGCTTATAGAAGCCAATGGTTGTCCCGTACTGGCTGATGCGATTATACAAACAATCAATGAGTTTGGTTCAATGATCAATTTTATGGCCGAAAGTGATCAAATTCTCGGTAGCAAAACCTATAATACCTTAGAAAAAATAACAGCCCTTTTGGTGGCAAATCCTAGTGGAACAATACTTATCGAAGGCTATGCTTCTGAAGATGGGAGTACAGCCTACAATCAAAAGTTAAGCCTCCAACGTGCTGCAGCAGTAAAACGTTATTTGGTTGCCAAAGGAATTGATCCCAAACGATTAGAAATTGTTGGTTTGGGAGAAACCGGACCAATTGAAGACAACAAAACCCCGGGAGGTCGTGCCAAAAATAGACGCGTTCAGTTCAAATCAAAGCACTGATTGATCCCAAAAGGGCTTAAAGTCTATTGTTAGGGATTTTTTAAGCAGTAATTTTTTTGAGATTTGCAATGGTCCCTAACGGGTCTTTTGCTTTAAAAACAAAACTTCCGGCTACCAAAATATCTGCACCACAAGCGACCAATTGCGCAGCATTTTGATCGGTCACACCCCCATCGATTTCGATTTTTGTTGATGCCCCTTGTTCAGTGATCATCTTTTTGAGTGCCACAACCTTAGCGTAGGTTTCTTCTATAAAAGATTGACCGCCAAAACCGGGATTAACACTCATTAAACAGACAAGATCAAGATCTTTGATAATGGATTCCAGCAGTGCAACAGGTGTGTGTGGGTTTAAGGCCACGCCCGCCAGCATTTGGTGTTGTTTGATGTTTTGTATCGTGCGGTGCAAGTGGGTACATGCCTCATAATGTACAGTAAGAACAGCTGCATTGAGTGTAGAAAATGTGCTGATATAACGATCGGGATCAACGATCATCAAATGTACGTCCAAAGGTTTTGTGGCAGTTTCACCAATGGCTTTAAGTACCGGCATACCAAAAGAAATGTTAGGCACAAAAACACCGTCCATGATATCGATATGAAACCAATCAGCTTGACTGTCATTGACCATTTTACAATCCCGTTCCAAATTTCCAAAATCTGCTGCTAAAATGGAGGGTGCGATATATGTTGACATAGATATAGTATATGAAAAAGGCAGCACACAGGCTGCCTTTTTTGTTTATCCTAAATAGGTTTTTAAAATTTTACTTCTCGAAGTATGTTTTAAACGTCGGATGGCTTTTTCTTTAATTTGACGAACACGCTCTCGTGTAAGATCAAAAGTTTCTCCGATTTCTTCTAAGGTCATAGCATGTTGATTGCCCAATCCAAAATATAAGCGTACCACGTCTGCTTCACGAGGCGTTAACGTTTCTAACGCACGTTCGATTTCGGTGCGTAATGACTCATGAAGAAGTGTTTTGTCTGGATTTGGAGATTCACCACTGTTTAATACATCATAGAGGTTAGAATCTTCTCCTTCAACCAAGGGTGCGTCCATAGAAACATGTCTCCCAGAGTTTTTCAACGACTCTTTTACATCATTGACGGTCATGTCCAATTCCTTTGCAATTTCTTCCGCCGAGGGGGCACGCTCGTGTGCTTGCTCTAAAAAGGCATAGGTTTTGTTAATTTTATTGATCGATCCAATTTTGTTAAGGGGGAGTCTAACAATTCGAGATTGTTCTGCAAGTGCTTGCAAAATTGATTGACGAATCCACCATACAGCGTACGAAATGAATTTAAAACCACGGGTTTCATCAAAGCGTTGTGCGGCTTTTATGAGCCCAAGATTTCCTTCATTAATCAGGTCGGGTAGTGTAAGTCCTTGGTTTTGATACTGTTTGGCAACAGAAACAACAAAACGTAAGTTGGCTT
>Ga0255768_10003833_pt1 | contig 14828 bp, 20 predicted proteins | sample 071ome_33_FD_179983 | JGI IMG/M metagenome (GOLD analysis project Ga0255768, IMG submission 179983) | Coastal salt marsh microbial communities from the Groves Creek Marsh, Skidaway Island, Georgia - 071412AT metaG (version 2) | ecosystem: Environmental > Aquatic > Marine > Intertidal zone >...
TGCTCCAAGTATTTTAGATTTTGTATTTATTATACTTGCATCAGTTTCAATTATATATTGGGTAAATGAGTACGTTAATTATGCAATTAATAGAGTAAGTTCACCAAGCGAGTGGGATACTTTATTTGGTGTCATAGCAATTATTGTTATTGTTGAAACTAGTCGAAGAGCTTTGGGAATTGCAATTCCTATTATTGCAGCTATTTTTTTACTTCAACTTTATTACGGAGAATATTTACCTGGAAAATTAAGTCATTCAGGTTTGCCATTTAGAAGAATAATTGAATTTACATTTTCTACCCAAGAAGCAATGTTTGGTGTTGTTACCGCAACTTTTGCAACATTTGTTTTTCCTTTTATGATTTTTGGTGCTTTTTTAGAAAAAAGTGGGGCAGGTGCTTTTTTTATGAAACTTGCAACGTCTCTAACTGGAAAATGGAGAGGTGGTCCAGCTAAAATTGCAACTTTTAGTTCAGCGTTATTTGGATCTATCTCAGGCTCATCAGTTGCAAATGTTGTGGCATCTGGGACATTTACAATTCCTTTAATGAAAAAAGTAGGTTTTAAAAACCATCATGCAGGAGCTATTGAAGCGATAGCATCAACTGGCGGACAAGTTATGCCTCCAATTATGGGAGCGGGTGTTTTTATTTTAGCTACATTAACTGAAACTGAATATTTAAAAATTGCTGGGATGAATGTTATTCCTGCAATTTTATTTTTTGTATTTGTAATGCTGATGGTTGATCTTGAAGCATTAAAGACAGGATTAAAAGGTTTGCCTCAAGAAGAAATTCCAAATTTTAAAGATGTTATTAAAGAGGGCTGGCATTATTTTATTCCTTTGATTATTGTGATTACACTTTTGTTCAAAGGTTATTCACCAGATTTTGGAGCATTCTGGGGAATAGTTTCAACTCTCGTTCTTTCATGGAGAAACAAAGAAACTGCCATGGGTCCTAAAGAGGTTTTTATTGGTTTAATAAAAGGCGCTCAAAGTAATGCTGCAGCAGGAGCTGCCATAGGAAGTTTAGGAATTATCATTGGTGGAATTATTTTATCAGGTTTAGGTTTAAAATTTTCAGCTATTCTCGTTGAGTTTTCAGGTGGTAGTCTTTTTGTAACTGTAATCATGGTTACTATAATTTCGGTTATTATTGGAATGGGAAGTAGTACGACTGGTTCCTATATTATTTTAGCAGTTGTCGCTGCTCCTGCTTTAATTCAATTGGGCGTTCCGGAAATTCCAGCACATTTAGTTGTATTTTATGCTGCCTGTTTATCAAATATCACTCCGCCAGTTTGTGTCTCTGCTTTTGCAGCTGCCGCTATTGCTAAAGCTGACCCGATGGAGACTGGCTTTGCTGCATTAAAATTTGGGACAACTTTAGTTTTAATTCCATTTAGTTTTGTTTATGTTCCAGAACTATTACTGCAAGGAAGTATTCTAGATATTTCTGTTGCTAGTGTTTCTTATTTAATTGGTTATGCAGTCTTAGCAATTTCTGTTCAAGGAGTAGATTTTTTTTATGGAAAGATCAGTAGCTTTAATAGATTAATATTTTTTACTTCAGCTGTTTGTTTTCTATTCCCGGTAATATATTGGTTAAAAATATTAGGATTAATATTAATTTGCGTTTCTTATTTAATAGTTTACTTAAATAACAAAAAATCAAATGGAACACTCTCATAACCTACCTGAAATTTTTCACATGTTTCAAGAGTATGAAAACTTAAGAGGCTTTGTATTTGGATTAATTCACACAATTATTCCTTTAATAGGATTTTATTCTGGATGGAGCATTAACAGATTATTAAAAATTGCATCTAATGGTTACATTGCTGGAATATTTGGTGTTGTATTTGCCCATGTGATTGCAGATTTTATAGCAGCCTCATTGGACCCTCATATGAAATCAGCTGCAATTGGTATTGTGTTAGGAGGACTTGCTCCTTTATGTTTAATTCCGCTATTAGAAAGATATGTTACGAAAAGCAAGCACCATATTGTTGTTGGTGACCATGAAGATGTTAAAAAAGATTTACAAGAAAAGCATAAACACAAATAATTAAATTATCCTTTTTTCTCTTTCACTTTCTGTTTTAAGCTGACCGCAAGCTCCTAAAATATCTTTTCCTCTCGATTTTCTTAAAGTTACAACATGACCATTGTTTTTTATTATTTCTATAAACTTGGAAGTTTGCTGTTCTGTTGATGGTAAATATTTTACTCCAGGCCAAGGATTAAATTGAATAAGGTTAAGTTTACTTGGAAATTTTGACATAATTTTTGAAAGTTCTTTTGCGCATTTTTCACTATCGTTAACATCTTTTAAAAGCACATATTCAATAAATATTTTTTCACCATTTTTTTTTGCATATGCATTGCAATGATCAATTACATCCTGAATATTATATTTTTTATTAATTGGCATAATTGAATTTCTAATTTCATCATTTGATGCATGCAAAGAAAGGGCTAAATAAGTTCCAATTTCATCAGCTGCTTTTTTTATATTTGGAGATATTCCAGAAGTTGATACAGTAATTTTTTTATTAGAAAAGTTTAAACCATTTTCATCTTTTAAAACTTCAATTGATTTTTTGATATTATCATAATTATAAAACGGCTCTCCCATACCCATATAAACAATATTATTAATTTTTTTTTGTTCATCCCAATCATTCAATTCATCTTTAGCAATTAAAATTTGATTTAAAATTTCATTAGAAGATAAATTTTTTACTAATGGTTGAATACCTGTATGGCAAAATTTACAATTTAATGTGCAGCCTACTTGAGAAGATATACATAAAGTAGCATGAGTATCTGAGGGAATATAAACTGTTTCTACCAAATTTTTATCTTTTAGTTCGATTAACCATTTAATCGTGCCATCGCTTGATATTTGTTTTTTTTTAATAAAGGGTCTTTCAATACTTAATTGAACAGATAATTTTTCTTTTAATTCATAAGGGATATTTGAGAATAATTTATAATCAGCAAATCCTTTTTGGTAAAAAAACTTCCAAATTTGATTAGCTCTCATTGAAGAGTTTTTTTTATCTAATTCTAAATTATCTGTAAGGAATTGTTTTAGATCTTGATAATTAAGATCTGAAAGATGACTCATGAATTACTTTTGATATTTTTCTTTCCATTCAGAATAAGGCATTCCGTAAATTAATTCTCTAGATTCTGGATCAGTAATTTCAATACCTTTTTTTTGCGCTTCTTCTCTGAACCATTTTGATAAACAGTTTCTACAAAAACCTGCTAGATTCATAAGATCAATATTTTGAACATCTTTTCTTTCTCTAAGATGATTTACAAGCCTCTCAAATGCAAGCGATTGAATTTCTTTTTTTGTAGCTTCATTCATAAAAATAAATATAAGAAGTTTTAATGAAATTAACAGGTTCTTATAAAATTCCAACTGATAAACAAACAGTTTGGGACGCATTAAACAATCCAGAGATATTAGAAAAATGTATCCCAGGGTGTGAAGAATTTAAAAAAAATTCAGATACCAGTTTTACTGCTACAGCTACAAATAAAATTGGCCCATTTAATGCTAGCTTTACAGGAGATGTTGAGCTTCAAGATTTAAACCCACCCAACAGCTATAAATTAGTTGGACAAGGAAATTCTCCTGTTGGTTTTGCATCTGGTGAAGCTAAAGTGACTTTATCGGAAGAAGATGGTTTTACTATTTTAACTTATGATGTTGAGGCGAATGTTGGAGGAAAAATTGCTCAAGTTGGTGGAAGATTAATTGATATGACAGCAAAAAAAATGGCTGATATTTTTTTTGGTAACTTTTCAGGAATTATATCACCGGAAGGTTCAAGTTCAGAACAAGTTTCAGAGTCTTCAAAGGATAGTAAATCTAAAAATAAAAAAATTGTTTATGCAGCTGCAGCATTAGTGATACTCGGTGCGATTTTGCTTGCTGTTTTATAGACAACCAATAATTGAAATTTTTTTCTTCTCTTGTTTTTATAATTGTTTTTTGAGACAATCATTATTTAACAGGGGGATTAATGGGAAAAGTTTCATTAACTGTTAATGGTAAAAAAGTAGAAAAAGAAGTACCAGATAACACTTTATTAGTATCTTTTATTAGAGATAATCTAAATTTAACCGGCACACACGTTGGTTGCGATACAAGTCAATGTGGAGCTTGTGTTGTTCACGTAGATGGAAAATCAGTAAAAAGTTGCGCAATGTTTGCAGTTGATGCAAACGGATCAGAGGTGACTACAATTGAAGGATTGGAAAAAGATGGAAAACTTCATCCTGTTCAAGAATCATTTAAAAAACATCATGGTTTACAATGTGGTTACTGCACTCCAGGAATGGTGATGAGTTCAATTGATCTATTAAAGACTCATAAAAATCCAAGCGAGGAAGAAATTAGAAAAGGATTAGAAGGTAACATTTGTAGATGCACAGGTTATCAAAACATAGTTGCGTCAGTTAAAGGCGCGATAGGTAAAGTATAAATATTAGATAAGGAGAAATAAAATGGCAAGCATGATTGGTTCAAAAGTTGAAAGAAAAGAGGATAAAAAGTTTTTAACCGGAAAAGGAAGATACACAGCTGATATTAATTTGCATAATCAAACTTATGCTGTTTTTATAAGATCTCCTCATGCCAGAGCCAAGATTACTGGAATTGATATTTCAAAAGCAAAAAAAGCTTCTGGAGTTGTTGATGTATTAACAGGAAAAGAACTTCAAGATGATAAAATTGGTGGACTAATTGCTGGTTGGAAAATTGTAAGCAAAGATGGAACGGATATGAAATGTCCTGCCCACCCAGCTCTTGCAACTGATTTAGTGAATTATGTTGGCGACCATGTTGCACTTGTTGTTGCTGAAAGTCTTCAAGAAGCAAAAGACGCAGCTGAATTAGTAGATGTTAAATATAAAGTTTTAAAAGCCGTTGCTAGTACAGGTCAAGCAATGAACTCCGATACAATTCATGAAGGAATAGACAAAAATTTATGCTTTGATTGGGAATTGGGAGACAAAGCAAAAACTGATGAAGCATTTTCAAGCGCAGACAAAGTTGTTGAGATGGATATAGTTAATAATAGATTGGTTCCAAACGCTATGGAGCCTAGAGCATCTATTGGTGATTTTAATCCTTCATCTGAAGAACTTACGCTTTATACCACAAGTCAAAATCCACATTTATCAAGGTTAGTGATGTCAGCATTTAATGCAATTCATCCAGAACACAAATTTAGAATAGTAGCCCCAGATGTTGGAGGAGGCTTTGGATCAAAAATTTATCCGTATTCTGAAGATGTGGTAATGGCATGGGCAGCAAAAAGATTACAAAGACCGGTTAAATGGGTTTGTGAAAGAACAGAATCTTTTTTATCTGATTGCCATGGAAGAGATCATATTACAAAATGTTCAGTTGCATTAAAAAGTGACGGAACTGTTACTGGTTTAAAAGTTGATACCATTGCAAACTTAGGTGGTTATGCATCATTGTTTGCAACTGTTACTCCAACTTATTTATATGGTCCATTGGTTTTAGGTCTTTATAATATTCCTACTGCTTATTGTAATGTTAAAGGTGTTTTTACAAATACTGCACCTGTAGATGCTTACAGAGGAGCTGGAAGACCAGAGGCAACTTATTTAATTGAAAGAATTATGGATAAAGCTGCCAAGGAGCTTGGAATGGACAGAGCAGAATTTAGAAAGAAAAATTTTATCAAACAATTCCCGCATCAACAGTGCTTAGTTCACAATATAGATTCTGGTGATTATGATGCACATTTTGATAAAGCCTTAAAACTTGCTGATTATGCTGGTTTTGAAAAAAGAAAAGCAGAATCAGCTGCTAAAGGAAAACTTAGAGGAATTGGTTTTTCCACTTATATTGAGGCTTGCGGTATAGCTCCATCAGCAGCAGTAATGTCATTAGGTGCCGGAGTTGGTTTGTGGGAGTCAGCCGAAATTAGATTTAATCCAACTGGTAATATTTCTGTATTCACAGGAACTCATAGCCATGGTCAAAGTCACGATACTACATTTGCTCAAATTGTTTCAGATAAATTGGGTGTTCCGATGGAAAATATTGAAATTGTTCATGGTGATACTGATAAAGGCCCATTTGGTATGGGAACTTATGGTTCAAGATCTCTTGCGGTGGGAGGCACTGCAATTGCAAAAGCTTGTGATAAGATTGTTGAAAAAGGAAAAGCTGTTGCAGCAAATATGCTAGAAGCAAAACCAGAAGATATTGAATTTAAAGATGGTGAGTTTCTAGTCCCAAATACTAATAAGAAAAAAACAATGGGTGAGATTGCTTTTGCTTGTTACTTACCTGGAACTTATGGTGAAATTAAATCTCCTTTACCTGAGGGTATGGAGCCAGGATTAAAAGAAACAGCATTTTACGATCCTGTAAACTTCTCTTTTCCTGCTGGATCACACATATGTGAAGTAGAAATTGACCCAACAACTGGTGAAACAAAAGTTGATACTTATACATGCGTTGATGATTTTGGAAATTTAATCAATCCAATGATTGTAGAAGGACAGATTCATGGTGGTCTGGCTCAAGGAATTGGACAAGCTTTATATGAAAATGCATATTATGATGAGACAGGTCAATTAGTGACTGCATCTTATATGGATTATTGCATGCCTAGAGCTGATAATTTTCCAGAGTTTAGAATTGATTATACTTGCACTCCAGCCACTTCAAATCCACTTGGAGTAAAAGGATGTGGGGAAGCTGGTGCAATCGCTTCACCTCCAGCTGTAATGAATGCAGTGGTAGACGCAATTGGAACTGAAGTTACAATGCCTGCAACTGCTGAAAAAGTTTGGAGAGCATTAAAAGATAAAAAATCAACCCAAAAGAAAGCTGCATAAGGAGGATAAATGAAGCAATTTAATTTTCACGAAGCAACAAGTGTCAAAGAAGCTGTTAAAGCCTCATCAAAAAAATCTGCTTATTTATCTGGTGGCCAAACTTTGATCCCATCGCTTAAGCTAAGACTTGCAAGTTTTGATGATATTATTAATGTTAAAAATATTAAAGATCTTCAAGGTATTAAAGTTAGTGCAAAAACTGTAAGAGTTGGCGCAGCTTCTAAGCACGCAGATGTTGCGGCTTCAAAGGAAATTCAAAAAGCTATACCATCTTTATCTTCTCTTGCTGGAAGAATTGGAGATGCACAGGTTAGAAACAAAGGAACTTTAGGCGGCTCAATTGCAAACAATGATCCTAGCGCGTGTTACCCGTCTGCTTGTTTAGCGTTAAATGCAACAATTCATACTTCAGATAGAAAAATAGAAGCATCAAAATTTTTCAAAGGCATGTTTGAAACCGCTTTAAAAAAAGATGAATTAGTAACAGCTGTTGAATTTAATATTCCTGAAAGCTCGTGTTATGTAAAAATTCCCAACCCAGCATCAAGATATGCAATGGTTGGTGTTTATATAGCCAAACATAAAAACGAAGTAATCTGCGCAGTAACAGGTGCACAGCCTGTTGTATATCGTTGCAAAGAAGTTGAAAAAGAATTGAATAATAGTTTTTCTGCTGATGCTCTTAATAATTTGAGCTTAGATCATAGTGAAATGAACTCTGATATTCATGCTTCAGCTGAATATAGAGCAAGTTTAGTCATATCGGCTGCTCAAAAAGCAGTCATGAATTGCAAATAATTTAGATATTCGAATATTTTCTGATAAGGTATTATTATGAATAATACCTTTGATGAAAAAATATTAGATGAAGCTCAACAATGGATTGAGCAAAACAAAAAGGTTATTTTAGCAACAGTTATTCAAACATGGGGCTCTTCACCAAGGCCAGTAGGGAGCTTAATGATTGTAAACGATTCTGGAGACTTTTCAGGCTCTGTATCAGGTGGCTGCGTAGAGGGTGAGGTTGTTAGGCAATGTTTAGATTTAATTAATGAAAAACAAAATTTTAAGAAAATAGATTTTAAAGTTTCAAATGAAAGTGCATGGAATGTTGGTCTTGCATGTGGTGGCGAGATAGCAATTTTTTTAGAAAAATTTACTAATGGATCTTAAACTTTTAAAACAAATCATTGATTTAAAAAATTCTAAAAAAGAATTTTCTGTAATCACAAATATTGATACTGCCAAAAGTTATTTATTTTTAATTAATGAAAAAATATCAGAAGAACTTAAAGATAATGAAGAAAAGATTATTGATCTTTATAAATCCAGAAAAGATGGATTTATAAAGGGTGCAAATCTTTTTGTTAAAAATTATCACCGCCCAATAAAAGTTGTAGTTATTGGAGCTGTTCATGTATCTCAATTTTTTGTTGAATATGCAAAGTCACTCAATCTTGATATTTATATCATCGATCCAAGAGGTTACTTTGCTTCAGAAAAAAGATTTCCTTACGCAAATATTATTAATTTATGGCCAGATGAAGCTTTTAAACATTGTCCATTAGATCATAATACAGCTTTGATTGCCTTAACCCATGATCCAAAAATTGACGATCCTGCAATCCAAGAAGCGTTAAAGCAAAAATGTTTTTATATAGGCGCACTTGGCAGTAAAAAAACACATGAAAATAGATGTAATCGATTAAAGCAAAATGGTTTTAAAGAAGATGAAATACAGAAAATTTTTGGTCCAATCGGGATTAAATTTGGTGGAAGATCAGCACCTGAAATAGCTTTATCAATTATATTTCAATTGATGACAGAGATTTACAAGCAGTGATTTCAGCAATACTTTTAGCAGCAGGTACCTCATCACGTTTTGGGAAAAAAAATAAGTTATTAGCAAAATATAAAAAAGAATCTTTATTATCATATTCTTTAAAAAATTTATTAAAGAGCAAAGTTAAAGAAATAATTATTGTGACAGGCAATGAAACCAATCAGGTTATGAAACAAGTCCCAAAAAACTCTAAAATAAAAACTACTTTTAATAAAAATTATAAAAAAGGAATGTCATCTTCAATCTTAGCTGGAATAAAAAAAATTAATAAGAAGCATATAGGGTTTTTAATTTGTTTATCAGATATGCCAAAAATTAAATTTTCAACTTATAATAAAATTATTAGTTCTTTTAAAAAAAATATTACCGTTCCCTGCGTTCCCTTTTATAAATTACAAAATGGTAACCCTGTTTGTTTTCCTATCAAATATATTTCCAAACTTAGAAAATTAAAAGGTGATCAGGGAGCAAAAAAAATTATAGAAAAAAATAAATTTAGAAAAGTAAATATAAATTCTAAGTCTGTTCTAATAGATTTTGACAAATCTTCAGATTTTAAAAAGTAAAATTTTTTAAATATTCTTTAAGTTTTTCAGGTCGATCTAAATTTATTGTTTGAATTCCCAGTTCATTAGCGGAAAGAGTGTTCTCTGGCCTGTCATCAATAAATAAGGTTGTTTCTGGTTTGCAATGAAATTTCTGAAGAGCAAGTTGATATATTTTTTTATCAGGTTTTTTTAACCCAACTTTTCCTGAAATAATCATATCATCAAATTCATTAATAAATTGATGTTTTGAGGCATAGATATCAAATTGATCACCTGGAAAATTACTTAAAATGTAAATTGGAATATTTTTTTTTTTTAAATTTAAAGCAATTTCTAAATTTTCTTCATAAATGCCCACTATCATTTCTTGGAATCTACCATAGAACGCTTGTATTGCTTCCTTAAATTCTGGAAATTCTTTTATTTTTTTTAAAGTTGCTGGCTTGGTATCGTAAACTAAATCTTGTTGAATATGCCATTCCCAAGGGCATATATTTTTAAAAAAATAATCTATTTCATCTTTATTTTTAAAAATTTTGTTAAATAAATTTTTTGGGTCAAATTTTACAAGAACTTTACCTAGATCGAAAATGACTTTTTCAATTTGCTTCATGATAAATCGATAGCAAACTTTTTTAATATTTCTAATTTTATTATTTCTAAAGTTTTTTTATTTGTGCTTTTGATAAATATTTTGCAAGGATGTCCAGCTTCAACAGCTCTTTTGAACCAAGTGGCACAAACGCACCAACTGTCTCCATCTTTTAGACCTTCAAAATTATACTCTGGCCTTGGTGTAATAAGATCATTTCCATTTTCTTTGCAAAATTTTAAAAAATCATCATTTACTTTTGCGCATACAGTATGCGTTCCAATATCATTTTCATCTGTATTGCAGCAACCGTCTCTATACCATCCTGTCAAAGGATCCAGTGAGCAGCTTTCTAATTTTTCTCCAAGAACATTAAGTTGATCTTTAGTCATGAAAGACATTTGCGATTTTTTTATCTAACTCAATATTTAATGAGAACGATCTTCTTTCACCTTTCGTGTGAAATGGATAAGCGGTATGCATTAAATAATTTGGAAAAAGTATCATATCACCAACTTTTGGTATGTGATTATAAATACTTTCGCTTAAAAAATTTCTAGAACCATTAATGAAATCAATCGTGCCATTTGTTTTAATATTTTTTTTACTTTTGTTGAAATTTTTAGGAATTTTTAAATATCCAACGGCTGATAAGTGACCATCATGATAGTGAATAGGATTATATTCATTTTCAAATTGTCTTACGACCCATAAGTTTTTAATTTTGATTTTTTTTGGTGACTTGTTAATACTTCTTTTTAAAAAAATATTAACTTCCTTTTCTATTAATCTAGATAAATTTTTTTTTATAAAGCTTTGAGGTAGTTGAAATTCTTGCTTTACTTGCCCAACGAGTTTACTTGAGTAATTAAGTTTTTTAGTTAGTTTTTTATTCTCTAAAATTCGATCAACTTCATTATTTATTTTAGAAATAATATTTTTTGATAATTTGAATGTTCCAATTTTTGGTCCAAATGGCGTTAATACTTTCATATTAAAGTTTAGTGGGGTTAGGTTGACCTTTGTAGACTATTTCAGGGTCGAATGTTTTTTCTTTTTCTTCATATTTTAATTCAATTTCTTGATTTTCTTTATCAAGAGGAATTGAACGATAAAAACATGAATAATATCCAACATGACAACTTGCGCCATCACCAATATCTACAGATATCCATACTGAATCTTGATCGTCATCAATTCTAATGAATTTTATTTTCTGAACCCACCCACTCGTTTTTCCTTTGTGCCAAATTGCATTTCTTGATCTACTAAAATAATGAGCCTCTTTTGTTTCAATGGTTTTTTTAAAGGCTTCTTCATTCATGTAGCCATGCATTAAGATTTCTCCAGTTTTATGATCAGTCGTAATAACTGGGATCAAACCATTTTCGTCGAACTTAGGGCATAATTCATTGCCTTCTTCAACTTGTTCTACTGAAATTCTTTTTTTAAACATTGTTATGTGTATCTATAATTGTATATTACATTAATCAAATTTAATTATACAAGGATCTAATGACAAATAAAAACGTTACAGAATTTAGAGCTAAATTAGAAGAGAAGATAAGTAAAGAAGAAGCAAAAAAAGCTATTCAAACAATTTTAAAATATATAGGTGAAAATCCAGATCGAGAAGGATTAATAGAAACCCCAAAAAGAGTTATTAAAGCATTTGATGAATATTTCTCAGGTTATGCTGATGATCCGCAATCCTATCTTGAAAAAACATTTGGCGATGTTGAGGGATATGATGATATGGTTATTCAAAAAAATATATCCATTCAAAGTCATTGCGAGCATCACATGGCTCCAATTATAGGTATTGCTCATGTTGCCTACATTCCTTCAGAAAAAGTAGTCGGGCTTAGCAAATTAGCTCGAGTTGTTGAGGCTTATTCAAGAAGATTGCAAACTCAAGAGAGATTAACAATGCAAATTGCTAACGCTATAAACAAAGGGTTAAAAGCCCATGGAACAGCTGTGTGTATTGATGCAATTCATCAATGTATGACAACAAGGGGAGTGATGAAAGAAAACGCTACGACGGTCACAAATTATTTTACTGGTTCATTTAGAGATAGCCAGACATTGCAACAAAGATTTCTAGCTTACATTAATCAAAAAAACTAATGGTTAATATTCCTGATAAATATAAGGACTTAAAAAAAATTTACGTCGACACAACCCATGTCGCAACACAACTTGATAGTCCTAAGGTTTATTATAAAATTAAACCTGAAGAAGGATATGTTGTATGTGGTTACTGCAATATTTGTTTTGTTCTAAAAGATGACGCAGATTTGGATACAGACCAAGTTTATTTTTACAATGAAAGACAAAGCAAATTAGAAAATCAAACAGCTTAAATTTTATAGATGAACTTTAAAGCTATTCTTATAAACAAAGATGGAGAAAACTTCACAAGGGAAGTTAAGCAAATTGAAAAATCTTTTTTGAAACATGGTAATGTTCTTGTAAAAATTGATTACTCATCATTAAATTATAAAGATGGAATGATTTTAAAAAATGGTGGTAACCTTGTCAAAGAATACCCTCACATTCCAGGTATTGATTTTGCTGGCACTGTTGAAGAAAGTGAATCTGATAAATTTAAAAAAGGAGATAAAGTCATTTTAACTGGTTGGAGAGTAGGTGAAGTTTTTTTTGGAGGATACTCTCAATATGCAAAAGTACAGGATGACTTTTTGGTTAAAATGCCAAACGATCTTGATAGTAAAAAAGCAATGATTTTAGGAACAGCAGGACTTACAGCCTTAATGTGCGTACTTGCAATTCAAGCCCGTGAAACGATTTTGCTAGGAGAGCCAATAAAAGATGTTTTAGTTACAGGTGCAACAGGAGGCGTTGGAAGTGTTGCAGTATTGGCACTTAGCAAACTTGGTTATAATGTTTCAGCAGTTACTGGGAAAAAAGAAAAATCAGATTTCTTAAAATCACTTGGTGCACATACAATAGTTGAGAGATCAGAATTGGATCAAGATGCAAGGCCTATTGATAAAGGTTTATATGACGGGGTTGTAGATACCACGGGTGGAAAAATTTTAGCTAAAGCATTATCTCACACAAGACCAAACGGAATTGTTGCAGCATGTGGTTTAGCAAGTAGCTATAAATTAGAAACAACTGTGATGCCTTTTATTATTAGAGGAGTAAAGTTATGGGGAATAGACTCAGTGACAGCACCAGCAAAAAGAAGAGAGTTTTTATGGTCGCAAGCTAATTCTTATATTGATTTTAATAAGCTTTCTGAAGGTGTGGAGGAGTGGGGACTAGAAGATCTAATTAAAAACTCATCAAAAATTTTAAAAGGTGAAATTTCTGGAAGAGTTATTGTTGATGTAAATAAATAATATGGATTGGGATAAATTAAAAATTTTTCATGCTGTGACACAAGCCGGTAGTTTTACCAAAGCCGGAGAAGTGTTAAATCTTAGTCAATCTGCGATTAGTAGACAAATACAGTCATTAGAATATGAACTTAAATGTAGCTTGTTTCAAAGACATGCTAGAGGATTGTCATTAACTGATAATGGTGAAACTTTATACAAAACAGCAAATGAGGTTATTTCAAAAATTAAAGAAGTTGAGACAGATTTAGTTGAACGCAAAGATAAGCCGTCTGGAAAATTAGTAATCACTACTGTTGTAGGTTTTGGTGGAATTTGGTTAACACCAAGAATTAAAGAGTTTAGAGATAAAAATCCAGATATTGAAGTCGAATTAATCGTTACCAATGATGAATTAGACCTTAGCATAAGAGAAGCAGATATTGCAATTTGGATGAGACAACCAAAGCAATTAAATTACATTCAAAGGAAACTAGTTGATATTAATTATCATATTTACGGTTCTTCAAAATATATTGCAAAAAAAGGAGCGCCAAAGACATCAAAAGATTTAGATAAACATGATCTTATTACTTATGGAAAAGGTACACCTTCACCATTGTCAGAAAAAGAATGGATTTTAAAACTTGGAACAAAACAAAAAAGAAAACCAGTGATGAAAGTTAATAATATTTATTCTTTAATGTTAGCTGTAGATGCTGGTGCTGGATTAGCGGCATTACCAGATTATATGGTAGGTGATAATAAAGGATTAGTTAGAGTATTACCTGATGTTAATGGCCCAAAATACGAAGCTCATTTTGTTTACCCTCAGTCACTAAAAAATGTAGCGAGAGTTAAAGCTTTTAGAGATTTTATATTTTCTAAAGTTACTGAATGGGACTTTTAGTTATTTTTTCTTTTTAGTCTTTTTTAACTTTTTAATTTTTTTTAATTTCTTTTTTTTTATTTTAATATTTTTTTTATTTTTTAATTCAGACTGTAAACTTTTTAAAAATTCAGTTCTATTTTTTAGCTCATTTTTTTTAAAATCATATTTATTTTTTAAATCAGATTTATCTTTTTTTAATTTAAATTGCAAAGCAAGCAGTATAAGAAAATATATACTTAAAAGAGATAGGCCAATTTTAAAAAGTTGGACCGTATCAAACACTCTTTTTAGTTAATGCTTGAATCTTGATATTGGCACCTTCTTCAATAGATATGCTCTCTCCAACAACATCTCCTTCAAAGTTGCATCCTTTATTGATTTTCACTTTTTTGGCTGTTAGAGATCCGTTAATCTTTCCATGAACTGAAATTTCATTGGCATTAATGTTGCCATTAATATCTGCCGTGTCAGATAGACTGACTTTATTTGCAACTATGTTGCCGTCAAACTTACATCCAAGAATAACGTCATCTTTTTCAGTTATTTTTCCTTTTAATTCTACATCAGACAATAGAATTGAATTTGATGAAGCCATAGCTGTTTATGATATTTTAATTATCTTCTTCTTTAGCCGTACCGAAGAAACCACCACCAGATTTTTTATTGGTTTGCTCTTCATCTTTAACTAATTTTATTTTTGAT
>Ga0255768_10003842_pt1 | contig 14817 bp, 25 predicted proteins | sample 071ome_33_FD_179983 | JGI IMG/M metagenome (GOLD analysis project Ga0255768, IMG submission 179983) | Coastal salt marsh microbial communities from the Groves Creek Marsh, Skidaway Island, Georgia - 071412AT metaG (version 2) | ecosystem: Environmental > Aquatic > Marine > Intertidal zone >...
CGGTTGTGATGCTGATAGTGCTGGTGAGGCTCTAATGGATTATCTTAACGATACTAATGCTAACAGATGGGGATATACTACTCACGAATTCACTTGCCCTGTTTGGCGAGAGGAAACAGTTGATATTGATTCAGAACTTATAGAGGCAACACTTTGTTGTGGATGTTTCGCAAAGGAAGAACATGACAAGATTACGAAATATCGTATTGGCGATGGTAATTTAATCGTTTATCTACACTGGGACGGCGACGGAACAATTTTATTCAAGCATCTCAAAGAAGGTTGGATGCTTTATAATAGTGATGTGAAATGCTCCAGTGGATGGAAGTGGGTAGAAAAAGATAATTGGGTCTATAATCTACCTGAGAACTACTACGAACAGTACTAGAGGATTTCTTTTCGTGATGTTAGAAAAACAAGATGCAATGTGTGAATACCGATGAATATTTTTGCTCTATCAACGTGTCCTGAAGAATCTGCACAGATGATGTGTGATAAACATGTTGTCAAGATGATTGTGGAAACTGCACAACTTCTATCAACAGCACATCGTATTCTAGATGGCGAACAATATACCGATAAGACTGCTAACGGTAGGTCTATCAAACGATGGCGACATCCTAATCATAATTTAGAATCTAGTCTCTACAAAGCATCACATGTCAATCATCCTTCTGCGGTATGGGCACGTGAATGTAACAATAATTACATTTGGTTACAATTTCATTTTGAAGCCCTGTGTAGTGAATATACATATCGATATCACAAAAAACATTTGACAGAAGAGAAACTCGTTGATATACTATCTCATGTACCAAATAATATTCAACGAGCCAAGTTTAAACCCATTCCACAAGCAATGCCTGATAAATACAAAAGTTCTCATTTCGTAGACGCTTATAGGAGTTATTATGTTGGTGAAAAAGCAAGTTTCGCAAAGTGGACAAACAGACCAGTTCCTCAATGGTGGAACGATCCCTCTTATAAATCACGATGAAACAGACGTACAATGGCTTGAACCAATGCAAGCTAAATGTCTGTTAGAAGCTCCAAACTCTTCATGGAGATACGCCCATATATACTACAGAGAACAAGCAGCAAAGTGGGAAGAGAAACTAAGAGTACTAAACAAAGAACGCATTTTACGACAACTAAATCATTTATGAAAGGAAACTGAGTTGGGTAAGAAGAAGGCTACAGGCAAACATTACGTATCTAATGGTGAACGTCCAAACGTTAACAGGTCTACTGTAAAGTCGGTCAGACGTAATATTACGCGAGTGGACCGATTGGATGATATTATGAAGGCGTGGCGACGTTTAGAGAATCCTTGGATTACGATTCCTAATCCAAATACGAAGGAAACAAACAAACGCCATATTCGTGTTCGCACTAATGACTTGTTTGGAGATCCAAAGGGAGAGTTTCGAATGGCGGTTAGTACGACATGACAAAGCTAGAAATATATACACAAAATGGATGTTCTTATTGTACAAGAGCAAAAACTCTTTATATAAGTAAACAGGAAATGTTTCCTGAATATGTTGAGTATAATATTTCTGAAAGCGAGGTTTGGAAAAACGAATTGAAAAATAGATTGCCAGATGTAAAAACTGTTCCTCAGATTTTCATCAACGATAAACATATTGGCGGATATGATGAGTTCTGTGATTGGATTGATAATCATTATAGTGGGAGTTGAGAATGCAAGAATTTGATCGTGATTTGTTGGTTCATGCTTTACGTACAAGTGTAGTTCGTCTTGAGTTTACTAAGAAGAGTGGTGAATATCGTGTAATGAAGGCTACTCTAAAGGAAGATATGATTCCATCAGAACATCAACCTTCAGGCGAAGGTGTTTTAAAGACAGCAGAAGTACGCCCTGTATATGACCTAGATAATATGGGTTGGCGATCCTTTCGTTGGGATAGTCTAAAAAGTTGGGCGGATTGGGAGAAATTTGAAGTATAAATAATATGATAATTTTGAAGGAGATATTATTAACAACAAAAAGGTAAAACTATGTTTAAATATATTAAATATCTATCTGTAGTTACTTTGTTATTTTTAACAACAGTTTCGGTAGCAAAGGCGGAAGAATCAACGACAAAGGCGCCAGAACTTGTTCCTGGTCTTGATTTTATTATTAGCGCAGACAATATGTATTCTGTTGAATCAGCAAATTTTAAGACTGAATTTGGTATAGAAGCGGAAGCTACTAATTTAGGTATTCTCGTGGGCTTGTATCCTTTAGTACATTGGGATTCACAAGATGCATCTGAATACAAAGCAGAGATTACTTGGGATCTTGATGCCGAATGGTTTCAACTATCTCCACACGCAGACGTTATCATGGACAGAAATTTAGAACATCAAGAAACAACAGTTGGTGTTAAAATTTCAAAAAGGTTTTAATATATTATAGGGGGTGAAATTCCCCCTATAATCATAATGGAGGATATTATGCCGCATAGTAGAGATGATTACCCAGATTTTATAGATGAAATTTATGTACCAAGAAAAAACGAAATCTGTGAAGAATGTCAAAGACCTGCTATTACATCTACATTAGATAATTGTCATAGATTAAATTGTCCATATCACAAAGATTATTATACTGATTAAAGGTTTTTAAGAATGTCGTTGAAAGTAGTTATGAATGAAAACGAGTTAAACAATTCTATTGGTATTGAGACAAACGAATTGAATAGAAATGCTATGGGTGGCACAGAGATGATGCAACATGCATTATATTCAAAGTTATCAAAGGAGTTGTTAGATAAATTCCAAATTATTCCATCTAGGGTTAGGAATATTGATCCTAATCGTCTTCCTATTCTCTGGTTGCACGATTTGGCGGAAGACCCTGAATCCAGGCACCTCAGTGATAGTGGAAATCGGAGCAGATTCAGACGACTTGTTTTTGTATCCCACTGGCAATTTACAACTTATCATAAAGTTTTAGGTGTCCCCTACAGCGATTCTATTGTTATTAGAAACGCTATTGAACCTATTCCTACTCACGAAAAATCAAAAGAAGGTCCATTGAGACTCATCTATCACACTACACCACACCGTGGTCTTGATGTGTTGTTAGCTGTTTATCAGAAACTATCTGAAAAATGGGGCGATAGAGTTCATCTAGATGTATATTCATCTTTTAATATCTATGGATGGCCACAGAGAGATGAACCATTTGAACAATTATTTCAAATTTGTCGTGATCATGAACATATCACATACCATGGAACTGTATCCAATCAAGAAGTAAGAGAAGCATTACAAAAAGCACATATTTTTGCATACCCCAGCACATGGCAAGAAACTTCTTGTATTGCTGCGATTGAAGCGATGAGTGCTGGTTGTTGCGTAGTTTGTCCATCTCTAGCGGCACTTCCAGAAACTACTTCTAACTTTTCTCTTATGTATCCATTTGATGAGGATAAGAATCAACACGCTCATATGTTCTACCAAGTTCTAAATGCGGCTATAGAATCATATTGGGAAGAAGATATGCAAACAAAATTGCAGTTTCAGAAACTCTACACAAACACATTCTATAGCTGGGATCTACGAGCACAAGAATGGGAGGGATTATTAAAATCCCTATTAGACCACGAAAAGTAATTATAGTTTGTTTAGAGGGTTATTCAAGGCTTTTTCTATAGTCTTGTTTACCCTATCTTCTAGTTCGCGAATATCAGATTCCACTTTTCTTCGCGTTGCATCCATTCTATCATCCGCAGAGTTAATCATCTCTCTCATATCTTTTTCAGTAGATCTCATAAGTTCTCTGATTTCGCGTTCTGTAGCAGAATTCTTTTTCTCTAGTTCGTATATCGTGTCTGATAATTGATTCATATCGTTCTTTAGATCGGTACGCATATCTCGCGCGGTTTCTTGAGCCTCACCTACTAGTACATATGACTCTTCGACCTTCTGTTTCAATAATTCTACTCTTTTATCGAAGCCAGAAAGATCAGGAGCAACATATGTTGTAATCTTTTGTTTCATTGTCGTATAATCTTTATAGACCTCAAAGGCGCCGTACAAACCACCAATTAAAGTGGATAGCGCCATTGCGACAGCAACCATCTTGCCACCCTTGAATTTAACTCCAGCAAATTCTATCTCTGCCATTTTACCTTGTACCTATTACCCTATTATTGAATTGTGATCTTTCTAACTCATTAAACTTCTGATCATTCATCAAGAATCGACTAATAAATCTGTTATCCTGTATACTTCCACCAGGAATCTGTGTTTGTTCATAAAAAGGTTTATCCTGTAACTGTACGCCAGTATAATCTTTAAATCCCGGAACATATCCCATCATAGCGACGATTGATGCCTGTGCTGCTACTTGTGTTTCAAGTGCTGCTGACTCGCCCATCTTTTCTGCTAATGACTCAATACGTTCCTGTATAGCTTGTTTAATTCGTACTTCTTTAGAAGGTTTTTCTTTTTCCTTCTTTGCTTCTTTCTTTTTGGGTTCTTCTTTTTTCTCTTCTTTTACTTCTTCTTTAGTCTCCTCTTTCTTTTCCTCCTTCTTCTCTTCTTTCTTTTCTTCTACAGCGGCAACTTTAATTTCTTCTTTTGTTTCTTCCTTAGTTTCTTCTTTGACTTCTTCAGTATTAGTCTCTACTTCTGCTGCTATCTGTTGTTCAATTTCTTGTTCTACCTCAGACTCAATCTCTGCGACTACTGCTTGTTGTTCTGCTGCTACAGCTTGTTGAACCTCTTGTCTAGTTTCTGCTTGTAAAGTTTCTACTCGTGCGGTAAACGCCGCTGTTGCTGTATCTAGTTGTGATACTTCTGGTATAACTACAGTTACATTAGGAATACCTTCAACTTCAACTACTGATGTTGTAATCTCTTCTTTATTTGTTTCTGTGACTGCAACAACTACAGTCTCTTCTATTGGATTTGCTTCTGTTATTGTCTCTACTTGTTGTTCGTCTTCAGCGGTTTTTGTTTCTTCTGCTTGTTTCTCTTGTTGCGCTGCTAGTGCTGCTGCATATCCATCACATGTAGGACTAAACAAAGGATCTATATTACAGTTTCTAGCGATAACCGCCTGTTCGTAACCCGGACATCTTGTATCATATAATGGATCTAAAGAACACTGTTGATTGTAGTAAGCAGTTGCGTAACCTGGGCATTCTGTATCATAGAGAGCGTCAAGACTACATTGCTGATTATAATAAGCGGTCTTATATCCCGGACAACTAGAATCATATAATGGATCTAAAGAACATTGTTGATCGTAGTATGCCTGTGTGTATCCAGGACATTCACTATTATAAAGAGGATCTAAAGAACACTGTTGGTTGAAATATGTTTCATTATAATCAGTGCAGTCAGTATCATATAAAGGGTCTAAAGAACATTGTTGATCGAAATAAGCTTCTGCATAACCAGTACATTCAATATCATATAAAGGGTCTAAAGAACACTGTTGATTAAAATAAACTTCTGCATATCCTGAACAGTCTTCGTTATATAAAGGGTCTAAAGAACACTGTTGATCGAAATAAGCTTCCGCATATCCTGAACAATCTTCATTATATAAAGCATCTAAAGAACACTGTTGACTAAAGTAGGCATCAGCATATCCTGAACATCCACTATCATACAGAGCGTCTAGTTCACACTGTTGATTATAGTATGCTTGAGCGTAACCAGAACAATTCTCTGAGTATAATGGATCACTATCACAAGGATCAGAAGCAGATGCAGTACCAGCAGTTCCATCACTATAACTATACACGTTATTTGTCGCTGACCAACCAGTTACTCTATCATCGGCTGTAGAAGATCCAAAATTATATAATGTACCACCTGGATTTGTATATTGATATTGTGTCCATTCGCCTTGTGTAGCATCGCCTATAACACCAATAGTGAAAGCATGGTTTTGTATGTTGATCATTTGATGATACATATCAAAACTACCATCTGGACGAATTTCTAGACCTACTGTATTCCGATTGTTGTTATAATATTCACTTATATTATTCCATTGATATCTTTGGTAATTTTCATTACCCTGTGTGTAAAATCTTCCTTCTGTTGAATTGTCTATCAAGTCTGTCCATAATACAGCAATTGCATAGTTATAAGACGAACTAAGAGTTGAATTGGTGTCTAAATTAATACCACTACAACACCAACTCGTCGTTGGGTTTACAAATTGAACAACACCATTGCTATGCATATAGGACGTGGTATAAGTATTTCCATAGAAAGGAAATGAAAATCCTAGATTTACCTGTGTGTAACCATCGTCGCTGATATTATGTTCAACGATTGTAGGTGCACCGGTAGAGGTGTCAAATGTTTGAGCACTAGCGTTATAGGAGCAAAAGCAAACCAAGAATGCCAAGAATGCCGACGCCAAATACTTTAGCTTCATCGTCATCTACTTTGTCTCCATCTAGATATTTTGATTCTGCATCTGGAACCATTTCGGGGTTTGCATCCCACTGGTCAGCGGCTGGTTGTCCAATTTGACCAAGATAAGGACAGGGTGTACCTGCCATTTTCATGGCATCAAACACTCTTCTATCTTGACAGAGAACACTAACAGCGGCGACTTTCATGCCCATATCATAAAGGGTTTTACTCAACTTCAATCTCTCACAATTTGGGTCACGAACAGTGGTCCCTTTACTGAGACCTAAAATCTGTGTTTGTACAGCAGTACTCGCGCCCGTAGTGCAAAGATCCATATTATTACTATTAATACTTGGAGAAATAGCGCTGGGTGGTGGATTAATCACTATCGTTTTTGTATCAGCGTCAGTAACGACATTACTAGTACTGCTACTATTACTCGTATTCACATTATTGTTATTGTTATTTGTAGTAATAGTGCTTTGAGCAAACACAGAAGATGAAAACATAAAAACCACGATAAATACCAAAAACGGTATTGCGGTTTTCATTTTTGCCTTACACCTCCTTATTATTGTCTATACGGTTTATTTATATTTAAGGATATTTAAAATGTTCACAATAAAAACTTTATTAGCATCTTTTATGATATGGATGAATGCTCATACAGGGTTGACAATACCTCATTTACCAAATATAATGTTAAAAGATGAAGAACAGTTATTTCATATGGTTTATCCAGGAGTGAAATATGAAGGTCCTGAGAAATCAGTAAATGTGATGGGAGTGTATGTATCTGATACGATATATCTACCAAATGATTTTGATGTGAATGATATATGGGATCAAAGCATTTTATTACACGAACTCATTCATCATTATCAAGAATATAATGACATTGAGGATTTATACGAATGTCCACAGCGAAGAGAATATCATGCTATAATGATTCAGAAAGAGTGGCTGGATCAACAAGACAAAAATATCTGGGAATATTTAAGTCCATTGTGGGTTCTTGGGGCAATGAGTTGTCCTGGATTGATGGGAGATGGCCGAGCACGATGAGAAAACCGCCTGACCATGCGGGATACGTCAAACCAGACGATCCCTGGTGTGATGAGTTTATAGATTATATCGATACGAGATATGGTGGTCGTGTTGAGTTACAGCAGTTTCTCAAAGATATGGATTGGAAGGGAACAGATACACCATGGGGTCCTGGGTTGAGATGGACCTACGATTTTGGCAAAGACCAAAAATTTTATATCACAACAAAAAAAGGGGTTGACAAAAAATAAAATCACTGGTATTATATAAACATGATGAACGAAAGAGTGAATGAGATGACTACTTTTGATTTTGGCAACGGCCTGGTCCCCGCCCATCAGCATTCTAATGGTGGTGGGTGGGTCGCTGATACCGCCACTGTTTCTGAGACCGCCTATGTTGGGCCTAACGCTGTGGTTTCTGGTAACGCTAGGGTGTCTGGTTGCGCTGTGGTGTATGATAACGCTGAGGTGTCTGGTAACGCTGTGGTGTCTGGTTACGCTGTGGTGTCTGGTTACGCTGTGGTGTCTGATAACGCTTTGGTGTCTGGTTACGCTGTGGTGACTGGTGACGTTGGGGTGTTTGATAACGCTCGGGTGTACGGTAACGCTTGGGTGTCTGGTAACGCTATGGTGTCTGGTGACGCTGTGGTGTCTGGTAACGCTAAGGTGTATGATAACGCTGAGGTGTCTGATAACGCTTGGGTGACTGATAACGCTTGGGTGACTGATAACGCTTGGGTGTCTGGTGTGGTGTCTGGTGACGCTAAGGTGTCTGGTGACGCTGTGGTGTCTGGTAACGCTAAGGTGATTGATAACGCTATGGTGTCTGGTAACGCTAGGGTGTATGATAACGTTATGGTGTCTGGTAACGCTGTGGTGACTGGTAATGAATGAAGGAGTGAATGAAATGACTACTTTTGATTTTGGCAACGGCCTGGTCCCCGCCCATCAGCATTCTAATGGTGGTGGGTGGGTCGCTGATACCGCCACTGTTTCTGAGACCGCCTATGTTGGGCCTAACGCTTGGGTGTATGATAACGCTGAGGTGACTTGTGACGCTAGGGTGTCTGGTTACGCTAAGGTGTCTGGTCGCGCTGTGGTGATTGGTGACGCTGTGGTGACTGGTGACGCTGTGGTGACTGGTTACGCTAAGGTGTCTGGTGACGCTTGGGTGTCTGGTCACGCTTGGGTGTCTGGTAACGCAGTGGTGTCTGGTAACGTTATGGTGTCTGGTGACGTTTGGTAATGGATGAAGGAGTGAATGAGATGACTGCTTTTGATTTTGGTACTGGTCCAGTTCCTGCCCACCAGCATCCTAACGGTGGTGGATGGGTTGATGATACCGCCACTGATGCTGAGGTGTCTGGTTACACTGTTGATGTTTTAGAAGAAATATTGGCTGTGGTGTCTGGTGACACTGAGGTGTCTGGTAACGCTAGGGTGTCTGGTAATGAATGAAGGAAAAGTCTAAATGTCTCTTAAACCTCGTAAGAAACGTGTACTTGCTCGCCGAGTAACAGGTCTTAGTGGCGCCCCTAAGACTCCTGGACGGGCGGCTGATTTTTATTTTCAATACGAAGTTGAGAATAAACAGATTATAGAATTGGTCAAGTCTTGGATTCGTACTGAGTTTCCTAAGAAAATTGCCACATCTATTCTAAAACAACCAGACTGGAAATTTATGTTTCCACACTGGGCATGTATTATTCACACAAACGATTCCTCTCGTATGGACTATCTTCGAAATAGAATTTCTCAACTGGCAGAGGAAGAAGTGAAAGTCGTAAAATCCCCTAATAAGAATACGACACAAAAAGATAAGATTGATCCAGTAAAAGAATGGATTGGCGAATTAGAAGAGGTAGTAGATCGACAAGATGACAAGTTTGACTTCTATCAGTTTGCTCGAATCAAGAATATGAACAAAGCACAAACTGAAAAAATCATTCAATATTATAAAAGAGAATATGAAGAACTCTTGGAAGTAAAGAAAGGTAAAAGCGAGGATCTTAAAGAAGCCTGGGGATATCTAAAACGTAAAGGTTTGACAAATCGTATTGCATTTTTTGAACGTCTATTGTCTGAACTAGACAAGCATATAAATAATAAAACGGTAATACGTCGTCCACGTAAACCAAAGGTAAAGTCTGCCGCGCAACTCGTAAAAAACGTCCAATATCTCAAAGAATCGAATGAGTTGAAAGTTGTGTCGGTAAGTCCAGAAACAATTGTTGACATGAAACAATTGTGGGTATATAATGTCAAGTATAAGAAATTGACTTGTTATAACTCTTTGGAGGGTGGTTTTAAGATGAAAGGAACCACACTTCAAAACTTTGATATGGAAACAAGTATGTGTAAGACATTACGTAAACCTCAAGAGCAACTAGGTGAGTTGCTGAAATCGGGAAAGGTCAAACTCAGGACTTTCATGGATAAAATAACAACCAAACCATCGACGTTTACAGGTCGTATCAATAAAGATACGCTATTAGTGAGAGTATTATGAGCAATGTGATTCAGTTTCCTTTGGAACGAATGGGTGCATCGCCCATTGTCAAAGAAAGGAATCTTCCACAATCTGAAGAAGAGACAATAAAGGCTATCACAATCAATCGAATGATGTTGGTAGACGAAGTAGTCAACACAGAATTTAGCCGTCTTGCTACGAAAATGATGATGCAAGGGTTTCCTATAGAAGATTCTGGATTCTTCAAGGATTATATTCTTGTTGGAGAGATGATGAGAGCCATACTATATAATAGTGTGGATATCGAACATCCTTTATATGATGTCATCTTAAACAATCGTGACCGTCTCAAGAAGATGATTGAGAATGGCGATATTGTATTTGGTGACGAAGAGGAAGATGACGAAGAATAAGGTGTGATATGATTTTGTTAGATTTTTCACAGGTATGTCTATCAGGCATTCTGGCGAGTGGCAATAAAGATTTTAGTGAAGATCTTATTCGTCACATGGTACTAAACTCAATCCGTAGCTTTAAGACACGGTTCTCTGAATACGGAGAAATGATACTCTGTTGCGATGACAAGAACTATTGGCGTCGTCAAATCTTTCCTTACTATAAGGCAAATCGTAAGAAGAGTCGAGAAGAATCACCACTCGACTGGAATCTTATCTTTGATACGCTGAATTCAATCAAAGAAGAGATTCGAGATAATTTTCCATATGTCGTAATTCAAATCGAATCTGCCGAGGCTGATGACATCATTGCTACAATGGTCGAACGATTTGGTGGTAATGGTGAAAAGATCATGATTGTCTCTGGCGATAAAGACTTTTCACAATTGCAAAGGTATAAGAATGTTGAACAGTATTCCCCTATTACGAAGAAGTTTATTAGAGTTGAAGATCCTATGGCTTACCTTTACGAACATGTTATCAGGGGCGATGCCGGCGACGGAGTACCTAATATTCTTTCTCGTGATGATGTTTTCGTCGTTGGTGCTAGACAGCGTCCATTAACAAAGAAAAAGGTTGCTGCAATGATTGATGATATGAATCGTGGTATCACTCCTTTTGATGGTGAAGTACATCGAAACTATATGAGAAACATTCAGTTGATTGATCTATCTCGTATACCAGAAACAATCCGTACACAAGTTATAGATACATATAAGAACTATGAAAAAAAGGATAAATCAAAGTTGTTGAACTATTTTATTAAAAACAAACTTAAAAATTTAATGTCTGACATCCAGGAGTTTTAAATGAAAGATGGTATTGCTGAAATTATTGAAAAGGCGTCTAAGTTAAAGACAGAAAATGAGAAAATTGCGTATTTACAAGAATCGTCAAAGACCTGTATACCATTGATACTTATGTTCAGACTAATGTTTGATCCGAAAGTATTATTTGATCTCCCAGAGGGTGATCCACCATACAAACCACAACCAAAAGAGTCTGATTTACAAAATTACCTATATCACGATTTTCGTAGAATAAAGTATTTTATTAAAGGTCAGTATGAAAACATCAAACCGATTAAACGGGAAACGATGTTTATCGAATTTCTGGAATCTATGGATCCTGACGATGCTCTAATGATGTTGTCCATCAAAAATAAAAAGAGTCCTTATAAAGGAATCACTAAGGCGCTTATTAAGAAAACTTTCACAGAAGCAAAGGATTGGTAATAGTTATGTCTAAGACTTTTCGAGCTCGCCGTAACAAGTGGGATGATGATTACGATGATTATGATAATCCACGACGAGTAAAAAAATTTCGAAAAATGAGAGAAGAACGGCAAGAATCTTTAAAAAATAAATTTAATTTAAATGAAGGTGAAGATGTTTCAGAAGATACCATTCATAAATCGTAAATCGGCTGTTATTATAGGTAATGGTACTACAAGACAAAATTTCAATTTAAATAATCTTGTTAATAAAGAAAATCTTTTAATCTACTCGTGTGGCGTTGCTTACAAAGGATTTGACGATCCTAATAAAGTAGATTATCATGTTACCATTGAAGAGTATAGGAGAGACCAGTTAGAAAAAGAAGACCAGTCCCCTATAATTTATCCAGAAGATATTGAGGACCATGTAGAGTCTATGTTTTATCATGGACACGCTGGTCCTCGTCCTCGTTCTAATACTGGTATGTTTGCTATGAAATGTGCTATAAGAACAGGTTGTTCGGTGTTATATATATTAGGATTCGACTCTTTAATTAAAAACGACGAGACTCAATCTATCAGCAATATGTTTAAAGGAAAGGCTGAAACAAGAACAAGAGCTGCGGATAATCCAAATAGAATTAGATATCTAGATTGGTTTATGTCGCATAATCATCTTGTAGACTTTATATTTGTTTTTGATAAACAATATGAGTTTTACAGATGTCAATCCAATAATATGCATGGTTTGTCTTATTCAATGTTTGAGAAGATGTTAACAGATGACATTTCTTTTTGATCCACTAGAAAAAGCAGGAAGCACTACTTTAACCATATTCATAGGATATGATTCTAGAGAAGATTTCTGCGCTAAAATACTAGCGCATACAATTAGAAAATATAGTAATCATAGAAAAGATTTTGTAATTATTCCTTTGATCTACAATCAACTTTATGCCAATGAATATACATCAAGAAAATTAGATAAAAGAGGATCTACAGAATTTTCTATGACTAGATTTCTTTGTGTTCCTATCACAAGATTACATATGCAATATCCTGAAAGTATAGAAAATAAATATAAAGGTTTATTAGAAAGATATTCTTTATTTTTAGATTGTGATATGATGTTTACTGAATCTGTTTGGAATTTATTAAAAGTGGCGGACTTGTCCAAACCAGTTTCTGTTTGTAAACACGATTATTCTTCTGCATCTCGTTATAAGATGCATGGTACTCCCCAAGAGAATTATCCTAGAAAGAACTGGTCTTCTGTTACACTGTGGAATTGTCTTCATGATAAAAGCAAACAGATGACCTTTAAATTAGCTGATACAAAAGATCCGGCATATCTTCATAGATTTCAAGGGTTCGATGATAATGATATTGGAGAACTTCCTTTAAAATGGAATTATCTAGTAGACGAACCAATGGATCGAGATTATTACGGATTAGAAAAAGATGAACTTCCATCTAACATTCATCATACTTTAGGTTCACCTGTTTTTAGATTATATCAGGATAGCGAATATTCTGATCTTTGGAAAGAAAATTTCAAAAGCGTGTTTTCTAGAGATTTTGATGAGACAAAAGACACTATTTGATAAATAATGTAAAGGAGAAATAATGCCAACATATACTTTCTTTAATGAACAATCGGGCATGGAATGGGATGACATTATGTCTATCTCAGAAAAAGAAAAATTTCTCAAAAATAATTCTCATATTAAACAGGTTATCAGCTCCATGAACATCGTTTCTGGAGTTGGTGGTATTAAGAATGATGGGGGTTGGAACGAAGTAATGGACCGAGTGTCTGATGCTAATCCAAACTCCACGTTTGCTGCTTCTAGAGGATCACGGCAAACATCAAAGGAGGTAAAAACAAGACAGGCTGTAGAAAAGTGGAGAAAGCAGCGAGCAAAAAGTGGAGACTCAGCAAAACTTTAACTCGCACAAAGGAACTAATAAATGTCCCTTATTAACCTAGAAGATTACGGCGTAGGTAAACTTACAAAAAGGCAAAAAAGAGAACTGAGAAAACAACAGAGTAATTCGCTTAGAATACGATCTATTCAACCGAAAACACAAAATCAAAAACGAGCCTTTGATCACTATGACGAAGAATATAATCTTCTACTGCATGGTCTTGCAGGAACAGGAAAGACCTTCATATCACTCTACTTAGCACTGTCTGACGTTTTAAGCCAAGACTGCGACCAACATAATGTTACCATTGTTCGCTCGGTAGTCCCAACAAGAGATATGGGATTTCTACCAGGAAGCGAAAAAGAAAAATCCAAAGTATACGAAGCGCCATACTCTAGCATCTGTAGTGAATTATTTGGAAGAGGCGATGCATACGAGATTCTGAAAACAAAGAATCTTATCAACTTTGTTACAACATCTTATATTCGTGGACTAACATTAGATGATACGATTGTAATAGTTGATGAGGCTCAAAATTTAAACTTCCATGAGTTGGATTCTATCATTACCAGACTTGGTGAAAATAGTCGTATTATGTTCTGTGGTGACTTTAGACAGAGTGATCTTATTAGAGATGAAGAAAGAAAAGGATTATTGACATTTATGAAAATTCTTGATACAATAGAAGAGTTTCAAACAGTAGAGTTTGAGGAAGACGATATTGTGCGAAGCAGTATCGTGAAAGATTATATAATCTCAAAAGCAAAGCATGGAGTTTTGTAGATATGCGCGAAAAGTTGATTGAACTTGTTTTAGATTACTGTGTACGTAATGAAGAAGATTGGGACATTCCATATAAAGCAGATGAACTTCGAAAGTATACAAATGAGTATCTATTGGAACTGATTGAAAAACAATTAGATTGTTATATGAATGTAGTTCACGGTACTCGTTGGCGAGAAAAGGTTGAAGTTAATCTAGTTCCGCCCTCGACACTAGATCAGTTGAATAAAGAAATTACAAAACAAGTATTCAAAATAAAGTATGCTAATGATTTTTTATATGGTTACGGCGATGTAGACCCTTTGTTTCCTGATATTGGTGCTCCAGACAATGTTGCTGGATATAAAGCAGAAGATATGATTGTAGGAGGATTAGATGATTTTTCAACATCGCCAAATAAGTTTACCTGATATCAAAGCAACAACGAATAAGGAAACCGGCAGGATGTATCATACTCCTGCCGGTGACTTACCTTCTATCACCACTGTTCTTGGTCGGTTGTCTCGTGACGGTATTATG
>Ga0255768_10003844_pt1 | contig 14808 bp, 18 predicted proteins | sample 071ome_33_FD_179983 | JGI IMG/M metagenome (GOLD analysis project Ga0255768, IMG submission 179983) | Coastal salt marsh microbial communities from the Groves Creek Marsh, Skidaway Island, Georgia - 071412AT metaG (version 2) | ecosystem: Environmental > Aquatic > Marine > Intertidal zone >...
TATACTCGCAACGTGGTTGGGCCACAAAGCAAACTGTACGGGGTACAAGATGCTAGATTACAAAGTAGAAAGTCTTGACGGCTTAGACGAATCCATCCAGCAGCTCTATGAGCAGAGCGGCGATTTCTTCACTTTGAAAGTGGACGGAATGCCAAAAACTGAGAGCGAAGATTTGTCTGGCTTGAAAGCAAAAGTTCAGCAGTTGATGGACGAAACGAAAGCGGCAAAGCAAAAGGCTCGCGAGGCTGAAGAAGCCAAAGCAAAGCAATTTGAAAAAACCGCACAAGAGAAAGGCGAGTTCCAAACTCTTTGGGAACAGGCGCAGCAAAAGCTGGCCGAGAAAGACCAAGAGTTGCAAGACTTCACGACTAGAATGCAGCAAAAAGAAATTGACGTTGCTGCTTTATCGGTCGGAACACAGCTTGCAAAGACTGACGCCAAACGCGCATCAGTTCTCGCTGACTACGCCGCCAAGTATGCGCGGCATGACGGAGAATCCGTCCAGTTTTTAGTTGGTGGTATCGAAGTAGATACCAAAGCACTGATGGAACACTTGAAGAAGGAGTTTCCATTTTTGGTAGACGGGAGTGGAGCCACTGGTGGTGGCGCGACATCTTCCAGAAGCGGTGGGGCCGCTCAAAAACAGATTTCACGCGCTGATTTTGACATGATGGCTCCCGACAGAAAGATGGCCTTTGTCAAAGACGGCGGAGTAATTGTTGACTGACACAAAGGTAAACTTTCATGGCTAATACTCTCACTAACTTAACTCCTGACCTGTACGAAGCGCTGGACACTGTCTCGCGCGAATTGGTTGGGTTTATTCCTTCTGTAACTCTTGACGCAAATGCTGAAAGGGCCGCAAAAGGTCAAACCATTCGCAGCGCAGTTGCTCCGGCTTCTACTGCTGCTGATATCACTCCTGCACAGACTGCTCCTGATACTGGCGATCAGACGATCACCAACAAGACCATCAGCATTAGCAAGTCTCGCGGTGTTCCTGTTCGCTGGAATGGCGAAGAGCAGCGCGGTCTGAATGCTAATGGGCCTGGATACAACAACATTCTGCGCGACCAATTTGCTCAGGCAATGCGGACTCTCTGCAACGAAGTTGAAAGCGATCTTGCTGATCTGTACTCCAGCTCATCTCGCGCATACGGCACAGCTGGCACGACTCCTTTCGGCACTGCTGGCAATTTCTCTGATGCTTCAGAAGCTCTGCGAATCCTGAAAGACAACGGCTCGCCGTTGACTGGCAACCAACTGGTTGTTAGCTCTGCTGCTGGTGCAAAGATGCTTGGATTGCAAAGTCGCGTTGACGTTCAGGGCAATGACTCTTTGCTGCGTCAAGGCGTTATGCTTTCCACTGCTGGAATGGACATCCGCGAATCTGCACAGGTCAATAGCCACACTCAAGGCACTGGCACCAGCTATCTGGTCAACGATGCTTCTCTAGCTGTTGGTGATACTGTTATCGCTGCTGACACTGGCTCCGGCACAATCGTTGCTGGTGACGTTGTTACTTTCGCTGGTGATAGCAACAAGTATCTCGTGACCAGTGCTCTGTCTGGCGGCTCTTTCACCATTGCTGCTCCTGGACTCAAGACTGCTGTTGCAGACAACTCAGCCATCACTGTCGGCGGTGATTATACTGCCAACATGGCTTTCAACCGATCAGCCATCGTTCTGGTCACTCGCGCTCCTGCCCGTCCCATCGAAGGCGATCTGGCAGAAGATGTGATGATCATGACCGATCCGCGATCAGGCATTAGCTTCGAAGTGTCGATGTACAAAGAGTACAGACAGGTTCACTTTGAAGTGGCACTGGCTTGGGGCGTATCTGCCATCAAGCCTGAGCATATGGCTGTTCTGCTTGGCTAAAAACTGATGGAAGGCGGGTGGCGTTTGCTGCCCGCTTTTCTTCATCTGATCGGAGTGAATCATGGCGACTATTACTGTTGAGAATGGAACTGTTGTTGCTGGTGCTAACAGCTACGTCACTGTGGCTGAATTTACGCAGTTCTGCACTGACCGCAATATTCTGATTTCCTATACTTACGGCGATGAGTCGCAGCTGTTGATTCAGGCGATGGATTACTTTGAGCAGCAGCCGTTCAAAGGCATCAAGTATATCGAGACTCAGCCGTTGCAGTTCCCGCGCTCTGACTTGTGGATTGACGGCTATTTGGAAGAGTCAGACGAAATTCCTCAACTGGTAAAAGACGCGCAAATCACTATTGCGATTTCTATCATGCAAGGCAACGATCCTTTGTCGAATGTGGATCGGGCCGTTAAGCGCGAAAAGGTTGATGTGCTAGAAGTTGAATACATGGACAATGCAGCAAGCTCTGTGATTATTCGCAGCGTTGGAAACATACTGCGAAAACTGGTTACAAGCAGTTCAATGGGCAATAGCTTTTCAGTGATCAGGGCATAACAAATGCCAGTCAATTACAGCGCACTTCAAACAACAGCAACACGATTGCTCCGCGAGAACGGACAGGCAATCACGCTGAATTACGAATCGTCAGAAGTCATTGATCCGGCAACTGGCGTTGTTACTACCGTAGCAACAAATAACAGCATCAGCGGTTATGGGCTGGCTTCAAATTACGACCAGTCAGAGGTTGATGGAAATTCAATAAGATCATCGGATATTAAACTGTTACTGTCCAACACAAGCTCCGCGCCGCAGCCGGGATGGACAGCAACAGTAGATAGCAAAGTTCACAGAGTGATGGATGTTCGGCAAATCAAACCAGCCGGAACTAACGTCATGTATATTTTGCAGCTAAGAGTATGAGCGCAGCAGAGAAGGACATCAATACAGCGTTATCTTCCAGACTTGCAACCATGCAAGCGTCTGGAGTTCCGCCTATTGTTTGGGAGAATTCAGAATACACTCCTGTCCACGGAACTCTGTACATGCGGGAAAACTTTTTTCCAAATATAAAAACGCAAGTAGGCCTGGAAGATACCAGCACGGATAATTACGAAGGAATTTACCAGGTCACGATTTCAGACTGGACAGGCAATCGAAGATTTGACGCGCAAGAACAGGCAAGACTTGTCTCTGTACATTATCCGCGTGGTTCGGAGTTCACTTACAACAGCGTCAAAGTAAGAATAACCAGATCGGTAATTGAAACTCCGTTTATTAACGAAAATCAGTTCTTTGTTCCGATCAGCATTTATTGGCGGGCTTTCGTATGAGCTTTGAGCAAGATTGGAAAAAGATTGAGCCAGAGATCAGAGATAGGCTTGAAAAGGCTTGCAGAGCAGGAATGTTTCAGCTTTGTTCAAATATAATTGGCGGAACTCCTGTTGATACAGGTAGAGCAAAAGCAAACTGGTTTGTCACTACTGGAAGCGCAAGCACAAAGACTGTAAAACAAACAGACAAATCACCAAAAGGGCAAATCTCTACAGACAAAGCAAAGCAAGTCAGCGTATCTGTAGAGAAGTCGATTGATACTGGAAAACTATATTTGACGAATAATCTGCCTTATATTTATCGGCTTGAATTTGACGGATGGTCATCTCAAGCCAGAAGCGGATGGATACGCAAAAACGTGCAAGAATTCAACAAACTGCTCGCAGCACAAATCCGAGCGGTTATGAAATAACCTGAAGGAGTTTACAACATGGCAATTCAAACCTCTGCTGGAACTATACTGTACGCAAGTGCATCTTTGCCAGCAACTTACGACCAAACTGGATACGAAGCATTGACTTGGAGTGCAGTCGGTGAAGTGACTGAAATTCCTGCTTTCGGTTCAGTGTACAACCTGATTACTCACTCACCGCTTGGCGAAAGGCGAGTAGTCAAAAAGAAAGGCTCCGTCAATGACGGCAGCATGACATTAAACTTTGCAGCCGATGCAGCAGATGCTGGACAGGGCATACTCAAAACTGCTCACACGTCCGACACTGAAATCAGCGTAAAGATCACCTATCCTGACGGAGAAGATGATTACTTCACTGCGTTAGTTATGGGCTATCAAGTTAATCCGGGCAATGTTGACAGCATCAAGTCTGACAGCGTAACGATGGAACTTGTGACTGCTCCTGTAAATGTAGCGGCCTAATAATCTAAAAAGGAAACCTCATGGACTTAGCTAATCTCGATTTACAAACTGCGGCGGATGTTGGAATCGACATCCGTTTGCAGCATCCAGCAACTGGTGAATATTTGACAGATGATAATGGCGATAATTTGGTGATAACTGTTCTTGGCAAAGACAGCGCAACATGGCAATCAGTTGCCAAGCGGGTCAATGCGCGGAATGCAAACCGTTACAAGAACAAGCCTGTCCCGAATGTTGCATTGGAATCTGCTCTGTATGAGATACTTTCGGAATGCACTGTGAAGTGGACAAAGAATATTGAGTTTGAAGGACAACAGCTCAAATGCTCGAAAGAAAACGCACAGATGCTTTACGAGAAAAGGAACTGGATTGCTGAACAGTTAATCGAGGCGGCTGCTGATCGAGCTAACTATTTTTTGGGATAGAGGCTGATCTGGAGTTGTATGCTCAGCAATGGGCATGGTTAAACTCCAGGGCAAAAGATCAGAAAAGTTCACGAGCGAGCTTTTTAGAAGATGATGACTCAATAGTTGATCGGCTTCCAGATGTGGAGCCGTTCAACTACATCATCGAGCTACTGAGTAGAATTGGCGTTGCTATGAATAGCGGTTCAGGCGTTCATGCAATTACATGGCAAGAGCTTGACGCTTTTATGCGATCCACAAGCATTAGACTGAATTTGTGGGAAGCAGAAACAATCAGGAAATTGTCAGCTATATATGCCAATAGCATTATGCAGTTTGATGACAAGAATGTTCCGGCTCCGTTTATTAGCGGTCGAGAAAAGGAACGAATTGCTGGTAACTTAAAATCCGCGCTGCGGAATATAGTGGTTAAAGAGCGATGACAGATTTAGCCGAAATCGTAATATCAGTTGATACCAGACAACTCAAAGCTGCGAATGATGAGCTTGGCGCTCTTGGCAGAAAAGGTAAAGAAACCGAAGAAAAAATAAGCCAGAGCAACGAAAAGACTGGCAATTCTTTTACAGCATTAAAAGGCAAAATCGGCTTAGTTACTGGCGCACTGGCTGCGCTTGGCGCTGGTGCGTTGATGACCAGCGTTATCCGAACGACAGCAGAATTCACAGCATCACTGGCTAACCTTTCTGCTATCACTGGTGCAACTGGTGAAGACCTTGAATATCTATCAGAGCAAGCAAAAGACATTGGCGCGACAACAACACTGTCTGCCTCTGAAGCTGTAACCGCTTTCAAGTTAATTGCATCAGCAAAACCAGACCTGCTCGAATCTGGCGAAGCATTAAATGCCGTCACAAGAGCCGCTGTGACTTTATCTGAAGCTGCTGGAATAGAACTAACAGAAGCTGCAAATACTCTCGGCACATCTCTTAATCAATTTGGCGCAGGAGCAGAAGAAGCTGCAAGATTTATCAATGTCTTGGCTGCTGGCGCAAAATTTGGCGCATCAGAAATTGCTCAAACGTCCGAAGCATTAAAGAATGTTGGTGCCGCTGCGAATTCTGCTGGCTTGTCGTTTGAAGAAGCTAATGTAGGAATTCAGCTATTAGCCGCTGGCGGCATAAAAGGCGCAGAGGCTGGAACAGGACTTCGAAATGTATTGTTGAAACTTGAAGAATCTACAGACCAAAGATTGCGTCCGTCTGTTGTTGGTTTGGCTACATCTTTGGAAAATCTTGCCGCAAAGAACATGGACGTCACACAAGCCTCGGAAATGTTCGGCAGAGAGGCTGCTATTGCTGCTCTCACATTGATTGAACAAGCAGACAACGCCGCTGACTTGGAAATTGCTCTCACTGGAACCGCCACTGCATATGAGCAAGCGGGAACTAATGTAAACAATCTTGCTGGCGATCAAGCTGCGCTTAATAGCGTTATGGAGGCATTCCGAATTGAGCTTGGAACTCGGCTTGAGCCAGTGATGAGGGCAGCAGTTCAGTCTTTGTCTAGTGTCATCGGTTTTCTGACAGACAATATGGATTTGCTGATTGTAGCAATTACTGGAATTGGTGCTGCAATGCTTGTTTCTTTTGGGCCAGCAATCATTGCTGGTATTACGGCAGTTGCGACAGCAATTTGGGGAGCCAATACTGCTTCGATGGCTTTTATGGCGAGTCCAGCAGCAATTGCAGCTGCTGTTGCTATGGCTGCCGTTCTTATGGTGAGAAATTGGGATGATGTGAAACACGCTGCATTGTCCGCTGCTTTGCTGATCGAAATAGGCTGGAACAATCTCAAACTGTTTTTCCAGCAAAAGTTCGCAGATGCAATAGATTCAATCAATGGAATGTTCACTGATCTTTCAAATAACGCAGTAGCAACATGGGCAGCAATTAAAGCAGCGACTCTTGATCCGTTGAGCGCAATAGAAACTTATAACAGAGTTTTCGATGAAACTATTGCTTCGTTGAATGAAGGCAAAAAAGCAAATAATGGATTCTCTGATGCAGTAGACGACACGAGGCGAAACATTGTCAGGCTAGAAACCGAGCTTGTTGATTTAATAAGAGATCACAACGATCAAACAGACGCAGCAGATGCTGGCGCAGAGGCTTTATCTCATTTTGAAAATATTACTGATGAGACAATTCCTACTGTAAAGGAATTGGGCAGAACTATGGGCCGAACAGCTGAAGAAACTGACAAGCTGACAAAGGCCACATCTGAAGTGATGGCAAATTTATTGCACGAAAGAGATCAGATAGGCCTGACCGGATTAGAACTTGAGATATATAACAACCTCAAAAAAGCCGGAGTTGATGCGTCAAGCGAATTAGGCCAAGAGATTGTAAAACTAACAACTCAAGTTTATAACGAGCAAGTTGCATACGATGCAACTACTGACGCAGCAAAAAAAGCGGCTGAAGAAAAAGAAAAAGCCTACCAAAGAATGTCTAGCAATGTGAAAGGCTTTTTTGTTGACCTGCTCAATAATGGTCGGGACGCTTTCGACAATTTGGCAAAGAGTTTCAAAGATTTCATCTTTAACATGGTTGCCGAATGGGCTACTCAAAAACTGATGTCGCTGTGGAGCAATTTTGCTCAAAACGGAGCCAGTGCTTTTTCTTCACTTGGGTCAATGTGGAATAGCTTATTATCAAGTTTTAGTTCTGGCTTGAGCGGTTTGTGGAATGGAATTAAGTCATTGTTTGGCGGAGTCAGCAATTTTGTATCAAGCGCCGGAAGCGCGATTACAAATATAGCAAGCGGAGCAGCCAGCGCAATTACTGGCGCAGTGTCTGCTGTTGCAAGCGGAGTCGGCTCTGCAATATCTACCGCAGTTTCTACTGCTGGAGCAGCGGTAAGCGGTGTCGCTGGCGCAGTGACATCAGGATTAACAGCTGTTGGCAGCACGATTGCTGGAGTTGCGTCAGGCGCTGTTAGTGCTGTCACTGGCGCGGTCAGCTCAATCACTGGAGCAGCCACTGGAGCAGTCAGCGCAGTTACTGGAGCAGTTACTGGAACTGCCAGCTCAGTTACTGGAGCAGTTACTGGCGGAGCAAGTGTTGGAGGCGCTCTTTCATTTCTCGGGCCTGCCGCTTTATTTGCAGGTATTGCGTTTTCCATGTTTGGCGGAGACAAAATAGACTATCCGACTTTTGCTGAACTGCCTGTTGATCAGCAACTTGATTTACTCGCATTGAATTATGAAAGAGAACTCCAGAGTTCAATGGGGTCAGCAGATACTGAGGGCGCACTTGCCTTTGATCCTATTCAGCAAGCAGACTTTGCAAATGCACTGGTCGATGCTTACGGTTCTGACGCGAAGCAAACGCTTATTGATCTTGGCTTGGCAGACATGGTTGATGGATCATTCCGCGAAGGCTTGCCATACGTTCCGCATGATGGCTTTGTTGCAGAACTCCATGCTGGTGAACGAGTCTTGACTGCCGAACAAACAATGGCAGCTGACAGAATGTCGATGGATATGGGCGAGCTTAAACAGACGATGGAAGAAATCATGGTCGCTGTTGCTCGCAATACTCAGAGGCTCTACCGAATCAATGACCGATGGGATAAGGATGGCTTGCCGCCGACGAGGTCGTAACAGATGAAAATTATTCGACCGGAAACAATACTTGATGCGAACGTCACGGCTACAAACGTGACCGAAGCTGACCAGGCTGAATGGGCTTCTGGCACAACGTATGCTCTTAATGATCTGGTAATGGTCACTGGAACGGCGGGCGGTGCTGCAACAGCTACTCATAAAATCTACCAGTCACAAGCTGGCTCAAACACCGGCAACGACCCGACCACTGACGATGGAACATATTGGGATGAAGTCTCCAGCACAAATGCTTGGAAGATGTTTGATTCTATCGTTCAAGATCAAACAGAAAGGTCTGGCGGAATAGAAGTTACATTGACTTTCACTCCAGTAGTAAATGCGCTTGCAGTAATAAATGTTGATGCTCAAAGCATAACTATTGTTGTTGACGATGCAACTGAAGGCGAAGTTTACAACCAAACGTACAGCTTGATTTCTGATTCTGGAATTCAGGATTGGTATGCGTATTTCTTTGAGCCGATTGTGCGAATTGATAGATATGCAATTACTGATATTCCGCCTTATGCTGGCTCAGATATTACTGTCACATTAACCGATACCGGAACGGCAAAGTGCGGAGCTTTGGTTATTGGTCAGTTTGCAGAACTTGGTCAATCACAACATGGCGCAGGAATATCAATCACTGATTACTCAACGAAAACAACAGACGCAAATGGTCGAGTCACGATTACTTCAGGCGCATACGCAAACCGAATGGACGTTGACATAATCTTGCCGACAAGCACGTTTCCGGTCGTTAGAAACATCCTGACCGACATTCGCACGACTCCGGTGGTCTGGATCGCGCAAGACGATGAGCCTGGCGCTGTTGTCTACGGCTATTATCGCGAATTTGATATAATCTTGAGCAATCCGACTTTGAGCCGTTGCTCACTCGACATTGAGGGACTTGTCTAATGACAATTTCAACCATCAGCACATTGCCAGCTGCTCCAGCAAGAACGGACGCGCCCGCGACTTTTATTTCAAAAGCAGATACTTTTCTGGCTGCTATTGTCACGATGCAAAGCGAGCTAAATACTAGCATCGGGCAAATGAACACAGACATCGGGCAAGCTAACACTGATGCCGCAAGTGCTGCTGCCTCTGCTGCAACAGCAGACCAAACTGCCAACACGACTTTGTGGGTCAGCGCAACAAGTTATGCTCAGGGAGATTGCGTTTATTCTCCGATAGATTTTTATACTTATCGAGCCAAGACTGCGACCAGCGGAACAACTGACCCAAGCCTGTCGGCTGATTGGCAGAGCTTGAACATTCTTGTAGACATCACTTCGCCGCACCTGACAGGAACTGTTCTTGAAGATGTCTATAATTTAACCGGAACCGTGATTGAACCAGACAATGGCTCAATGCAGTACAAAACTCTAACAGGCAACACGACATTCACTGAAACTTTATCGTCAGGCGAAGCAGTTACAATAATGATTGATGACGGAACAAGTTACACAGTGACATGGCCAACAACGACATGGGTTAACAGCGGCGGAGTTGCTCCAACGCTTGCCACAACTGGATATACAGTTGTCGTATTGTGGAAAGTCAGCACGACTCTCTATGGCGCGCTGGTAGGTGACGGCACATGATGATATACCGCAAGCTAATGTCGGCTGGTGGTGCAGGGCCGGGACGTTGGGGCTTTACCGCTTCAAATACAACGCTCGATGGTGCGCCGTGGTCCACGGTTATTAGTTTGATCAGAGGTATTGGCAGTCCGACAGGCACCAATGTCGGTAATAATACGATGTGGATTTCGGATTCAGGAACCAAGCTATATACGCAAGATTCCGGTAATGAGGATTTGTATCAATTCACACTGTCAACTGCTTATGATATTAGCACTGCAACCTATGCCAGCAAGACTTTCAGTTATAGTGCAAATACACCAGCCAGCGATGCTGGAATATTTATGTCTACCGATGGCACGAAGATGTGGATTAGTGATACTGCAGCTGACGAGATTGACTACTACACTCTTTCGACCGCTTACGATATATCGACTGCTTCCTACAACTCGACTTCAACAGTAGTTGCTGCACAAGATACATCCATTGGCTCATGCGCTGTTTCGCCCGATGGAAGCACTTTGTTGGTTAGCGGCGGTTCTGGCAATGTGATTATGGAATTTGCTTTTGGAACCGCATACGACATGAGCAGCTTGTCGTGGACTCAAGAAAGCTCATGGGGAACTTCTGATGACTACTTTATCGTGAACAGCGATGGAACAAGAACTTGGAGTTGGTCAGGAAATGACACGATTCAGAGTGATGATTATTCGACAGGTTGGGATGTCTCAACCAGAACAACAGGCTCTACAGCGGATTTGGGTTCTGATTACGGAATACCTACGGGCGTTGCCAGCGATGTTCTTGGAATGCAGTGGAATTCAGATGGTAGTGTTTTTTGGGTTGCGACGGAACCTGCAACCGGAATTGACGCGACAGCTTTTAAGGTTGAATGCTCTACAAACTATGACATAACCACTGGTTCATGGACTGAGCCGCCCGAATGGGTTGATCTTGGTTTGACTGCTTCTCAAGTTCGTTTTGTCAGGTTTGGCGACAGAGGCTATAAGTTATTCGTTTTGAGAGATACTGGCTCAAACTGGACAATGTCATCTTTTCCGCTTTCAACAAAATATGACGTAACAACTGCTGGATCGGTTACAGATAGTTCTGCTTTTGCAGAGACAAGTGCGGCAAGCAGTTTTTGTTTCAGTTATGACGGAACCAAGCTATGGGTTTCTGCTTCTACCACGACTTATGAATATGATTTGTCTACCGCTTGGGATGTTTCTACAATTTCATATTCCACCACTTCGGCATCGTTTGGATTTGGAAATGACACTGAATGCTTCCAAATTAGTGAAGATGGCAGCCAGATGTATTACATTGATCAGAATGACGGAGTTGGAACTATTGACCTGACAACAGCAAACACTTTTTCAGGCGGTCATACGAGAAATACTCCGACAGAAACTGGATTACAATCAACTGAAATGTTTTCTGCTCAATTCTCTCCTAGCGGTTATCGTTTTTTGGCTTGGGAAAAAGTCAGCGCAGCTGCCGGTATACAAATGAATGTTTGGGATTTAGCTACTCCTTTTGATGCCAGCACTTATCAGAGCGTTCAAACGTGGAGTCCAAATTCTTATCTTTTCTATGAAGATGATGGGCAAAGAAGCTGTTTGAGCGAGAGGGGAAATTTAGGCGTTATTTTTATTGAATCAATGAATAGATGGGTCAAAATAGAGTTGAGTTGAGGTTTGCTATGTACGCTAAAATTGAAAATGGGTCGCTTGTTAAATTTCCTTACAATGAAAACGACCTGAAAATAGAAAACCCAAAAACCAGTTTTCCTGCACAGATTTCTGATTCTTTGCTTGCTGACTGGAATGTGTTTCCAGTAACAGTTCAAGCTAGTGCTGAATATAATCCGTTGACTCACAAAGAAGTCAAAGACTCAGAGCCAACTTTGGTTGATGGCGTTTGGACATTGGGCAAGTCGTATGAGCCTCTCACTGACAACGAAAAGCAAGCATATATCAAAAAGCAATCGAGAAATTATGAGATAAAAATTCAAAAACATATGGATGAGAAGGTTGCGGAACGCGAATACGATTCCATGATTTCCGCATGCACATACGCAACTTCAAGCAATCCAAAATACGGGCCAGAAGGTCAGGCCTGCGTAATATGGCGTGACGCTGTATGGGACAAGTGCTATGAAGTTCTTGCAGAGGTTCAAGCAGGAACCAGACAGCCGCCTGAAATTCAAGAATTGATAGACGAACTTCCAGAGCTTGTATGGCCGTAGACGATGCCCGAAGTTACCGAAAACAGACTTGTCAGACTGGAGAAAAAGATTGATGACTTGCAGCACGCAGTCATCAGTCTCGCTCGCGTGGAAGAAAGACTCACCACTGTTTTCAATCGGCAATCTGGCATTGAGCAGAAGGTCAACAACATGGACACCAGCATAGACAAGCTGCAACGCAATGCCGCATCTGGAGCATATATGGAGCGGCTTTTCTGGATTGTTGTCGTTGCGGCTGTGACTTGGCTATCGAGGCAAGTATGATTAAAAAGATCAAAGCAGCAATGCTTCTTTTCAAGCGTGGGCAAGTCGTTGCCGATCCTGCAAAATGGAAGAATCGACAGATAACCAGCACCATGATTGTCGGCTTGATTTACGCCGCAATCGAAGTGGCGGGAGCATTCGGTTATGACTTCACAATCGACCAAGCGAGCATTGATGCTATTGCTGTCGGCATTCTTGCTATCGTCAATGTCGTGTTCACTTTTACCACATCAGATAAGGTCGGCGTGTAGTCCAACTGCCGGACTGCTTTCGCCAGAAGAAATGGGAAGTTCCTTTCAAGTTTGCGATAAGCAGTTTTGCGAAGTTGGAGCCATTATTGTCGGCGTGGAGTGTGACGTATGAGCAGTAACAGGCAAGAGAATCCGCCAGACATCAAAATTCTCGATCATGGCGACCCTACTGACAGGCAGCGCGAATATGTGCTGGCCTGGATAAACTACGGCTCTTGTCAGAAAGCAGCAGATGCTATGGGCGTTGCAAAGGCTGCTGTGTTCAAAGCCACCAAAGCAGTGAAGGAAAAAGCCGCGCAAAATGGCTGGACTCCAGCGCAGAACAATTCAAGGTTCATTGGTGAGGGCTACCACCTCAAAGGCACGTCCACGCTCATCGATGCCGATGGCGAGATCAAACAAACTTGGGTCAAGACTGCAAAAGATCAGGAAGATCAGAAACGTGCTTTTCTTGAATTCATTGATGGCTTGAATGACCGGATAACTCCAGCAGAGCCGCGTGAATTTGTACCAATCAAAACTCCCGATGAAGATTTGATGCCGACCATCGTGATCGGTGATGCTCATATCGGCATGAGAGCACACGGCAGAGAAACACGCGACAGGAATTTCGACTCTCGAATAGCACAGGAAGAAATAATCAAAGCTGTTGCTCATCTTGTTGACTGTGCGCCACGCGCAAAGACTGGCTTGCTAGTGAACGTGGGAGATTTTGTACATGCTAACACTGCATCGAATACAACTGGCAAAGGAACTCCGCTGGACGTAGATACAAGATACGAAAAGTTCATGCGTGTTGCAGCTGATACACTGGTCACTTCTGTCGAAATCATGTTGCAGAAATTCGAGAAAGTAACTGTCTGCATTGCTCGCGGTAATCACGATCCTGACGCAGCAATAGCAATTCAAATGATTCTCGAATATTACTGGTCAAACGAGCCGCGAGTAAATGTGCTGCGCTGCAAAGGATATTTCCATTACATCAGGTTCGGAAAATGGATGCTTGGCGTACATCACGGAGACAAAGTAAAAGCTGAAAAGCTGGCGAACATTATGCCACGAGAACAGCCAGATGCTTGGAGCCAAACGAGTCACAGGATGTGGCTTGTTGGGCACTACCATCACCAGCAAGTGCTTGAGTGCGACAATGGCACTGTTATTAGAAAGTTCGGAACTCTTGCACCGCCTGATGCCTGGCATAGCTCAATGCAATACGGTGCGGCTCATGTTATGGAGATGATTGTATTCAAACGTGAAGGCGGAAAGCAGCTGGAATATGTTTACGAAATTCCTCGCCAACATCATGGCATCGACACAGAGATAATCTGATATAATGCATCATGGCTACCAAAGACCCGCGATTAACAAGACTTGGACTTGAAGGCTATAACAAGCCCAAAAGGACTCCCAATCACCCGAGCAAGTCTCACGTTGTTGTTGCAAAAGAAGGCGACAAGATTAAAACGATTCGATTTGGCCAGCAAGGCGTAAAAGGTTCGCCAGCCAGAAAAGGCGAAAGCAAATCAGACAAAGCTCGCCGCGCATCTTTCAAAGCTCGCCACGCAAAGAATATTGCCAAAGGCAAAATGTCTGCGGCTTATTGGGCGGACAAAGTTAAGTGGTAAAAGATTACGATGCGTGCAGTTTGGTCTTAACGATTATTCAGTTGAGCGGCGGCGCGTATAACGCTGAAGAAATTTCAGAAATAATTGAAATGATTAAGCTGTACGAAGAAGAAGAAGGCGAGAGCGACAAGCGCAAAGTCTTTCAGCTTTTTGTCAACGACGAACAGACGGAGCATTGATAAATGAGCGAATACACTAATCTCAATCCGTCAGGACATCTGCTTTTTGATATTGCAAGGCTGAACATCGAAGAAGCTACACCGTTGAACCTCTTTGGTTACAACGAGTCTGTCGGTACAACTTATGAGACAATCTGGAATTTTGGCGGGCCATATACTTTTCCAGTTTCTGCTGTTGTCATGTCCGTTGCAAGTTCAAGCGCAGCAGATACGTCAAAGCCAATCAAGGTCACTGGACTCAATGACAAATGTGAAGTAATCAGCGAGATCATTACGACCAACGCGGTGGATGGAACTACTCCTGTCGCTGGCACTTTGTCTTTCTATCGGATCAATCAGGTTTTGAATCTGACAGGAACTCATGCTGGCAACATATCTGTCACAAATGGCGGAACGACTTATGGGTATATTGCTGCTGGTGAAGGCATATCGCAGGCTTGCGTCTATACTGTTCCGGCAGAGCATTCAATATATCTATTCCGAATTGACTTGAATTCTGCGACTGCAAACTCAAACCAGTACCTGACCTTAA
>Ga0255768_10003855_pt1 | contig 14782 bp, 10 predicted proteins | sample 071ome_33_FD_179983 | JGI IMG/M metagenome (GOLD analysis project Ga0255768, IMG submission 179983) | Coastal salt marsh microbial communities from the Groves Creek Marsh, Skidaway Island, Georgia - 071412AT metaG (version 2) | ecosystem: Environmental > Aquatic > Marine > Intertidal zone >...
AAACTGACTTTAAATATTTATACAGAATACCTTTTTTAATTTTTAAATCTGGTTGTTTCCATTTTTCTTTTCTATCCATAATTTCTTTATCAGAAATATCAACAAAAATCTTATTTTTTTCTGAATCAATAGTTATGATATCACCATTTTCAACTATTGCTATTGTTCCACCTTCAAATGCCTCAGGTACAATGTGACCAACTACAAATCCATGAGTTCCTCCAGAGAATCTTCCATCGGTAATTAAAGCAACTTCTTTTCCTAATCCAGCGCCCATTATGGCTGATGTAGGTTTTAACATTTCTGGCATTCCCGGACCTCCCTTAGGCCCTTCATATCTTATTACTACAACATCTCCCTTTGATACACCTGAATTTTTAATAGCTGTAAGACATTCAAACTCGCTGTTAAAAACTTTAGCTGGACCTGAAAATATTAAACCTTCTTTACCAGTTATTTTCGCAACACATCCATCCTCAGCTAAATTTCCCTTTAATATCTGAATATGACCAGTATTCTTAATAGGATTTGATATTGGAAAAATTAGATCATTTGAACTTACATCAGGAGACTTAATTTTTGATAAATTTTCTTCTAATGTATTACCAGTAACAGTTAGACAATCTCCATGAAGCATTTTATTTTCAAGCATATATTTTAATACGTATGGAACACCACCTATTTTATGTAGATCTTTCATTAGATATTTACCACTAGGCTTAAGATTAGCTAAGTAAGGAGTTGAGTCACTTATTTCTTGAAAATAATCAATTGACAAATCTAAATTTGCTGCTCTAGATATTGCTAAAAAATGAAGCACTGCATTTGTTGATCCCCCGAGAACAGTAACCAGTCTTAAAGCGTTTTCAAGAGATTTCTTTGTAACAATATCAGAAGGCTTAATATCCTTCTCAATTAGATTTTTAATTGACTTACCAATCTCAGTGCATTCATTTATTTTTTCATTGCTTATTGCAGGATTAGATGAGTTGTAGGGTAGCGACATACCTAATGCTTCAATTGCTGAAGCCATAGTATTTGCTGTATACATCCCTCCACATGCCCCAGCTCCCGGACAAGCATTTTTAATTACATTTTTATACTCACTCTCATCTATTTTTCCTGAAACTTTTTCACCCCATGCTTCAAATGCTGATACAACATCCAATTCTTTATTATTATAACATCCAGAGTCAATTGTTCCTCCATAAACTAATATACTTGGTCTATCAAGCCTTAACATAGCCATTAGGGCTCCAGGCATATTTTTGTCACATCCAACAACTGTTACTAAACCATCATACGACATTGCTTGAACCACAGTCTCCATTGAATCTGCAATAATATCTCTGGAAGGGAGTGAATATCTCATTCCAAAAGTTCCCATAGAAATCCCATCACTAACACCAATGGTATTAAAAATTAATCCAACATATTTTGAAGCAGTTATACTATCTTTAATTTTAACAGATAAATCATTAAGATGCATATTACAGGGGTTACCCTCATAACCAGTACTTGCAATTCCAATAAATGGTTTATCAAAATCTTCATCATTCAAACCAATGGCATGAAGCATAGCTTGTGCAGCTGGCTGGGAATCATCCTTTGTAACGACTTTACTAAATTTATTATACATACACTTAAAACTATTTTAAAATTATCACCATAGAATGATGTTTTTAAGGACAATTATTATCTTAAATTATATTCAAAAATAAATATCAACTCTTAATTAACTATTTATCAGCATATTATACTTTATATTTTAGCATACCCAAATAATAAATTATAATATTGATTTTAAATAATTAGATTTGAAATAATTATGGTTTATAAAGATATTGATAAAGTAATTGAATCTCAAGTAAAATTTGTAAAAGAGAATTCTAACTCAATCAGCTACAGAATTCAAATATTACACTCATTATTACTATCAATAAAACATAATGAGTCAAAAATTTATAAAGCACTAAAACAAGATCTAAACAAACATGAGTTTGAGTCTTTTTTATCTGAAATACTTCTTGTTAAGAAAGAGATTAAATTATTCTTAAGAAAACTCAGAAGTTGGTCAAAAAAAAAGAGAGTTAAAGGTTCCATTTTAAATTTTCCTTCACAAAATTATATAATACCTGAGCCTTATGGAAATGTTTTGATTATAACTCCATGGAATTATCCATTTCAACTATCCCTAACTCCTTTAATTGGTGCTATTGCTGCAGGAAATGCTGTCATTATAAAACCATCTGAACTAGCTCCAGCCACATCAAGCGTTTTAAAAGAATTAATTGATTCTGTATTTCCTCAAAATATGGCAACTGTAATTGAAGGAGATGCAGATATTGCTAAATATTTATTAAATAAAAAATGGGATTATATATTTTTTACTGGCAGCACAAGAATAGGAAAAATAATAGCTGAAAAAGCTGCAAAAAATTTAACTCCAATTACTTTAGAACTTGGAGGAAAAAGTCCATGTATAGTAGATTCAGGAGTAGATATAGACAAAGTTGCTAAAAGAATCGTTTCTGGAAAGTTTGTTAATTGTGGTCAAACATGTATTGCTCCAGATTACATTATTGTCAATCAACACGTTAAATCTGATCTTGTCTCAGCTATTAAAGAGAATATTATAAAGACATTTGGTAATAAACCCATAGAATCTGATAGCTATGGAAGAATTATTAATACAGAAAACCTAATAAGACTTGAGAATATTATTAAAGATCAAGTTATTGAGTTTGGCGGAAAAATTAATATAGATAAATTATATATTGAACCAACAATAATTGTTGATCCTCAAATTGATTCTGAAATAATGAATGAAGAAATTTTTGGACCGATTTTGCCTATTTTGTCTTACGAGAATGAAAGCGAAATTAAAAATATTCTCGACATAAACCCAACACCTCTTGCATTCTATATTTTTTCTAAAAATCAAATGTTTATTGACAACCTAATAGAAAACAATAAATTTGGTGGCTGTGTTATTAACGATACTTTAATTCATTACATTAATCCAAATCTTCCATTTGGAGGTATTGGTGATAGTGGAATGGGAGCTTATAGAGGTAAATTTAGTTTTGATACTTTCTCACACCAAAAGCCTATTCTAAGAAAAAAAAATATGATAGATATACCTTTTAGATATGGGCCTTATCCAAAATCTTTCAATTTTATAAGAAAAATTCTTGAAAAGATATAAGATGGAGAAGACTGTCACTGATGCGATTGAATTTAGACGATCTGTAAGAAAATTTGATCCAAAAAAAGATCTTGATATAGATATAGTCAAGAAATGTATTATTAATGCTACTCTAGCACCTACTAGCTCTAACTTACAACTTTGGGAATTTTATCATATAACTGATAAAAATTTATTAACTAAAATTTCAGAATGTTGTTTTGGTCAACCTGCTGCAAAAACTGCAAAACAAATTGTTGTAACTGTGGTAAGAAAAGATTTGTGGAAAAGTAGAGCAAGAGATAATTTAAATTTTTTTAAATCAAAAAAAGATTCACTTTCTGAGAAGCAATTCAATTTGACTAAGAGATATTATAAAAAGGTTATTCCTTTTGTGTATAAAGATTTTTTCGGAATTCTTAGTCTATGTAAATACTTGTTTGCTTACATAGTTGGCTTTTTTAGAGTTATGTACAGACAACTTAATAGAGCTGATTCAAGAATTATTGCACATAAAAGCGCTGCTTTAGCATCTCAAAATTTCATGATAAGTATGGCAGGTTTTAGCTATGACACATGCCCTATGGAGGGATTTGACTCTCTTAAAGTAAAAAGAATCTTGAACCTGAACTCAAAATCAGAAATTAATATGATAATTGGATGTGGCATAAGACTTGAAGAAGGTGTTTATGGAGAAAGGTTTAGAATTCCTTTTGAAAAAGTGTATTATAAAAGATAAGTCTAGTTTGTTATAACTTAGATTCTTCAATAGATTTTTCAAGCCAATTTTGAAAATTTTTATCGGAGGTAAACTGAATTGGTTCTGACAAAATTTTACCAGAAGGAAGCATGGCAACATAGTATGGCTGAGAAGCATTATTAAAATTTATTTGCTGAAAAAGTGACCATCTCCTTCCAATATTATTTATATATTGAATTCTTCCAGATTTATTAATGTATTTAAATTTCTCATTATCTGAAAGCTTAGTTCTATCATCTACGTATAGGGAAATTATTACATAATTATTATCTAACAACTCATATATTTTTGGTTTTGACCATACATTTTCTTCCATTCGTCTACAATTAGCACAAGCCCAACCTGTAAAGTCTAATAAGATAATTTTATTATTCTCAATAGCATACTCTTTTCCATCTTCATAATTTTTAAAACAATTAAGCCCAAGAGGACATTCGCTCTGTTTTTCTTCAATAGAATAGAACTCAGGTGGAAGAATACCACTTAAGAGTCTAACATTTTTACTGTCATATAATCCACTAAGTAAGAAAATTGAAAACAACAAAAATATCCATCCTGAAATGCTTTTATAATTAAATTTTAACTTACCAAAATAGGATCCAAATAGATAGAGTGACATTAATAGAAAAATTATAACCCAAATTAGGATAAAAGTTTCACGCTTTAAAATACCCCATCCCTCAACTAAATCTGCATTTGAAAGAAATTTAAAAGCTAGAGCGAGTTCAATAAAACCAAGACAAACTTTTAGTTTCTTTAGCCAAATACCTGATTTTGGGATTAGAGATAAGTATTTAGGATAAAAGGCAAGCAAGGTAAAAGGTAAAGCAAGCGCAATACCAAATCCAAACATACCATATGTAAGCTGTGTTGCCCCAGATTGAGCAGATGATAGTGAACCAGCTAACAAAGATCCTAAAATTGGACCCGTACAAGAGAATGATACAAGAGCTAGTGTAAGTGACATGAAAAAGATTCCAATAATCCCACCCTTTTCTGATTTCTTCTGAGAACCAGATAGAATATTACTTGGGATAACTATGTCAAAATATCCAAAAAATGAAATTGCAAACAATATGAATACAACAAAGAATGAAAGATTTACATAAACATTAGTAGAAATAGTATTTAGTATGTTAGGATTTAAACTATCAAAAACATGAAATGGAATACTTAATAAAATATATATTAGAACTATAAATCCACCGTAAAGAGATGCTGAGATAGCCCCACTATACCTAAGTTTTGATACGTCAATAAAATAAGACACAGTCAATGGAATCATTGGAAATACACAAGGTGTTAATAATGCTAAAAAACCCGCAATTAAACCAAATATGAAAATTTCAAAATAGTTAGACTTTTCAATGAAGTTTGAAGAATTATAATTTGACTTATCTAAATCAAGTTCAAGTGCATTATACCTTCTAACATCCTCTAGAGTTACATTTTCAGACTCAGTTGCAATAATACTATTATCAAGAACTATATTGAAAGTTTCATTTCTAAAAATACATAATTCATCATCACATGATGAATAGTCAATTTCGACTTTAATTTGATTTAAATCTTTATCTAATAACTTTATATTTTGATTAAAATTGGCTTCATTTTCATAATAGTATAGGTCCATTTTAAAAACATTATCAAAGCCAACTACATAATCATCCTCATTAAATAATTTGTCTGCTTCGAAGTCTGAAGAATTATTAATGAAGCTAAATGAGGTTGGAAGAGCACCTTCATCAGGAGAAAATTGAGAATACAATTTCCAACCCTCTAATATTGAAGCACTAAAAGAAATATTATATTCTGTATCATTGATTTTATTTACATCATATTGCCACTCTACCGGTTCAATATCCTGAGAATTTAAAGAGAAAATTGAGATTAAGCTGAATAATATGTTTCTAGTCATTTTTTTTAATTATTAAATCACCTTTTAATTTTGTCATACTGTGGGTGTTAGACAAAATAAGTTTACCTGAATCTGAATTAAATATTTTAATAATTTCCTTATAGTTGAAACCAAATTCATGGAATAGGTTATGAACATAAAACTCTAAAGGTCTCTTTTCCATAAGCTTTTCAATATTAACTATAATGGAATTAGAATTGTTTTGAAAAAGTTGATTTTTTGTTTCATCCATTACTTCATCTACAAATATCTTAGTTGATTTTAGGTTATTAATTGTTGTTTTGAACTTTAACATAACATTATCATCAAATTCCTTAAATGTTGGAAGAACAGAATTCCTAATCATGTTCCTATGATAATTTTCACTAGAATTAGATGAATCCTCTCTATACTCTATAGAATTTTTTTGTGCATAATTTATAATGTCAATTTTTAAAATATTAAGAAATGGCCTAAATATGTTTTTTGAACTTGATGAAATTCCTAATAATCCGTTAATTCCTGATCCTCTAGAAGAATTAATAAGATATGTCTCAATTTGGTCATCTAAATGGTGAGCAGTAACTAAAAAATCAAAATTAAACTTAGATAAAAGACCATCAAACCAATCATATCTTAGTTTTCTTGCTCCCTCCTGAATACCCATTTTATTCTTTTTACAAAATTCAACTGTATTAAATTCATTACTATGGCAATGAATTTTATGCTTAGAACTCCATTTTTTGACAAAATCTTGATCTATATCACTCTCTTTTGATCTTAATTTAAAGTTGCAGTGTGCAACAGAAAAGCTTAAATTATTTTTTAGGAAAAGGTTTGCAAGAACCATGCTGTCAACTCCCCCGCTTACAGCAATTAAAAAATTACATTTTTCAAATGCTTTGACCTTCTCTTTTAAAATTTTTTCAATTTTATGTTCCACTCAGTAAAAATAATTAAAGTTTAACCAAATAACTGCCTAATAATATTTTGCATTAAAAAAAAAATTCTGAACTTGTAACATATTATCTACATTGGAAGACACTAACAAAAAGATTTTACCTCTACAAATAGCAATTTTACCTTTAATCTTTTTGGTAACTCTATTATCTTTTAATCTATATGCTAACGTATTTATTTATGATGCAGATCCATTAGCTGGTTCAAGTCAATTTATTCTTATACTAAGCGGAGCTTTTGCAGCTATGATTGGTCATAGATATAATGTATCCTATAAAGAGGTGATTAGTAGCATCTCAAATAGCATTAAATCGGTTACACCAGCGCTTATTATATTATTATGGGTGGGAGCTCTAGCTGGTACATGGATGATTAGTGGAATCATTCCTTCAATGGTATACTATGGATTAAAAATTCTTGACCCCAATATATTTTTACCAGCATGTATAGTTATATGTTCAATTATTTCAGTTGCAACTGGAAGCAGCTGGACAACATCAGCAACTGTTGGTATAGCCCTTGTAGGTATTGGAAAGGCTTTGGGAATACCGGCAGGAATGGTGGGTGGAGCAGTAATAGCTGGTGCTTATTTTGGAGATAAATTATCTCCCCTGAGTGATACTACAAATTTAGCTGCTGCAGTTTCAAAAGTAGATTTATTTAAACATATTAAATATTTGACACATACAACAATTCCAAGTATTTCAATTACTCTAATAGTCTTTATTATACTTGGTATTTATCAGACATCCAACGGAGTAACTGACAATTCTTTTTTAATTGAAACAATTGAAAACACTTTTAATATTTCTTTAATACTATTTATTGTTCCAATTATTGTGTTAATAATGATTGTAAAAAAGACCCCACCAATAAAAGCACTTACTATAGGTACACTTTTAGGAGCATTATTTGCTATTTTGTTTCAACCACAAATAATTAACGAGCTCTCAGATTCCTCAAATACCACAATTATTGCTTCATACAAAGTAGTAATTGATACTATTACAAGTAATGTGTCTATTACTACTGAAAGTGAAATTTTAAATGAACTTTTTTCAACTGGTGGTATGATAGGTATGTTAAACACTATTTTTTTAGTTATGGCGACGATGATTTTTGGAGGTTCTATGGACGCAATTGGCGCTATTAAATCTATAAGCAAAGCATTATTAAATTGGGCTGATAATATTTTTAAATTATTTGCTAGTACTGTAGCTTCTTGTCTAGCATTAAACTTAACTGCCTCGGACCAGTATTTATCTATTGTTGTCTCAGGTAAAATGTTTGAAAAAGCTTATAAAGATAAAAAACTTGCGCCTGAAAATTTAAGTAGAACTTTAGAGGATTCAGCTACTGTTACTTCTGCTTTAATTCCATGGAATTCATGTGGTGCATATCACTCATCTGTTTTAGGAGTTAGTGTCGGTGAGTACTTTATATATGCAATATTTAATTGGATTAGTCCATTTATGACATTGTTATTTGCAGCATTTAGAATAAAAATCAGGACTTTAGCAAACAAAAACTAATTATCTAATCTCATATTTGTATTTTTGTTAAATACAAAACTTGTATGAATAGCAAGAAAAAAGCTAATAAGAGTAAGTTTAAAGTTGTATTTGGTTACATTTTATTATTCTCATCTCTAGTTCTGTTTACTTCATTCATTTCCTACATTTTCAATTGGAAAATAGACCAAAGTAATGTTGATATGATTTTTGATAGAGATGTTGAGGTTGAAAATCTTTTGGGTAAAACTGGAGCTTATATAAGCCACCTTTTTATTTATAAACTTTTTGGAATTTCGAGTTTTATACTTCCAATAATTCTATTTGTATCATCTTACTATATATTATTTAATAAAAAAATATTTGATCTCTTTGGAAAGATTAATTGGCTTTTGCTTTTATTAATCTGGACTACAATATTAAGTGGGTATTTAAGGAGTTATTTTCCAGTTCAATCAGGACTTGTAGGATTTGAAGTTAATTTATTTTTGGAATCCTATATAGGAAGGACAGGTATATTACTAATACTAATATTTTCATTTGTTATTTCCATTTCAATATTATTCAGTGTTACTCCATCTGGCACCCTAGATTTAATTTCTAATTTGTTCAATTCTAAAGAGTCTGATGTTTTAAATTCAGAAGTTGATCTAGATGAAGATAATAATGATGAAAATATACCAGATGAAAATTTAATTGAAGATGATACACATCCAGATAATAATGTAGATTCTGACGATATTTCAATAGAAGTAGAAAAAATAAATGAAGAAGAGGTAGGATCAAAAAATGTTAATTTATCTAATGATAATTCTAAAAAATTTGATCCAACTCTGGATTTAAGCAACTTCAAAAATCCAAGTATTGATCTTCTTAAAGACTATGGAGACGGAACAATTAAAATAGATCAGGAAGAACTCGAATCAAATAAAAATAGAATTGTTGACACACTAAAGAACTATAATATTGGCATTAAGCAAATAAAAGCTACAATTGGCCCAACAGTAACTCTTTACGAGATTATTCCAGATGCTGGTATTCGTATATCAAAGATTAAAAACCTAGAAGATGATATAGCATTATCACTTTCAGCCTTAGGAATTAGAATTATAGCTCCAATTCCAGGAAAAGGCACAATTGGTATTGAGGTTCCAAATAAAAAGAAGTCAATTGTTTCTATGAAGTCCCTATTATCCTCAAAAAAATTCATTGAATCAGATATGGAACTTCCAATCACACTTGGTAAGACTATTAGCAATGAAACTTTTATTGTTGATTTAACAAAAATGCCACACTTACTTATGGCAGGTGCTACTGGGCAGGGAAAATCTGTTGGAATAAATGCTATTTTGACCTCTATACTTTATAAGAAACATCCTGCTGAGGTAAAGTTTGTTTTAGTTGATCCAAAAAAAATTGAACTATCAATTTTTAATAAAATTGAAAGACATTATTTAGCAAAACTTCCAGAATCTGATGATGCTATTATAATTGAAAATGATAAAGTGATAAATACACTTAATTCACTTTGTAGAGAGATGGATAAAAGATATGAGTTACTAAAGGATGCAATGACTAGAAATATTAAAGAATACAACGATAAGTTTATTACAAGAAAATTAAATCCTGAAAATGGTCATACTTTTTTACCATATATAGTCCTAGTTATTGATGAGTTTGCTGATTTAATTATGACAGCAGGGAAAGAAGTTGAGACACCACTTGCAAGATTAGCACAGCTATCAAGAGCGGTTGGAATTCATTTAATTATTGCTACCCAAAGACCATCTGTAAATGTTATAACAGGACTAATTAAGGCTAATTTTCCAGCAAGGATAGCTTTTAGAGTAACCTCTAAAATTGACTCCAGAACAATTTTGGATAGTGGAGGTGCTGAGCAACTAATTGGTAGAGGTGATCTCTTGTATTCTCAATCAAATGATTTAACTAGAATACAATGTGGTTTTATAGATACTTCCGAGGTTGAAAAGTTGTCTGAATATATAGGTTCACAAACTGGTTATCAATCTGCTTATATTCTACCCGAGTTTTCAAAAGATGACAGCAACGAGTCTTCAAATATATCCATTGAAGATAGAGATTCCATGTTTGATGAAGCTGCTAGGGTAATTGTTACAAATCAACAAGGATCTGCTTCATTACTTCAAAGAAAACTAAAACTTGGTTATAATAGGGCTGGTAGATTAATTGACCAAATGGAAGATGCTGGAATTGTTGGACCATTTGAAGGCAGCAAACCAAGACAAGTTTTAATTTCAGATATAAACTCTTTAGAGAACTTACTAAGTGAGATCAATAAGTAATCTTAATAAATTTCTACCACTATTTTTATTTAGCCTTTATTGTCTAAATGGACAAAATAATGGAGTTCAATTATTAGAGGATGTAATGAATAATGCAATGAATGTTGAAGATGCTTATTACAAATTTAATATTACATCAGAAAATGAAAATGATTTATTCCCAGTTAGCGGTGAGCTATATATTAAAAAAGAAAAGTATTTTATTGATACTGAAGAAATTGACCAGATTTTTGATGGCGATAAGCTATATACTATTATTCATGAAAATGAAGAAATAATTGTCACATCTGATTCAAACACATTTTTTAATTTCACTCCTAAACAAATATTTAATTTTTTTAAAGCTGACTTTGAAATTGAAATTGTAAAAAATCAAGATTTTTCCTGGAATTTGACTGCAAGGAATTTGATTCAAGAAGACTTAGTCTATAAAATAATTATTGATTCAAATTTGCTATCAATCAAAAGTATTGATATAAAAAATAGAGATAATTTAATTTTAAGTAGTTTTTTAACATTAAGTTATAAATACAATTTATCTCTTCCATCTTCTTTATTTAAATTTGATAAAAATATGTTTAACGATTACATGCTAATTGAAAATTTTAGATAAATACATACTAAAGTTCTACTTAACAAGATTTCTAGGAGTCTTTGCTATTTGTTTTTTAATATTTATCATTCAAACATTTTGGCTTTACATAGATGAACTTGCAGGTAAGGGACTTGATATCATTACAATAGGAAAGTTTTTCATTTACTTCTCTCCAAAGTTAGTTCCTTTAGTACTTCCTTTATCTATATTACTTGCATCACTGATTACTTACGGAACTCTATCTGAAAATTATGAATTTATTGCAATGAAATCTAATGGTATATCAATTGTCAGAAGTATGATAGCGCTATTTATTTTTCATGTTTTTCTAGGGATAGGATCATTCTATTTTTCAAATCATGTAGTTACGTTAGGGGAATTAAAATCATATAACTTAAGGAAAAACCTTGCTAAATTAAAACCCACATTAAGTATCAGAGAAGGGATATTCAATGATATTGGTGATTTAAATATTAAAGTTACTCGAAAGTATGGTGATAATGAACAGTATTTAGAAGACATAATACTTCATTCAATTTCTGAAGATGAAATAAACAGAATTGTTGTAAAGGCTGAAACAGGCGAGGTAAGAAACTTAAATGATAACTATCTTCAATTGGTACTTAAAAATGGAAATAGATATGAAGACCTAAATCCATCTTCTGCTGCAGATAAACAAAAATATCCCCATTCTAAAGCTTCATTTGAAGAGTATATTTTAAATATTGATATTTCAGATTTCAATAATGTTAATCTTGATGAAGAAAATTATAAGTCAACTTATAAGATGCAAAGAATTAATCAACTAAAAACTAACTCTGACACTTTAAAAACTAAATTTGATGAGGATATGGAGATATTTGGAAAAAATTTTTTGGTTGGACATACGCTAAGGAAATTACCTAATTTAAACTTAAATCAAATTCAAAATTTGGAGTATGATTTTAACTCATCTTTTATAGAAATCCTAGATGATCCTGAACCATATGAATTAAATAGTGTGCTTACAAGAGCAGATAACGAGGTGGACTTATACTTAAGACAACTTGACAATAAAAAGAAGACATTCTTTTTACAGCAAAAACTTATTAACCTTCACAAGCTAACTATAAATGAAAGATACAGCTTAATCTTTGCATGTATATTTTTATTTTTAATAGGAGCATCGCTTGGAGCAATTATTAGAAAGGGAGGTTTAGGTTTACCTCTAGTTCTATCAATTGTAATATTTCTTACATATCATTATATAGGTGTTTTTGGAAAAAATGCAGCTGAAGACAATTCTTTAAGTCCATTCATTGGAAGTTGGATCTCAACTTTTATAATTGCACCCTTTGCAATCTATTTAACTAAAATTGTATCAATGGATAGAGGCTTTAATTTTAGTTTCTTTGATAGACTTTACTTAATCTTTAAAAATATTAGAAGTAAGAATGAGCAAAATTAAACTTGATAAAATTGAAGATGCAATAAAAGCTATCAATGACGGTGAGATAATAATTGTTGTTGATGATGAAAATCGTGAAAATGAAGGTGATTTTATAACTGCTGCTGAAACAATAAATTCAGAAAAAATTAATTTTATGGCTAAGCACGGAAGAGGTTTAATCTGTGTACCAATGTCTGAAAACTTATGTTCTAAACTTAATCTTGAAAAAATGGTGCCAAACAATACAGATCCACTTGAAACAGCTTTTACGGTTTCTGTTGATCTAAAAGGAAATGGTGTTACATCTGGTATTTCAGCCTCTGATAGATCTAAAACAGTTCAAGCTCTTGTTGATAGCAATACTAAGCCAGATGACCTTCAAAGACCAGGGCATGTATTCCCTTTAATCGCAAAAGATGGTGGTGTATTAAGAAGAACTGGCCATACTGAAGCTGCAATTGACTTTGCTAGACTAGCTGGTTTTAAGTCAGCAGGTGTTATTGTAGAAATTATGAATGATGATGGCTCAATGTCTAGACTGCCTGAACTCTATAAAGTTGCAAAAAAATTCAATCTTAAAATTGTTTCAATTGAAGATCTTATTGCTTACAGGATGAGGAATGATAGTTTAATTGATAAAATTTTTGATGAAAATATAAGGACAAGTTTTGGTGAATATCGATTAAGAGCATTTAAACAAACTAATAATGACCAGGTACATATTGCTCTTACCCTTGGAGACTGGAAATCATCTGAGACTATTTTAACTAGGATCAACTCATCTATGAATGATAATAATGTAACTAAAATCTTAAAAGGAACTAATGAAATTAAATATGATGAAATTTTTAAAAAAATAAATAATGAAGGTAAGGGAGCAATTATTTTTATCAATCAGAGTCAATCTCCAAAAAATATACTTGATAAGTTAAAGTCTTTAATTGAACCATCAGAAAAACCTAAAATTGACTTTAAAGACTTTGGAATAGGTGCTCAAATACTCCATGAAATTGGTATTTCAAAAATTAATTTACTTACTAATTCTAGACAAAAACCAAGAATAGGTTTATCTGGTTATGGACTAAGTATAGAAAATTATTCTAAGTATTAAATGTATCAAGCCATAGCTTAACTGCCATATATGATACCATAATTAGGAGTGTAATTCTAATTACCTTATCTCCCTTCTTTACAGACCATCTACTAGATAACCATGCTCCTACAACTGAACCTAGAACCATCCAAAAACCAACCATCCATAGTATTTTACCATCTAGAGCAAATATTAAAACTGCTGCAATAGAATATATAAATACTGAAAATGCTTTAACTGAATTTGTTCTTAATAAGTTCATTCTATTTATTTGAGTTAAAAGCAACATTATTACAATACCAACACCTGCTTGTAAAAAACCTCCATAAACTCCTATAAAGAAGAATCCAATTAGTCCTCCAATAAGATACTTACCTGACAGTCTCTCAGGAAGATCTAAAGAAGCAATTGATTTAGATCTAAATACAATTATAAGTCCAACTGAAATCATGATAATTGCAAGAAATCTCTTAAATGTATCACCATCAATATTAATAGCAATTCTTGCTCCTATGATAGCACCAAAGGTAGCTACTATTCCAAAATACAAACCCCATGGATGCGTTGTAATACCTTTACTTCTGTAACCATAACTTGCAACTAATGCAGCAGTTATTACCATAAGTCTGTTTGTACCATTAGCAGTAGCCTCATCAAGGCCTAAGAAAAGAATTAATACAGGAAGAGTAACAAGAGAACCACCACCAGCAAGTGTATTAACAACACCAGCAAAAAGACCAATACCAACTAAAATTAAAATTGAATTTATATCTAAAAGCATGATATAAATAACAAGATAATTCTTTTTTATTTACATAAAGTTTTAAATATTTTTTTATTATCAAAATCATGTATATTTGCAACTCAATTGGAGAAATGGCAGAGTGGTCGAATGCGGCAGTCTTGAAAACTGTTGAGGGTCACACCTCCGGGGGTTCGAATCCCTCTTTCTCCGCAAAACCTTGGGAGTAATATACTTTCAAGGTTTTTTTTATTATTTTAGAATCTAAGTATGAAACTTAACTC
>Ga0255768_10003856_pt1 | contig 14779 bp, 18 predicted proteins | sample 071ome_33_FD_179983 | JGI IMG/M metagenome (GOLD analysis project Ga0255768, IMG submission 179983) | Coastal salt marsh microbial communities from the Groves Creek Marsh, Skidaway Island, Georgia - 071412AT metaG (version 2) | ecosystem: Environmental > Aquatic > Marine > Intertidal zone >...
ATTTTACATGGTCTGTAAAACAAATAAATCGGTGTTGCAAAGTGGTATTTCTTTGCACCATATTATAAAGTTTTTGGACATATTCGTGTGAATACTTATCGCCCCATAACACACATACAAAATTCATCCTATCAACCAGTTCCATATTGCTCTAATCCCTAATAACAAATACATAAACTCCATCAAACCTCTTGGAGTATCTTTATCTTTATACGCCATATAAATCCAAATACTACAACTCACACAAGCAATTGACCAACCAATCCATTGAGTTGATACATCTGCGTTTGATAATATAAAAGCCGCAACTATGGCTAATATAAAACCAAGCCAACGCCAACCATCTATGTCTTTGTAGTATCTTATTTTCATAATTGATATTGTACTTTCAATGTATCATAAGCAACACCATCTTCAATCTCTTGTATAGTAAATTGATGATTAGCAATTAATTGTAACCACTCTTGTACTGTTTTTCTTCCAGGTTTAAATGGTTTTTCAACAAATTCTAATTTTCTACTTGTTACAAAACTGGCCACATTTCTTTGATGTGTTATTGCTGGTGTCATATTTAATATGCCGTCTATAGCACTTAATGACATATTAGTTACTACACACCAAGCGTTTTTCAAATCATCTTTTATATCTGTATCCCAAAACTCATTCCCAGGTCTTGGTTTATTTCTAATCTTAATTGGTCTATCTGTGATTTCTGATAGTTGTAATCCTACTCTAGCAATCCATTCTTTTTGGTCTATACCGTGTATAAACTGGCATACAGTTGGTGATGAAGGACATAATAGAATATGGTCACCACTATCTCTCCAACCTTTAAACTCTACATCTATACCTTGTTTTTGTAATACATTCCATCTGTCTGGTGATGCACTATGCATACGAATTGTGTGTATATTACCTTTACATATTCTAAAGTATGTTGTGTCATAGTCATTGATTTTAGGTTCTGGATATCTTGTAATCTGATTGGTCAAGTAACCAACATCTACATACCACCACTCTTCTCCGTTCGCCTCACACTGGTTTATTTCAGCTATATTCTTACCTGCTAAACCCCAAAAGAAGTGTACATTTTTACCATTATCTTTCCAACCCTTTTCTATGGCTGGCCAGATTTGATGAGATAGACATTTATCCCAAGCTAATTTATGAGTTATTATTGCCATTTTGTAACCTATCTATTGTTCTTTTAGCTGTACCGTTTCTGATTTCTTCTTCTATAAACTGATTAGCTAATAAACTATCTATCCACTTATTAGTTAATTCATCATCTCTTACATACTCATTTTCAATGTCTTTATAATCAATAGAAATAGGTCTACACATACTTACTTTATCACATATTACAGGTATACCTCTTACTTGTGCCTGAATACCAACTGCTGATTGTAATGTAATTACCACATGAGCATCATCTAAATCTTGTTGTAAAGGTTTATCAGTATCTTTTTCTCTAAAAACAACTTCTCTATCCGTATGATTTTTTAATTTATCACCTAATTGTAATTTCCACTGTTTTAAACTATGAATACCATAATATCTACAAACTGCATCTGTTGGTGGTGCAACTAATATCTTTTGACCTTTTCTATTATTAGTTATCTCAGGCATTTTTATTTTATATTTTTGTATTCTATCGTAATCTTCTTGTTCTAGTTCTGTGATGTAATTTAAATTTTCACCATTTAAAGTAATACGATATGCTCTGTGACCTATTTGTTCATTTGGTTTATGTGCGTGTGCTTTAAAGAAATAAGCGTGGTCAAAATAATAAAAATCAACACCAAACTCTTTACATTTCCATAATACTTTTTCAGTACCTCTTAAAATGCCAAATACCACACTTGGTGGTTTTTCTTCTAACCATCTATTATGATTGTAACCTGCCCAGCGTGTCTGTTCGAATTTATCAACTGCACTTAAACCGTCCTGATGAATTGGTCTAAACCAAGTACCACTAGCCGCACTTACAAATGGTTGTATAACTTCATCTGTAACTTTTCTTGTACCGAAACCAACTAAATTCCAAGGTATCATTTTAAATTAATCTTTACAGTTTCTTGGTAATTTAAATACCAATCGGATGAATAATCACAAGTATTGTATTCATTAAACCAAGGACCGCCCTCAGTGTAATGTACATTGTAAACATCATCTCTATGTTCGTATTCACCAACTAACCAGTTCCATTCTAATGGTAATTCACCAATCAAGTCATCACTTTCTAACCATTTAAATTGATGCAATTCTAAACCACTAGCAGAATTAACATAGTCTGGTGTTAATGCACTACACTTAGCACAATTCATTAACATAAAACTAGACCAATTCTTTTTAGGATAGGCCGTCTGTGTATGGCCTAAAAACTTGGTAGTATTCTTTGGTGTATAATCGTGTTTACAAACCTGTACTGCATACTTGTCATCTCTTAAACGCCATAGTTCTGCAATATCTTCAAACATTAACATATCACAATCCATAAACAATGCCCACCCTCTATAATTCATAAGGTGTGGAATAATAAATCTACTAAAAGAAAACTCAGTAGAAGATAAATTATTTCTTTCTCTTACAAAGTCATCTTTTATATTGTTTAATGCAATTGGTGTAATTGCAACTGGTTTTGTGCTATTCTGTATAATACTATGCGATAATACATTATATGCCACTATTTCTTTACTATCATATCCAATAAAGACATTAATCATTTAACTCTCGCTTCCTCACTACGACCTTTTAGTTTCCTAGGTCCTTTAGTATGGTCGTAAACTTCACCTAAAATAGACCTTGCTTGTACATGGCCAGATTTGCCATCACCAATGTCATAATTTTTGACATTAAACTCTTTTTCAAATTTATTCTTTACATGATTCCAAATGAAACTATCGTGTTGTTCCTGCAACTTATATATTTCATCTGTATCATAAATTCTTTTCATTTCTTTAGCATAATTTTTTGTTTCTTTATGCTTCATATTAAAATATAAAAAACCACATTCTGGATATTGATTTACACCTCTACCCAAATATGTTAACATACAATCATCTTTATGAATATTGTTTTTAATCCAATCAACATCTATTGATTTATAGAATACACTGTCTGCATCTATACCAATAATAGCATCATAGTCCTCATTGTTTATAATTTGGTCTGTATATGCATATACTTTATAACAAAATCTTACACCATCTGTTTTAAATTTCATCTCTTTATCTTTTGTTTCAAAACTAGACAATTCTTGTTTATCTTTATTTCTGTTAACAAACTCCTCACAACTAGGCACTTCATCAAATATACTTCTTACAACTATATTAGAGTGTGGTATATCTAACATATCTTCACTATACACAATTAAATCAAATGGCCAATTATAGGTTTCAAAAAACCTGTGGCCATATTGTTTGTATAGTTTTTTATTTAAAGTTGTAATTACGCCTATATTCATCTTCTTTCAAATACCAATCCGTTGTCACGCCAGAATTCTCTACCCATTGTAGATTTTTCTTTTGATTGTTTTGTTAAATCTTCTCTATATGTAAAACCGTGTTTATCAAATAATTTAATCCAATAATGCATTGGTTCTAAATTTACATGATGATAACCACCTTTGCCTGGCGGTGAGTATGTAACAAAGATATATTTACCTTTCTTCATTGCATCTAACCAGTTTTCTTCATATTTCTTTTCAACATGTTCTATAAACTCACAACACCAAACCATATCAAAGTTCATATCTAAATCTTTAATAGGTCCTTTTGTAAAATCGTGTGTTACAAATAGTTCTGCTTTTTCTCTTTCTACTCTATGGTCGCCATCAATACCTCTTGCATCTAATCCTAGTCTATGTGCCTCTAACACTTGACCACCAGGACCACAACCAATATCTAACATTGATTTACAACCTAGTTCATCTCTTGCCATTTCTATTAGGCCTGTATCTATATGTGTACGACCAAAATGTCCACCTAAATGTTTTGGCAACTCTTCTTCTTTTATTTTACCTTTATGTAAAACACCACCTAAATCAGCCATTAATTAACTCCTCTATTCTTTCTATTATGCTTGGGTCTTCCAATTCTTTCATTGTGAATTCTGTACTAATCATTTCTTTATACCATTTATATACATCATTACTATTTGCATAATGTATATTTTCTATTTTACTTAGTTCAAAATTACCTAATGGATAACCAAAACTATAAACAGTTGTAAATGTAGGAATACCTAGTTCTATTAATTGAAAGATACTTGTACTACTATCTAAAACACCACAGTATGTGTCTTTGGCCATATCACCAATAGTATTTTTACCAATATAAATTTCTACATTTGGTATTTGTTTTAAATTATCATATGTCAACTTACTTACTGGATGTGCCTTTACAACAATTTTCCTATCTGTATGTTGTCTAATTTCTTTTACACTTTCAGTTACCCATTGTTCTACAGGTGTAGAGCTTGTAGGGTCATCTTCTAAACCAGGCAGAATTAAGATAGAACCATCTTTATTATTTTTCCATTGATGATTGAATATGTTTTGTATTTTAAAAGTATTACTTTCTTCTATCTCTTTAATTTTTTCTTCTAAACGGCCTTCAATAGGTTTACACCACTTTGTATGTTTCCATACCCAATGGCCTAATCCCATTCTATAATATCTTGGTTTAATTAATTTAAAATGTCTGTTGTCGTAATTGTTTTTAACACGACTTAATGTGGCACTTTCAAATACGATAAGTGGTTTATTAAAGTATTTTGCAAACATATTTGCAATACTATTTCTGAATTCAAAATGAGCAAACTTTCTACCATAACCATCAGCTGTTTTGTCTGTTTCAGGTGTCCATTGTCTAGTAGGATGGTCACTACCAAATGTGCCATAGTTCATCATAAAATCACAAGTCTTAATGTGATAAATGTCTTCGTATGTGAATTCTCTTTTGCCTGATAAATCTATGAATTGGTGGCCAGATAAGGCCTTTTGAATTGCTTGTGCGGCTTTTGTATCATCAAACTTTACTATTTTCATAACCAACCTTTTGTATAAAGTAACTATCTGCAATATCAGATATTGGATTACCTACTTTATCTGTATCAAATATCTTTTTTAAATCTATTTTGGTTTCTTTTGTAAAGGCATCATACATCATATCTTTGTCTGCGTTACCTTTACCTGTTGCACCCTTTTTAACCACACTAGGTACAACTGTACCGTAATCTACGCCTAGTTCTTGTAATCTATATTTGAGAATACCACAGTTCTCAGCAATTTGAAAGATACCTTGGCCTTTAGAACCAAAAGAGTATCCTTCAATATATACTTGCTGTTGTTTGTGAAAGGTATCTTTGAGAATATCAAATACCCAATCGGATATTTGACTAAATCTTTTTATAGGGGTGTCGTATTCTTGGTGTTCATAACCTATAATATTTTTGGCCATTTGACCAATATATTTTTTCTTACTAGTTAAATAGTAAAACATCAAATCACCTTCATCATTTATACAAACTGCTGGACTTGTTAAACTATAATCAATTCCAATTATCGTCTTCGGCTTGCTGTTCGTTTGTCCAAATTTCTTCATCTTCTTCCTGTTCAACTTCATATCCACAAAATGGGCAAGTTAACGGCTCTAAATCTTGCTCGTCAATATCCCATTGTACGGTATATTTAGTTTCACAGGAAGAACAGTTTTTTATTCGTTTTTCAGTCATTATAGTTTAAATTTCTTAAATTGGTCTTTTGTAACATCTTGTTTAATACCACCAATCACATAACTTTCGATTTCAGTTTCTTGTGGTGCGTTTTGTGTAGACCTGCTGTTTAACCAATGGTCTACCCAAGGCAGTGGATTTTGTTTTTGTTCGTATTTCGGTTCTAGGCCGATTGCTTTCATTCGTCTGTTCGCCATATATTCTACAAACTGGTGTAACAGTTTTTCGGATAAACCAATCATACTTCCTTTGGAAAATAGATATGTTGCCCACCTTTTCTCCTCTTGTACTGCTTCGTCATACATTGTATAGACTTCTTTTTCAACTTCTTTTCTAATCTTTAACATATCTTTATCATCATTCTTGTCGTGCCAGTTATTAATAACTGTTTGTGACATTGCAAGGTGTTGACTTTCATCTCTTGCAATAAATGAGATAATCTTTGCTGAACCTTCTAAAAGTTTTAATTCACCAAATGCAAATGAACAAGCAAACGATACATAGAACCTTAAGCCTTCTAAGATGTTTACTGTAACCATTGCTAGATACATTTTCTTTTTCAATTCATATAAATCAACTTTACTTTCATCTAAATGCCATTTATAACCCATTGCAATTAAATCATCATAAGTCTTAGTGATAGATTTAGACCTTGCTTGAATTTTATCATCCATCATAATTGTATCAAACACTTCACCTGGATTTGCATATAAGTTTTTAATAATGTATGTATAACTTCTACTGTGAATGGTCTCAATAAAGTCCCAAGTCACAATACAGCCTTCTAATTCTGGTAGTGAAACAAATGGTAAAAATGCTAAACAAGGACCACGACCTTGTACACTATCTAACATAGTTTGATATTTCAGATTACTTGTAAAGATAAACTTTTGTTGTTCGTTTAATTGTAAGTAATCGTTTCTATCTTTCTGTAAAGATACTTCTTCAGGTCTCCAAAAATACCCTAATTGTTGTTGGTTCAGTTTGTCAAAGATAGGATATTTCATATCGTCATATCTTTGTACTTGCAATTCAGGACCAAAAAACATTGGTTGTTTGGTAAAGTCCAAATTCTTTTCTTTGTTCAGCACACTTCTCATTCGTTTTCCTCTTTCAGTTCATAAAAAAATTTATCATCATCACCTGCTGTCCACTTCTCTTCACTCTCAACTGAAAACTCAGTAGTGGATACTTTAAAGTCTGGAAACTTTAGTTCACTTGGCGTCAATGACTTGTCAAAGAACAATACTCTATTGTTCGGTTGGGCTGCAAAATGCCCGTTTTCCAGTTTTAAAATATTGAAAGATTTATGTTGACTTGGTATTTCACTATAAGTCACATTTCTTTCTAAGTTAGTAGAGTTACAATTATCTATAGTAAACATATACCAACCCTTGTACCATTTTTTAGTAGGCGATAGATACTTTACTCTATTGCCTGTCATTATAGTCTTCTCTACAATTGCAATATCGTAACTAAAACAATCCCACAACTGTAATTCTGTCAAAGGTATATCACCTTCGAAATCTTTTTTCCACACAAAAGCAGAAATTGGTAACTTGTCATATAAAGCACCATACTCAGGTAAGTATGTTTCAAAATACAATGCTCTGCCTTGTATAGACTTTGCCGTTACCCAAACACCTTCAACTAGTTCACCGTGACCTTTTTGGCCATCATAAAGGTATTCTTTTTTGACAAACACATCTATATGAGGCGTATTTACACATAAAAATGCCATAACGCTCCCTTAGATTGTGCAACTGTCACAAGCTTCATCATCTTGTAAGTCAGTTGCTTGTTTAACTTCTTCTACATTGTCTTTCCAACCAACTGGATGAGATGGTTCGTCAATATCTTTCTTAGCGTCATATGTGTTCTGATAGTATGAAGTTTTCCAACCATACTTGTAAGTATTCAATAGGTCTTGTGCCATAACAGACACAGGCACCTGATTGTCTTCATAATGTTCAGGATTATATGACCAGTTACCAGAAATAGCTTGGTCAAAGTATTTCTGCATTACTGCAACGATATTTATATATCCTTCATTATTAGGCATATCCCACAATAAAGTGTAATTATTCTTTAATGTTTGATACTGAGGTACAATTTGTTTCAGTGTACCTTTCTTTGATTTTTTCACACTTAAATAGTCCCTAGGTGGTTCAATGCCGTTTGTAGCATTAGAAACCACACTAGAGGATTCGGATGGCATTTGGGCTGTGAGTGTGCTATGTCGTAGCCCATGTTTTGCAATATCTTTCCTTAGATGCTCCCAATCGTATTTGAAATTTGGTTTCACCAACTCATCTACTTCTTTTTTGTAAGTATCAATAGGAAGAATACCATCGGAATATTTGGTTCTGTTAAAGTATTCACAAGGTCCTTTTTCTTCAGCAAGTTCATTTGAAGCGGCCAATAAGTAATATTGGAATGCTTCTGTTAATTCATCTACAAGTTTTAATGCATCTTTATCACCATATTTAACTTTGTGTTTTGCTAGATAATGTGCAAGACCAATATAACCAATACCTAAACTTCTTCGTGCCTTTGTAGATACTTCGGCAGCCTTAACTGGATATTTTTGATGGTCAATAATCTCATCTAAACTTCTTACTGCAAGTTCACATAGAGGTTCTAATTCTTCTATGTTACTAATTTTACCAACATTAATTGCTGATAGAATACACAATGCAATCTCACCCTCACCATCAATGTGTTGAATAGGGTCAGTAGGTAGTGTAATTTCCTGGCATAAGTTTGACATATAAACTCTATCTTTAAAACTAGAATGAGTATTACAGTGGTCAATATTCATAATATAGATACGACCAGTTTCAGCTCTTTCTTTTAACATAGAGAAAATTAACTCTTGTGCTGATACTTTCTTTTTACTTACACTTGTTTTTCTTTCTGCAATTTCATACAGTTCATCAAACTTATCAGTACCCCAAGCTTCATACAATTCAGGTACTTCGTGTGGTGAAAATAAAGTTATATCTTCATCATTAATAAATCTTTCGTAAAACAGTTTAGATAACTGAATAGAGTAATCTAATTTTCTTACTCGGTTGTCTTCCGTTCCTTTGTTGTTTTTAAGGACCAAAATGTCTTCAATTTCTTTATGCCAAATTGGGAAATGAACCGTAGCGGAGCCTCCACGAACACCATTTTGAGTACAGCACTTAACTGTTGCCTCGAATTTTTTGAGAAACGGTATAACTCCTGTATGTTGTACCTCGCCTCCTCTAATTCTGGAATTGATGCCCCTAATCCGACCTGCGTTAATACCAATTCCAGCCCTTTGTGCAACATAATTGCCAATAGCCATATCACTACTGAAAATAGATGGAAGAGTATCATCAACATCAACAAGCACACAACTAGCATACTGGCGAATAGGTGTTCTAACACCAGCCATAACCGGGGTAGGAATGTTGATTTTAAACCTTGAAATTGCGTCATAATATTTTTTAACATATGTCATTCTTTGGCCATTTTTGTAGTCTTTGAAAATAGTAGCCGCAATTAACATATACATAAACTGAGGCGTTTCAAAAACTTGACCATTGCTCCTATCTTGTACTAAGTATTTGTCAATAACTTGTCTTAACCCAGCGTAAGTGAAATCATAATCTCTTTCGTGGTTAATCCAGTTTTCCATTCTGTCGAAATCTTTTTTGTCATACCATTTTAAGATTTCGGGGTCATACACACCTTTATCTACACCTGTTTTTACATGGTCATAGATATGTGGGTGGTCCCATAATTTACCCATAACTTGTTTTCTCAAACTAAACAATAAAAGTCTAGCCGCTACAAATTGGTAATTAGGGTGTTCTAAAGAAATTAAATCGGATGCCGACTTAATTAAAATCTGTTGAATTTCATCTGTTGTAATACCATCATAAAATTGTAGTCCTGAATTCATTTCAACCTGAGATGCTGATACACCAGAAATATCTTCACAAGCATACTCTACCATCTCGTGTATCTTTTCAATGTTAAGAGGTTCTTTACCTCGACCACCTCGTTTGACTACTTGCAATTCACTATTTTCTACCATATTTCCTCCTAACACTTCTTATAGTAACTTAATTTTGTTAATGCTTCTAATTTGGCAAAGGTGTTGGTACTTATAATATCACTAACTTCCTCTTTGCTCATTCCTGATTTAATCATATCATTTACATCTTTGGATTGTATATGTTCTGGCCATATCACAATATTAAAATCTTTTTCTATCACATCATACATTCTTTTAATTATCTCTTTATTTCTTGGTTCGTTATCAAATATATATGTTATTTGTTCAGCAGGAACACGGTCAAAAAACATATCTGCACCACCCATTGCCAAACAATTATCAATAAACAAACTATCAATAGGACCCTCTACAATATTAATAGGCAATTGTAGATTGACACGCTCAAGGCCATAAATCTTGCGCTTGCTTTCTTTTAGTTTAATTGTTAAGTATTTTGGTTGTTCTTTACCAAATGCACGACCTTGAAAAGCAAATAGTTTGCCGTCATAATCGTAAAAAGGTATAATCAACCTTGGATGGTCTTGTTTAATAAAAGGAAAAGTTTGAGGCTTAACCTTGTTAACAAACTCCATAAACTTATCGCAAAGATATAACTTGTCATAATGTTCTTCAGGTATCTTTCTGTCTTGTACATATTCAAGCACAGGATGATTTTCTGATAACTCACTAACTTTCGTTAATTCATCTAGTAAGTTTGCCTTTGTTTCTTTTTCATCAAACTGAGGTTTGAAATCAAAATTTAACTTAGGCTTTTGCGTGGAAGGGGCTGACCCTTTATATCTTTCCAACAAATACTGGTCGTGTAGTTTAGGGTCTATGAATTTAATAAAATTCGCTAAACTTTGACCTTCGCCACAATTGTGGCATTTGAAGAACATATCGTTCTTCACTCTATAAAAATATGCTCTTGCCTTGGTCTTATTCTTCTTGGAATCTCCACAATGTGGACATCTGAAGTTGTATAGATAGTCGCTTTTTCGTTTAAACTGCGACAATCTGGCAGACATATCATTAATAAATTTTAAATCAATATAACTTGACATAGCACTTTCACTTTATTTAATACTCTAATATACACTAAATCTCTTTAATTGTCAAGCTTGAAAAACTTCCATACTTAAAAAATACCAGAGAATTTTCAGCGCTGTTTTTTCAATAAAACAGCACCAGTCCTGAAGCTACGAAAGCATCTGGATTATATGTGCAAAGTTCTTGGATAGTATGAAGCCTACAACTATGGCACCACCCATAATAATCCATCTGTATTTCTCTAGTATACCAACTCTGGCCCCAATGTCAAGCTTAATTGACTTGATTTCGATAAGTAATCTTTTTTCAACATTTTGTATTTCCTTGTGCAAATCTCTATACACAGTGTCAATTTCGGTAGCTCTTTCTTTTAACTTATCAAATATAATTTCGTCTATCTGTTCCTGTCTACCTATCTTTTCTTCGTGGACAGCTAACATTTGTTTAATAGATGTAGATACATCTGTTAATTTATCAATAGCCACATCTAAGCGATTATTGAGATTATTAACATTCTCTATATCTTTTTTAAGACCTGCAATTTGTACCTTGAGGTCTGTTGTTCCGTTAGTTGTTTCCATTACTCTCTCTTTTTTGATAATATACAATCTCTTTGGGAGACGGATAGAAACGGGCTCAAAATTATAACTTGACTACACACATTGGGTGTACTAAACTATATTACCCGTATATTATTATTTATCAAAATTAGGCAGTCAGTTTAAGTGTTCCGCTTCTTAATTCCCTTTCTCTTTCCATTCGATAGAGTTTGGCCATACATTTTCGCCTTCGTCTATCTTTTTGTTTTCTAATTCGTTGCCATTCTATACAATATAATTCAAATCTGTTTTGTTTTACTCTTCTAAATTGCTTGAATACAAGCTTTCTAAGTTTCCTTAGTTCTAGTTGTGTTAACAAATGTATCTCCTATGTTATTAGAAAACATAATATAAGATTGTATTTACCTCCTTTAATTGATTATTACTCTTTTCCATTCCCATTTAGGGACTGGTGCCCAAAACTCTTTTGGTGTTGTGAATGTTTGTGACCACATTTTATGTGTCACTCTTGTATCATAATATATGTAGGTCGTCCAAACAATGGCTGATGTGATAATCAGACCACATATTAAAAAATATATTTTTTCTTTTGTACTATAAAGTTCATACATCTACCTAGCCTTTCTTACTTACTAGTAGCCATATTAGATAATGGATTTTCTAATGCCTTTTTGATTTGTTCTTCAACTTCTTTTCTAAGTTCTCTTAAATCAGCATCCATTTCTCTTTGTCTATCTTTAGTGGTTCTTTCGACTTGTTCAATAATGCCTTCAACTTTTCTTACATCTTGTTTTAAATCATTTTTAATATCTCTAACATAGTCGTTAGTAGCGGTTGTAGTTTCTTCAATCACCGTTAATCGTTTGTCGAATCCACTTAAATCTGGTGCAACATAACTTTGTATTTGTGCTTTCATATCCAGATAGTCTTTATAAAATGTGAAACCTCCCCACAAAGCACCAACTAAAGAGGACAATACGGTAAGAACAAGAAACATTTTACCGCCTCTTAGTTTTATACCTGCAACTTCTATTTCTGTTGACATAGTTCCTCCTATTGATATTTGTAGTTATATTGTAAATCTGTTAATTCATCATGTAGTTTATCGTTAGCCAGATTGTATAGAACACTATAAGGGTCTTCTAACATCTTTTGGTCTTGGTAAATGCCTTCACTCAAATACCATTGTGCCAAGTCCTGATTTTGTTTTGCTTGATACTTTGCAAAGTTTTCGGTGTCTGCCAATGCAATCATCAAACCTAATTTTGTATCGTTAATTAAGATAGCGTCTGTTGTAGATAAAATTTGTTGTAGAATTTTAGTAGCAACTTTTTGTTTTGCTTCTGCAACGGTTGTAGTTTTATTTTCTTTTTCATCTTTACTATCTTCTTTTTTACTATCTTTACTATCTTCTTTCTTTTCTTCTTTGCTTGATTCCTGTTTAGTTTCTGTTTTAGTTGTGCTTGTTTCTTGCTTAGTTTCAGTTTTAGTTGTAGAAGAAGATGTACTTTCTGATTTAGTTTCCATTTTTAATTCTACTTTTGGTTCAGGTGCTGAAGCCACTTCCATTGGTTTAATTTCTGCAATCTGTTCAACTTTACCTGTACTATCTGCCATAGAAACATTTACGGTACCAGTAGGTGTAGTTTCTACTTTAACATCAAAGGTCATTGTAGTACCTGAATTTGTTTCCATTTTAATCTCAATTGCTTTTGGTTCTTCTATCTTAACTAAATCAGTTGTAGTTGTTGTATCAGTACCAGGTTGTATAATTGGATTATATGTTTGAGTTATTTCGGATTCTATTGTATCTAAAGATGATTGTATTGAATTAATAATTGTTTGTTCAATAGTAGATATTACGGCAGTTAATTCATTGTAAGTAATACCTAAATTAAAGTTTTGATAATCTCCTGTATAAGAATAACCATATAAATCACTATGTTGAAATGTTGCCAATAGATAACTGCTATCACTAAAAGTATTTGAAGTTACATCTAAAGTTTTTGAATATGTATTATAACTTGATGACAAAAGCCATTGTGTAGAGCTTTGTTGGTCTGCACCAGTTGTAGGGTCTAAAACTTTTAAAGTGATTGTTAAGTACGCACTATTTGTATCTGACTTAGCGCTAACATCACCTGTAGCACTAAAACCATATTGCCATTCATCTTTTGTCATCCACTCATTTAAATTTGTTTGATATTGATATTGACCTGTACCTTGTCCTCCGTGCATATCGTCCCAATTTATAGTGTGAGTAGCACAATTATCCAAATAGATACCACTACCTGAAGATGTACAGGTTACAGCACCACTAGATAAATTAGTATTATTAATAATATCACCAGTAGATTTTTCTACCGTTTCGTATGTTGTGGTAGTAATCTGTTGAGTAGATGTTACATCTTCGGTAACTTTTTCAGTCCAAGTATATGTGTAGGTTTTTTCTTCAAAGTCACCAACTTGTTTTGTAGTTTGGTCGGTAAGAACGGAAGTTACCTCAACGGTAGTTACAACTCCGCCATTAGGTCCTGTGCCACCTACTTGATATTGTTGGTCGTATGCTAGACTATAAGAGGAAAAGCAAAGACAAAAGACCGAGACCAACGCCCCAAGCTTTAGTTTCATCATTCAACTCCTTCTCTTTATCTTCCAGTTCATTTTCTTTCAACCATTTTTCATAGTCTGGTCTTGCTTCTGGATTTTCAGCCCAAGCTTTAGCGGCTTCGATACCGATTTTGCCTTTGTAAGGGCAAGGAGTTCCTGCCATTTCCATTGCGTCAAAAACTCTTGCGTCCTGGCAAAGCATAGAAACAGCTGCGACTTTCATTCCCATACCATATAATGCTCTGGAAAGTTTTAGTCTTTCACAATTCAAATCTCTTATTGTAGTACCACCTGCGATACCTAAAATCTGTGTTTGTACAGCGGCTGACACACCAGTTGTACATACATCTTGGTTGTTTATCATCACATTTGGTGCGTTTGCTGTAGGAGGTGTCTTATCTACTGTAGTTGTACCTGTAACAGTAGATGATACGGTATTAGTTTCGGCCATTGCTATTGAACCGAATAATAATACAGTTAAAATTGTTAGTAATGTTGTTATTTTTTTCATTGTTCCTTGTAACCTACTGATTAATTTACAAAAAATTACAAAGTCAATGTGTGATGTATAAGTCCAATTTCAATTATATTTATAAGACTTATTCTTTGGGCTGTTCTTCCTTTTCATAATAATCTTTATACTTGTCAATAATATCATTCTGTATCTTCAATTGATTTCTAATTCTAGCAAAATTCTTTGCTATTAACTGATAGTCATTATCAGTCAGCCCAAATAATACGGGGTCTAAACCTTGTTCTTCCATCTTTTTAAATACTTCTTCAGCATTTTCAG
>Ga0255768_10003864_pt1 | contig 14768 bp, 6 predicted proteins | sample 071ome_33_FD_179983 | JGI IMG/M metagenome (GOLD analysis project Ga0255768, IMG submission 179983) | Coastal salt marsh microbial communities from the Groves Creek Marsh, Skidaway Island, Georgia - 071412AT metaG (version 2) | ecosystem: Environmental > Aquatic > Marine > Intertidal zone > Salt...
CGCCGAAACCCGTTTTTGGGAAAGAGCAGCGTCTCGCTCGCAAAAAAAAGTCTCGCGTTTTGTTGGAGAGAAGAGAGTGTAAGAGAGAATTAGGGTTTAGGGTTTGGAAAATTCGGCAAAGTCGTCCGAGTCGTCGTCGTCCGTCGTCCGAGTCGTCGTCCTCAGAAAAAAAAAAGGAAGAAAAGAGAGCAAGTCTCTCTCCTTTTTTCCTTTCAACTCTTTATTCAAAAACGCTCCCCCTCTCTTTCGGGTCTCTCTTCTTTGTCCCGTGCCCGCGCGAGACTCTTTGGTAGAAGACGAACGTTTCATCTTCGAGAAGAAGAAGATAAGAAGAGCGTCAACAAAAACGCAGACGAGAGAGAGAGAGAGAGAGAAATTCTCATCTTCTCGAGGCGGCTTTGAAAAACCCAAATTGAAAAAAAAAGGAAGAAGAAGCACACGCACAACGCGCGCATCTTTCGATCGTTTCCTCTCGCCTTTTATCGAGTTTGCAGAAGAAGCGCGAGGGAAACGAACGTTTCTCTTTTTTTTTGTTCTCGCTGCTCGATATAAAAGATGTCCGCGCAGGTGCCGACGCCGCGAAAGGACGCCGCCGCGCCGGGACCACCGCAACCGCGATCGGGTTCGTCGTCATCATCATCATCGCAACAACAAGGAGGTGGAGCTCCGACGAGTGGCGGTGGACAACAACAACCGAATAATCCGCAGCAGCAGCAGCAGCAACAACAACAGCAACGATCTTCGCAAGATGGGCAGCATCAACAGCATCAGCAGCATCAGCACCGAGGGGGTCCTGGAGGCGGACCGAACAACATGGGTGGAGGACGAGGCCCTGGTAACTTTAACCCAAATTTTATGATGGGAAGAGGTATGGGCGGCCGAGGCCAAGGCGGCGTGCCCGGACAACAAGGTCCGCCGATGTTTGTACCGTACGGGCCACAAGGTATACCGATGGGGTCGTACCCGGGTGGTGGCGGAAGAGGCATGGGGCCGCAAGGAATGCATCCGAACTACATGCAAGCGCAGATGGTGATGGCCGCGCAGGCGCAGATGATGCAGCAGCAGGGCATGCGCGTCGGGCCGCCACCAGGGAGCGTTGGAGGCGTGCCTGGTGTAGGTGGTGGACCACCAATCGGCGGCGCAGGCGCTGGTAGTGGTGGTGCGGCTCCAGCGGTGACGACTCCGGTGAGAGAACGCAAACCGATCAAGATTTTTAACCCGAATACGAAAGCCGAGGTAAAGATTGAAAAATCCGAGGAGGTGATCAAAGCCGAAGCCGAGGCGAAGAAGAGAAAAGAAGAAGCGGATAAGAAGGCGGCGGAAGAGAAGGAAAAGTTATTGGAAGCGGCGCAGAAGCAACAGCAACAGCAACAGCAGCAGCCAGGTAAGTCTGCGGCGCAAGTCGTCGCAGCGGCAGCGCAGCAAGAAAAAGCGACGACGACGCCGCCGAGTCCGCAGCAAGCACCGCCACCATCAGCGGCGGCTCCTTCGCAACCGCCGGCGCGTCCGAGTTTTGCAAACTTGGCGGCAAAGAAACCGGCGCCACCACCGGTTGCCGCTGCTCCGCAGAAACCAGCGCCGGAGTCTTCCCCACCGGCGGCGGCTGCGTCACCGCAGAAACCAGCGGCTCAGCAACCACCGGCATCTGCAGCTGATGTCGTGAAATTAGCCGCAGAGACGGCTCGAAAAGCGACGATTTCTGGTGCTCCTTCACCGTCTGCATCTTCTCCGCAAAAGTCGGCGCAACCTCCTTCTGCCCCGCCGCCGTCTTCGGGGTCGAGAGCGACTGAACCGCCAAAGCCGACGGGTTCGCCGGTGCCACCGCAAGGTGCGCCGCCTCCGCCGCCACCAAAAGAGGAGACGAAGAAAGCGCCGACATCTACTGGTGACGCTGTCGCAGCGGTGGTTGAAGCACGCGCCTCGGCGGCGCAATCGTCGCTTCCCGAAGCGACGTTGGCGGAAAAGCCGGCGGACGGGAAATACTCAGAAGAGTTTTTGCGTTCGTTGAGGGATTCTCCGTACAGTACCACGAAGTTTTTGAAAGGGTTTGAAGTCCCATCTGACGTTGATTACTGGCCCGTGCCTGGATTTATCGTGCCGCCAGGCGTTCAATCGTCGCAGCAAAGAAATCAATCGCGAGGCGGCAGAGGCGGTCGTGGCGGCGGCGGTGGAGGAGGTCAACCGAACTGGGACAAAGGCGGCAGAGGCGGTGGCGACGGAAACTGGGAACACCGCGGTTTACCAGACGAACATAACAATCGTCGCGGCGGTAACCGTCGTGACGGTGGGTACGGAAACAACAACCAGTATCGTGGTCCACCGCCGGGTGTCGTTTTGCCAGAGTTGCACAAGACGGAGAACGTCTACGTCATCGGCAAAGTCCAAGACGAAGAAGAGAAGAAACAGAGAGAGTTTAAGAGTTTACTCAATAAACTCACGCCGGAAAACTTTGGAAAGTTATTGGAGAAGGTTGTCGACGTTGGCATCACGGAGCCAAAGACATTGATGGGTTTGATTGGTCAAATGTTTGACAAGGCGTTGACGGAACCGATTTTTTCTGCGTTATACGCAGACATGTGCGCAAAGCTTTCCGAGCGATTGATAAGAGATAACGTCCAGTTCGTCGACACCGCGGCGCCGGAAGGCCAGAACCAAATCACTTTCAAACGCGTCTTGTTGAATAAGTGTCAAGAGGCGTTTGAATCCGGAGATGCGCAAATCAAAGCAAACTACAAACTCGTCGAAAAGCACAAGAAAGCTTGTAACACACCATTAACGAAAGAAGACGCTGAAAGAATTGCAAAGGAGGAAGCGAGTAAAGACGGTAGCGCGGATGTAAAACCGGAAGATTTGGAAGAAGGCGAAATTGCCCCGACGCCAAAGGTGAAAACGCTCGAAGAACTCGAATTGGATCGCAGACGCGAAATGAACCGGTTAGAGGAAGATTTGTTGAAATCGCGTCGACGGATGTTAGGGAACATTCGATTTATTGGCGAACTTTTCAAGAAGTCTATGCTCACGGAGCGTATCATGCACACGTGCATCCAAAAACTTCTCAAAGAAGGTGAAGCCGGAAAAGACGCATCCGCTGCCGGAGGTGAAGACGACGACGATGGCCCGAGCGAGCCAGACGAGGAGGACGTTGAAGCCCTGTCGAAACTTTTGACCACGGTCGGTGCGATGATCGATCACGCGAAAGCTGAGGCGTACTTGAACGCGTATTTCCGAAGAATTGAATCGTTGACGAAAGCGAAGCACTTGAGTTCGCGACACAGATTCATGTTGCAAGACGTGATTGAATTGCGACAGAAGGGATGGAAAGAACGTCGACAAGCGGAAGGCCCGAAGAAAATCGACGAAATCCATCGAGACGCGCAGCGGCAGGCCATGGAACAAGCGAGAGGTGGCGATCGACGGGGTGGCGGTTCGGGTAGAGATCGTGGTGGTCCAGGTGGACCTGGTCTCCGTCGATCCGACTCCCGTTCGTCCACGGGTAGATTAGATGGTGGTGGTAGAGATGGTGATCGACGCGGCGGCGGTAGAGATGGTGATTCTAGAAGTAGTAGCAACAGAAATAACAGCAGCAAACCGATGGAGCGTCCTCGCATCGTGCAAAAACCGAGGGGCTCTTCTATTTTAGGTGGCGGGTCCGGCGGCGGGTCCGGCGGCGGCGCGGACGGCGACTTTAAAGTCGTCGAGGGACGTTCCAACCCACCGTCGCGATCAAACACTCCAAAGATCAATACGGGTAAGGACGTGAAGGACGATTCCAGTCGTCCGGAAACTCCGAGAAGCGACGTGGGGTCTGAGTTTGATGAGGAAACCGGAAACGAGGAGGAACGCAAACGCACATTAGAATACTTTTTGGACGACAAAGATGTCGGTGAAGCGATTAAAACCATCTCCACGTGGAATAACGCTAAAATTGGCATCTTCATTCAACAGTTGTGCACGGTTGGTTTCGATAAGCGCGGCATGGAATGGGAAGCGTGCGAAGATTTAACGCGGGAACTTTCACGGTCCGGGTACTCCGACGCCGTCTTAGATGGCATCGCAGAGATCTTCAACGACTTGGAAGATGTCCTGTGCGACCTTCCAAAAGCCGATTCCATCTTAGCAGGTTTATTAGCCCACTCATTAGCGGATGGCACGATCAAACTCGCCGACGTCGCGAAGGCGTTGGAAGCCGCCAAACCCGACGGCGGCGACGACGGTCACGTCGTCAAGGAAGGCTACGCGTTGCCCTTGCTCTGTAAACTACTCGTTCGCGTCTCGCAAATTGAATTAGAAGACTCCGTCAAAGCGGATGCGCACGCTTTAGTCGAAGAAGCCAACTTGGACTTGTTGAAGTTTGTCGCGGACTTTGAAGACGACAAAGAGAAAGCTTTAGCGGCTGAAATCGCGCACTACCAAGGTCTCAAAGAGATTTTAGACGGCGAATGATGATGGAAGAGGGGGAGAGAAAAAAAAAGAACACGCGTTTTTAATACGCGTTTTTAATACTAATAAATAATAACAATAATACTACCAAATCATAACGTAACACTACCCGCGTAACTCAGACGCACACTTGCACGCGCATTCATCTCGTCGACGGGAAGGGCGCGACGCGCGCCTCGTTTCCTCCCGAATACACCACACACGCACACTATGGTACCCAAAGCCAAAGAAAGAGTTACAAAAAATAGGGAAAAAAAGGGGGAGGAGTGTTTGAAAAAAAAAAGCGTCCAGAGCGTCTCTGTTCGTTTTCTGTGCTCTCTTGAGAGCCAACACTGACCAAGCTTTTCGAGCTTTTTTTTTCAAAAGGAGGGTAACAAATATTCGCTCGTCAGAATTTACGCGTAAACGATAGAGAGGTTTAGCCTGTCTCTCTCATTGTGACGCGCGCAACATTTTCAAATACCGAGTTGTTTGCGTCGTGGAAGAAAAAAAACCTAACTTAGGTGCGCGTTCGTTCTTTCTTCGGTTTCGTCGCGCGGTCGCGTTTTTGAGCGCGAACGGATGAGAGAAATTTTGTTGTTACTTTTTATCTCTCTCTTTGACGGGTTAGTACAGAGTGAGTAAAGTAAGATAAACGAACCGTTGCCCTCTCTCTCTCTCGTGCGTTTCTTCCTCTCCTTCTCCGCGAACGCGAAAAACAAACACAAAACGCACCGCGAGGGAGAAAAAAGTTCGATTCGTTCGAAAATCGGTCGCTCTTCTCTCTCTCTCTCTTCCTGCGCGCGCGCGCGCTAACGCGCCCGCGCGAAGGTTTTGGATTTTTTTGTCCGCTTTTTTTCTTCGACAATTTTTTGAGAGAGAAAAAAAGCGTCTCTCTCGGACTTCAAAAAGCGCTTTTCTTGGAAGAGAGCAGAGCGAGAGAGAGAGAGAGAGCGATCTCTCTTTATTTTTTATTTTTTTGAGATCTGTGTGTGGCGCTTGTTGTCGACGGTGATTAGTGAGGTCAACAACACAAAAAGGGGAAGAGAGGGAGGTGTAAAAAAGCAACTCTTCGGGCCACACAAACACGCACGCTCCGGAGGAGGAGGAGGAGGGCAGAGAGAGAGTTATATCGCAGAGATCTTCTTCGCGCGGAAACGCACAACTGACGTACAACTCACTCATTCTGCAGGACTTTTTTTTCTGCTGCGTTTGCAGAGTGAAAGGTGAGAGAAAAGAGCGCGTTGGTGAGGTTTTCGTGTTTCCCCAGCGCGCGCGCTCTTCGTGGGTAAAATCCAGAGAGCGGAAAAAAAGGGTGAAGGAAGAGTACGGGAAAAATCTCTCTTTCTCTCTCTTTTCTCTCTCTTTCTCTCTCGATCTCCTCGCGCGGCGGTCAGAGGGAAGGAGATTATCGAGTCGCGCGCGCGTTCTTTTGAGAAGGAACGCATTCTCGATCGATAGCGTTCAGAGAGAACGCGTTTAACCTTCAAGCAACAACAAACTTGTGTATTATTTTGTTTTTTAATCGGGTGCCCAGGAGGAAGAAGAAGACGAAGAAAGGAAACAAAACTTTGTGTTTTATATCATACTATTATTTTACGCCGGCAAGGACAAGAAGAAAAGAAGTAACATATATACGAGCGATACGAACATGAACTATTCTGATGTACAATATGATAATATGACTACCGCAGCCGGGGGTAATGGAAGAAGGAACGACGACAACGGCATCGGCGGAGGTGTAGACGTTCGAGTGAAACTGAAGTCAGAGAAGAGAGGATCTCCGAACACATCCATGGCGAGTGGAAACGATACGTCAAGCGCGAGCACGACGTTATGGAATCAAAGTTCTGGAGGATCGTCGCAAGGAACGACAACCCGTATTGTTGCGGAAAAAGAGCACCACTTGGCGTTGCAATATCGAGAGCAGAAGGAAGAGAAACGAGGGAGCGAGAGCGACGACGGATCTCCCGTGCACTGTTCTTCTCAGGTCGAGGAATATCAAAAACAACAGTTGATGGCACAGCAGCAACAGCAGCAACAGAACGTGATGGAAGACAACCGGCAGCAACCTCGTCCGCACTCGGCCATGACGTTACATCCAACGTTAGGATCGAACGGCTCGGTATCTTCTTTTCAGCAACACCACTACGCGCATTCTGAAACTTTCGGAGACGTTCCTCAAATGGCCGGACACAGGATCAATCGCGTCAATGACGCTAATCATCATGATAACTTCGGTGGCAACAGTGGCAACGTGGCGGTGAGAAACGTCGCATCCATGTCTTCGGCGAACTATTTGCAAAAGTCAGTCTCTTGCCAGCGGATAGACGAGATGTTGAAGGATTCAATGGATGCTTTCCATCGCGACGGACCTTTAGTTAGCCCTTTATGTACAGTTAAACCGGGCGGCTCTGAGCGGCACAAAAATCGACACGCGTTTGGTGGCGATACGGCGTTCTCCGGAGGCAGTTGGATGGTAGATTCGCCGATGCGGGACCGAATGTCTTACGTCTGCGAATCCAAAGGCTTTGACTACGGCATATTTTGGAAACTCGATCGACAGCGAACTAGTTTAATGCCTGCGGAATCTCTGATTTCTCCGCGCATCGCCGCTGATACGACTAGATTGAAATTATTCGTCAACACCTCGAAAACGTTGTTCACTCGATACGTTCTCGGGTTCGGCATGCCGGGCCGCGTCTGTCACTCTGGAAACTACGAATGGCACGAGGATATTTCCTTATTACCGGGATGGTCTTTTCAACGAAAGGTCCAAGCAGAGAGAGCTGGATTGAAAACCATAATCTGCGTCCCGGTGGAAAATGGCGTTGTTGAATTCGGTTTGACCGATGAAATGGACCACAGCGTCAACATCGTTCAGTATGTCCAAAAGATGTGCAAATCGTTAGCCTCTTCTCAGTAATAAGAAAGAGAGAGGGAGGCAAACATCTATATTTGAATTTTGTTTAATTATCGTTGCTCTTCTTCATCATCCGAGACAAAAAAAGAATGAGAAATATGTTCCTCTTTTCATGCGCGCAACGGAACGTCCTCTCGTCTCGGTCGACGATGGAAACCGCAACGACGCGAATTGTAAAATTGGTAGCACCATCTAGTCCCCAATTCCGCGAAAAAGGAGAGAAAGAGTGAGCGCACACGTCTTCTCTCGTTTAGTGTACTGTATATATATAGACCATATATTTTTGATACATGTGAAAACAAAATTGTATTTGACACCAGACTCGCTCTTCCCTCATCCAAAAAAAAAGGCACAAACCCGTTACTCGCACGCAAATTTTTCTCGATAATTCAGACACGCTTAAAGTTAGCACTTTATTGTTGCATATCTGCGCGCGTTACACGCGCACGAGACGAAGAGAGGTAGAAAAACAAGCAGAGCAAAAAAACGCGAAGAAGAAGGAAAAGAGGAAAAAGATGGATTGGGCGGCGGACCCGCCCCCTTCGTGGGCTGTTTTTCCTCGACAACCGAACGATTTGAACCACTATCAAGTCGGCGATTTGGTCTTTTGCAAGGCGACGCCGAAAGCGATTGAACCGTTTTGGCCGGGAAAACTCATCGATCCAATCGAAGCCCCGAGCGCGGTGAGAGCGTCGTGCGTCCCTGACGCGGTGTGCGTGATGTTTTACGGCCCAGCGACGATTAAAAAACACGACCGAGATTATTGTTGGGCGGTAAAGGAGCAGTTAGCACCGTTCGACGAGGAGAACGCGCGCACGTGCAAGACGCAAGCGTTGCCGAAACGGATGCGGCCGAGAGCATTTGAAACCGCGGTGGAAGAAATTGAAGGAGTGTTTAAACAGTTCGGGACAGCGAGATTAGGGTATGTAGAAGGCGTCGTGACGCATCATTTGGATGATGCCGAGGAGGAAGAGGAGGAGAGAGGCGTGGACGACACCGACGAAGATGATACGGATGACGAAGAATACGACGGGGCGGGCGAGGGAAAAAAGAAAAACAATGAGAAGCGCGCCTCAACGACAACTCAGAAAAGAAAAGCATCGGGCGTTGCCGCGAGCACTAGCAATCATAAGAATAAGAAACCGACGAAATTGATGAAAAATGGGCTCCAATGCGCTTCGTGCGGCGTGAGTTGCGCCAGGAAAGAACTCGATGCGAAGCAGTTTTGTTTGTTGTGCGCGAAAATGCACGGAGAAGGACAATATTGTCCTTGCTGTGGAAAAGTTTGGCACTATGCGAACTGTGGGCCGATGATTCAGTGCGACACGTGTGAGATGTGGGTGCACGACTTGTGCGACGCAACCGCGGCTGAAATTTTGAAGAAAGAAGCCGAAGCACTCAAAGAGGGAAGAGAAGAAGAAGAGATTCCGTATAACTGTCCCACGTGTGCTGCTGGGAAGATTGACGAAGAAGCGATGAAAATCAAAGCTGCGAGACAGGCGCGAGAGGCGGAAATGGAGAGGAAAAAAATACTTTCGCAAATACCAAAACTCCCCAAAGCACTAGCAAAAGTAAAAGAGGACATTATGATACACGTGGATGATGTCGGTGTAAGCGGTAATCACATAGATATGTTTCATCAAAGTGACGCAGGCACCGGCGATATTCATACAAACGTGATAGTTGACTCTGAAAATAAGTCAACTCACAACGAAGGAATAGCTACGGCGGAGAATCTCAACATGTTTTCGCCGCCTCCATCTAGAGACGCGGCAAAGCTTTCTACTGATATCAACAATAAAATAAGCTCTCCGCCGAGCGCTACGAAAGTTGGTAAGTTGCCAAGTCGGCCAAAAACTGCGTGGCAACTCTTCGGTGCCGAATTTAGCGCAAAATACAAGGCAGAAAACAATCTAGAGCAAATTTCCAACCACGCGGAGGTGTATCGATTGCAAGGCATGGCATGGCAGAAACTCTCGGACGCAGAGAAGCAGAAGTATGAAGCGCAGGCGAGCGAAGCAGCGATAAGATTTCGAAACGCTCTTTTGAAAATGCAAAAAAATGGTACGCTACAAGCGAGATTGGCAAAATCCATCCCTTCTGTGGACGCGAGAGAACAAGAGAAGAAATTGATGCTACAGCAGCAAAAGCGCCAAAATAAGACTCACGCGGAAAAAATTATAGCGGCAAATATAAAGAAGGTAGAGAAAGAATTGAACGAATTAGAGGAAGATAATGACGAAGTCACGGAATTAGAAGAGGACGTTGCAAAGAAGAAAACGGCAAAGTTGGCAGAGAAGGACGACACGGAGGATGCAAACTTAAGAATTATATTGGCAGCGAAAGAAGCGCAGCGTGCCGCCGAAAGAAGAGTTGGACTCTCTGGTGTACCGTTCGCGGAGTTCACGAGAAAATCGCGCGTCGATTGGTCGCTCGTTCCCAAAGATCTCAGCGAACGCCCGGAACGTGTGCAAGTTGTATGTAACGGCGTTAAAGGCGATTTTTTGACTCAAGAGTATCGCGTGGTGTGCTTGTGCACCACGTGTCAAGGGAAAGAAGGTTCTTTGACAGCAACAGAGTTCGAAAAGCATGCCGGGATGGGACAAGCGAAAAAATGGAAAGCGTCGTTAAGAATGGTTGTTCCGGAACGCATGCCCGTTGGTCGATGGCTCGATGGCGCACCTACGAAAAAGTATAAGGAACGAACTGAAAAGAAAGAGAAATTTTCCAAGGTGGAACCAGAAAAGAACAGAAAAGTAGTGGAGGAAGATCAAGAAATCGGGGAGTACAAATCCATTTATATCGCATGGGCAGTGGATAGATGCGCCGTGTGTGACGATGAGCGCGATTTCGATTTTGATCAGTTGATCACATGCGAAGGATGTCAAGTTTCTGTGCATCAAAGTTGTTATGGCGTTCACGAGATTCCAGATCAAGCCGTTGGTTGGTTATGTCGAGCTTGTGAACATACGGGCGGCGTTGTATCTGAAACGCCCAAGTGTTGCCTTTGCCCGGTTTTAGGTGGTGCTTTGAAACCAACCACCGTAGACGGCATTTGGGCACATTCGGCGTGCTGTCAGTGGATTCCAGAAACGACTGTTTTGGACATCGAAACCATGGAGCCAATCGACAACATAGCTGCAATTCAGCGTGAACGATGGGAATTACTGTGTACCATTTGCAAACAACGGTGCGGGACAAAAGTGCAATGTTGTCATCCTGGTTGCTTTTTAGCGTACCATCCGCTATGTGCCCGAGGCGCTGGTTTATTCATGGACCAAGGCGACGAGTACGGAAACGCCGACGATGATCCGGAAGACGACACGCTGCACTTAATTAGCTATTGTCACCGACACTGTCGTGTTGACAAGGAACGTCAGAAAATGTTTGGATGCGTAGAAGGCATGCGCCATGGCGAAGAAGGAAACGACGGAGTCATCGTCAGTGGACCTTGGATCCAAACTAAAGCTTCAAAAAGAGTGCAAAGAGTTCTTGATGCCGAAGAAGAAAAACGAAAAAAACGCGAGAAGCGCGAGTTGGAGAAAATGATGAACAACAGCGATTCAGACCTATCTGATTCCGAGGGCGACGGTTTGTGCGCGAAGTTGCGTCCTTACGTCCCAAAAGGTCATCCTCGAACGGAAGCCGATATCGACGACGGTGATGGCGACGGTATTAAACCAAAAATCAGAAAAAGGCTAATTCATGACGACTCTGACGATGAACGCGTGTTCGGTGGCAAAGATTCCGAGGACGAAGATAGTGACGAGGACAACGACGCGCAAAAAGAAATTGAGGAGCGCCAGAAGAATGAGCGAGAGTTACAGTTGGAAGAAGAACAGCGCGCAATTCAAAAACGACGCGAGGAGCGAGACCAAGAAAAACGAAGGAAGATTGCCGAGAAACTCGCAAAAGCTGCGGTTACGGAACCTAAAGCTGAGGCTGAGCCGGACGATATCAATGCACCTCCTGTTCTTCCTGGTGGTTTACCGCTACCTCAAGACAACGTCGGCGACCCGAACTCGCCTAATATTTCTGTTTCATGCAAAACAACCATTGGAACCTTTCGTCCAGCCGACACGTATATCAAGTGCCACTGCGCGCGTTGTGCGAACTTGGTAAAGGATGTCGGAAAAGATGCTCCGGCATTATGGGAAGCCAATAGGTGGGAATACCATTGCGGCATGGGACATGCGAAAAAATGGAGAATCTCCATCAAAATTTTACCCGAAGGTGGCAATCCATCGGGACGAGAACGAGTAGGATACGAAACATTTGGTTCTTATCTGGATAAAAATCCACAAATCACCGTCTTGTCTCGAGCCGGACGTCCTCTCCCGAAAGGGAAGGGGTTAAAACACGTCAATCTCGAGCGTGACCCGAGCCTACCGCCGCTGCCGAAAAGGAAGCCCGTCTATCCGGCTGGACAACTTGCTCTGAAGAATCTTGAAATTGACTTGGATAATGTCGGTAAAGTCGACGATAAGAAGATGACAATTGAAGAGAAAGCGAAAAATTTGGAGGGCAAGCGCATAGCAATTGATGCTTCTACGGCGACGTTTAAGGAATCTGTTTTCGTGAAAGCAACTATCATTGAAGCTGTCGTGACGAGAACCGGGTGCAGACATAGATTGAACTTTGACGACGAAGATGGCTTGAAAGCGATCAAAACAGACATGCTATCGCTAAATGATCCAAAATTCGCCATCAAGTGGTTGAATGTGGAAACCGATGAGACTTTACACCACGACGAGTGGCCAGATCTTTCCTTCTTACCGAAAGTTGCGGCAACAAAGGACGAAGATTACACCCAAGAGCGCGCGCACGCGTTGGCAGCAACAGCTCGGAAACCTGGACCTCGAAGGCCATCGAAACCGTTAGACCCGTCGAAATTCAAAAGTATTTTTGATGACGACGATGAAGAGAGCGACGATGAAGATCGCGAATGCGAAGCGTGGGTTCAGTGCGAAAACGATGATTGTCGAAAGTGGCGAAGAGTACCGCAATCCATCGCGGAAGCGTTGGCTAAAGACGACGCGGACGTGTGGACCTGCGAACGGAACCCTGAACCTCGATTTGCGGATTGTGAAATCGAACAAGAGTTCTTGGATGACGAAATCGATCGACGAATTGAGCTGAAAAAGCCAAAGTTTATGGGCGACGACGATGTGGTGTACGAAAAAGCCAAAGCCGAGAAGCGCTTGAAACGAGAGCAGAGGAAAGAGCTTTTGCAAAACAGTTCGAAGATGAAAGATTTAGGGGAGAAAGTCGCGGAAGACGATGATGACTCGTGGCATCCCGAGCTTCCGGTCGAAGTTTCTATCGTGTGTCGCAACGTCCCCGGCGAGTACAACACTCGCAAATCCATCATTCGTTGTTTGTGCGAAAAGTGTCAACCGACGCCTGACGCGCCTCCAGTATACCACGACCCGAAAAATTACGAAGACCACGCAGGTATGCCATTTTCAAAAAAATGGCGCGTCTCGGTTCGTGTGTGCGTCGTTGGTGGTGCTTTGATGCCTTTAGGCAAATGGCTGGAAGGATTCGGAGTACGACTTTCCAAGAAGAAGAAAAAGAAAAACAAAAAAGCCGACTTGAAGCAACCGTACGGCATGAAGAAGTTTGGCCAAGGTTTAACGCCAGCGCAGCTGCGTGAGATTCAGTTGAACGTATATAAGCGTTTAGGCGTGCAACCTCCTAAATCGTCCGATTTGTTGAAAGCTAAGAATTTAGGTCCACCTCCGAAAACTGGAAAGCGACAATACGTTGGTTTGCAGCCGTACATCGTGAGAGGCACGCGCGGCGGTTTGCATCGAGCGCTTGTCACTAGCCGTTCGTATACGCCCGAAGAATGGCAAGAAAAGTACAAAAAAATGCAAGCCGCAAAAAATCTTGGGTGCGCACCAGACGCCGCCAATAAAGGTCTCCTCGAAGGCACTGGTTTATCGTTAAAAGAGCGCATACTCGAATGCACAAACACAGTGAAAAAACGGTTAACGTTTGGGAAATCCGCCATCCACGGGTGGGGGCTAATTTCGAAGGTCCCAATCAAGGCTGGCGCTATGGTTATCATCTACCGCGGTGAAGCAGTTCGAACGCCCATTGCAGACCTCCGCGAGGCACGTTACGAACGCGACGGTACCGATTGTTATCTTTTACGAGCGGACGACCACACAGTGGTCGATTGCACCAACATGGGAAACATCGCTCGATTTACGAATCACTCGTGCGATCCAAACATGTACACGAAAATCATCAAATCCGGTGGTGAACACCACGTTTGTTTCTTTGCACGGATCGATGTTCCTGCGGGGACAGAAATGACGTACAACTACCGTTTTGAAATAGAAGACGGTAAAGTGCCGTGTTATTGCGCCAGTCAAAACTGTCGAGGATATTTAGCTTAGATTTAGATAGAAATTACACGTACAAATACACACATAATACAATAGATTAGTTCATCTCCCTCTTTACTCCGCGCTCAAACTCTGTTTCATGTAATCGATCATTAGCTTGTCGTTATCCTTCTCGATTTCCTCCCGCGCAGTTTTCCGCACTTCGTTGAAATCAAACTGACTCTCCGCGTACGCTCTCCTCACCTCAATCAACCTCAACGCAATCAATCTCAGCTCCGTCTGCTCGCACTCCAGCATTTTTTGCAACCACTCGTTCCCGTCTCTCAGCGGATTCTCCTCCAAAAACTTCCCGAGCGCGATTGAAGTCGGCGTACCTCCTCCGCCTTCGTTATCGTATCCTTCCTCTTGCGCCATCACGACTCTCACGGCGACCATCGTAAACAAAGTTTTTAACGCCGACGCGGCTTTGAATTCCGGGCTCATCCCCCCAAACGCGTCCGTCGGAACGTGCATGCGACCGTTAGAATCGGTCCCGCCGCCAAATGACGGCTTTTTCGTCTCTTCCGGATCGTTTTGGAGCGAGTCTTCGTTGTTGTTGTTGTTGTTGTTGTTGTCGTTCCCGGCTGCCGCTCTCGTCCTGCTGACGAAGTGGTGGTGGTGTTCTCGTTGGCACGGACGACGAAGACGACGAAGACGACGTTCGTTAGCATCACCACCGCGACGGCGTCGAGAACTCGCGTTCTCGCTAAAACGCGTCGCGAAAAAAAGCGAAGCGCGAGCGGGGCAGTGTGCGCTCATATCCTCTCTCGTCCACAATGAGGGAGAAAACTCGTGAGTTTTTCTCCATTTCTTCCGCATTTTTCCCCCCCATAACGCGCTTTTTATAACCATACACATTAAAGAAGAAATCACAAAACCACCAAGACATCACATGCGAGATCCATCGGAAGCGGCGACGGAAACAATCAAACCATCCACCTCCTCTTCCTCGACCGAGGCGACGTATTCTCTCCAAAACGAAGACCACACGCTCGGGAATTGCCTCCGGTACCAACTGAACAAAAACCCCG
>Ga0255768_10003872_pt1 | contig 14750 bp, 13 predicted proteins | sample 071ome_33_FD_179983 | JGI IMG/M metagenome (GOLD analysis project Ga0255768, IMG submission 179983) | Coastal salt marsh microbial communities from the Groves Creek Marsh, Skidaway Island, Georgia - 071412AT metaG (version 2) | ecosystem: Environmental > Aquatic > Marine > Intertidal zone >...
GACAACAGCTCCAACAAATTCATTAGCTTTACAAGAAGGTATGATGTGGTTCAATTCTACTTCACAGACTTTAAAAGGCTATGGGGCAGCTGCTGGAATACCAGCAGGTACTTGGTCAAGTGGTGGAAGTTTAAATGCTGGTCACTCATATGGCACTGGATTTGGAACTCAAAATGCAGCAGTAAGTGCTTTTGGCGGTTATCCTACACATACAAATAATACAGAATTATATAATGGTACTTCTTGGACAGAAGTTAATGAAGGAAATACTGCTAGACGAAATTTAGGCAGTTTTGGAATACAAACATCAGGATTAGCTGTTGGAGGTGGGCCGCCTTTTCCTGTGTCTCCAAGTTCACTTACAGAATCTTGGAATGGAACAAGTTGGACAGAAGTTAATGATATACCAACAGGTGTGTATAATAATAGAGGTGTTGGAACTTCATCATCTGCAGGATTAAGTATTGGTGGAGTTGATACTGCTTTAAGTAAAAAAGCAAATGAATGGAATGGAACTTCGTGGACTGCAATTACAGATATGACAACTTACAGAGAATCAGGCGGAACATCTAATGCAGGAAGTGTGACCGCAGCACTAGCGTTTGGTGGTGAGTCACCAACTTTAACTGTTAACAACGAAGAATGGAATGGTTCAACTTGGACAGAATTAGCTAATTTAAATACAGCAAGAAGTAATGCTGGTTATAATGGAATATCAACATCTGCTTTATGTTGGGGCGGAATGACTCCAAGTGCTCCTCCATATCAATCTTCAATAACTGAGTACTGGAATGGAACTAGTTGGACGGAAGTAAATGATTTAGCTAGTGCTGTAAGTAATGGTGTAGCACCAGCTGGTGGTTCGGTAGCTGGTTTATCTTCAGGTGGTCAGTCAAATCCTACTACGGAAACTACAGCAACAGAAGAATGGACAGCAACTGCAGCCGTTACAACATTTACTACTTCTTAACACTTGACTTATTCTTTAAAAAAGATATAAGTCTAAATATATATGTCGAAAGAAAAACGAAACATAGCTACAAAGCTAGAAACAGAATCTAAATATTTAACTAACATTTTAGACAAAGAGGATGTTAAGGAATTTAAAAAATTAATTCCTGAACTACAAGATACTTGGCACAAAAAACAAATGTTCAGAACTGAAACTGAGATGAGATTCTCTGTTTTATCTGATAATAAATATCCAACTAGAGCTGCTAAATATTGGCAATCAGTTAGAGAACAAAATACTCACTTTGAGAATTTAGTACATTTATCATTTGATGCTAGGAAGAATGAAGTTGAAATTAAGAAATTAGAACGAGACATTAAAAATGAAAAAGATGAATTAGAAGTAGAACTAAAGCAAATAGAACTAGAAGAAAAATTATATGCTAAAGCTCAAATGGAATTAGTTGCAAAACACAGAATGAGAGAAGTAGCAACTTGGTCTAAACTTAAGAAAGAATTTGATGATAATTCATTTGATAAACAAGATGTTAATGCGCATCAAGCACATTCTTATATGTTAAGATTACAACATCAAAAAAATACAATTACTCCTGGTACATCACAACCAGAAGTATTTAACGTACTAGGTCAATTAGAAACTTTGGAAAGAGTTATAAGAGACAAAGAACTAGCACCACCGAAAGACAAGAAAAAATTATCTAAGTAACTATGAAATTCGACTTTGTATATTTAGGCCAGACGGTACTAAAGTATGAAGTACCTCTTGAAATTTTTGTAGGTTTAAATGAAATCTATGAAAAACAAAAGAAACAATTACCCAAAGCCAATAAACAATTAGTAGGTAAGATTGAAGATGAAGTATCTTTATTTTATTCTGGACCTAATAATGACAAGATGCATCAACATTGTTTTGTACCACAAGACATACTTCAATGGTTTGATTCTGTATTTAATCATTATTTATCTTGGAATAAGATTGGACCTAATCAAAGATCAATCAACTCTATTTGGGTTAATGAAATGAAAGCTAATGAATATAATCCTGTACATATTCATCAAGGTAAACTTTATACAGGTTTATCTTCTGTAATGGTTTTAAAATTACCTAAAGATACAGGCATAGAATATTCAGCAGAATCAAAACCAATGAATGGTAGATTACAAATCATAGGTTCAGCTAATGGACAATTTTCTAAAACTGATTATTCACCTAATATGAAACTAGGTGACTTTTATGTTTTTCCTTATGATATGAGACATTGTGTTTATCCATTTAATTCTACGAAAGAAACAAGAAGAACATTAGTTTGTAATGTAGACGTAGATTATAATCCAGTTGCAAGTAGAACGGGACAAGGACAGTTTGAATGATACCAAGAATGCCTAGATGGCAATCTTATGTTGCCACAACTACACAACCAATATTTACTCCTGAACAATGTAAGATGATCATTGATGCAGGCCATACTGAAGCACCTGAACAAGCTAAAGTTGGTGGTGGAGAGCAAGGTCAATATGATACTAAGAAACGAGTGACAACCATATCTTGGATACCTTTTGCAAAGTTACCGCAGATGTATAAAGTCATTGAGAATCAATTATCCATCGTTAATTTAAATCACTTTATGTTTGATGGTGTAACCTTAACTGAACCTGCACAATTTACAGAATATCCAAAAGGTGGATTCTATGATTGGCATATGGATTTAAATGCCTTTGGTCAAAATGGACAGAATCCAATACGAAAGATTTCTATGACTTGTTTATTATCTGATCCCAATGAATTTAAAGGTGGTGATTTATTATTTTCTGAAATGGGAGATCAAAAACCAGTACCATTAAAACAAGGTCAAGCCATATTCTTTGCATCTTTCTTAAGACATAAAGTTGCACCTGTAACAAAGGGAATTAGAAGATCTTTAGTTATGTGGTTTGGAGGACCTCCGTTTAAATGAACCGAGAAATATTATTTCCAACACCAGTTTATTTTAAAGATTTACCTAACGCCAAGGAACTTAATAAATACTTATATAAAGAAATTAAAGCTTGGTACAAAGCTGATCCAAAGGGTGAGACTAAAACTAATTCAGGATTTGGTTGGCATAGTAAAACCAATATGAATGAATTAAAACAATTTGAACCTTTAACTAAAGAATTGTTTATGATGGCTGAAGCTTGTAATCTTGATTATGGTGTTCAACCTAAATTAGGATTAGGTAATATGTGGGCTAACATTAATCCAACTTATTCTTATAATAAAACACATACGCATCCTAATTCATTATGGTCAGGTGTTTATTATGTTAAAGTACCTAAGAACTCAGGTAAGTTATTCATAGAAGATCCAAGACCAGGGCCAAATACTTATATGCCTAGAAGATTAGATGGTATACCAAAGCAATTATGGAGAGTCGTAGCATATGAAGCTGTAGAAGGAAGATTAGTCTTTTTTCCATCTTGGCTACCACACGGAGTTGACATTAATATGAACACTGATAAAGGTGAAAAGAATTGGAGAATATCCGTATCATTTAATTTCATACAAGTATGAGTTTTGCTAAGAACAAATATCAAGTTATTAAAGGAGCTATATCAAAAGAACTAGCTGACTTTGGTTATAAGTATCTACAAATATCTGCAGAAGCAGATTGGTGGATGTTAAATAATGGAGTTACACACGAAAAAAATTCATTGATTGGAAACTTTAAGGATCCGCAAGTACCTAATTCATATGCAAAATATGCAGATAGATTTATGGAAACTTTATTAGTTAGTACCATCGATGTAATGAAAAAGAAAACAGGTTTAGAACTTATACCTACTTATTCATATACAAGACTTTATAGAAAAGGAAATATCTTAAGAAGACATAAAGATAGACCTAGTTGTGAAATATCAACTACACTTAATTTAGGTGGAGACCCTTGGCCAATATACATTGATCCAACAGGAGAGAATAATGTTATTGATGAATACAAATCCATAGTTAAACCAGGTGCACATATTGGTGTAGAGGTTAATTTAAAACCTGGTGATATGCTTATCTATTCAGGTTGTGAATTAGAGCATTGGAGAAAACCATTTGAAGGTAATCTTTGTGGTCAAGTATTCTTGCACTATAATCACGCAAATGGAAGGTTTGCAAAGACCAATTTGTATGATAAAAGACCTCTTTTAGGTATACCTAAAACTCGTTGATTAACAACGCAATCTACTATAATCTATATTTTAGGATAACTCTATGTTACAAAAAGTTAATTTTTTACCAGGATTTAATAAGCAGTTAACGGCATCACAAGCTGAAGGTCAATGGATTGATGGCGATAATGTAAGATTTAGATATAATACACCTGAAAAAATAGGTGGTTGGTTACAGTTAGGTGAAAATGAAATTACAGGTGCAGCAAGAGCCATGCACCATATTGTTAATAGAGCAGGTACTAAATTCTCTATTATTGGAACTAACAGAATTTTATATGTTTATACAGGTGGTGTCTTTTATGACATTCACCCTATTAAATCTACAAACACTTTAACTAATGCCTTTACAACCGTTAATGGTTCGGCATCAGTTACTATTACATTTTCAACAGCTCATAATATTAATGCTAAAGACATTGTCTATTTAGATAACTTTACAACAATTACAGGTTCAAATTATACGGCTGCAGATTTTGATGATAAGAAGTTTATGGTAACTTCAGTGCCATCATCTACAACTATAACTATTACAATGCCAACAGCTGAAACTGGCGCAGGAGCAACAGCATCTGGTGGAATTAGAGTTCAGCATTATTGGCCAGTTGGACCTGCACAACAATTACCAGGCTTTGGTTATGGTTTAGGTCAATACGGTGGAACGGTATCAGGAGAAGCTGTAACAACTTTAAATGGTGCAATTAATGATGTAACGACAACCGTTGTATTAGCAGACGCATCGCAGTTTCCATCATCTGGTACAAGTTACATACAAATAGGATCAGAAGAAATATCTTACACAGGTAAATCTGGTAATACTTTAACAGGAGTTACTAGAGGAGTTAGAAATACAACAGCAGCTAGTCACTTGAATGGAGCGACTGTAACTAACTCATCAGACTATATTGCTTGGGGTGAAGCAGCTAGTGGTGACTACGTAGTTGATCCTGGTTTATGGTCTATTGATAATTTTGGAGATACAGTAGTAGCGTTAATTCATAATAGTTCTTGTTTTCAATGGGATTCAAATGCACTTAATGAAGTACAAAATAGAGCAACGGTTATTGCTGGTGCACCAACTGCATCAAGAGAGATGTTAGTATCTACACCAGATAGACACTTAGTATTCTTTGGAACGGAAACAACGATTGGTGATACAACAACACAAGATGATATGTTTATTAGATTTTCTAACCAAGAAGATATTAATACTTATGAACCAACTTCAGTTAATACAGCAGGTACACAAAGATTATCTGATGGTTCAAGAATTGTAGGAGCGGTTAGAGGTCGTAACGCTATCTATGTTTGGACTGATACAGCCTTATTTACAATGCGATTTATTGGTCCACCTTTTACATTTGGTTTTGAACAAGTAGGTACAAACTGTGGTTTGATTGGAGAATCAGCTGCCATTGAAGTTGATGGTACAGCTTATTGGATGTCAGATAACGGTTTCTTTAGATATGCTGGTAACCTTGAGTCAATGGTTTGTTTAGTTGAAGATTATGTATTTGATGATTTAAATACAACAGCTAATCAATTAATTACAGCAGGATTGAATAATCTATTTGGTGAAATTACTTGGTTCTATTGTACCTCTGGATCAACAGTACTTAATAGATGTGTAACTTATAATTATACAGAATCATCACCACAAAGACCTGTTTGGACTACAGGATCATTAGCCAGAACAACTTGGGTAGACTCTGCTGTTTTTGGTAAACCTCAAGCTACAGCTTATAATAGCGATGGAACTTCTTACGATGTAATTGGTAATACAGATGGTTCAACTATTTATTATGAACATGAAAGAGGAACAGATCAAGTAACAACTAGTGGTATTACAACTGTTACTTCTAACATTCAATCTGGAGATTTTGATATTTCACCACAACAAGGACTTCAAGGGGATGGTGATTATATTATGAAGATTAGAAGATTTATTCCTGACTTTTTATCTCAAACAGGTGATACACAAATTACATTAAACTTAAGAGACTATCCAAATCAATCACAAGCAAGTTCACCTTTAGGTCCTTTTACAGTTAATTCATCAACAACTAAAGTAGATACAAGAGCTAGAGCAAGATCTGTAGCTTTAAAAGTTGCTAATACAGGAGCTTCTCAAGATTGGAAACTAGGTGCTTTTAGATTAGACATACAACCAGATGGTAGAAGATAATGGCTAAAATAGTACAAACCTTAACTAGACCTAGTAAAGAATACTCGCAGCGAGTAGCGGATGCTTTAGTTAGAGATTTAGACGCCTTGATTCAAAAACTAAATTCTACATTTCAACAAGATTTAAAAGAAGAACTAGAGAGAAAAGAACTCTTTATGAATAGGTATTAATATGAGTTGTAATAATGTTAATGAACCTTTAGCATCCGCAACAACGCTTACAGCGTTTGGTGAACCTATTGCAGTTCCTATTTCACCTGTTATTCAATTAGATGGTATTTATGGATTAGATACTAGAAAGTTTCAAACTTTTACAGCTAGTACAGGATCTGTTTCTGCAACTGGAACTATGAAATGTTCTACAGGCACAGGTGCTTATGGTTATGGTGTAATACGATCCCTAAGAGTATTACGATACAGACCAGGTCAAGGAGCATTAACAAGATTCACAGCTAAATTTACTACAGGTACAGCAGGTTACACACAAAGAGCAGGATTCTTTCAACAAGAAGGTGCTTTACAAATTGGATATGATGGAACTAGTTTTGGTGTATTACAATCTGCGGGTAAAGCATCTATTGTAGAATTTACAATTACTGCTGCAGCAACAGGATCAGAAACAGTAACTGTCACATTAAATGGAACTGCTTACAATGTTGCAGTAACTTCTGGAACCATTGCTTTTAACACATCACAACTTGGTGTTGCTAGTTATGGTGGATGGATTCCTTCTTACTATGATGGTAAACTTAGATTTGTAAATTCTTCTAATGGCCCTACGGCAGGTTCATTTAGTATTACTAGTACAGGTACTTTAACTGCTTCTGCAGTTACTTCCTTACAAACAGGAGTTACTACTGTAGATACTTGGACACCACAATCAAGTTTTAATATAGATAAACTAGATGGCACAGGCCCATCAGGTATGACAATAGATCCAACTAAATTTAATGTATATCAAATTGATTTTAGATGGCTTGGTGCAGGTATTATTACTTTTGCTTTAGAAGATCAAACAACAGGTAAAATTATTCATTTTCATAAAATAAATTATGTAAATCAAAACACTACTTTACATATGGACAATCCAACTTATAGAATTGGATATGTTGTTGCTGATTTAACAGGAGGTGGTGGAACCAATGTTACAGTAGAAGGTGGTTCTATGATGGGAGCTATTGAAGGATTAATTAATACTACATCTTATCCAGTTGCTTGTTATGGAGAACGAACAACTAGTTTAAGTTCAGGAAGCTATGGTCATATTGTAACTGTTAAAAATGATATAGTTGATAACAATAAAATTACAACAAGAGAACTTATCTTACAAAAAATATCGGTTGGTGCAACTGCTGCTGCATCTAATCCTTGCACAGTATATTTATATTTAAACCCAACTTATTCTGTTAATTTACAATGGAATTTGATAAGAGAAAGTATTCTTTGTTCTGATACAGATGGAACTATTACAGCTGCTAACTTTATACCATTAGCTGCATTCAGTTTAACATCAGGAGCTCCTACTACCATTGATGTATCTAATTTACGAATTGTCATTCCACCTAATAATAGTATAGGTATGGCTATTGAATCATCTGGATTATTAACAGCAATTAGAGGAAGTATAACTTTTATTGAGGATTAATTATGGCTAATAGATATATAAATAAATTTTACGACCCATCAGATACAACACAAGTTAATTTGTATACTTCTCCATCTAATGGAAGAGCAATTATACAAAACATACAGGTCGTAAATGAATCTGGTAATAAAACAGTTAAAATTTTTATTACCGATAGTTCAGCATCTACTACATATCAAGTTGCATATGCTAGTATAACAGGTGCTACAACATGTAATATGGCTAAAGGTCCTTTGATATTAGAAGAGGGAGATAGTTTATTATTACAAACAACAGACACAGCAGGTATTACTGCTGCAATATCAATACTAGAATTTGATAGAACATAGGAGAAAAAATGGAAGATATAAAATCACTTAAGATAAATGGACAAGACGTACCAATAGTAAAAGCCGCAGAAGTTATTATTACTATTAAAAACAAGAAAACAGGCGAGATTTATAAGGATGAAGAGGCGGCAAAAGCAGCTAATATACCAGCTGAAGACTTACAAAGAGATGTATTAGTTAAGATGCCAAGGCTTGATTTATTTGGCAAAACAAAGTAATGTTAAAGATTACAGGAATCCTTACCTGCTCTTTTAATTAAATTATGACAATATCAAGGCAACAGATGAATAGACAATTATATAATAAAGCAGGCATAGTATCGCTTGATGCTGGTGCACCATCTATCAAATATGAAGGAGACATCAAACCTAAACAAGAGGTTGCTGATGTTAATTTACCTTTAGATGTACAAGGATGGTTTCAATCTTTACCTCTTGAACAACAAATACAATTATTAAATTCAGATATTGATGAAGCATATAAAACAGAATTAAGAAAACTTATGGGTGAAGCACCTGACCAACAAGGAATTATGAATGCTGTGCCAAGAGAAAAGGCATTATTAGGTGGACTTAAAAAAGCAGTAAGTTCAGGATTAAAAAAAGTAGGAAATGTAATTGGTGATGTTGTAAGTTCAGATATAGGTAAAGCAGCTTTACTAGCGACAGCAGGTGCTTATGGTTTAGGTATGGGCCCTTTTGCAGCAGGTTCTAGATTTGGAAATGTAGCAGGCGCAGGATTTTTAAAAAATATTGGTTTACCTAGTTTAACAACAGGAAAAATTGGAGAGATGTTTTCTGGTAGTAATTTATTAAAAGCAGGAACTTTGTTAGGAGGCTCCGCTTTAATGACTAAATTATTTGGCAGCCCGCAACAAGCTGCTGAATTATATTCTCAAAGACCACAAGCTGTTAATTCTTATTTAGATTCGTATTACAGACAAGTTAATCCTAAAAAAGAAGGTCAAGATGATACATCATACGAACAAGAAGTAGCTGACTTTGTATCTAGAAATACAGCTGAATATAAAACATCAGATACCTTTGCTGTAGGAGGTAGGGTTGGATATTCAAAAGGAACAGATAGAGATCAAGGAATTATGGAATTAAAAGATGTAGATCCTAATCTAAGAGCAGGACCAGATTGGTATTTAAAAAGAATAGAAGCATTAATGTACGAATACGATATGGATTATGAGACAGCTGCTGAGATTGCTTTTGATAGTAAAAAATATTTTGAATTGATGCCTGGCCCTCAAGACTTTGCAACAGGTGGTAGAGTTGGTTATTCTGAAGGTGATCCAGATCCTAAAAAAATGGAAGATATTAGAGAAAGAGTCTCTAATCTTATAAAACAACTTGAACTTAAACAGACTTTACCTCCTACAAGACTTATTGAAAGTGAAAGACCTGATCCAACTATTGAATCCGAATTACAAAGAAAAGTAAGAGAAGATTTAGAACGAAGACATATGCAAGATGTTATCTATCAAGATAAGCTTACAAGAGTTTCTAAAAAAGCATATGGCGGCAGAATGATGAAGGCTTTAGGAGATACTGCTCAGATGGCATCGGGCATAGCGGGACTACCATTAAGACAAAACCCTATGGGAACTAACGAAATTGATTTAAGAGATACTGGTGGATTTATTCCCCCAGTTGGTGTAAAAGAAAAAGCTGATGACATTCCTGCAATGTTATCTAATAATGAATTTGTATTTACAGCTGATGCTGTAAGAGGAATGGGTAACGGTGACGTTAATAAAGGCGCTCAACGTATGTACGATATGATGAAAAGACTTGAAAACGGAGGAAGAGTTTAATGGCTGAAGTTTCTACAGTAAGACAAGCCCCAGCAGAGTTTATAGAATCAGCTGGTAAAGTATATTTAGAAGATCTTAATAAAGCAATTGGTGGTCTTAAAGATGTAGATGTATCTACATTATATGGTCCACAATTTGTTGCTGGCCCTGGTGCATTACAAACTCAAGCTGAAACATTAGCAACTGGTTTAGGTGGCTACCAACCTTATTTACAAGCAGCACAAGCTGCTACAGGTCCTACTGCTTATCAAGCTTATATGTCTCCATATCAACAAGATGTTATTGATACCACTTTAAGAGAATATGATATCCAAGCACAAAAAGGTTTACCAGGATTAGCAGCGCAAGCTGTTGCTGCTGGTGCGTTTGGTGGTGGTAGAGAAGGAGTTCAAAGAGCTGAGTATCAAGCAGCGAGCGACAGAAACAGAGCTGCATTACAAGCACAATTATTACAACAAGGTTTTGGTCAAGCACAACAATTGGCTGCACAGCAATATAATCAACAAATGGGATTAGCATCAGCTGTTCCTAATTTATTAGGTCAACAAATTGCTTCTTACACAACATTAGGTGCTCAACAACAAGCTCAAGAACAAGCTAACTTACAAGCTCAACAAAATTTAGCATACCAAATGGCATATCAACCTTTACAAATTGCACAACAATATGGTCAAGGTGTTATGGGATTAATATCTGGTTACCCTGCTTCAACAACAACACAAGTAGCTCCATCACCAAGTGCATTACAAACAGGATTAAGCGCAGGTGCTACATTAGCTGGAATATATAAAGCATTACAACCACAACAATCACCAATACAACTCTTTACGGGACCTAAAGTATAATGAGCAAAATATTAAAAAGACCAATGTTTAGAAGAGGCGGAGAAGTAGGTGGTGGTATTATGTCTGGCATACAGACAAGAACAAATTTAGCAACTGCTGGATTCTTATCTCCTGCTAGAATAGAAGAGAATACTGAGATGGGTGGAGGTCCTGGTAGAAAGATGCAACAAGATTACATTCAATTAATGTCTGGAATGAGTAATCCAAACACAAAAGTTACAAATTCTAACATTGGAATACCTAGCATAGGTTTAGAAAATAGAATGGGAAGATATTCAAAAATTTTACGTTCGGCTTTAGCACCAGCCTCATCTATTAGTCCTGTTGCAAAATTTTTAATTACAGGGGGCTTAAAAGGTTTATCACAAACAGGTGGCGGAAGTACTTTAGCTAATTTAGCAAAAGCATTTGAAGGACCTACTGGGCAATTATTTACTGATCTTGAAGCAGAAGGGAAGAAAGGTCAAGATATAGATTTAACAGCAGCTCAACTAGCTATTAAAGGTGAACAAGCAGTTGAGGTAGAAAAAGAAAAAGCTAGAAAAACTAAATTTGCTGCTGAAACTTTTGCAGAACGATATAGAAGTGAGGCAGATAGATTAGTCAAATCCGATATTCCTCCTATTAAAAATAATGCAAGTAATATTGCTAATTTTAAAGCATCTAATCCTGATAGACCTATTGTTGATTTAAATTTTGAGTATGACAGAAAAGCTCAAAAATATGTTCCTATTTATAGTTCATTACCTGTAGGAGCTATAGCATTTGATCCAACTAAAGGTATTGCTGTTACACGAAATAGAGAAGGTAAAATACAATTTATAGACCCATTTACATTTAAGGCAATTCCTGATTCTCAAGTTCCTGGAGGTCAATAATGGCTTTTATAATAGATCCAAATACAGGACTTCTAATTAGTGAAGAAGAATTAGAAAAAAATAAAAAATTACAACCTAACGAAAAAGTAATTCAAAAAAATAAGAATGACACTAATAATATTTTATATGGTGAATCCGATCTTTCACCTATAGCTGAAGATAATCAAGAAATTAACTCAATTACAGCTGCTGTTGCTGGTATAGCTTCAGGAATAATTAAAGTTCCAGAAGGTGTTGTTTCTTTAGGTGCTGAACTTATTGATTTAGGTCTAGGTACAAATACAGCTGCATCGGTTGAACAATTCTTTGATAAGATTAATCCATTTGAAGAAATCGCAGAACAAAAAGCTGCTGGTAAAATTGTTCAAGCGTTAGTTCAAATTGGTGTACCTGCTGGTATAGGTGCAAAAGTTGCAACTAAGTTAGCTACTAAGGCATTGAAAGCAAAACGAGCTGGTACATACCTAAATCCTAAAGCTGCTAATTTAAAAAAAGCAACGGATAAAGCATCTAAATTAAATGAGTTATCTACTAAACAAAAATTTGCTGCAGTAACTTTGGGTGGTGCAGCAGGTGAAACTTTAGTTGCTGATGTTGAAAACATTGGAACTATTGGAGATATATTCGAAGCAGGTCCTACTGCTTTAGATAGAAATGTAGAGTCTGATCCAAGTGATGATGCATCTAGAAAATTATTAAATAGATTAAAGTTTGGTGCAGAGTCAACTGTACTTACACCTCTTGTTTATGGAGCAGGTGTTGGAATTAAGTCTCTAGCAAAGAGAGGCAAGGAACTAGCCTATAGTAATAAAGCAATTGAAAAAACTTTTGATAAAATAGGAAGTTTTTTTAGACCAAGAGGATCTAGACCACAAGAATTATTTAGAGCACAAAGAACAGAAACAGGAAGAATAATGGCTGATACTAACTTTGCTATGGAACAAGTTAAACGTATTGACCAAGAAGTAGATAAAATGTTTCCTGAAGTAAAAACATTTTTAAATAAAACTACTGAAGACAATAGAGCTATATTTTTAAAACAAATAAATGACCTTATGTTTGAAGGTAATTTAAAAAAAGATGTACCAGATGAAGCTTTAAAACAATTTTTAGCAGTTACAAAAAAACTTAAAGCTAAACCAGAATCAACAAAAGCAATTTTAACATCAATAGGAAATGTTAGAAAAAAATTTACTGAGTTATTAGATATTACAGAACAGGGACCTGTAGGTATCATACCAGCAGGAACTAAACAAAAATTACAAACAGATTTAAGAAGTTTGATGGGAGATAGAGTTAAACAATATATTGGAACAACTTACAGAATATTTCAAAATCAAAACTATGGTTTTTATACTAGATATAAACCAACTGAAGAATCAGTTAATAAAGTAAAAGAAATTTTTAAACGATATGCTGCTAAAAATAAAAATCCTATTACAGATGAAGAAGCAGAAATGTTGGTTGACAATGTATTAAAACAAGCTAGACAATATAATCCTAAAAGTAAATTACCATCATTTACTTATGATAACTTAACAGCTGGCGCAGACACAGCAGAAAATTTAAAAACATTTGCTAGAACTTTAGAAAAAGAATTACCAGATGGCACTAAGGAATTAAAAGTTATAGGTAAAGGAAGTAAAGCATTTAGAGAATTATTTGGTGAAATCGAAGATGCAAGGTATTCAATATTTGAAGGCATCAATAGACTAGGAACTATTGCTAGAAAAAATCAATTGTTTGATGAAATATTCGACGCTGATCAAGCACTTAAAGCAGCTGTAACCAAAGAAACACCTGCTGGATCAAAAGGATTTTTCTTTTCTTCTCCATTAGAAGCTAGAAGAGCTTTGCCAAATAATGAGATTGTTAAAATAGATCCTTATGTACAAGAATATTTTAGAGACGGAGTATTAATTAATAGACTTCAAGGAATGTATACAACTAAAGATATAGCAGAAGCTTTTGGCAATGCTTCAAGAGTATCTCAATGGATGAGAGGAGAATCAGGTAATGCATTTACTAGAACAGCATCTTGGGCGTATAGAAATTTATATTTAACACCTAAAGCTGGATCGCAATACGCAAAAACAATTTTATCTGTGCCTACACATTTTAGAAATTTTTTATCCTCAGCTGGTTTTGCTGTAGGTAATGGAGCATTAACCAATCCAGTTGCTTTATATCGAGGTATGAAAAAAGCAAAAGATTCTCTACAAGTTGGTATTAGAGATCCAAAAGCTATGGAATACTATAGAGAATTATTAGAACTAGGAGTTGTAAATTCTAACGTTAGAATGGGTGATTTAACTAATCTAATGAGGGACGCAAAATTATTTGAATCAGGAAACGTTGCAACAGATTCTATATTAAAACCAATGATAAACACTTTGGGTAAAGTTGGGGAAGCAGCAAAAAGAACTGTTAGAAAAGCAGCGTCTGTTATGCAAGATGCTTACGTTGCAGAAGATGATTTTTGGAAAATAGCTTTATATGAAACAGAACTTGCTAGAAGATCTGCTGCGTATGCAAAAGCAGGAATTAAAAAAACAACAAAAGAATTAAAAGAAGAGGCAGCTCGTATTATTAGAAATACAGTTCCAAATTACGCATACGTTGGAGATTTTGTTAGAGCAATGAGAGCAACTCCTTTTGGTAATTTTATGTCTTGGCCGTCAGAAGTATTTAGAACTGGTTTTGGAATTGCTAAACAAGCATTAAGAGATATTAAAGATCCTGTAACTGGAAGTATGAATTACTTTAAAAGTACAAATCCAATGAAAGGTGTTGGGTTAGCTAGATTAACTGGAGCAGTAACAGCATTTGGTGCATTACCATACGGAATTGTAGAAGGTACAAAAGCAATTTATGGCG
>Ga0255768_10003880_pt1 | contig 14733 bp, 10 predicted proteins | sample 071ome_33_FD_179983 | JGI IMG/M metagenome (GOLD analysis project Ga0255768, IMG submission 179983) | Coastal salt marsh microbial communities from the Groves Creek Marsh, Skidaway Island, Georgia - 071412AT metaG (version 2) | ecosystem: Environmental > Aquatic > Marine > Intertidal zone >...
GCGCGCTGTGTATTGGCGCATGGGGTATCCGGCAAAGAAACCTCCCGCAATGTGCGGGAGAGAACGGCTCACTGAAGGCGGGGCTACTTAGAAACGGTGCGAGTGTGGGCGAGGGTGGCTTCGCCAGAGTCGTCAACGGTGTAGGCTTCGATGGTGAGGGTATTGCCCTCGAATGCCAGACGGAAGAAACCTTTAGTGCTTTCCTGCTGCCAATGGTGATGATTTCGATCTGCGTCGCTGAAACTGCGCGTCTTCGCACCGGCGCCAGAGACGATGAACTCGGTATTGCCACAGGTGTCGACGGCGGTTAAATCTTGAAGGTCGTGATCGTGCCCTGAGATGAATAAGTCCACTTTGTTACAGACCTCTTCATTCAAAAAGTCGCGCCAAACATAGCCCAAGGATAAGACATTGTCATACTGGCCTGCGTTGCCATGTTTGCCATTGGATACATAAGGATGGTGGGCGAAGGCAATTTTCCATTGGGCGCTGGCGCTGGCCATTTGGGTTTGAATCCATTCTGCTTGCTGTTTTTTATAGGGCAATTGCAGGTAGTTAGGGTTCAGATCAGACAACGCGGCCAGAGGGTTGCTGTCTAAGGCAAAGACGTTAACCAGAGGCGCTTCCGCATTCAAAGGCGCGTCGAAACGATAATAGCGTGCCGGCATGGTCCATTTGTCGCTGTAGCGATCGGCTTGATAGGAGTAATCCACTTGGAATTCCCCTTTGCGGTTATTTAAGCCCTCACCGCCGAAGGTGGAGTTATCATGATTGCCAAGGGCCATATAAAAGGGAAACGACAAGTTGGCGTAGGGATATTCGAACTTGGTAAGCCACTGCTGATCGTTGACGCTGTCGACCCCAGAATCGTAAATGTTATCCCCAAGGCCAATGGCAAAGTCACACTGCTTTTGGGCGCATACGGCTTCGATGGCTTGGCTGACTTTGTATTGACCTTCACCGCCGGTGCCTGCGTCGCCGATGGCGATGATACTCACACTGGCATCTGGCGCCGGAATGGGGGTGGGCAGAGGGCTTGGGTCATCGGACATGGCCAAAACGGGTAAACTCAAGGCACTACTGAGGCCAAGCAAGAAGAAGGGGGTACGTAACGACATGTGTGACTTCCTTATACATTATTGTTGTGGTGAGCATAGCGCCCCAATGTGTCATTTTGGGGACGAAAGGGCTGCCTTGAATGTCGGGACCTAAAACAAGATAGCCCAGGCTAGCCTATCGCTTCTTGCGTGGAACCCAAGGTGGCTTTGGGCCATTCCATTGCCATATTCGGCCAACCCACATACCCTTATGCGTATCGAGTCCTGAAGGAATGCAAAAGGGGCCGTCACCATACCTAGGGAAGTTGTCAGTGTCGTCATTGATTATTCAAAATAAGTTACGAGTACCACAGAGTGAGAACTGGTTACCGCGTCCTGATTTATTTGAGCGCTTAGACGCGCCCGAGGCTCAGAATGTATTGGTTCAAGCTTCGGCAGGCTATGGTAAAACCTCTTTGGTTGCCAGTTGGTTGTCGCACAGCGCAAGTGCCGTGGCTTGGTTGAGCTTGGACGAATATGACAATCAGGTGCAGAACTTTTGGCGCTATGGGGTTGCTTCCCTACAACGGCTTCATGAGGGTTTGGGAACCGCTGCATTGTCTCGTTTGAAACATGGCTTGCAAACGGATCCCATGGACGTCGTCGACAGCTTGCTAGACGATTTGAACCAGTTTACTCGTCACCGCCTCCGCCCGGGCCAATGCGTGTGGGTGCTTGATGATGCCCATGTGCTCACGGATGAAGCTTTACTGTCATCTCTGGGACGGTTTTTGGATTATAAACCTTATTGGCTAAAGGTCGTGCTGACCAGTCGTACACGCTTGCCGCTTCATTGGGCTCACCGGGTGAGTCGACAGCAGGCGGTGATGATTCAGCAGGATCAATTAGCCTTTGATGAAGGGCTTATTCGACAGACGTTTTCTACAAGCCTGCCTATCAATGATCAGTGCGTGCAATTAATCGCCGATAAAACCCATGGTTGGCCAGCGGCCATTCAGCTTATGTTGCCCCATCTTAGAGGCCGGTCTCTTGAGCAGTGCGAGCACTGGTTGCAACAAGCACAGTTTGAGCAAGATGAATTGCTGGCGGATTATTTACACCAAGAAATGTGGGGCCAGTTATCGATTTCTAGTCGTGATGTGTTGCTCACCATGGCCGCGTTTGATGGCATTGTGTCCCATGGTCTGCTGACGCACATTCATGGTGAGAATAAAAACGACATTCAAACGCTTCAAGAGGAATCCTTGCTTACTCAACGCAAAGATGACGTGGGCATAAGCTATGTTATTCACCCTCTATTCGCCCAGTGGGTGGTGAATGAAGCCGCACAACATCATTCCGAGGTTTTACGTGAAAGGCGTCAACAGTGTTTAGCCGCGGCGCAAAAGCTTGGTCATACTTTAGCAGCGTTGCGACTCTCTATACGTTTGCAAATTTGGCCTGTGGCCGCTCAGGTTTTTGGCCAACTTTATGAAGAGTGGTTTAAGCAAGGGGATATGCAAGCGTTAAGCGATTACCTATCGCGTTTTCCAATTGAGGTGCAAAATCGCTTTCCACTTCTTACGTTACTGCAAGCCCATCTAGCATTCATGTCTCATCAAACGGATCAGCTCACGACGCACCTGCAAAATACGAAATCCTTATTGAGTCAATATGAAGACCACAAGCAATTATCTCAGGATGAGATGACTTTACTCGGGCTGACCGATGCCATTCAGTGGCGCCAATTGAAGGAAGGGTTGTACTTGTTAACGGCCATTGCGTCTTTGTTTAACGGATGGCAAGAGCAACAACGGGCCGCGGCCGAGCGGATTGCAGATCTGAGTGAGCATCACCCGTTGCGTGCATGGTGGTTTTATTACCAGACGGTGGACGCATTCTCTCAGGATGATTTAGCAAAGGCCCTTAAAATGGGCCTGGAATCGTTGTCCTATGCGTGGCAGCACGGCGACATCTATTGTGTATTGGCGACACTGCCTTGGGCGGCCTACGCACAATATCATATGGGGGAAACCCGGCGAGCTTTGAATTTAGTCGAGCACCATTGGCAGCGTTTAGAACAAGACGGGTATCGCCCTTCAGGTATCTGGGTTGGCTCGGTTGGGGCCGCAGCGATTTTCAATATGGAGTTGCAGCAAGACCAACAAGCTTGGCACTACTTAGTGCAAATAGAGACCATTGGTTCGAAGTGGGCGGAGCCCCGCGAGTGGCTGTATAACTATTTTCAGTTGCGGGCCCAGTGGCACATGAGCCGAAAAGAGTTTGATGACGCCGAAGACTGGTTAAACAAAGCATCGCAGTATGAAGATCGTCTTCATCGGGAGTTAGGTCAAGAAGCCTGTTTGATTTTGCCGAGTACAGAGGTATATCGACTGTGGTTAAGCCTCTCTAGGGGAGATGTGTTTGCCATAATGCAGTGGGCAATGTCGCAGGAGTGGGACGAGGAGCGTGTGCCTATGGCGACCTATCTGCCTAATTTCTTGCTAACCATGGGGCGAATGATGATGGGGCAAGGTTTTGAAGAGTGGGAGCGCCTGTTCGAAGCGGCCCAGTCGTCAGGGTATGTTCTGAGGCAGGTGGGGCTGCTCATGCTGAAAGCCTCTTTTACTGAGCGATCGGGTGAATCGGAGGACGCCTTCGAACTGGCTCAGCAGGCCATTGAGCTTGCTCATCGTGGTGACTATCAACGAACGGTGTTGAATGGCCCGCCGGGTATGGTTGAGTGGTTGCCTAGGTGGCAGGCAAATAAGGGGACGACTTGGCCCCAAATAGACCCCCCTTCACCACAGATGGCCGATGTCGATCCAATGCCGCAAGCGGATAAGGCCAATGTGGCTGCTCCCGTGGAAGCCCTTACCCAGCGTGAAGAGGACATTTTGAAGCATCTAGCCCTAGGCCTCTCCAACCAAGCCATCGCAGATGAACTGGGCATCGCCTTATCGACAGTGAAGCGTCACGTTCAAAATATATATGGCAAGCTGCAGGTGAATAGCCGTACACAGGCCATTCTTGCCTATCAAGTCGAGCGAACGCCTCAATAAATAGCTGGTCCAGCGCTTTACTTAACGAACCGGCTCTACCTTCTACACCCTTACAATGTGACGCGCGTCACATTTTAATGGGCGCCTCTACACCTTTTGGTGGCAGAGCTCTTTGTCATCTCTCCGTAATCTGGGTTTGGATATCAAGGAGAGAGAACATGATCAGACTGAGGTCTTACATCAAAAACATGGGCTGGGTTGGGTCCTACCTTTTGTTGTCCGCCTGCGGTGCAGGCGAGTCGACCCCAACGGATCATGACGATTTCTTTGTTCCGCGGGACGTTGAGTTGGTCACGGATGACCCGTTTGATCTGGCGCGCCTGATGGTCGTTCAAGTTCAAATGTCGACTCAAGATTTTGAGGCCCTTAGGTGGGAAGGCCGCTCACTCAGTCAGGGTATCAGTGAGTGTCCTTCCCATTCTTTTGAGTACACCGACTTTGTTGGCAAAGTAAACATTGATGGTGAGACCCTAGAGCGCGTGAGCATTCGCAAGAAAGGGTACTTAGGGTCACTTAGTGCGCAAAAGCCCTCGCTGAAATTGAATTTTGATACCCACGAAGAAGGCCGTACCTTTAAAGGTTTGAAGCGCCTGACATTAAATAACAATCGTCAGGACCCAGCGTTGATTCGCCAATGCTTGGCCTATGAGGTGTATGAGCTTGCCGGCCTAAACGTGCCGAGATGCAGTTGGGCTCAGGTGTACGTGAACGGCACTGACATGGGGGTCTATACCCATGTTGAAAGCATTAAGAAGCCCTTCTTGTTGCGCACCTTCGCCAACGATGAAGGTAATCTATACGAGGCTCAGCTCGCGGAGTTTGGCATCTATCTCAATGACAAGTTCGAGTTAAAAACCAATAAAACACTCAACGACCGCAGCGATTTAGCGCAAGTCGCTCAATTAATGGAAGGCAGCGGTGATGACTGGCTAGCCACATTAAAAAACCATGTGGACGTGGACGAGTTCATTCAATTGTGGGCGGCTGACACGGTGTTGGGAAACTGGGATTCGGCGAGCGGTAACAGTAATAACTACTACGTTTACCACAACCCTGAAGACGACCTTTTCCACTTTATTCCTTGGGGTGCCGACGCCGCATTTACAGGGGGCACCATTCTTAAGCCCGGTATTGGCCCTTTATACCAAACACATGCACTAGCGAAAAAATTATTCGAATACGCTGCTACCCGTGATCAATATTACGCGGCCTTGCAATCCTTACTGATGGAGAGTGCGTCTGTTGCTCGCTTGATGTCACGTATCGAAACTATGAATCAAGTAGTAGCAGCCGATGAACAGGCCGTTGAGTTACTCAGCCGTTTTGTGTCCGGTACCACGACGACGTTAGCCTATGGCGATCAAGTGCTGGCGGCTATTGAAAATGATGGCAGTGAGCAAACCGTTTACCGTTACGACGATGAAGTACCAGATTGTGCAACGCCTGAAACCTTTGACGTGAACGTAAATTTTAGTGTTGGCTCTGTTTCAGATACCGGTACTTTCAAATTTTCACTAGATGGTGAAACCACCATAACATCCAATATTCAATGGGCCGCCTTTGGACCGGATGGCGTTGACAGCATTACTTACTCAAAAGACTTAACCACAATGCCAGCCACCCATGGGCTAACGCTGATTGGTGTCGATTTAGCAGATGAGTTTCAACCCTATGTGTTGCAGCTGACCGTAGAGGAGACAACGGATTTAAGCGGCCAACATCGTCTGCATGGTTTTGCCACCAGTGCCATGCTGTTTAAAGTCATTTCGAAAACAAATTTAGACCTGCTGGCGGTGGGTGAATCGGGCAGCATCTCTTGGCAAAACGTGACCGCTGAGGATGGCCCCAAATCTGGCACGTTCAGTTTGGTTATGTCGAAATTTCAGGGAGAGTAAACATGGTTTTGGATCAACCCGTTTCGTCATCAGTGGCTTGGAATACATTTACCTTAAGCTCTTGCGATGAAAAAGAGAGCAAGTTAAATCGAGATTGGAATGTATTTTTGCAGTGTTTTGAGTCTTTAGAGACACACAGTTTGAGCCAGCAAAATGTGGCGGCACTGCAAGATAGGGTCGATGATAAATTTGTGGTGTGTCTAAAAGACTTGCCCGAGATCATGGTTAAGTGTGAAAAGCAATACACTGTGCTGATGGATAGAGAGGTAAAAGCCTTTCCCTATAAAACTGTGTATTACGATGATGATCAGCTCAGCTGTTTTTATCAACACCATAACGGTGTAAAGAGCCGTTTTAAGTTACGTAGCCGAGAATACGTGCACAGCGATCTTATGTTCTTAGAGACAAAAATTAAGACCAATAAAGACCGTACTTTAAAGTTTCGAGTGCCTATGCCTCATTCTCTTGCGGACAAAGAATCTGTGTTCTTTATTCGTCAGTTAATACACCGAAATTTGGACGAGTTTAAGCCGGTTCTTAATGTGGATTATTACCGTACCACACTAATAAATGGGGAGAGCAATGAGCGTGTCACCCTAGATCATCAATTGACCTTTGTGAACCGAGCCAGTGGTAAAAAAGTGGTGCTCAATGGGGTGGTGGTGATTGAGATTAAACAGCCCAAGTCGCAAGGGTCGACCATCATGCATCAACTGCTCAAGAAGAAAGGATATCGGCCAATGAACTTCAGTAAGTATTGTGTAGGCAGTTTGCTGACAGAAGTAAAGGGTATTAAACACAATCAGTTTAAGCCCTGCTTAATGCAGTTGGATTCCGTGTTAGAGAAGGCGGGTGCGTCTAAAGTGTTTGCAGTCAATAAGGAGTACGCGTAATGGATTGGACAGAACAATTTCTCATTCGTTTAGGGATTCATGTGATCAGCGTTCTGCTGCTCATTCGCTTTTGCTATTTCGGAGCCCATAGACAGCGAGCGCACGCCAGTGCCTTTATCTTATTTGGCCTGGGTGTATTCATGGTGACGGCGTTGTTGCACCAAACTGAGCTGTCCATGGGATTTGCCTTTGGTTTGTTTGCCGTTTTTTCGATGCTGCGTTATCGAACCGAATCCATTAGTGTAAAAGAGATGACATACTTGTTTTTAGTGATTGCGTTGTCTTTAATGAACGCGGTGGCAGTGATTGATTGGATATTCTTAGTGGCGATTAATGGCGTGCTGATCGTGGTTGCAGCGGCTCTCGAATCTAACCTAGTCATGGAAAAGGTATTAGAGCGAGAAATTGACTATGACAAGATCGACAATATTAAAGCGGAAAACCGTCAACGCCTCATTAATGATATTGAGGCGCGCACAGGCTGGAAGATAAAAAAAGTGGATCTTTTGCATGTGGATTTTGTCAAAGACTGTGCACGTATTCGGGTTCAGTATCAATCCACCATGGATGGCGTAGAGCAATATACAGAAGAGACGAAGCGGATCTCAATATGAAGTGCCTGACCTTATTGCTTATGCTGATGTGCATGAGTGGATTGACGCAGGCTGAATTTTCCCATCGTCATTATCTGTTGTATGACGCGGATTATTTTGATGAGTTTTACGTTAAAGCGAATGATGAAGATGCCTTGACCGATTCATCATGGCATACAGAATTGCGGGCGTTTAAATCCACACTTACGTGGGAAGAAGAACAATTCAAATCCAAGCTGCAATATAAGTGGCAACAAGGTTCTAGTGAATGGGGCGATGCTTGGCTAGCCTGGGATCGCGGTGATGACCAACTGACTCTTGGCCGAGCTAAGGTGGCTACCAGTCATGAGGCCAATATGAGTTACCGCCACTTAGCTGTCATTGAGCGCAGCATGGTGACGAAAGCGTTTGTTGCCGATCGAAGTGTGGGCGTGTTTTGGCAACAAAAGAAAAATTGTGATGTCTGCGTGTCCATCAGTGCGTTCGAATTAGCGGGTGCCGGTATCGAAGAGTTGAATCAGGGGGCTGCACCCAAGGGCCTTCAATTGGGCATGGATTACGGCTTCGATTACGGAGCATGGGGGGCTTCGTTTGAATGGCGAGACTTAGATCAAGCTTTGTTTCAAATCAAGGTGAGTCCCTCTGTACACTTAGGCGACAAAGTCATTCGGAGTGGACGATTTTATGGCGACCAACAGCGGATATTGCAAACTCAAATTAATCGCCTTAATGATTGGGGTTGGTGGTCGTCTGAACTTTGGGTGGCGCAGGTAGAAGCCGATGAGGGTGATACTTATGTTTATTCCGGAGCTTACTTACAATGGGTGTATAACACTCATGGTGCTTATCAGCTCAAGCGCCAGCAGGTGAGGGTAAAGCGTCGCTATTTAGCCCATAGTTGGGATTGGATTTTAAAAGCGGATTTCCTTTCTCTAGAAGATCACGAAACCGGTGCCCGTGCTAACACGGTCCTTGCAGGGGTGAATTACCATTTCAGCAAAGGCCTGAGTCTTATGAATAATCTAATGTATAGCTTGGCCGCAGGTCAGTTAGTGAGTGAGGCCAGCAAAGACGCGCAAGCCGATGGCTTAGCCATTAGTGCGCGTTTGCGATATCAGTTTTAGTCGCCGCTGATCGATTAAGCTCTGCGTTAGGCAACCATGCGCCGCATAAACCCCGTCACTTGTTCCGCAAGCCACTCGGGGCATTCGATGGCGGTCATGTGCCCCGCTTCAGGATGGTGTGCATGTTCCACATTGGGAATGTGATCTAGAAAATACTGACTCATCTTTGTGAATATACTGTCCAGCTCGGCGGTGACCACCAAGGTTGGGGCCGCAATCTTTTCTAATCGTTCGGTATACGGGTTTTTATCCTGATAAAAATGGCGAATAAATTGTCCTATGTGCCGGCCATTACTGTCGCGCATAAGCTCCAAGGCGGTTTGATACAGAGTCTCTTTATTCGGCGAGCTGGCCATGCCGGCAAACAATGGCCCAGGCGTAAATTTAAGCCCCTGTAATAGGATGTTCCAAGGCAGGGTTTCAAAGCTGGTGGCCATCATGTTGATCGCCACGGCGTTGGCGGTGGCGGGTAAATTGGAAAATTGAGTAGAGGGGCCGCCGTTGATCAGTAAAAGCGAGTGCAGTCGCTGATCCTTTTCGGAGCCATAGGACATGGCATAGCGGCTGGCGATCATGCCACCTGTGCTGTGGCCCATGAGGTGAAACTGCTTCAAATCTAGGTGTTCGGCCAGAGCGTTCACATCTTCCACCATAGTATCGATGTCGATTCCCGGATGCCCATGGGGTATTGGGGTTTTGCCGTGTCCTCTTAGATCTAGGGCGACCACATTCACATAATCGGCCAACGCCTCTGCAATGCCGGTTTTCATCCAGTAGTCAGAATGTTGGGCTAAGCCGTGAAGTGCTATAAGGGTTTGAGGGTGCTGACGGTCGATGGCTTGATAATGAAAGTCGATTTCATCGTGGTGAAAGTAAGGCATGATGATTCCCTTCGTCCTATTCCCTGTGCGTAACGGATGCTTGCTTTAAGTGTAGCAATGGGGCTTTACTCGGGGCCAGAACTTCTTTTAAATGCACTTTATACACTTGCAAACAAAAGAACTAGACATTTATGGCTGGCTTATTAAATACGGTCGATCCTGACGGCTTACTAGAATACTCGGTGGTTTTCACAGACCGCTCACTGAATCACATGTCGCAAACCTTTCAAAAGGTGATGAATGACATCTCAACTACCATGAAGTCGGTCTATCAAGCAGACCATGTGGTGGTGGTGCCTGGCGGCGGTACCTACGGAATGGAAGCGGTTGCCCGTCAGTTTACCCAGAAAAAGAAAGTCCTAGTGATTCGCAACGGTTTCTTCAGTTTTCGCTGGAGCCAAATATTTGAAATGGCACAACTTCCCTCTAAAGAGGAGGTGCTCAAGGCGCGCCCGATGGCCAATGAGGCTCAATCGCCGTTTCAGCCTGCACCGATAGAGGACGTGGTGGCTGCCATTAAAGAATTTAAACCGGATTTTGTGTTTGCCCCTCATGTGGAAACCGCATCTGGTATGTTACTGCCAGATGACTACATAAAGGCTGTGACAGACGCGGTACACAGTGTCGGCGGTCGTTTTGTATTGGATTGCATTGCTTCGGGCACACTTTGGGTGGACATGAAAGCCCTTGGTGTGGACGTACTGATTAGTGCTCCGCAAAAAGGTTGGAGCGCTTCCCCATGCGCAGCTTTAGTGATGCTGAATGACGACATGGTTCAGTTAATGGAAACGACCAACAGCAATAGTTTTGCTGCAGATCTTAAAAAGTGGCATCAGATCATGAAGGCCTACGAAAATGGCGGCCATGCCTATCATGCGACGATGCCGACCGATGCATTGAAACAGTTCAGAGACACCATGCTGGAGACTGCTGAATATGGTTTCGATAAAGTGAAGCAGGAACAGCTAGAGCTGGGCCATGCTGTGCGCACCATGTTAGAGAAAAAAGGCATACGCAGCGTGTCTGCTCCTGGCTTTCAAGCCCCAGGCGTAGTGGTGAGCTTCACAGATCGAGCGGATATCCAGAATGGGAGTCAGTTTGCCGCCCATGGTGTTCAGGCCGCGGCGGGTGTGCCCTTGATGTGTGACGAGGGTGAGTCGTTCAAGTCCTTCCGAATTGGCCTATTTGGTCTTGATAAGTTGCATAATATTGACCGTACGGTAAAAAATTTAGAGCAGGTGATTGATCAAATATTGAATGATTAATCGAATTAGAAAGCCCAGTTTAATCTGGGCTTTTTTTTGCTTGTTAGGTTTTGTCAAAACGCCTTAACACGTTTGAATGCCTGGTTAAACTACACAATCCAGTACCCATGTGCCTTGCAGAGCAGCTTGGCCTTTGTTTTAAAAACATTAACCCGAATAAAATTTCGGGAAGCAACCCATCGTCATTTTCATCTTAGTTGCGGCCTAAGAAAGAATGCCTAAAAGTCGGGTTCTTTTCTTAAAAATCCTCACCAAAAAAGTGCTTGTATTTTAATAGTCAGTGCCTAAAATGCGCGAAAATTATGACTCCCCTTGAGGATTTATGCGAGTTTAGCCCAGGCGTTTTCTCACCGTCAGAAAGCGCGCAAGCACATTAATAGCTTTGGCCTTTTTTTTGGCATGACAGTGAGGATTGTTGGATGGTTAAACCTTCCGCTGCTTCCCTATTATCCGGCCGTTGGTCGGCCGACAAAGGCGCCGACCTATACGGCGTTCGGGATTGGGGTTGCGATTTCTTTGACGTATCTGAACAAGGCGACGTCGTCGTTCGCGTTGGTTCGGGTACCCCTGACGTTCCCGTCATTAATATCATCAAAGGTATGCAAGAGCGTGGCTTAGAAATGCCCGCCATTTTGCGTATCGAAAATCTATTGGATGCCCGTGTAAAAGCCTTGAACGAAGCCTTTCAAACGGCCATTACCGATTTGGAATATAACAGTGTCTACCGCGGTGTGTTTCCCATTAAGGTGAATCAGCAGTGCCATGTTATTGAAGAAATCGCCGAGTTTGGTGGACGCTATCATCACGGTTTAGAGGCGGGTAGCAAAGCAGAGGTCATCATTGCCATCAGCAAGTTAAAAGACAACGAAGGGCTTATCGTCTGCAATGGCTATAAAGACTCTGAATTTATTGAGCTAGGCCTGTATGCCATTCAAATGGGCATCCGCTGTATCTTCGTGTTGGAAACACCGGCTGAGCTGCCAACCATTATAGAGCGTAGTCGTGCCTTGGGCATCGATCCTTTGCTGGGTGTACGTATTCGTTCAACTGTGACCGTAGACGGCCATTGGAATCAAGACAGTGGTGACCGCTCAATATTTGGTTTATCCACGTCGTCACTGATTAAAGTGGTAGAAGAGCTTAAACGCCATGACATGTTGCATTGCTTGCAGCTACTGCATTGCCACTTAGGCTCACAGATTCCAAATATACGTAATATTCGTAATGGTGTGATGGAAGCATGTCGTTTTTATGCGGGTCTTGTCGAAGAAGGCGCCACGATGGGTTACCTCGATTTAGGGGGCGGCTTGGCTGTGGACTATGAAGGCATTCATAGTAACAGCACGCACTCGATGAATTACCAACTCAGCGAGTACTGCGTCAACATCGTAGAAACCATTCAAGAATGTTTAGATCCGCTGGATGTCGCACATCCGGTGATTGTTACCGAGTCGGGTAGAGCGACCGTGGCGTACTCTTCTATGTTGTTGTTTAACGTATTGGATGTTCGTGATTATTTTCCGAGCCCGTTACCTGAAGCGTTACCTGAAGACAGCCATGAAACGTTAAACAGTTTGTGGCAGGTGTTGGGCTACATTAACGAAGAGAATTTTCAAGAGTGCTACAACGATGCTCTGTTTTATCGTGATGAAATTCGCTCTTTGTTTCGACGTGGGCAAGTGCCATTGAGTCAACGTGCGTTGGCGGAAAACATCGCACTGGCTGTGTTGCAGCAGGTGGCTGAGTACGTGAAAGAAAGCGATCGTGTCTCATCTGAATTGGAGTCACTGCCAAATATGTTGGCCGATATCTATTACGGTAACTTTAGTTTGTTTCAATCACTGCCAGATATGTGGGCCATCGGTCAGGTATTCCCTGTGATGCCGATTCATCGACTCGATGAAAAACCAACTCGGCAGGCTGTGATATCCGATTTAACCTGTGACTGCGATGGCAAGATCGATCGTTTTGTAACAGGCGAGGGTGTGAAAAACACCTTGCCGTTGCACACGTTAGAAAAAGATAAAGAGTATTACTTAGGCGTATTCTTGGTCGGAGCCTATCAAGAGACCTTGGGTGATTTGCACAACTTGTTTGGCGATACTCATGTGGTGAGTGTAGCTATTCGAAAAGACGGCAGCTATGACTTCGTACGTGAGATTCAAGGAGATAGCATTGGAGATGTGCTGTCCTATGTTGAGTACGACACAAAAGTAATGGTTGAAGAACTTCGCCAGAAGGCGGAAAGCGCAGTGCGCAGTGGGAAAATTACCGCTGGCAAACGTAAGCAAATGATGGCGGCCTTTAAGGCCAGTCTGGATGGCTACACTTACTTTGAGAGAGAAACGCTATGAGCAAAGTAATGATCATTGGTGCCGGCGGTGTCGGCAATGTGGTTGCGCAAAAATGCGCACAACTTCCTGAGGTTTTCAGCGATATTATTCTGGCAAGTCGTACAGAAAGTAAATGTATCGCCATCGCCAAAGGCGTAAAAGAAAAAACAGGTACCGATATTCGTACTGCGCAAGTGGATGCGGATAATGTGCCTGAACTAGCCGCGCTACTTAAAGCGGAAAAGCCTGAGCTGGTCATTAATGTAGCCTTGCCATATCAAGATTTGACGATTATGGATGCCTGCCTGGAAGCCGGTGTTCACTATATGGATACGGCTAACTACGAGCCACTTGATACAGCTAAGTTTGAATACAAATGGCAATGGGCTTACCAAGATAAGTTCAAAGAAGCGGGCTTAACGGCCCTATTAGGCAGTGGCTTTGATCCAGGTGCGACCAATGTTTTCACCGCTTATGTGGCGAAACATTACTTCGATGAAATTCATTATCTCGATATCATCGATGTGAATGGCGGCGACCATGGTTACCCATTTGCCACTAACTTTAACCCAGAGATTAATATCCGCGAAGTGACCGCAGAGTGTCGCCACTGGGAAAATGGTGAATTTGTAGAAACCCCTGCCATGAGCAAGAAAGCAAGCTTCACTTGTCCTGATGGTGTGGGTACTTACAATATTTATCGTATGTACCATGAAGAGTTGGAAAGCTTGTCGAAACACTTTCCAACATTGAAGCGCGCACAGTTCTGGATGAGCTTCTCTGATAATTATTTGAAGCACCTTGAAGTGCTAGGTAATGTAGGTATGACGGGTATTGAGCCAATTGAATACGACGGCCAACAAATTGTACCGATTCAATTCTTGGCGAAACTGTTGCCAGATCCATCGACGCTTGGCCCTCGTACCAAGGGAAATACTTGCATCGGTACCGTCGTGCGCGGAATCAAGGATGGCAAAGAAAAGATCGTGTATTGCTATCAGATTTGTAATCACGAATCATGCTGGGAAGAAGTGAGTTCACAAGCCATTTCCTACACCACGGGTGTGCCGGCCATGATCGGTGCCAAGATGATGGTAGAGAAAAAATGGTTAGAGCCGGGTGTGTTCAATATCGAGCAGTTCGATCCAGATCCATTTATGGAAGCGATGAATCAATACGGTCTTCCATGGAAGGTCATTGAACTAGATGCATTCGATCTAGATCAGTAATCAGCGGATGACGATGTACCGAAAGAGTGGGGTGGTCCATAGCGATATGGGTCACCCCACTGTGCGTTCATTGTAACGGTTTGCACTAAGCAAGTGATGTTTAACGGAGGTCATGGCGAATACCATGCAATTTACCGACTTTACAAAATTGGATCTATCGCGCGTACCGTCCCCTTGTTTTGTGGTAGACGAAGTTGCGGTAGAGCGCAATCTACAGATTTTAAATGACGTACAAACCCGCAGTGGTGCAAAGGTGTTGCATGCGCTTAAAGCCTTTTCTATGTGGTCGTTGGCACCTTTAACCACAAAATACTTATCTGGCACCTGCGCCAGTGGTTTGCATGAAGCGAAACTTGGTAAAGAATATTATGGCGGTGAGGTGCATGTTTTTTCTGCCGGATATACAGAAGCCGATTTCAAA
>Ga0255768_10003881_pt1 | contig 14731 bp, 7 predicted proteins | sample 071ome_33_FD_179983 | JGI IMG/M metagenome (GOLD analysis project Ga0255768, IMG submission 179983) | Coastal salt marsh microbial communities from the Groves Creek Marsh, Skidaway Island, Georgia - 071412AT metaG (version 2) | ecosystem: Environmental > Aquatic > Marine > Intertidal zone > Salt...
TGATGGTGTTACTACTAATCCTACTCTCATTATGAAGAGTGGACGTAATCCAGAAGAAGTTTACCAAGAAATCAAAGATATTGGTATCAAAGATATCAGTATGGAAGTTGTTGGTGATGAAGGTGAAATGTACCGTGAAGGTAAACGCCTTTATGAAAAGTTTGGTAATGTTTGTACCGTTAAAGTTCCTTGTACTCGTGAAGGACTTGCTGTATGTAAGTCTCTTTCTGACCAGAACATTAAGGTTAATGTGACTCTTATCTTCTCTGCTGCACAAGCAGTGCTTGCTGCCAAAGCAGGTGCTACTTATGTGTCACCTTTTGTTGGTCGTCTTGATGATCAATCTGTTGCAGGTCTTGAGGTTGTACGTTCTATCTCAGAACTTTATCGTATTCACGGTGTAAGAACTCAGGTTCTTTCTGCTTCCATACGTAGTGTGCAACGTGCAGTTAGGTCTTGGTATAATGGTGCTCAAATCTGCACTATGCCACCTAGTGTATTTGACGCAATGTATGATCATATTTTGACTGATAAAGGTTTGGAAATCTTTGACAAGGATTGGGCATCAGTAAAAGGGTGATTAGTTCAGAGACACCAGACAAACTTCGTGCTATAATAATGGATACTTGGCCAAACCTTTATTACCTGAAAAGAGATGATCGGAAACCTGGAACCAGAGGAGAATGTAATGAAAGAAAAATTCCCAAGTGCTGATATGCTTGGACAACTTGCGATTGCTCTGGGTAAGATGGACTGGAGTCCAGATGATGAACTTCGTGTTAAGATTGGTGGTGTCGCTAACAGTGGCATTCACCAGACCGAAGGTGCTAACCCCAAGTGGGCAAAACCTTATGGCACAGTAAGTTATCAGAGTGATGCTTTCATTGTGATTGAGAATGTGACTCGCAATCCTGTTGTCCCATCACAACCAAATCCAGATTTAAAACAGGCACATTCCTATGAAGAAGTTCAAGTATCCAAATGATCCAGAGGACGCCAAGTGTCCTTACTGTGGTGAGAAAGGAAAACCCTGTTCTCATGTAGACAGTATGGCAAGGGCATGGGCACGAGGTGCTTGTAAGAAAAAAATAAATAATACAAAGTCATAAAGATTTTATGCCACTTTACAACAATCCCCAAGCCTATGTCTTCAACCTCCAAACAACAAGTTCCGCAGAAGCAAAACGAATATGGAGGCAAAAGATAAAGGAAGAATGGGATTTAAAGTGTGCTTATTGTGGGTCTGACGAAAAACTCACATTAGACCATATTGTACCTCGTTCAAAAGGTGGAGAAGACTACACAAAGAATGTTGTGTGTGCCTGCCACGATTGTAATCAAGATAAAGGTCATACTCCTTGGGAAGATTGGTATCTTTCTCAGGAGTTTTTTAGTATCCAGAGATATGAGAAAATTAAAGACTGGATGAAACCAGATCCCCCAACAAATCTATTCGCATATCGCCCAAGAAGGAATAACGCGAGTTGAATAAATAAATCAGCAGTATATACTGCTATCTTTGGTAAATACCGAATGCGAATAAATGGCAACACCGTTCAGGATTAAACGGTCTGCTGTACCTGGAAAAGTACCTCAGGTATCAGACTTACAATTAGGAGAATTAGCTCTTAATACACATGACGCAGAACTTTATACCCTAAGGGCGAGGGCAGGTTTTGCAACGGACGTTGTTAGAGTCGGTTCGGGCGTAAGCGTTACAAATGTTTTATATGTCACAAAAGACGGAAAAGACACCAACACGGGTCTCAAACTTGGCGACGCGAAAGCAACAATCTCAGCAGCAGTCGCAGTCGCCTCAACAATCCCAGGATCAACTGTTAAAATTTCTGCTGGAACTTATGTAGAAAATAATCCAATTAAGTGTGGTCCACAGATCAGTGTTATTGGTGATAGTTTAAGAGAGGTCACTGTTGTTCCCCAGAATGCTGGAAGTGATCTATTCCACGTAGCACCTGGAAATTACTTTACTGAAATGTCGTTCACTGGAACGATGAATGACGGTAAGGCAATTTTTGCTTTCGATCCAGACACGATTAGATATTCTGGTCAATCTCCATATCTTCGTAACTGCACTAATTTTGTTACGAATAGTATTGGCATGAAGATTGATGGCAATCATGCTCTCGGTCCTTTCAAGAGTTTTGTTACTGACTCTTATACACAGTACAATCAAAACGGTGTTGGGTGTTCGATCACGAACGAAGGATATGCCCAGATCGTTTCAATGTTTACGATCAATAGTGCAGAGGGAGTCTTCTGTGGATCTGGTGGACAGTGTGATATTACAAACTCTAACTCTTCATTTGGTAACTATGGATTAGTTGCTGATGGTGTTGGACCTCAACAGTTTGTTGGATTGATTAGTGCAACAGCAGCAGAAAATGCTGATACGTTCACAATTCGTGTTGATAATGACGAACCTATTAATATTTCAAATGCGGTTTATGACGGTGTAACTGGCGTTACTACAATAACAACTAGCACCAATCACAATTATAATGTAGGAACTGCTGTTACAATTAGAGATTTAAAATTTACTTGTGATTCCGCAGAAGGAGTTACAAACTATAATATAACTTCCGCTTCATACGATGCTGCAAGCGGTGTTCTGACAGCAACAACTTCTAGTGATCATAACTTTAGTGTTGGTATTGCTGTTACTTTAAGCAACCTTACTTTTGAGTGTGATTCTGGTGGCGGAGCGTCTACTGCTACTTTCCCACCAGCTCCTGGTGCTGGCAATGGTGATCCAAACCATGTATTTAATGTAATATCAATTCCAGCAGACAATCAGTTTGTTGTAAACGTTGGATACTCAACGATTTCTCATACTTATCAGTCTGGTGGTTCTGTTTCTATCAGTACTATTACGAACTTCCCAAGTGGTAATAATGGGTATGTGTTCAATATTACTTCTGTCCCATCACCAAATCAATTTGTAATTAATGTTGGAACAAATTCAAGACAACATACTTACATTGAAGGTGGTATTTCCGAAACTAATATTGTAAGACCATATGACGGTCAGGTAGTATATTTTGAAGAATTATATTATACTGTAGATAAAATTACAATTACTAATGGTGGAAGTGGATATAATTCAATTCCAACTATTACAATTGGTGATCCAAGTACTTCCTCTACTTGGGGTATTACCGCTACTGCACTTCCAACTTTATCAAATGGTAGTGTTAGTGAAATTGAAATTCTTTCAAGTGGAAGAGGATATACTTCAACTCCAACTTTGACTTTCTCCGCTCCGGACGTTGGAATAAATACTGCAACAGCTGTTGTACGATTAACACCATCATATTATTCTGTAAAGAGTTCAACTCCAATATCTTCTGGAATTTGTACTATTACCTTCAATGAAAATCTACCTTATGCAGTTGGTGTAGGAACTACAGTTCCATTCTTTAAGCAGAGTAGAGTTCTTGCTTCTTCACACTCTTTTGAATATATTGGTTCTGGAACAGATCCAATTACATCACTTCCTTCTCGCGGCGGTGTTGCAATTCAAGAAAATGAAGTTGACAATCGCAATGGTGGACTTGTTATCTACACCAGCACAGACCAAGGAGGAAACTTTAGAATCGGTGAGGGTGTTGTGATTGATCAGATTAGTGGTACTATTTCTGGTAACTTCTATTCTAAGAGTTTGTTTGCAAATGTCACACCTTTAATTCTAGCATTAGGAGGAGAATAAGAAAGTGGCTTTACCATTAAACGTATTTAAAACTGTAAACTATATTGCTCCATTAAGTCCAGTCGGTATCTACACGGCACCTACTGGATATACTGGTGTCATTCTTATGGCACAGGCAGCAAACATTGATTCTACTGCTCATGACATAACTTTCTCTCATAAAAGAGGAAGCACTTCAACTGAACTTGCTAAGTCAATGCCCATTCCTGGTAATGATTCTTTGAGTTTAATTAGTGGAAGATTGGTTCTTGAATCTGGAGACTCTATTGAGTTGTCAGCAAGTGATGCATCCAATGTGAAAGTAACCGTAAGTATCCTAGAAACATTAAACTAATATAAGAAATGTCCAAGTTCCTTAGCGGCAGATTAAGACAACTACTTGTCGGTATCACAGGGTATACTGAGAATAAAACAGTTCTTCAAACAACTGGAAAGGTTGGCATTGGAACTACGGACGCACAACAACATTCACTATTTGTTGTTGGATCTACAAATATTACTGGCGATACAATCGTTGGCGGTGGACTCACGGCGGTTGGTATTGGATCTTTCCAGAATGACGTTTATATTGACCAGCAACTTTATGTTGGTGGAGTTAACATTACTGGTGGTGCAACACTTGGCGAAGATATTAGTGCTAGAAATCTATATCTAAGTGGAATTGCAACTGTTACAGGTCTTACCGAACTCAATGGTGGTTTGGATGTAACAGGTGTTTCAACCTTTAATAGTAACATAAACTTCCCAGACGATGTTGTAGCAAACTGGGGAGATAGTCAAGATCTAAAAATATATCATGATTCCAGTGGACAGAGTTATATTAGAGATACTGGAACTGGTGATTTAAATTTAACCAGTGATGGGACTGGTATTCATCTTCAGAGTGGTGGTGGAGAAACTCTAGCAAAATTCTACACTGATGGTCCAGTACAACTTTATTATGACGGACAAGAAAGACTTTCTACTTCTGGTCTTGGTCTCACTGTTACTGGAGCAATTGACCTTAATGGTAATTTAGACGTTGCAGGTGTTTCGACATTCACTGGACTTGTTGATGCTAATGGTGGTCTGACTGCCAACCAGGCAACGGTAGAAGACTTAACTAACGATAGGATTGTAATTGCAGGTGTTGGTGGTAGACTGGAAGATAGTCCCAACCTCACCTTTGATGGTAACACTTTAAATGTAGTTGGTCACACTGAACTTGATCAATTAAACGTTAGTGGTATTGCAACCATTCAAAACCTTGATGTTCAGGGTGAATTTGATGTTTATGATACCACTGCAACTTTCCATAATAATCTGTATATTGCTGGTAACTTAAGTATTGGTGGAACAACAACCGTTCTCCAAGCACAAGATTTACAGATCTTCGATAAAGATATCATTCTCGGTGTCACCACAGATTCGTTTGGTAACGACATCTCAACAGATACTACTGCCAATCATGGTGGTATTGCTATTGCTTCTACAGAAGGAAGTCCATTAGTTCCTTTCTTCCTTTCTGGTGTTAATGAGGATATCCCTGATACCTACAAGCAGATTATGTGGGTTGCTGCCAACTCCTATGGAGTTGGTACTACTGATGCCTGGTTGTTTAACTATGCTGTTGGTATTGGTTCAACACTGGTTCCTAATGGTGTTCGTTTAGCAGTCAGTGAGATTCAGTTCACTGATGATACGATCAATACTCCTAATATTAATATTGCTGAAGATGCATCTGTTGCTGGAAACTTTGAGGTAACTGGTGTTTCTACATTTACTGGTAATATTGACGCTAACGGTGATCTTGATGTAGACGGAAGAACAGAACTTGATGTTACTAATATTTCGGAGACACTCAACGTTGTTGGTATCTCAACCTTTGCTTCTGATGTTGATATCAATGCTTCTATTGATATTGATGGTAGAACAGAACTTGATATCACTAACATTTCAGAAACACTTAATGTAGTTGGTATCTCAACGTTTGCCTCTGACGTTGATATCAATGCTTCTATTGATATTGACGGACATACAGAACTTGATGATGTAAATGTTTCTGGTGCTTCTACATTCGCAGGTGCTTCTGATTTTAATGGTGGACTATTTGCAAACGAAGCTACCGTAGAAGATTTAACGAATGATAGGATTGTAATTGCAGGTGTTGGTGGTAGATTAGAAGACAGTGGAAATCTAACCTTTGATGGCAATACCTTAAATGTAGTTGGACACACCGAACTTGATCAGTTAAGAGTCTCTGGTGTTTCTACATTCGTTGGCATAACCACTGTTGAATCAACACTCTTTACAAATCAATTAAGTGTTGCTGGCATTGCATCAGTTGGTGCTGCCATTACAATGTATGGTGCTACTGGTATTGTAAGTGCCACAGCATTCTATGGTGATGGTGCCAACCTGAAAAACACTGGTGCCTTACTGAGCGATTCTGCTGGAACTCAAAGACTTGTTCTTACTAGTCTGACCAGCGGCACAATGGTTAGTGCTGCAACTACTTCTGATTTATCATACAACTCAACAACAGATACCTTATATTCTCCTAAGGGTTATTTCCCAGGTCTTACACCTGATGGTGCTGACTTTGGCGGAGTTGAGTTTATTGCTAGATCGGACGGTTCTGGTGGATGGGAATGGGCAGAGATTCCAGGTATCTTCTCTGTTAATAATATCCTGAACGGATTTATTGTTAGAGAAGAAGGTCTTGTAGTTGGTACTGCTGGAAGTATTACACAACTTGACTTCCGTGGAAATAATATTACCGCTATTGCAAATCTCCAACCAAACGGAATTGCAACTGTTACAGTATCGGATACTCCAACATTTGATAGTTTAACTGTAACTGGAGATACTTCTCTTGGATTTACTACAATCAGTAGTGATCTTTATGTTGCTGGCGTATCAACTTTTGTTGGTGTAGGAACATTCCAAAGCGATCTTTATGTTGGTGGTGATCTTTATGTTCAGGATGATATTGTTTTTGATTCTTTCACTGCAAGAGAAATCAATGTAACAGAAATAGCAAATCTTGAAAATCTTTATGTTGCTGGTATTTCTACATTTGTTGGAATTGCTACCGCAGAATCAACATTCTTTACAAATCAACTGAGTGTTGCTGGAATATCGACATTTGTTTCTGACGTTGATATCAATGGATCAATTGACGTTGACGGTCATACTGAACTTGATGATCTGAATGTATCAGGAATCTCTACGTTTGCTGGAAACATTGACGCAAATGGAGATCTGGATGTTGACGGTCATACTGAGTTAGATAATTTAAATGTAAGTGGTGTTTCTACATTTGTTGGAACAATCAGTGCAGTTGATGCTAACTTCTCTGGAAATGTAACGATTGGTGGAACATTAACCTATGAAGACGTAACTAATATTGATTCGATCGGTATCATTACTGCCAGAAGTGATGTAAGAGTTCAAGGAAACTTCTCCTCTGTTGGTATTACAACTCTTGCCTCTGCTGGTGGAATCACAACAACTGGTGGTGATCTTTATGTTGGTGGTGATCTTTATGTTCTTGACGATGTTGTATTTGATTCCTTCACTGCCAATAGTTTCACGGTTTCTGGAATCGCTACATTCGGTGGACCAATTAGTGCTGGTGGCACATTAGGTACTGATGGTCAATATCTTAGGTCTACTGGTGTTGGTGTTACTTGGGCAGACTTCCCAACGCTGAGAACAACACAAACTAATGTTGCTAGTGATAATCAGACAATATTTAACTTCTCTTACAATGTAAACTTCCTTGATGTATTCATCAATGGTATTAAGTTAACTTCAAGCGAGTACACTGCATCTAATGGCACTCAGATTACTTTAGCATCTCCTGCCTTTGGTGGAGATATTGTTGAGTTCCACTCTTACAATACTACTAGTTTTGGTGGTGGTGGAGGTAGTGGTGGAGGTGCCACTATTCTAAATGATTTAATTGATGTAACAATCAGTTCTCTTGCTGACGATCATATTCTTCAGTACAATGCTTCTGCTGGCGTTTGGCAGAACACTACATTTACTTCAAGTTCTTTTGCTCAAAAGAATGTTTCATCACATACTGCAACTGCTGGACAGACTTCCTTCTCTGGTACATATGATGTTGGATATGTTGATGTATATTTGAATGGTTCAAAATTAAGTGAAGATCAGTATACTGCTACAACAGGAACTAGCATTGTATTAGATGAAGGTGCAAGTCTTGGTGATATTGTTGAAGTTATTGGATTAAAATCCACAACACCTTCCAGTGGAATCGTAGTTCAAGATGGTGGAACTTTAGTTGGTTCGGGAATAACTTCAGTTAACTTTGGTACAAATCTTTCAGTATCTGCTTTATCAGCAGGTATTGTAACTGTTACTGCTTCTGGTGGAGGTGGTGGCAGTGGTATTACAACCGCCGACGTAAGAACTAACTCACTGGTTGTTTCTGGTATTTCTACATTCAATGGTAAGGTAATACTTGGCGATCAAGTAACAGACAATATTCAAGTTGATGGTAGATTCACCACTAGTTTAGTTCCATTAAGTGATGGTGCAGTTGATTTAGGAACTTCTGGTAATGAGTGGAGAGACATTTACAGTGATGGAACTATTGTTGCTGATGATGTTAACGCATCTGGTATTATCACTGCAACTTCATTCTCTGGTGATGGTTCAGCACTGACTGGTATTGTCACTTCAATCGTTGCTGGTACAAACGTAACTGTATCAAACACTGGTGGAACTTACACCATAAATGCTAGTGGTGGAGGTGGAAGTGGTCTCCAGTCTAGAGCAAATCTTACGCAGTCTAGTGGTAGTCTTGGTGTAGGTGCTACTACCAATATCACAATAACGGGATATAAATCTTATGCACTTCAAAAGGTTGGTATTTCAAGTGCTGCTTGGGTTGTTCTTTACACAGATGCTGACTCTAGAACCGCTGATGCAACAAGAGATTATCTGACAGACCCAGCACCTGGATCTGGTGTTATTGCAGAGGTTCGTACAACAACTGCTGGAATTAGTACCTTTATTATGTCACCAGGTATTATTGGTTGGAACAATGATTCAACTCCTGGAACTAATATTTACGCAAGAGTTACAAATAATGAAAGTAGTTCTTCTGATATTACAGTTACTTTAACAGCGTTACAGTTGGAGTCGTAGTAAATGGAAAGAGAATACGTAGTAACTCTTTATAGGTATGAAGATCTAGATCAGTTCTATGAAATGATGGAAACCGATGGTGGTATTGATGGTGTACCACATCGTTGTGTTGATTGTGTAGGACGTGTTCCAATAAGTCTCTGTACACATTATAGATTGACAGAAGAAGAAGCAAGTGAGTTGGAAAACAATCCAATGGTTGCTGCTGTTGAACTGACTCACTTTGAAAGGGGAATGGAACCAGTTCTTTCTGGGTGGACACAGACATCAAATTTTTCAAAGGATGGTCATCAGCAAGATGATGTTCAGTGGGGTCTTTATAGATGTATTCACGGGGAAAACACTGCTAACTGGGGAGATATATTTGATCCTGGTGCTTTTGAAAGATTGTTAAATCAAACTATATCTGCTGATGCCGCAGGAAGACACGTTGATATTGTCATTTCTGATAGGGGTGTTAGGATGGATCACCCAGAGTTCAGAGAGTTTGCTGATGGAACTGGTAACTTGAGGAGCGTTGAATATAACTGGTTCCAGCATAGTTCTGATTTGGGATATACGACACCAGCAACATATGATTACACTAAAGATGGTGCCCTTGATAATAGTAGTCACGGTACTGGTGTAGCAACCATTATTGCTGGAAACACTAATGGTTGGGCAAAGAAAGCGAACGTTTATAGCATCGCTCTTGGGTATTCTGGAGTGAGTAGTTGGTCTGATTATATGTTTAATTATTTGAGAACCTGGCACAATGCAAAGCAGGTAAATCCTGAAACTGGTAGAGTTAATCCGACCATTGTCAATATGAGTTGGGGGTGGAAGTCCAGTTTTACTATAAGTGGAGTGACTTCTATTGTATATCGTGGTAATACATTAGATACTTCTTCAATGACCGATCAACAGAAGATAGATGCATTCCTTGAGAGGGGAATGTCTTATTCTATAATGGATAGTGGCACGCAGATTCAAAGTATAGGAGGATCAAATTATTTCACTAGGGTTGGTATAAATGAATGCCTTCGTGATGGAATCATTTTTGTCTGGGCTGCTGGAAATGAAGGTGAAATTATTGATACGATAGATGGTGATGACTGGGACAATTATTTTAGACATAGTAGCAGTATTCATAATAATTACTATATGAGAGGTGCTGATCCAGGAAGAAATGATAGTGGTAGATCTTCTAATGTGATTGCAGTTGGAAATATTCACAACGCATTAGAAGGAGAGTCTGTTGCTGGAATTAAAACTTCACTTGGTAACTTTTCTGCTAGAGGACCTGGCATTGATGTATTTGCGCCTGGAACAGATATAATTTGTGGTATTAACAGCGCACAAGGTTATTATGGATTTGGAAATATAATCATAGATTCTAGAGATAGTACACACGGATGGGGAAATGGTAGTGGAACAAGTTTTGCCGCTCCAGAAGTTACAGGTGTTCTGGCGTGTGCGTTGGAATTGAATCCAAATATGACACAACAAGATTGTAGACAACTTTTGGTAGAAACCAGTAAACCGAATCAAATTTTTAATACAACTTTTGTGGGAACTGGAATTGCTACAACAGTTGATAGTCGTAATCTAGCTAATGCAGCAGATCGATATTTATTCTATAAGAGAAGAAGACCTGATAGTGGTGTTTTATCTAATAACAACATATATTCTAATAGACAACCAGATTCTTCTGGAGTAAAATATCCCAGACCAAGAGTAACAATAACTAAATCAATCTAATAAATACAAGTAAAACACCTATAGGTAATGGGAAATAAGACACGAGATACTGGTAATTTAGTATCAGAATCAAATATATTCGTTGATATTTCTGCAGACCGTGTAGGGATTGGGTCAACTCAACCAACTGCTAAATTAGACGTTGCTGGTATCGTAAGTGCAACGTCTTTCTATGGTGATGGATCTACTCTGACTGGAGTAACGGGTGGTATTGGAACCGAAGGATCTATCAATACTACTGGTATTATTACTGCTGCATCGTTCACTGGCGATGGATCTAATTTAACTGGACTCACTGGTGCTTCTGCTGATACCTACGGCAACGGAACTGCTGTCCCACAAATCGTAGTTGATTCTAATGGTAGAATCACTAGCATTAGTAACGTTCTTATTTCCGGTGGCGGCGGTGGTGGATCTAGTCTTATTATTGAAGACGGTGGATCTCTTGTTGGAACAGCAGGCACCATTGACTTTGGAACTGGACTTTCTGTATCGCCAGTATCTGCTGGTATTGTAACTGTTAGTGTTTCTGGTTATGCGACTGAAGCATTCGTTGGATTAGCAACCGCTGGACTTGCTAGCGAAGCATTCGTTGGATTAGCAACAGCAGGACTTTCTTCTGAAACTTATGTTGATACACAAGTTGGTTTAGCGACAGTTGATATAAGAACTAATTCACTTTCTGTATCTGGTGTTTCTACTAGTTTAGGTAATCTAATCATTGGTGACCAGAATAATACTGCTTCCGAGTTGAAAGTTTTCTCTGGTGGAACAAATGCTAGCCCTGAATACTTCAAATTTGGTGCTGTTAGCAGAGTTGGAACGATTCAACTAAATGATAATGCTACCCTTGGCGAGATGCAGATCAAAGCTAGACAAGGGATTGCACTTTATGGAAATACCACTCATATTAGTGTTTGGGCAAAAGGTGATGGTTCTGGATCATTATTATATCGAACTGCAGAAAAACTGGTTACTACTAATACTGGTGTAAGTATTACTGGTGGTGTAGAAGCAACTGGTATTATCACTGCAACTTCATTCGTTGGTTCTCTTGTAAATGCTTGGACTCTTTCCGGTAATGGTTCTGCATACTTCTTCTCTGGTTCTGGTTTCGATGGAACTGAAACAAATCCAGACCTCTATCTTGTAAGAGGTCAGAAGTATCGTTTCAATGCTTCTGGTTCTCACCCATTCCAAATCCAATCAACATTTGGTGCTGGTGGAACTGCTTATAGTGATGGAGTTACAAATAATAATACTGCAACCGTTGACTTCAACGTTCAGTATGATGCTCCTGATGTTCTTTATTATCAGTGTACTATTCACTCTAATATGAGAGGTAAGATCATCATTCTTGGTGATCGTACCATTCAGGATTCTTGGACTGCTGCGGCAGGAACACTTCAGAACATTGATACTATTGCTGGCGTAACCACAGTTGGTAATATTAAGACTGCTGAATACACAGTTCACATTGAGCATACTAGTGGTATGCAGGCACAAAAAGTCTTGGTGATGTCTGATGGAACAACAGCATATGCTACTGAGTACGGTATTATGTACCAACCAAATCTTCTGGTTTCGATTGGAGCATCGATATCTGATGGAAGTCTGTTCTTGAATGCTACACCAGAGACTGGTGTTACTGGAATAACTACTTATAGATTCACTAGACAAACGATGAGATAATATGAGAACGGAACTTAATGAAGTTGGAAGAGTTCTCGTCATTGATGAGTTCTCTTCAGATACACCACAAGCATTTACAGTTTGTATAAAGAATCCTTCTGACTGGGAAGAGATTCACAACTATATCATTGAAGAGAATGAGATAGACGGTATTCCTAATAGAAGGATATCTTGTATCAGTGAGATGCAGTGTTCTTCTAAAAGATCTGTCTATGAAATGTCTATTGATGAGGCAGAGGTCTTAAGACAGCACCCAAAAGTGGAATGGGTCGTAAGATCTTCAATGCATAATCCAGTTGTCCTGGAGCAAAGAAAATATGATGAGAAAGTAATTCCATATACTTTTACGAATAGATTCAAACAGGATGTTAATAATTTAAGAACGAATGATAATCTAACCGGTGATCCTTTAAACTATACCCAGTGGGGATTATCCAGACATTCAAATACTACAAATAATTTTGGAACCACTACCATTCTTGGTGAAGATATAAAATATTCTTTATCTGGAAAGAATGTTGATGTTGTCATTATGGATGGTGGAGTTCGTTGGGATCACCCAGAGTTTTTAAAACCAGGTGTCACAACTTTCGTTGATAAAGAGAGCACTAGAGTTAGAGATATTTTGATTCATGGTGCATCGGAGTATGGAATCAACTGGTCAAATGAAGGTCTTACTGCACCAGGTAGTGGAACATTAGCAAACTATACCGTTGCAAACGTATTAGAATCAAGTAGTTTCAACGGTTCTTGGCACGGTAGTCACGTTGCTGGTACTGCCACTGGCAATCAGTTTGGTGCTGCTTTTGAATCAAATGTTTGGTCGATTGCTTGTATTGATAGAAGTGATGTTGGATTCTCTGATCCTGCCGATGGATTTGATTACATTCGTGTATGGCATAAGAATAAACCAATCAATCCAGTAACTGGTAGAAGAAATCCAACAATCGTAAATGGTAGTTGGGGATTTAGACAGTTTGTTGTTTGGAACTTCCCTTCTAATGCAACTTTCGCATATACTGCAACATTTAGGGGAGCGTCACACGACGGAACAGATATTTTTGGTAGTAATAGTTATCTGCCTGCAATGTATTATATGGATAAGTTGCAGTTTGGAACTGTTGGTGGAGTTCCTGCTTACTGGTTTGAGTTTACTTCAAAGCACGCCACATCACAAACAACTACAGACGAACTTTTTGATGATCCAGATTGTAATGATTTAATTGTTGTTTTTTCTGCTGGAAACTTTGGCAACAGTAATGGTAAGCTAGATCTTCCTGATGGTGTAGATTATAATAATGAGATTACTTCTGGATACACATATTATGGTAATCAGGTCACAGAAGACAATGGTGCTGTAGATGAATATTACAACAGACCTGGAACACCTGCTATTGCACATTTAGGACAATCTGATGCTCCTATTATTGTGGGAGCTATGGATTCTGTTGTTCTTAATACTGGTATTACATCGGAAAGAAAAGCAAGTTACTCAAACACTGGACCTGCTGTTGATGTTTGGGCTGCTGGATCAACAATATTAAGTCCATATAATAGTGGATATCAAGATCCAAGAAATACTAGCTTCTTCAATAGCTATTTGCAAGGAACAAGTATGTCATCGCCAAATGTAACTGGTGTTCTTGCTTGCTATCTTGAGTCTAATCCATCAGCAACAAGAGTTGATGTAAGAAACTGGTTGAAGCGTCACGGATCCGTTCTTGTTGAGAGTGGTCCTGGTAATCCATTCTATGATCAATATGGTAATACTGATCCAGTTGGTGCAGGAACTTCTGTAAACTATTGGTCAGATGCTTATGGATTAAAGGCATCTGAAGCAAGAGTTCTTTATAATCCTTTTGCTAATAACGTGATTCCAAAAATATCTGGGGTAAATATTACTGGATTCTTATTCGATCAAGGATTCTCATCAGAATCTTCTGCTGGTTCTTCTAGTGTTGCTCCTGTTGAAGGTGGTGGCGACTCTGGTGGCGGTGGAGGAGGTGGTGGTGGTGGAGCACTCTCCATCTCTATTACTTCATCTTCCTTCACCAATGGTGGTGCTATTGGCGGTGCCTATTATATTGATAGTCAATGTCATCCAAGTGCAGCAAACACAAGTCCACAAGTCAGTTGGACTGTAAGTGGTGATACTTCTGGTGCTGCTGGTATTATGTGTCTATGTACGGATCCTGATGATAGTAACTTTATTCATTGGTTTGTTATGAGTATACCAGTTGAGAGTGGAAGTATTTCTGAAAACGGAAGTTGGCCAGCTGGTTCCAGTGTCCAGACTAATAGTTGGGATGGTTTTCTTACATCAAGAGCAAATGGTTGGGGTGGTCCTTGTCCTGATTCACAACATACTTATAACCTCTGGTTTGAGATATTAGATTCCGGAAACGCTACACT
>Ga0255768_10003888_pt1 | contig 14713 bp, 11 predicted proteins | sample 071ome_33_FD_179983 | JGI IMG/M metagenome (GOLD analysis project Ga0255768, IMG submission 179983) | Coastal salt marsh microbial communities from the Groves Creek Marsh, Skidaway Island, Georgia - 071412AT metaG (version 2) | ecosystem: Environmental > Aquatic > Marine > Intertidal zone >...
ACAACTTCGTGTTCTTGGTCTAATGTAAAGTCTAGTCCAGGTGCTGTGTTACAAAGCACTAAATTTTTATGATAGGCAATCATTGCCATGTGTCCGTACTCTAACCCTGTTATTGGATTTTTTGCGTGAAATATATAGTGTTTGTTTTGCTGTAATCTATCCGGTTGCCAATTCCAATCAAAGTCTTCATTTACTTTAAGTTTGGCAAAACAGGCAAAAAACCACGCTGTATTCGAAGATTTGGCGGCTTCTCGGTAGGCATTTACACGTCCTTTAACACCATCTACACGCACTAATCTATTAGAAACGTCTTTTGTTATTGTTTTTAAATGTTCCCAATGCTCTTCTGCATTAGATTCACCATTACTAATAAAAACAATGTCTAATGGATCTTCGGGATGTTCGTAGTGTGTTTTATCAATGTAAGGATAATCGTATACTTGTTTTGATATGTGGTTTTTAGCATCACGTGTAATTAATGTGGTATTACCACTTAAACTCAATGGGACCACAGCACGTGTTTTCTCACGCCACATATTAATTGTAGGTTTAACTCTGCCAATCCACGGTTTATTTGTAAAGTAATATACTGGATTTTTAAATTCATGATTTTTAACAGCATCAACAATTGAATTATCATCTACTTCAACATCTTCTATACCCCATCTACACACATAAGGTGTTTTAATAAAATGTATTGTTTCGTACCATTCTAATAATTCTATACGATCAACTTGTTCTTTGAATGTGGGAACGTGTATATAAAATGTATCTCCGAACTTTTGTTCGTTACTTGCAAACACGTGGAACATATCTAAGTTCCATTCGGATGGATGCCAAGTAAAATCAAATCCATCGTAACTACAAATGCTACTAACAACCCAAACGTATTCGGCATCTACCTTTTTAATAATACGTGATAATGTTCCATGATAACTGCTTATAAATCTTGTACGTGTGATGTTATCTGTTACTTTAGATACTTCAGCAAAACTGTTTTCTGCTTCTGTATTACCAAAGTCTAAAAATATAAATGGATCTAATACATTTTCTCGCTTAACAATTTGTTCTCTGTAATTAGTTTCTTCAAAACCTGTTTTCGGTATTAAACAAGTTCCACTGTTGTCTTGATGTTGACTTTTAAAAACGTGTTTCTGATTGTTTTCCCAAGGCACTGGTTCCCAACCAAAATCAAAATCAGAATAATTATTGGCACCATCAACCATCCATAAATACCTCGTACGTGATAGTTCACGTGCTTCATCTATAGAATTTACTTTCCTTGCAGGTAAATCAGGCTTATTATTAATATAGAATATATCAAACATTTAACTACTTACCTATGATAAGAGTTGACGAAATATATGACAATGTTTTTACTCCAAAAATATTAGAAAAAGAACGGCAATCAATTCATTATTTTAGCCCATTTGGGACTACAGATTTTGAAAATATGAAAGTGAATCCTCTCATTCCGTACAGAGATAAAATTTTATTATGTTGGGATCAAGAACCATATATTAATGAAATTCACCGAGAGACGATTAACACATTTGTAGAAAGATTTATGGTGGTAATGATTCGTGGTGGACTTCTTCTTAAAGAAGTATGTGCTTGGTGGGAGTATAATAAAAATTGCAAAGTTACATTTTTAACCAGCGAAAAAAATAGTAAAGAAGTCAACCAACTGTGTGAAAAATTTAATTGGTCGCAATCATATTATTTTTTCCATGCATGGGCATCTCTTGACTGGTATAGAGGATACAATAGAACATTTTTAATTAAAGATTATAAAGATAGAAAAATAACAAATACATTTATATCGCCAAATAGAGTTGTCGGTGGTAATAGATATCACAGAGTAGACTTGTTTAGAAAAATGGTTGAGCATAAATTAATCGAAAATAACCAGATTAGTTTTCCAGCACAGTGCCCTTACTCGGGAGAAAAGATAGAAATAGATGGAGTGAAGTTACCGCTAGTTTTCGAAGGCGAAGAGGCAGACAATATTCCCAATGAAAGTTATAAAATAACATTGTGGGAACAAGCAAAAAACAGTCTATTGTATATTGTTACCGAAACACTATATGAACAACAATCCTTACACTTAACAGAAAAAACTTTTAAACCTATTGTCATGCAAATGCCTTTTGTAATAGTAGGTACAAAAGGAAGTTTAGAATATTTGCGTAGTTATGGCTTTAAAACATTCGACAGTTTGTGGGATGAATCATACGATAAATTAGATAATAAAGAAAGACTTGATGCTATTGTTAACTTACTGAAGACTCTCAACAGTTTGTCGTTGGAAGAAAAAGCAGAATTACAAAAACAAATTGCACCCATAGTTGAATATAACTTTAATTGGTTTTATAGTCAAGAATTTGAGAACTTGTTATGGGAAGAATTAAAACAGGCAATGGATCAATGGTAAAGTTTTGTATAGATAAAATAGTCGGCGATAAGCCGTATCCAAATTTAGCAACACTTAATGCTGTCCCTTTCACACCCAAGTGGAGAGAGTTTTCGGTTAATAGTCCGTTTAGTGAACCTATGATGTTGATAGAACATTTGCGTGAACACAACATAGAACACCAGTTAGTTACATTAGATGAAGCGGATGCAGAAACATTCTATCCCATAGCACTCAGTTTCTTTGACTTCTCTATAGATTGGTTTAGTCTTATGGATAAACAGTTAATTAAAAAATTAAAACAACGTAATATTAAAATATTATTTTATTATAGCGAAGGTGATAATCCGTTCGACATAGATGAACATTTACTAAAACAATGTTTGGAACACGATATACCAAGAGAACAAATTTTATTTGTCAGTGCCAACACAGCCGCAAAGACATTACCTTACTTTTATTATGTTGCAGATGACGAACTACTATTTAGATTTCGTAACTCAGAAATACCTGCTGTGGAATATCACGAACGCGATAGAGATATGAAGTACACAGCATTAGTTAGAATGCACAAATACTGGCGTGCTAATATCATGTCAACACTGTGGCAACAACGTTTGGATACGCAAGGATACTTTGCTTATGGAAACGAAATAACAGCAAGTGAAACCGAGGATGACAATCCAATTGAAGTAGATCGCTATGCTGGACTTAGACAACGTACAAGAAGTTTTATAGCAGGTTTACCATTTATAGCAGACACAATGTCAAGTGATGAGCACAACAATCACACAATGTCAGTCACAGAACACTTTGAAAACAGTTACTTAAACATTGTAATTGAATCACATATGGATGTTGATCGCTCGGGCGGAGTGTTGTTAACAGAAAAAACTTTTAAACCAATTAAAAACGCACAGCCGTTTGTTATATTTGGTGCTCGTGGCAGTTTACAAGTGTTAAGAGATTTGGGATATCGTGTGTTTGATTCGGTATTAGATAACAGTTATGATGAAATAGAAAATACCACAGAACGTTACAATGCACTAATTACACAAGTACTTGATTTATTAGACAATCCAAACTTTTTGTTAAAAGAGTTTTATATTAAATGTCGAGAAGATTTGTTACACAATCAGCAATTATTTCTATCTACAAAAGAAGATAGATTAAACAACATTATAGAGGCAATACAAAATGATTAGTTCATACACAAGTTGGCAACCATTAGAAGAAGTCATAGTTGGTAACTGTTACCCAGGTGATTACTTTGATTTTATAGACAACAAGAATGTTCGTCTGCAACTTGAACAAATACTAAACGAAACAGAAGAAGATTTAAACAACTTACAAAAAACTATAGAACAATATGGTGCCATAGTAAAACGCCCAGATGTAATGGCCAAAAAAGATTTTCAACACAATCAAATAAATGGCGAAGGTGTTAGTATGCCACCACTTACTCCAAGAGATTGGCAAATAACATTAGGCGAAAAGTTACTAGTGTGTGCTCCGTTAGATGAAATGAAAACAGTACTTAACAGTTACGATAAAGAGAGTGTTGTTGATCCGTTCAACGGTGTATGGAGTCCCGATGTCGTTTTAAATGGCGGTAATGCCAGTTGTATTGTGCGTGTAGGACGCGATATTTTTGTTGATAACAGCGAATTCTGGACAAAACAACAAACAGAGTGGGTAGAACAAAACGTGTTAGATGGACGTTATAAAATACACGAAGCAGTAACAGAAGGACACGGCGATGCGGTGTTTGCCATACTAAAACCCGGTGTGTTATTATCCACATATCATGCAGATGATTTAAACTTAGCAGATGAATTTAGGGGTTGGGATATATTAAAACTAAACGATCCAAGTATCAAACACGCAATGGAAATTGGTAAGTTCCGTTATGAAAACTTTAATGGTCGTTGGTATGTACACGAAGAAACACCTAGTACAGAGTTTGCTAACTATGTTGATACTTACTTGAAAGATTGGACAGGCGAAAGTGCCGAAACTGTGTTTAATGTAAACTGTTTAGTGTTAGATGAACAACACGTTATCTTTAGTGGTTACAACAAAGAAGTTTGGGACTTTTGTGCCAAACACAATATTGAACCCATCATTTGTGAACTGAGACACAAATACTTTTGGGATGGTGGTATCAGTTGTTGTACACAGGATATAAGACGTAAAGGTGGGTTAGAAAGTTATCTTTAAAGTTTTTTTATTTTTTCAATAATATAGTTTCCAAACTTTTCAAAGTCATGTTTGTATTGAATATGATTTGTATCAGTTAAGTCCATATCAAACTCTTCTCCAAACAGTTTCATCGACGAATCAAGTATTACATTTGTATTATTATCTAAATATTTTTTTACTTCAAGTCTATTTAAAAAATCTGTTTTTTCTCCTGGCATAAGTGTGTTGTTGGCTGCCGAGAATACAAAATACTTTATGTTGAGATTTTCTAATGTACTAACAAACATATACAACTCATTATAAAAATTAGACAACAATAAATTAGGATCTAATAATTCAGGTATACGGAATAATTTTTCATTCATCCCATCAATAAATGACGATGTGGTAAACTTTGGATACATTTCATCCTCGTATTTGTTTATGTCTTTATTCCAGTTTAATTTAAATCCGTAATCGTTGTTGTAATACTTTCTTTCCTGATTGTTAAATTTATCATGCTGTGATGCTACTTCAAGTCTTGAGTGAATAAAAGAATAGCCAACAACAAAAATTATTTCTTTGTATTGGCGTTTATATCTTAGTAAATGTTCAATTGAAGATTTGAAAATTCTACTGTTACTGCTTCCCGATAAAGCAATATTTTTAACATCATACTCCAAAAAGTAATCACAAACAGTATCGCTGTAAGATAAAGATGTCAACACATCATCTTTGGCAGTATAACTATCACCGTTAATCAATATTAGTTTTTGATTCATTATCAACTACAAACTTTTACACCATACTTTTGTTCGAACCGCTCTGCATCTAAAACATCATTGACCATCGGTTCGCCTCTGATATTTAAACTTGTGTTAAGTAGCATTGGACAACCAGTTAGTGTCATCCATTGTTCTAATAGTTTTCTTATTCCACTTCCATCTTTGGGTACAGTTTGTACACGTGATGTTCCGTCTGCATGAATAATTGCTGGAAAGTCATCTGGTTGTTTACACTTGGCAGTAACTTGCATATATGGTGATGTTTCAAAACCTGCAGGCATACTAAAGTATTGTTCAGCAAACTCTTCTAATATCACAGGAGCAAATGGTCTAAACTTTTGTCTACGTTTGTATTCGTTTACCTTATCTTTTATTTCTGGACCTCTTGGATCAGCCAGTAAACTTCTATTGCCTAATGCTCTTGGACCAAACTCTGCACACCCACTAGCAACACCAACTATTTTAGTTGTCATTAATTCGTCTAGTATAGGTTTAACAGGATATTCGCCTGGAATTTCATATCCCAAATAAGCATTGTCCCACCAAATCTTTTTACCGTAACTCAATGCCGCGGCACCTAAACTTGATCCAGCATCACCAGGGTTTGGCATAATCCAAATATTATCAAAGAACTGTGATAAGTTTCTATTTGCTAAACAGTTGAGTGCTACTCCACCCGAGTAAACTAAGTTAGAACTTTTACCAATGTTACGGGCGTGATCCATCACAGCATATATTAGTCCTTCTACTACTTCTTGTGAAGATTGTGCTATGTCATAGTGATCAGCATCAGCACCAAAAATATCATTTGTAACACCCATATGTAAGTTTTCTTTAAACTCTAGTCGGTGTAAGTTACTGATGTAGTTGTCTAACATTTTTTTGCTGTACTTACTTTTACCATATGCGGCCATGCCCATTAAAATGTATTCTTCATCCAATGGACGTAAGTCACAACGTTTAGTCATAGCAGAATAAAACAATCCAATTGAATGTGGATACTTTTGTTTCCATAAACATTTGTATTGTGCTTTGCCGTTTAAATCATAATCAGCATCCCAAATAGAAATAGTATCCATTTCGCCTATAGCATCTATAACAACCACTGTTGCTGTAGTAAATGGTGATGTTTGAAATCCACCTGCGGCGTGTGATAAATGATGTGAATAAGATTTAATAGGTAAGTCTTTAAACCAACCAAACAGTTGATCTTTTAACACACCTTTGACAGTTAAGTTTTTGTCTATGGGTTGTCCAGCACGGAACTGACGCCATTTCTTTTTCCAATGATTTTCATAATAAGCAATATGATCAATTGGACCAAATCCGCCAGCATACTGTAGAATAGTTGGACATATATTTGCATCGTGTTTTTGTTTACTGAAACGTTCGCTATGTGACGCAAACAGGATTTCACCTTTGTCACTTAATACCGAAACACCAGCATCGTGAAATCCACAACTTATTCCTAATATGTTACTCATAAAACTTACTGTTTGCTACTTCACTTGTAGATGAATGGATCTCTTTTCTTAAGTTCCTTTAATTTTTTTCTATAACGAATTTCTAATTTGATTCTGTTGATTAATTTTTTTATCCACTTCATCTCATACTCCCGATTTGTTGTTGCATATAATCATCGTCTGCCCAACTATATGGATATTCGCAATATGCATCTGTTGTTTTAATACTGAATACATCCAAATATTGATTTAATATTTTCCATATCTCTTCGTAATTATCTGTTTTAAAAGTGTTGATTAAATTAACTTGTGCCACTTGCGGATGTCCAATAGTTAGAGATTTGTCTTCTGGATCAAAACCATTTACTATTAACCATTCTCTAAAGTCTTTTATATCTCTTTGAAAAAAATCAAAATCTTTTACATTTCTAGCCCATTCAATATCAAAATCGCCAGCGGCTTGTGTTTGGGCTCTCATCGATGTTGTAGTCAATTCATCTATACGTGAATCTCTGCCTTCATCTTGAAACACTTCCCAATGATGTTTTCCTACTGCTTTGTTTACACCCACAAATACACCACCCATGGGTCGTGCCAATGTGTCTATCCCAAAGTATTCATAATCTTCTTCTGTTAATTCAAAACGTGGGGCAGACATCCAACACATTAATTGTGAAGGGCGTTGCCATTCAGGCATTGTCTTTACTTTGCGTTCACTTAGTACTTGCGATTCTAGTTCATGACACAACAAGTTTAGTTGTCTAATATGCCAACGTGTCTCATCATCGGAATCGTTGTAATATGACGAAATTTGACCGCCTGCACCAGAAGTTCCTTGTAGATCTTCAAAGTATCTATGTAAGTGATTAGTTCTATCGTGTATTAAACTTAGATCGGGATTTACAGTATTCTCATATGTGAAGTGATCGTCTATGTGATAATCTAATCCACTGTTGTTGATTCCTGCAATTGATTTATTAATCTCATTTACAATAAACTTACTATTACGCTCGTGTTCAGCAAAACCAAAAAAGCAATAATTCTTTTCCAAATGATATTGATTATCTAATAAATTATTTAATGCTGTTAACCATTTGCGAGACAAACTATTATCATAAACATCGATATACACAGGCAACAACTCACCGGTTGTTCTATCTTTTAATTCAATAACAATACGATCAAGTATTTGATTGCCACCACTCATAAATTTCTGGATCCTGTTTTAATATATCTTCCATTGTGAATGTGTCTTGTCTAATTTCTTCGAGTGTTTTAATTCTCTCTATACCTTTTTGTAATCCTTGCTGGTACCATTCTGGCCATTCCTCTTCAAAAGTTTTTCTTGTAAGTAATTGGACGAGGACATCGAGAATGGATTGATTATGTCGTCCAATCTTTGGAGAAATCTTTTCAATGACTTTATTGACATAGTTGTGTAATATTTCTTTTGGTAAACACAGCGGACTCATTACAATGTCCGGTGTAAAACTAAAAATAACTTTTGATAGTAATGTTGTATTTAACTGATTACTTAAATCAACCATATTTTCTATTTCGAATAATCCAGGTAGGGTAAGAGTGAAATCCAAACGCATTTGCCTGTTGTTTGTTTGTATCGATTGTGCTTTTTTATAGTATTCAATAAACTCATCGTATTTTAAACCAGTACGTATGTATTCGCCTATTTTACCGGTACCATCAATGGAAGCACATATTTGCCAGTCTCTCAAATTAACTAATATGTCATCAACCAAGTCTACACCTTTATAACTTATACGTGATAAGTTTGTGTTGTATCTGGCATACACTTGTTGTCCATCACCTTGATCAACTATTTGTTTCATGAACTCCCAATGTTCTTCAAACATTAAAGGTTCACCACCTACCCAGTATATTTCTTCTACTCTGTGTTCTTCTACTGCTTGTTTAAATTCGTTGTATACAACATCATCTTGAAAACGTTTTATTTCTTTTTTAACATCTGGCTTCATCCAATTGTTTTTTGGATTAGTCAAGTCAATCATTTGATGTTTCTTTTCTTCTGATTCCCAACTCGAAGAAAGCATATCGCCGCAGGTACGACATTTAAAATTACACAAATTTGAAAAACGATAATCCCAACTAACTGGTTTCATTTGTGTGTAACCATTCTCATCTGTGCGATCCCAAATTTCATCGTACTTGTGTTGAAACAAGTGCCAGAAGTAACTGCGATATACATCTGTGTTTAACAGTTTGTGATTACATACTTGGCACTCTTCTGGTACTTCGTTGTTCATCATCTTTTTACGAACTGTTTTAACGTGTTCAGAATTCCACCATTCATCTAGTGTGAGTGGATTGTAATCGCCTGTGCCATCCACAGTGTCTATGTACTGTCTGAAGTTTTGTGCTGGTTCTCTCGAAGCACAACATAAACGTCTTTCGGATTGTGGACTCAAGTAAGTGTGTGTCCATGGTGCCATACATAATGTATCTGGCTTTTTATCGGGCTTATTCATTATATTCTATAGCAACTGCTAATTCCGGATGTGCTGTTGCTAAGTTATGACCGCGACGTTGATCTACTCGTGTTATGTCTGTTAGTAATTCTTGATGACTGACACCTTCGGCATTCATCATAAAGTCTGCCACACGTTGAAACTCTTCCTTGTGGTTACTTTCTGAATTAACTAATCTACTGTAAGCAATTTCTTTTGCCATAGGAGGAAGTGATGTGATACAATGTACTGGTGCATCGTGTAACATATTCCAATAAACAAAATCAAATCCTTGCTTGTCAATCCACTCTGCTACTTCATCCAAATACATCACGTTGAATACATTAATAGTAGAACATACTTGTAAACTGATATTATTAAGTTCTGCTCTCAACTGTTTAAACTTGGCAATGTTCTCATTGACTTTATCCCAATTGGCTTCTGTTCTTTGATACTCAAACTTATCGCCAACAGCATCAATTGAAAAAGCAATTTCAACGTGCTTGAACTGTAACCAAATGTGTTCTGCTTCTTTGGGATAGATGGTGCCGTTTGTGTTGTAGTGTATTTCTATTTGATGTGCCACGTGTAAATCAATTAACATTTCTAAAAACTCAAAATGTTCTTTGATCATAAATGGTTCGCCGCCTGTAAACTCTAAGTATTTGATTGTGTGGGCGTGTTCTTTCAAACGATCCCAAAAGTTTTTGTTCTTGCGTGGCCAAGTACCCATTGTGATCATTTGTTTTGGAAATGAATCTTTACGTTTTTCGTAAGGCATTTCTTTGAGTTCTTCTGTAGCATAAGTGCTTGAACTCCAACTACCGCATATACGACATTTGAGATTACAAATGTTTCCCAACTTTAAATCAACAAACATTAAATCTTTACCGTACTGTGTCCACTCTTCTTCATCGTGTAGTATGTCTTTGAGTCTGTCTAATGTATGCATACGTTTAGATGTTCTTCCTGCATCTTCTTCTGCCCAACATCTCGAACACATCTCTGGTTGTTTGCCTTCTAAAAATTCACCACGTAAATCCCATAACTCTTTACTGCCTATTACAGCATCTAGATCGTGTTGATTTAAATTAAACTTGTCGCCTAAACCATCAGTTAATTCGTGGCGTGCCAAACAACACGGACGCACAGTTCCAATTGGACTTGCTTCCAAACTGATCCAAGGTAGTACACAAAATTTATCGTGTGGTAATTTCATTCAACTCCGGAATACTGTCTAGTATGTTTTCATTTCTTATTTCGTCTAATAACGCAGTTTTTTCCCAAAACTTATCTAGGTATTGTGTATTATCGTTGTCGAGATACTTTAATGCACTTTCAAACCCAGTTGTTGCTCTATTGAGATCATCATTACCTTTTAACCAGTCTATATGTTTCAAAAATTTATCTCTTATTTTGTCTTTATAATGTTCGGGAGCAATATCAATTCTATAAAACTTTGGATCCTGCAAAATATTAATATTAATATCTTGATGTTTTAAAAATCCTTTTTCAACCCAGTCTCTGTGAAAGTCTGTTATATGCAATGCATTCATAATACTTAATGTAGGGCTAATATAAAAATCAACGTGAGGTACTTCTTTTAACATTTTCAGACGATTATTTTCAACATCTTTCCACTTTGTTCCTTTACGTATATACTCGGCGTGTTTACCCATGGCATCTAAACTTGCACCAACACTGACTTGCCTAAATTTTTTCCACATATCAAATACATGAATGTCTTTTAAATTTAACTTGGTGAAATTTGAGTTGTATACTAATCTGACTTCGTCACTTCTTCCGCGATCGATAATCTCATTTAGTATTTTGTAATGTTCTTCCATTACCAACGGCTCGCCACCTGCCCAATAAATTTGCTCTATAGAATCAATATTATCCATCACTTGTTCAAGCATATCTGATTCATGACGACCAGCAACATTAAGAACAGGAATATTTTTTTCCATATTCATGAATTTAAAAATCTCACCTCTATACTTTTCTTTCAGTTCAATTTGAATTGTTTCTGGTAGTTCATCAAACTCGCTTTGTTTAGTAGGTGGGTGTGTTGGCCACAAATCATCTTTTATTTGATTCCAATATTCTCTTTGTGTTAATTTAATGTGATCTTTGTGCCACTGACTACTAAAAATATGTCCACAACTTCTACATTTTAAATTGCACAGATTACTAAATCTTATGTCTAAATAAGTTATATTAAACTCTGGATAAGATCCGTCTTCCCTTGTATCGTGAACTCTTTTTATATAATGACCAAAATGCTTATTTGCAGATTGTCGCATACTAAAAAATCCAAACTTTTCTTGTTCGTAACACTTCCCACATTCCGGTCTTTCAACTCCATTAATCATGTCGTTTCGTAACGAATTCATTTTTTCTGAATTTGCTATTTCAATTATAGAATTATCTTTTGTATTTCCCACAGGATGATGCATCTCTGCTAAACAACAAGGGTATGCTTCGCCTGTTGGAAATGCGTGTAGGTGTATCCATGGATACATACAAAATGTTTTTGAGTCTCTCAGTAATTCTGTTTCGTGATCGTTTAAATCAGCAGGATTAATTTTTATAGGTTCCCAACTGTTGTAATCGTAACTCATAATTTTTTAACTTTAGGTTTCTTAGTAGTTGGATCTAACACAAATGCAGATGGATTTTCTGGACAAAATCTACACATTGGAATTACATCTTTTATATCTTTTAAGAACTTTTCTAGTTCTTCATCTGTACTATTTACACCCATAGTTGGGTTGGCATTAATAACTGCTCGATCTTCATCACTCAAATAAACAGTAAATTGTTCTTTAAACATTGGAAGTACAGCACTGACATTACACTTGTGTAGTTTACCGTTTACAAAATGATGGTTGTGTTTTTCAAAACATATGTTGTGTGCTTTCACAGGATCGCTTGTGTGTACATTAAATGTATAACCGTCTTCGTTTAAATTTAAAGCACTTTCGTGGAATATATCTTCTATGTGTATTTCAACTTGTACATTATTTTTATCTAATATTCTTTTGTAAGTGTTAAATGCCAAAAAGTTATTGAGTGAAAAGTTATTGTGTTCGCAAATGTCTTTGTACTCTTGTGGCAAGTTTTCATAGTCATTGGGTGTTGGACATTCGGGCCAGTTTATTGATTTAAGTTTTGAATACTCTAGATTCCACAATTCGTTTATTTCGTCTGGTACAATTACTCGGTCTAGTACTATATCATCTAAAAATTCATATATTTCTTCTTGTACTTTGGGCAACAGTGTCCTGTCGTGCAAACCTATATAGATGCCAACACGTCCATTGTGTTTAGTTAAGGTTTCGTATAAACCTTTGACTTTGTTGAGTCTTGTGCCATTAGTTGTTATTTCAATTTTTGGCTGTGTCCATAGTTCTGCTATTCCATCAATCCATTCATTGATACTTGGATTTAATAATGGTTCGCCACCCAATATAGATATAGCACCCAGATTGAGACGTTTATTCCATTTTGTGTAAACGTCCTTGACATCTTCCCAATATTGATGTCCACTAAAATGATAGTTATTGAATCTATTACAATGTGTACAATTGTAATTACAGACGTTTGTTATATAAAATTCTGCTCTATCTAGATAATGTTTCATACCATTGCCCTATTTCAGGAAATGTACTAACAAAATTTTTATTGCGTCTTTGATCGTACTGCTGATAAAACTTTTTAAAATCATTTAACAATGCCGGTTGGGCAAATGTCTCTGAGTGCGGTGTCTTAACCACATCTAAGTAATCTATTAAACGTTGTGTTTGGTCACGTTCCATATCGTGTAACAATTCACTGCGTGTGTTTTTCTCTAACCAATCTTGTAAACGGTTTTTATATTTGGTTTTAAGTTCTTCTGGAAGTACTAACGGTGATTGGAAACTTGGAAAACGTAATATGTTTAATGTGTATGTTGGAAAATCTTTTCCGTACTTTTGTTTGAGTGTTAACAAGTAATCTAAAAACTCCGGTAGTGATTCTAAACACAAACTGTTAATAGTACACATCATGTGAAAGCCTTTTAAATTACCTTCTTCTAAAATTCTTTCAATATTGCCAGTCCACTGTTCCCAATCTAGTCCATCACGAATGTATTCTGCTTGTTTTCCTACGGCTTCGCAACTTGTGTACAAATGAAAATTATCTATGTTGTGTGTTGCTTCGATTAACTTGTCGATGTCTTTGTCTTTTACACCCAAGTTTGAATTCATAGCAAAGTCGGTATCTGTGTTGTTTTCTTTAAACCATTCAAACAATCTAAATGTGTGCGGCGACATCAGGGGTTCGCCTCCTGTTAGTCTTAGTTCCTGTAGTGTTTTATGTAAGTCACTCTCCCACCATTTAAAAAATGCCTCAACATATGGATTAGTCTCTTTGGGTTTATATAACTGTGCTGAACTATGTTCGTGTGTAAAGTGGTTACGTCCATCACTGACTAGTTCTACATACGGTCCATTCTTTTTTAAGTCTGTTACCCACTGTGTAGAAAATGCTGGATTACAATAACTACACGCAAACTGACAAGTTCTGTCAAACGCAATTTCTAATGTTTTTAAATTTACATCTTCTGTGGGGTCAGTAATGAATGCTGTGTACAAATCTTCTTCAGAATATATTTTAGATTTGTAAACCCTGTCGGATATATTATCTCTAGAAATATCTTCTACTTTCCAACAATATTCACAACCTGCAGGCCTATCTCCGCATTGCATTTCGTAACGTTCTTGTTTTTTCTTTTCTGTGTTGTGTAATGCTTTGGGATTTGCTAAAACAGTTTCAACAGGAACATGATGAGGCAGAGGATGATGACAACTTGTAGTCATTCCCGAACCCAACCATACAGTTGCATTGTACCATTTAGCACCGCAAAAACTAGCACTTTTTGAATCAAGTACTCTTTGTTTAAATTCTAAATCTGTTTCATTATTCATATGATTTTGCTTTACAAGTATTCCACCATTCTGTCATTTCTGGAAAATAATCCAAGAAATTTTTGTTATGTCTACGATCTGATTCTGCGAAGAATTTATAGAAATCTGCTTGTTGTTGTCTTATATATTTGTCATCTAACTCGGTAGACATCCAAGCAATATCACGTTCCATTCGTTTGACTTCGTAGTCTTTGAAACCATGATATAAGTCATCTTCGGTCTCTAAGTTCGCTTCCATAAATTGCTTAACCCTATTTAACTTTATTACGTATGGCTCTGGTAATATTTGTAGAGATTGCCAAGTGGGTGTGTTTAACACAGGTGTATCAAACCATACACGTTGAAAGTCTTTGCTGTACTTTTTACGTAACTTCAATATGCCTTCCATTAACTTATGTAAGTTGCTGACACTTAA